>Ga0105240_10009727_pt1 | contig 13578 bp, 8 predicted proteins | sample KBSC54metaG_FD_80426 | JGI IMG/M metagenome (GOLD analysis project Ga0105240, IMG submission 80426) | Corn rhizosphere microbial communities from Kellogg Biological Station, Michigan, USA - KBS C5-4 metaG | ecosystem: Host-associated > Plants > Roots > Rhizosphere > Soil | place: Michigan, USA... | reverse complement strand
GTCATAGGTGACGGACAGATTCTGAGTGCCATTGAGCCTGGTCGAGGTCAAGCGGTAGTCGTTGTCGTAATAGGCGTTTTCCGTCAGGCCCAAAGCGTTGTCCTGCCGCTGAGTCACATTCCCCACCTCGTCGTAGAGAAAGCTCTGGTTCTGTACACCCGCGCCACTAGCCACCCCGGCCTGAATGGAGGACAGCCAATGTGTCACTGCATCGTAGGCGCGGCTGACGACAATACCATTGCCCAGGGTCTCCTGAGTGATGTGGTCGACTGGGTCCGTTGCATTGGCGGTCCAGACTGTGACGTTTGGAGAATCCGAGATATCAGTAACGGACGTCAAATAGCCGTTCGAGTACGCGTACTTCAGTTGCAGCGCATAAGTGGACGTGCTGATGGGATATGTAAGGGTGTCCAGCAGCCCGGTAGTCGTGTTGTACTGCCAGGTGTAGGTGAATGTGCGGAGATTGGGGATCGTAATGGCGCGTTGATACAGCCGCCCCTTATCGTCATACGTCTCGCTTTCAGAGTAGCGTGCGGACGTGCAGGCGCCGGACGCGCCGGTGCATACGCTCTGCAGGCGGCCAATGTTATGACTGGACGCGCTCGAACCCCACGTCCACTGAGTATAGTAGTCAGGCTCCGTGCGTGTAACGGGGCGTGAGAGCGCGTCGTAAGTCATCGAGTGGTGCTGACTGGTACCATCCGTCCAGCCAGTGGCCTCACCCAATGCATCCGGCGTAATGACCCAGTTGCCGCGATCCATGTCAGTGAATCCGGTCAAAAAGGGCTGTATGCCCTGCGCGTAGGAACCGCTCCAGAGCGAATTACCCAGACTGTCAGTCACTGAGGTCTTGGTACCCGCTGCATCATAGCCCAGAGTGATAGCGTAGCCGTAGGCATCCTTTGACTGCCGCAACGTGTTATTTGGGGCATTGATGAGTGTCTTGGCGTTGTTCTGCGGATCGGTGATCGTCGTCGCATCTCCGGAGTACTGATAGGTCGTGGTCTGCAGCGCACTATTCGTTGCGCTGATCGGCCGTTGGCTTTGTTTGAGCCGGCCGAGTGTGTCATATAGGTAAGTTTGAAAGTACTGAGTATCGCCCCAAAAGAAAGGCTCGCTACGTGAGGCGACCCGACCGAGAGAGTCATAGTACGTGTCAACAACGGAGTCTTTCGAACCGGGCATCAGGCGGCCCGCCTCGAATTCGCGATCCACTGGATCATAGGAACTCCCTCCCTGTGCGAGGATATTTCCAGAGGTATCGTAATCGTAGCGGTTGCTCACACTCCGCAATATTCCGCAGGAGGCGAAGGTGTTGCAGGAAAGATTCGGGAAGGCTTGATACGTCCACGTCGTGTATGTCTTGTCGGGACGATCTTCCCGGGTTTTGCGGCCAAAGCTGTCGTACTGGTCGGTCGTGGACAGCCCGTTCGGATCGACGACCTGGCTGCGTAACCCGAACCGGAAGTCGTAGTCGTAGCTCGTCGTTCCGGTCGCAGCGCCAGTTGGGTCCACGACCGTCATGGGAAACTGCCCGGTCGTTCCCCAACCAACCGTCGTCTGTCGCGCGGTCATACCAACCCCGGTAACGGTATCAGAGTTTATGTTGCCAAATCCGTCGTATCCAAAATCTTCCGTCACCTTATAGTTCGCACTGAAGGGCTCTGTCACAATCTCCGTGTAACGGCAGTTTGTCAGGTCCGGCGTGAATTGCCGGGTGCGCGTTACCGCCGCGTCATTTGATGCTGTGTATGCAACCTGCACCTGTGTGAGCAGATTGAGGCACCAGGTGCTCGTACCAGGGACCGGCGTATTGGTAGCCACCGCTTTCCACCATTGGCCATAATACGGCGAACCGGTATCGTTGTCGGTCACTGTCTTGCTGATGCTGGTGGCGTTTCCGTAGCTATCGTACGAATAGCCCGTTGCAGTCGTAGAGACGAGGCGAGTGCTCGACACTCCCAGCTCGTAACTCTTCGTCGTGTCGCTCGAGATGTACGGAAAGTAAATGTGCGAGTTCGAGCCGTTAGTTGTGTACAGAACGCTGGGTGAATCTGAGAACAGCATCCCGCTGCTCGAATTGTTAGTTGTCCGGGTTTCCCCAGCTAGCATACCGGTGTAAGGGAATGTCCTCTGATACCCGAGCGTATCCCACACACCATTGCGGGAATCGTACGTTTGTACATTTCCAAACGGCGACAGGCCGCGTCCCTGGACGTTCAACCAAAGTCCCGCGTAGTAGTAGTTCTGGTAATAGGTTCCGCCCGAAGTGCTGCTAGGATCGCTGAAAACGGCTTGACTAGTCAGGTAGACCGGGCCGAAGTAGTTCTGATAAGGATATTGTGCATCGTTCCACAAGAAATACGTGGCATTAACCGACCTTGCGAGTGAGACATAGGCCAATGACACCGAATTTCCAAAGCCATCGGTAACATTTGTCATCAAATCTGGTGGCTGGCCGGCGCCGTTGTGTAAGTAATATTGGAACGTGAAAGGACCTGTCAGAGGCTCGTTGATGAGCGCATCGGATCCATCGCCGGTCGCATTGTGAATTCGGTAGTAAGCAAACGAATGTCCCGATGTCGGCAAAGAAGTGGGAGATACAGGTCCCCAGACGAAACCATCCCACTTGGAAACGCCGAGGTTGGTTCCATTCTGAACGAGAATGTCCAGGTGCCCGTCATTGTCCCAATCAATGCCCAACACTGCTGTATTACCGAGCGAAATGACGCTCGCGACCGCGCCGGAACAGGACGACAGCAGCAATCTGTCCGAGGCCAGGACGTCCGTGCACCCGTCGTTGTTGAAATCGCCTACATCGACAACGCTCAACTCTCCGAAGTTCGTCGTTACAAACGTCGCGCCATTGAAGTGCAGTGCGTAAATCCCATTGTTCGTCCCATTGGTGATGAGACCCATCAGGTCCTTCTGGCCGCTGCCATAAAAGTCCAAGTGACGGGTATTCCAAGTGCCGTAAATGGCGTAAAAATTGTTTGGAATGGTTTTTGTGACGCTGGTTGAAAAGCTGATGCCGCTAGGCGTGCTCGTGTTCAACCGAACATAAAGGAACCCGTCGGACCGGGTTGTGATCAGATCCGCCAGGCCATCTCCGTTCAGGTCCGCCACCGCATAGGATCCTGCAGTCGTACTGTCGACAGAGACACCAGGGATGGGGGCGCCTGAAAACCCAGTACCATTCCATTTGTAATACCACCAGGCCCCGCCGATGGGGACGAGGAGACCGTCGGTCCCACTCCCATCGAGGTCGCCAACGACCACCCCGGTGGCTGTGACGCCAGTGCTGATGGGTGCCCCAAACCCGGAAGGTCCTCCGAAGGCGACGTGCCAACCGCCAGTATCCTCCCACAAAAAGTCATTGATACCATCACCGTTCAGATCATACGCGGTCAAAACTTGAGGCGGCGGTGTGGAGCCACTCGCAGTCGCGAGCGTGGCCGCACCGCCGACACCCTGTACGCCGTTCTGATAGGTTATCTTGGTTGGGGTAAGACAGTTCGTCGCGCCGGAGTCTGCGCACTCCTGCACTTGGATGAGCTCTTCGCGCACGGTGTTCGGTGCCAGCTGGTAGGTCAAAACATACTTCTTTACGGTTGCGCCGGCGTACTGGATGGTTATCGAACCAAGCAGAGACCTATCTGTGATTTGCGTGCCCGCCAGATAGGCGTTGATGGAACTCGACCCGGTATTTGCTCCATATGCAAAAAGCATCGTGTATTTATACGTGCTGGATCCTTGGCTACTCGGCGTCCACGAGATGCTGGCTGGCACCGTGGCGCCGGTCGCAGTGTTGTACGTATAGGTCATCGTATTGCCAGCACGATCCGTGACCTTGTCGATCATCCACATCCAGACCGTGCTGGTGTTTGTGGCGAGCACCTGGGAACCGCCGATGTTGCCGTACTCGTATGTGAGTCCATCGCGCCCTTGTACGGTGAAGTAGGCCGGCCCATTGCCTGCGCTCCCATGAGCCGTGACGAGCGAGAAATTAGTCACTTCGGTCTGGTATGTCGAAGCGTCGACGCCGTAGGAGCCGCTGGTAAGAAGCAGTCGCTGGCCATCCAGGCAGTAGCCATCGCTGATGGAGAGCGCGACCGCCGCCGGAGCGCCATCCTGTGCGTACGTATGATTGCAGCGGCTGATCGAGCTCAGTCCTGCGAGACTCCAGCCGACTCCAACGTATCCCACACTTGATTGACTGTTATAGACGAGAGAGATGTTGGGCTGGAGACCTGCTGGACCATGCGGAGCGAAGATTGGTATGGTGTAAGTAGCTGCCCCGTTCGAGGCAAGAACGAAACTTCCCGGGGTGCGTGCTGTCGCCGCCTGCACCTCTGAAGCGGCTACCAGCAGCGTACTCACGGCGATGATGAGCAATGACCAAAGCAGCAGGGACCGTGCTCTGGAGCGACAGGCCAGAGGATCAAACATCCATCTTCTCCATTTTTTTCCTGACCCCCTGCGCGTCAGCATTCGCGCAAAGAGGATTTATTTAGTTGTTCTTACAAAGAGAATTCTGCCATTGAGGCTAAGGTCTAGGTCAAGCAATTTATTTTTGTTGTGGACGTGAGATGCCGCGGCCACATGAAGCAGCGAGGCATAGTTGGCGTGGGCGTCGGACATGCTCTCGCAGCAGGACTGAGGGGAATGGAGTCCGCCTGGTGGCTATATGAGAACAACTATCGAGTAGGCGGCTCGACGCGCTCTTTGATGCAGGACGGTGGGAGGACTGACGAGATCGCCCAGCAGACCTACGCCAACTACGAGGTTGCTCGCGCACGTCCCGCCGTCTCGATGCTGCCGACGCTGGCCCAACTCTTCGGCCTCAGTGTCGATGAGCTCTTGGGGCTGCATAAGAACGCTCCCCGCAAGCGCGGCCCCACCCCACTGCTGCAGAAGCAGATCGGCGCCTAAATCGCTTGCCCAAGGCGCAGCAGAAAGTCGTGATGCAGATGCTCGATGGGGTCTTGAGTCAGTCCACCGCTAAAGGCATGACAGCTTGCTACCGCCCCGTCAGTCGAGCCACACTAACCCCTGCTCAACTGGAGTGATCCGATGAACGCCCAGGGCGTCGAGGCCCTGATAGAGAAGCTCAAGGCGCTGCCCCCGGCACGACGCGCTGAAGTGGCCGATTTCGTCGACTTTCTCGCTTCCAAGGAGCGCAGCGAGGCCCTCAAGGACTTCCTCGCTGTCGCTGACCAGGTCGCCCAAGCTGGCGTGCCCGCCTTGAGCCCCGAGGAGATCGAGGCCGAGATCGACGCTCTGCGTGCCGAGCGGCGCGCACGTCGAGCACCAGGCGCTTAACCCAACGAGCGTCGCTTGCGCCTCGTCCTGGACACCAACACCGCAGTTTCCGCACTGCTGTGGCAGGGGCCACCGCATCAGCTCACCGCTCGCGCCGGCACCCTCCTGCTGGCGAGAGTGGCGTACTCTTGAAGTGCCACCTGAACCCACCGACCTCGAGTACCTGCCTAAGATCGGAATAGAATCGGGCCAAAATCACCCAACCCGCGCCATCTCCTCGGGAGTGAGCTTCACCCGAGCGGCGCCAACATTGTCCTCCAGGTGATCCACTCGCGAAGTCCCAGGAATGGGCAACATCACCGGCGACCGCGCCAACAGCCAGGCGAGGTTCGCCTGGTTGCCGTCGATGTGACGCTCCTTGGCGATCTCCTCGAGAGCCAACAAGCGCTTACCCGGCACTTTCCTCTCTTGCGTACCTTGCGCCAGCGGCGCCCAGGGAATAAACGCAATCTGCTCGCGCTCGCAAACAGCCAACACCGCGTCCGACGATCGGTCGACCACGTTGTAACGGTTCTGCACCGACGCAACCTTCACGATCGCGCGCGCCTTCGCCAGCTGCTGCGGGTCGACATTGGACAAGCCGATATGGCGGATCTTCCCTTCCTTCTGCAATTTCGCCAGCTCGCCCACCGAATCCTCGAAAGGCACCTGGGGATCAGGCCGGTGGAACTGATACAGATCGATGCGCTGCAACTTCAAACGTGTCAGGCTCGCCTCGCAGGCGGCGCGTAGGTGCTCCGGCCGACCGTCCGGCAGCCACTCTTCGCGACGCGGCCGCACCAAGCCGCCCTTGGTAGCGATGAGTAGCCCACGCGGATAGGGATACAGCGCCTCGCGGATGAGCCGCTCGCTGATGAATGGCCCGTACGCATCCGCGGTGTCGATGAAGTTAGTACCCAACTCGACCGCCCGGCGCAACACCGCAAGCGCCTGCTTGGGATCGTTCGGATCGCCCCAGATACCGTCACCGGTAATCCGCATCCCGCCGAACCCGAGGCGATTGACCGGGATATCGCCGCCGATCATCAAAGTCCCAGCCTGCGCCGCGCCCGCTTTCGCGACATCTACCGTTGGGGTGGCGCCCCGGACCCATCGCGCCAGGGAGGTCGCGGCCAGGGCTACGCTACCGTCAAACAGGAACCGGCGACGTGATGACATGCGTGGCACTCCTTCAGCGGGTAATTCTTGGCTGACAATTTGCTTGGCGCTAGCGCCGGACGCTATCGATCCTCGCTCTTCGTCCGCGGCTTCATGATGGCCGATAACCGATCCTCAGTCTTCTCCACACGCTCCAGGCGAGGATACTTCAACCCGTCAAAGTAAGGGATACGCACGATTCGATAGCGATCGAGATTCTTCACGATCAACTCTACCGGGGTGTGCGTATTGCGTGCCGTAGTAATCGCCTCGTACAGGCGCTCATGTCGATACTCACGACCGTTTACGGCAACCAGCATCGTTCCGGCAGTCAGCCCCGCCTCGTAAGCCGGCCCGCCCCAGAGCACCTCGGTGAGCTGTCCATACTCGCGGCTGGAGACATCGAACCCGAGCGAGAACATGAAATCCGCCGCCTTGCGCTGATCCTCCAGTCCGCGCAGATACTCTGTCGCGACTTCCGTGTAGGCGAGCTTCCAACCTCCACGGGTCAGGCCGTCGATCGGCGCATCCGGCCCGTGCGAATGCAGGCGCTGCACCAGAAACGTCTCCCAGTCGAATGCGGCGACACTGTGCAAGGCACTCACAACGTCCGCGAACGTATAAGTCACCGGCCCCAGGCTCCCATCCGACCCCCCGAAGAAGGCGCGCGCAAAATCATCGAGTGAGCGCCGGCCGTTGCTCAGCTCGCGAATCCTGGTATCCACATCGAGCCAGATCAGCGCGCCTTCGGGATAGTAATCTTCCGTACGCTCCCACGAGAGCCACGCCAGCGGTCGCCGCGCGGTCACGATGGGCTGGTAGGTCGTATCCTCCACGTCACGCCAGGCGCGACCGGGGCGATTGTGCTCCATGTTGGCTGCCGTGTACGCCCAATACTGTCGGGTGAGCTCGGCACTCCACAACCCGGAGCGTGCCGCCAGAACACCTTCGAGATAACTCGTGAGCCCTTCGTAGACCCACAGCAGCTCGTTGCGCATGGGCACGTTGAAGTTGGGTGTGGCGAGCCCTGCGGGAATGCGGAACTTGCCGTTCCACGAATGCGCGAGCTCGTGGGGGAGGATGGCGCGCCCCACCGCTTGCCGATCCCAATCGAAAAAGTAGCCCGGCAGACGGCGATTCTCGCTCGAGCGGTGATGCTCGAGCCCGATATCGCCGAAATGATCGCTCAGCGCCAACAGCAGATCATAGTGTTCGAAGTGACGCGCACCGAACAGCGCATACGTCTCCTGCACCAGCTTGCGGTGCGCCGCGAGCTGCTCCGGCCTGATGCTCGCATAACTCGCCGGCGTATCGGCAACGATATCCAGACGCACGGAGGCATCGAGTGGAATACTGCGGAAGTAGCGGCCGGCGAATACCGGAGAATCTACCAGCGTCTCGAGCGAAGTCTGTTTGAATGAGATACCCCCGCCATGCCGGCTCTCGATGTCGAGCGCGGTTCCAAACTCCCAGCCTTGGGGCAACGTGAGCTCGGGGGCGACCACGACCCTGCCCGCATAGTAGCCTGCGGGATACAACACAACCGTATTCCACTGGAGGCCCAACATCTCCGGCGTGACCATGACGGTCCGGCCCTCGCCGCCGAGGAGCGGCGCCGTGTACTGGAACTCGACCTCGATCCGGTTGGCGCCCGCAGGCACGTCCATTCGGAACGCATAGATGTTGATCGGATCGCGCGTCCACTCGACACGCCGCCCGCTGCTGTTGATCACCAGTCCGACGAGGCTATCAATGGGCCCCCGCGGCGCGTGGTTTCCCGGCAACCACTGCGGATACAACAGGGTCAACGGACCCGGCTCGACCGGGATACTTTCGTGAACGGCAAAGATATGCCGCTCGATATCGGTGGCATCGACCTGGAGCCTGATCACACCCGGATAAGGGACATCCCGGGGGGCCGGCACTGCGCCGGAGGACACGTCTGGCCCATTTACGCCATTGCCCTGCGTACCGTTCGCGTCCGTTGTCGTGGTCGGACCCGGGCCCTCCGCGGGTGGGATCTCGACAGCGCGAACGACAGAACCGGCGACCCCCACGAGTGTCGCGACGAGCGCGACGACGCCGGCTTTCCTCATTGCGTCGTCAATACCTTCGCCACGGCTTGCGCGAAATACTCGATGTTCTCGCGACGCAGGCCCGCGATGTTGATACGGCTGTCATCGGTCATGTAGACGTGATGTCGGCTCTGCAGCTCGCGCACCTGCTCCACCGTGATACCGAGATAGGAGAACATCCCACGCTGGCGTTCGATGAAGCCAAAATCCCGTTGTGGACAAAACTTCCGCAACTGTTGGACTGCGTCCTGGCGCAAGCCCTGGATGCGCTTGCGCATCGTGCCGACCTCGTCCTCCCATAACCGGCGCAACGGACTGTTGTCGAGAATTTCCTGCACGATGGCTGCCCCGTGATCGGGTGGCATCGAGTAGATGCTGCGCGCTATGCGCACCAACTGCGTCAGCACGGCTTCGGCAGCGGTCCCGCTCTCAGTCACGACATGCAAGGAGCCGGTGCGCTCACGATAGAGGCCGAAGTTTTTCGAGGCCGACACGGCTATGGTCACCTCGGGTAACTCGGAGCAGAACAACCGAATGCCGTACGCATCCTCCACCACGCCAGTCCCCAGGCCCTGGTAGGCCATGTCGATGAATGGCAGGAGATTGCGACTCTTGAAGATCCCCAGGAGCTCGCGCCACTGCGCTTCGTTGAGATCGGCGCCCGTGGGGTTGTGACAGGACGCGTGCAGGAGCACCACGGCACGCGCCGGAAGGCGCTCGAGATATCCGCGCATCGCCTCGAAACCCACTCCGCCCGTCGCCGGATCGAAATAAGGATAGCGCTCGAGCTTGAGACCGCAGCCTGACAGCAGCGGAATATGATTTGCCCAGGTTGGTGTGCTCACGTGCACGACCGAATCAGGGGAAGCCGCGCGAATGAGCTCGGCTCCCAACCGCAGGGCGCCGCAGCCGCCGGGCGCCTGGATCGTGCGCACACGCCCTCCGGTCAGGACAGCGTGATCGGCACCGAACACCAACCGCTCCATCGCCTGATTGAAGCCGGGATTCCCGGCGGCGGCCACGTAGGATTTGGTGCTCTGGCGCGCAAGAACGGCCTGCTCCGCCTGGCGGACAGCTTTGAGGATGGGCGTATCGCCACGGTCATCGCGGTACACCCCCACGCCCAGGTCGACCTTATGCGGGTCGATGTCGGCGCGAAAGGCAGCCATGAGGCCGAGAATCGGATCGGGGGGTAAGCGGTCAAGACGCTCGAGCATCGCCTAGGTCTCCGGACACCCGCGCTTGGGGTGCGCGGAGCACCTAAGTTTAGCCGCTTCGGCAGAGCCTAACGACCCGTCTGATTACGCCAGCGAACGACTCCCGCCGTACTCATCGCCTTTCGCGAGCCACTCAGGCTTGGATTGCGGCCGGCTGCGCTGCGCGGAACGCCGGCTCGGCTCGTGATCGAGTGTCCCGGCAGGCACGACGGCAATACCTACTGAGCGAACCACCCGGGGCAGGGTGCTCCCGCATTGGCGGCAGAACGCCGCTCCAAAATGCCAGTCCTTCGGGGGACCGTAGTTCGAAACCTGCGACTCGCCACGCAGCCAACGGAACTTGGCGGCGTCGACGAACACGTTTGACGTATGTCCGGCACTGGGTCCGCGGCGGCAGACGGCACATTGACAGCTCATGATGCGGCCCGCGGACAGCACGAGCTCGAAAGCCACCTCACCGCAAAGGCAAGTGCCTCCGGCCATCTTCCGGGCCGGCGCCGCGCTGTTGGACCGCTTCCTCGACGAGATTCGGCGCGCTGTCACTTCAAACTTCCTCGTGCTGGGGAAACGTACTCGCCCGCGGGTGCCGGGAGCCCGACCCCACGAAGCTCTGGGGTTGGATGCCGTGCTCACCATCCAGGTTCCCGGCCGGACAGAAAGCAATGCCGGTCTCCGGCTCTACCACCGGCATTACAGAGCCGCATTTGCTGCAGAAGGTTCGTTTGCCGTAGGCGGACGACTGATAGGTGGACAGCGCTTCCTCGCCCGCGACCCAACGGAAACCACTCAACGGCACTGTCACGAATGTCGCAAAGGCCGCGCCGTGATGGCGGCGGCACATGGAGCACTGGCAATGCGACAGCACTTCGAACGGCCCTTCCATCTCATACCGAACCGTGGCACACAGACATGAGCCCTTCAGGACGGAAACGTTCTTGCGCAGCGCTCCCTCCGGAGGATGGGGTTCTGACAGCGCAGCGAGCAGCAGCTCGACCAGCTCAGCGTCCCACATCCGCTGCTCCGGGCTATCCACCGCGACGTCCGGAACCTGCAGAGTCGCCAAGATCATTTCGCACGCGCTGTCGAGATTCCTCAGCGCCAGAGAGCCGTCGCGACGGCCCTTGACGAGCAGCCGTTTCAGGCGCGCCCGTACCATCTGGTCCCATTCATGGAGGCGCCGCTGCAAGTGAGTGGGTAGATCCCTGCCCCTGCGGAAAGAAAGGAGCGATCCCCGCTCCCGGCGTAATTCGAGAGCGGCCACCAGGAATGCGGCGATCTTGTCGAGCGCGGACCCGAGAGCGGTTTCTCCACGCAGCAGCGCTTCCGCGAAGGCCTGCGCAGTGCGCGCATAACATTCGTCGATGAGGGCCCAGTTATCCTCGAACCAGGTGGCGGCCACAGTGGCTTGCTCATTCCCGGCCTCGACCGCAATTGCGGTCCAGGGCATCCGGTGATCCGCGCGTCTGGCGACCACCCGTGCAGCAGCATCGATGACAGCGTTTCGGCTAAGTGGTTTTGAGCCCGCCATAGGTCCTCCCTCATCAGGAAGTCTCAAGCAACGGGCGTGCCAATGGGGGAGAGTCCAGGTAGAGCCGCTCGAGTCACCCTCGTCAGGGCGACGTTGGTGCAAGCACGCCGGTGACGCTCACCGCAGGTGCAGTGTTCGACGACGTCACAGTTTCACTGATTTCATGACGCGCACTTGAGACTAAAGGTGCACCCCGATCAGGCCGATAACAGGAACGAGAGTGCGATGGACCGTGCACCCCCCGTTACACGTATGCGCCGGCATTTCCAGTGATCCAAATTATCGGCTCCGTCGTTGTCCTTCTCTGCGTGTTCGGGGGCTTCGTCCTCGAGGGCGGACACATCGCCGCGCTCTGGCACCCCACCGAGATATTGATCATCGTGGGTGCGGCACTCGGCGCGTTCTTCACCAGCAACCCGACGAAGGTCATCAAAGCCTCATTCAAGGGTGCCCTGGATGTGGTGAAAGGTCCGCGCTATAGCCGCGAAGACTACGTGCAGCTGCTCAAACTGCTGTACGACATCCTGATAAAGATCCGCAAAGACGGCCTCATGGCCATCGAAGCGGATCTCGATGCCAAGGACGGAGGCACGCTGTTCAAGAACTACCCGCAGATCGTGGCGGACCACCACCTGATGGAATTCATCACCGACTGCCTGCGCTTGATGGTCGGCGGCAGTCTCGACCCGCACGAGCTCGAGAGTTTGTTGGAAATGGAGCTCGAAACGCATCACCAAGCCGCGCACGAACCCGCGCAGGCGATGCAGAAAGTGGCCGACGCACTCCCCGGCTTCGGTATCGTCGCGGCGGTGCTCGGCATCGTCAACACGATGGCAAGCCTGGACGGCGCGGATACCGCCACCATCGGACACAAAGTGGGTGCCGCGTTGGTTGGCACATTTCTCGGTATTCTCGTGAGCTATGGCTTCGTCGGCCCCGTCGCCGCTTCGATGAGTCACGCCGCCAACGAAGAAGGCAAAGCGTTCGAAGTCGTCAAAATGGCTCTGGTCGCCAGCGTGCGCGGCTACGTTCCGGCAGTCGCGATCGAGTTCGCGCGCAAGCTCCTGATGAGCGACCTGCGGCCCTCCTTCAGCGACCTCGAAGCGCAACTCAAGGCAAAACCCAGAGCAGTGGCCTAAAGCCGCCCGGAGCCGCAGGCAATGTCCCCGCCGGCAAAAAACGCGCGCCCGATCATCGTCGTCAAGCGCAAGAAGAAAGGCATCGCGGAACACCACGGCGGTGCCTGGAAGGTCGCGTACGCAGACTTCGTAACCGCGATGATGGCGTTCTTCCTCGTGATGTGGCTCGTCACAGCCGTATCGAAGGACCAGCGCGCCGCCATTTTCGAGTACTTCAAGAATCCGAGCATGGAAAGCGGTAAGAGTGTCAAAGCCGCTCCCGGTCAAATGGGGCCCGGCGGCGCCAGCACCAGTCCGATCAATCTGGGCGGCGGCCTCGATGCGTTACGCTCCCGGGTCAGCAAAGTAGCGGACATCGGCGCGACCGCGGCCCTCCTGCGTCATCCGGACTCCGACTCCGCAAAGAAGAGTCAGGCGACATCGGAAGTGGAGGCACGCGAGAAGGTACGTGAGGCCGAGCACAAAAAGCTCGAGACACTCATGGTCGAGTTGAAGGAGGCTGTGAGCAAGAGTCAGGCGCTCGAGCCCTTCAAGGACCAACTCCTGCTCGACATCACGCCCGAAGGCATCCGTATCCAGATCGTCGATGCCCAGAATCGCCCGATGTTCGACATCGGTAGCGCGCGCTTACGCGACTACACGCAGTCGATCTTGCACGAGCTCGCGCCTTACCTGACTTCCGTACCCAACCGCATCAGCATTACCGGCCACACGGATATCCGCCCCTACCCGGGCCAGGGCGGCTATTCCAACTGGGAGCTCTCCGCGGACCGCGCGAACGCCGCTCGCCGCGCACTCGTTGCCGCAGGCCTGCCCGATGAAAAGATCGCGCGCGTCGTGGGACTCGCCTCCTCCGTGCTCTTCAATCGCGAAGATCCTCAGAACGCAATCAACCGACGCATCAGCATCGTCATCATGACGAAGCAGGCCGAAGAGGAAGCCCTGAAGACCGATGTGGCCAAGGCGACTCCGGAGGCACCCTTGGATCTCACGCCCGAACCCGGTCCTCCTGCCGCGACTCCGACCCCGAGCGCCCCCGCCAGCGCAGCTCCCATTGCTGTCGTCCCGGCTGTCACGGTGCCGCCAATTGCTGCGGCCGCTGGCCCTACATATCCCCCACGGCATTGATGCTCGCGCGTCGGCGGGAGCGCACCCTACGG
>Ga0105240_10009726_pt1 | contig 13579 bp, 10 predicted proteins | sample KBSC54metaG_FD_80426 | JGI IMG/M metagenome (GOLD analysis project Ga0105240, IMG submission 80426) | Corn rhizosphere microbial communities from Kellogg Biological Station, Michigan, USA - KBS C5-4 metaG | ecosystem: Host-associated > Plants > Roots > Rhizosphere > Soil | place: Michigan, USA... | reverse complement strand
GGTATGGCCGGTACGAACCAGCAATTGCAGAATCGGCGTCAGCAGCCCGTCAGTGACCTGGCCGCGGAACTGGTGGTCCATTTGCCGGGTGATAAAAAAGCTGCGCCCGAGTTCGGACGCCATGGTGTCCCGAATGGCGCTCAGATATCCAGGCAGTTCTTTCTTGCCGATTTGGCCCGGCGTCGGCAGCGTGCCCGCCGGCTCCAGCGCCACCATCACGTACAGCGGATTGTGCGGAAAATATAGCGTGGCGGTGAGCGCATCCGGACCGCTGAAGGGATAGAACACCGTGCGGCTCTCCAGGGACGGATCGCTCAGCTCATCGGCCTGAAACTTGCGCAACCCCGGAAGCAACTGGCCTTCCGCCTCATGCCACATGGCGTCGACTTGACGGCTATGCTCTTTCCAGGCTGCCGTGGCTTCGAGAGCCGCGTAAGGACTGCCCGCGGTTCCCGGCAAACCCGCTAGGAAGCGAGCCGTGTCATTGGCCTCGCGCGAATGCGGAATGTCATCGGGGACCTTGTCCTTTGCGATGGTCTCCGCCGCCACCCGTCGGGGCGAGCTGCAGCCGCTGAACAAAACTGGAAAGAAAAGGATGAAAGCGATGAGCAAACGACAAGACAGCATAAACCAAGATCGTCTCCGCAGGATAGCAGACTTTAGCCTGTGGCCCTAAAATATTCGCACTATTTGATATGACGTACAGCCTGCCTTCGACGGGTACTCTTCCGCCATCTACAGGTCGAGACTGAGGGCTCGGCCGGCTATTTCACTTCCGCCGGGGTTGACGTCGCCGGCCCCTGGCCCATGATCAGCAGCACTGCATCGCCTTCCTTCGAGCCGTCATAGTGGATCTGCTTGCCGAAGTGCGTGACGAAGCTCCCGGCCGGAATCGGCTTGGTGCTGTCGGGATCGTATTTGGAGCCGGTGCCCACCCACCAGGTCCCCGAAAGCACCTGGATATAGCGGTCATTCGGATGGAAATGCGGACGGCTCATGTGTCCCCCATGCCACTTGGTCATCACCGCATAAAAGCCCGGCTTGGCTGGATCGCCTACCAGGACCGCATTGGCCGAACCTGCCTTGGTGTTTTCCACCCACGGAATATCCTTCGGCAATTTGATGCTGATCGCCGCCGGATTGAGATCGCCGGCGCTTACCGTACCGACCCAGGCGAACGTCGTAACCATCAGCGCGCCCCATAAAACTCGTCGCGGCACCAAGGAACTATACATGTTTGTCTCCTGTTTTAGACCCACGCAAAGTGTAATGTATCACAACGCCGGATCGGCCGTAACGCATCCCGGTGCGCCTCCATTTCCCCGCCCTGCAAGCGCTTAGCGTTTGGTCCTGGCGGCTTTCGAAAGGAACCCGTTGTAAGTTTGATCCAGTGTCGGGCCCACCCATTGGGCGCCCCGGCCGCGGGGGTGGTAGAAATACTCGAGCAACGCCGCCTGCGCTGGATCAATGGGGAGAAATGGCGCACCTCAAACGCCATCCCTCTCGCGTACGATCTACTGGGTCGTGCGGGCTCGCAGCTGGAAGCGCATAGCGCGATCAGCCAAGAGTCTCAGGGGTTATTGACGGCTCGCAGGGGCCCCGACTGGATCTTTGACATCTGTGATCATCCGCCGTCCGTACGCTAGTTCGTAGTAGGCGGCCGCTGGTACTTCGCGTTGATGTATTTCCCGGCTTCCTCGAGCGCACCCTGGGTGTTGTCTTTGGTGCGCAGCGCTTGCCGGTATTCGTTCACCGCCCGGTCGCGCTGGTCGGTGATGTCGAAAATCTTGCCCAGGTTGATGTGCGCCCAGACCTCGGTCCACTTGGGATCCAGATCGCCATTCAGCACTTCGCGGAACCCGTTGGCCGCGGATTGATAGTTGTTCTGCAGGAAGAAAAGCTCCGCCACCCGGTAGTGCGCGAGCGAGCTGTTGCGCCGCACGTCGATGGCTTTCTGGTATTCCTTCAGAGCTTCCGGAAATTCACTCACTTCCGCGAACTGCTCGCCCCGCCGGATGGCGACCGCGACGCGCATGGCGTCGTCGAAGCGCAGCACCTGGTCGCGGGGATCGAGCGTTACGGTTTTGGGTTTGCCGAAGGTCTCCATGGCGAACTCGGAAGACGTGCCCACCACTTCAATGGTCTTTTCCTCCGGATTGCCTTCGGTTTCGACGTGCAGCTTCACTGGCATGCGGAACGTATCCAGATCCTGCGAAACCTTTCCCATCACGCGGAAGCCCTTCTGGGTGCGGAACACCGTGTATTCCAACTTGAATTCCGGCGCGCCGCTCGATTCGATCCATTGCACGAAAAACCCCTGCAGGCTTTGCCCCGCGAATTCTTCGGCCAGCTTGCGGAATTCATCGGTGTTCACGCTCTTCCAGGCATAGCGCTCAGGCAACGCCTTCAGGATCTTCATGAAGTTTTCGTCGCCTGCAATGTAGCGCAGCATGTTCAGAACCGCGGCGCCTTTGCTGGCCGTGGCCGCCCAGAATTCGGGGGAGTAATCCTCCAGGCGCGCCGATTGAATCAGCGGCGGCTGATCCACCGTGAGCGCTTCAACGTAGGTGTCGTGAATCTCCTGGTCGAGGGCGCCCGCGCCATTCGCGTGCTCCAGGTACAGGATCTCGGAATACCGCGCCAGTCCGTTCTCAATCCACAGATGATTGCGCGTCACCGGTGAAACCAGCGTGCCCCACCACTGCCGCGATACTTCGTTGGCCACCAGCCGCACATTTACCGGCTGCACCATGGCCTTCGGCGCCAGGAAGATGACGCCCGGACTCGCGTAGCCGTTAGGCGTGCCGGCCTCGGTTTCCACCACCACCAGGTTCTTCTTGAACGGCAAGCCGTAGAGGTCCGTGAAAAACGTCATGCACTTGGCAATTTCCTCGCCGTAAGCCTGCGCCGCCGCCGCGGCCTGCCGCACATACAACTGCGTGGTCACACCGTCGGAGGCCACCGTCGTCGGATCGCCGCGCACCACCGCGATGCTGCCCGGGAAAGAGGGCTGGGTAAACTGAAACCGCTCCGTGCGCATCCCCGCCGGAGGGTTCGCATCCACCACGCCGTTGCCGCTGGCGATTACGTGGTAGCCGTCCGGCACGGTCACTTTGAAGTCCGCCGCGAAACGGTCCGCCGTGTAATCGTTCACCGGGAACCAGCGCGCCGGATACATCAGGTAGGCGACGTCCGGAGTGATCGCCGCGAACTTGATCCCGAACACCGGCGATTCTTCCTGGCCCGTCAGTTTTCCGCCGTAGACAAAAACCACCGTGGCCGGTTGCCCTTTGGGCAGGACCTGCGGCATGCTCAGCCGCACACTCATGTCTTCGCCAAAACGCGACGCCATAATCTGCCGGCCTTCGACATCCGTCACCCGCGTCAGATTCAGAGCGTTGTTCAGCTCAAAGGTGACGCTCGAAGTATTGTCCAACGGAATGAAGGTTACTTTCGCGGTGGCATTGAGAGTCTGCGCCGCGGGATCGATCTGCGCGTCGAGCGCCACCGTCTGCACATCAATGCGCGCGCGCGGCTGCTGCGGACGATCCTGAGCGAATCCCGCAACCGACAGCGTCAACGCAACCAGCACGAATCCGAGAAACCTAGCTGACTTCATGGCCTGATTCACAACCGCCTGATTCCATTTTCCACTAAATCTTGCCCGCCGCACGGAATACCTCTTCAATGCACTCCGCCGCCACTTCCATAGGGTCGCATTCGCTTGAGAGTTTCCGCTTCACTTCTTCCAAATCCGCTTTCATTTGACGCCGCGCACCTTCATCGTCGAGCAGCCGCAGCGCCTCGGCCGCGATCCGCTCGCCAGTCATATCCTGTTGGATCAGCTCCGCCGCCACGCGCCGCCCCGCTACCAGGTTGACCATCGACAGAAACGGCGCCTTCACCATCCAGCGCCCTAATCTCCAACTCAATCGATTTACCCTATAAAAGGTCACCAGGGGTGCGCCCAGCAATGCCGCCTCAATGGTGACGGTACCGCTCGCCGCCAACGCCACCTCCGAATGCGCCAGGCAATCCCAGGTGAAGCCTTCTTTAACTTGGATGGATGCCGCGCGCACGGGTTCCCAAAAAGTTGTGTTTTCCGCCCCAAATCCCGCCGGCAAGGCCAGAATAAATTGCACTTTCCAGGCGTGTTGTATCCGTTTGGCGGCGTCGAGCAGGTAGGGCATGTGGCGCGCGACCTCGCCGTGACGGCTGCCGGGCAGCAGCACCACCAGGCGGTCGTCGGGAGCCAGGCCGCATTTTGCGAAGAATTCGGCGCGCGTCATCGAGGGCTTGACGATCCTCGCCAGCGGGTGACCGATAAACTTGGCGGCCACGCCATATTTAAGAAAAAACGGCTCTTCGAAGGGAAAAATACACAGCAGGCGCTTCAGCGTCCGCCGCATGACTTTGACCCGGCCCGGTCTCCAGGCCCAGGCCTGCGGAGCAATCAGGTACACCACCGGCACTCCCTGGGCGTGCAGCTTCTTGGCCAGGCGCAGGTGGAAATCGGGCGAATCGGTGAGCACGGCCAGGTCCGGACGCCGCGTCTTCGCCGCCCGCACCAGCTTGCGGAACTCGCCGTAGATGCGCGGGATGTGCTCCAGCACTTCGACAATCCCGACCACCGCGAGCGACCGCTGATCCACCACCGCCTCGACGCCCGCCGCCTGCATCCGCGGCCCGGCGCATCCGAAGAATTGGGCCTGGGGATGCCGCGCCCGGAGCGCCTCGACCACGCGCGAAGCGTAAAGGTCCCCCGAAGCTTCACCCGCCGAGATCAGCACGCGCACAAGAACCAGTCTAGCGGGAGCCCGGTCACAGGCGCCGCTTATCTTCTTGCCTTTCCCCTTTCAACAGCCTCCGCGATGAACTGGCCGCCCCGATGCGAGTGCTGTGCTATAAAAAAACCGCGTATGCCCAAAAACATCATTATCTGTTCGGATGGAACTGGCAACTCTGCGATCAAAGGCCGCGGGACGAATGTCTTCAAAATTTTCGAGGCTATCGACCTGAATGGCCACCGCAGCAACCCGGCGCTCGATCCGCAAGTCGCGTTTTACGACGACGGAGTGGGCACCGAAACCTGCCTTCCCCTGAAGCTGCTCGGTGGCGCCTTTGGCTTCGGCCTCGCCAAGAACGTGCGCAATCTGTACACCGATCTGGTGCGCGTCTACGATCCCGGCGACCGCATCTATCTATTTGGATTTAGCCGCGGTGCGTTCACGGTGCGGACGCTCGCGGGCCTCATCGCCAAGTGCGGCGTTCTCGACCGCGGCAAATTGCTCACCACCGATGCAATGCGAGCGGCCGTCGGGAAGGCTTACACTACCTACCGCCGATCCTACCGGACCTGGCTGGGGCAACTTATCCAGTGGATTCTGGTCCGGCTGCGCCTGCGCCGCCCGGACCTGGATGCCATGCAAGACTTCAAGCAAGCTCACAGTCTTGCGGGCGATGTCCGCATGCGCTTCCTCGGCGTGTGGGATACGGTCGACGCCGTGGGCGGGCCGTTTCATACCAGCGATATCATCAACGCGGTGTTCCATCGTTTCAAATTTCCCGATCGCCGTCTCAGCGATCTGGTCGATGGGGCCGCGCAAGCGCTCAGCATCGATGAAGCACGCGCGGCTTTTCAACCGGTGCTGTGGGAGGCGAAATCCAATATCCAGCAAGTCTGGTTCGCCGGGGTGCATTCGAATGTAGGCGGCGGTTACCCCAAGCAAGGCATGTCGCTGGTCACGCTTGACTGGATGATGCAACAAGCCCGCGGCCGGGATCTGCGCTTTCTCGCGGACGACCGCAAATACTACTGGGAACACGGCAACGTGGACGACAAGATGTACGATTCGCGCGCCGGTCTGGGAGTGTTCTATCGCTGGAAGCCGCGCAACATGCAAAGGCTATGCCAGGAGCAGAAAGCCGCGGTCCCGCCGGCCATTCACCTCAGCGTTCTCGAACGCATCGCGCACGGCACCGACGGCTACTCGCCGGGCACGCTCGCGCCCGGCGCCCAAATCGTTTTTACGCCCAGCAACGATCCGGATCCGGTCACATCCGCGCAGCAGGACGCCGCCGTCGCGGTTCGCGCCGCTGCCGCGAAAGTGGCCCTGGACCAGACTTTTGCCAAGACTGGGTCCGATCTCAAGAAAGCCCGTGGCACCGTCGCGATTGGACGCATCGCCTATTACCTGTACGTAGCTAGCTGCCTGGCGGTGCTATTAGCGGCCTCGGTTCCAGCAGACGCCGGCTCCCGCCGCAATCCCTGGACCGTGCTGAGCAATGCGGGCCAACTGCTGTACAACACCGCCACCGGCCAGTGGGCCCCGGTGTGGGCAAGTGCCAGAAGGCTCGTCACCGATCCCAAGCTGATGGGCACTCTGCTCGTGGGTTTCGCCGTCTCCGCCGCGCTTGCCTATTACGTCGATCACCGGCGCAGCCTGATCTTTTCGCGCTACTGGCACGATGCCCGGCAGGACCTTCGTACGGCGCTCAAAAGCGCCCGAAGCACGCTGCTATCGGGCCGCTCCCAATAAAAAAGGGGCGGCCGAAGCCACCCCTTCGTTAACCATTGGTTGGTCGAACTATTTCGGCAGTTCCACCATGCTCAGTGTCGGTCCGGCGCCGTCCTTCGGACGCGGCAGCAGACTCGGTCCGGAGGCTTTCAGCATGTTGACGACTTTCGTGTCGGCGGGAACCAGGAAGCCCAGGAAACTGGACTGCATCTCATCCCAGTTCTGCGGGCCCCAGTGCACGGTCTTGGTGGGGTCCGGATTGAACTTATTGTTGGGCGAATTGTCGTAGTGCACGATGGTCAAAATGCGCGTGCCCTTGGGAATCACGATCGGATCCTTCAGTTCGTATCCCAACTGCCAGTCGAAATCCCACTTGCCTTTGAACAAAACTTGCGTTTCGCCGGTGGGATAGATCAGCCGCAGCTCATAATCCTTGGCGCGCAGGTGCATGTGCGGCTGGATGTAGGTCAGGCGGGCGGAATCCACGCCAACGGTGCTTTCAGCCACAACTTCGGCATCTGCGTCGCCGGCAGGGATGGCCAGATTCAAGGCAGCCGGCGTACCCGGCGTCGTGTAATAACGAGTGGTGGGCACTTCCTTGGCAAACACCAAACCTACCTTGGAAATATCCGACGTGGGCTTACCCGACACGGTGTAGTGCAGCTCAAACACGAAGTCCGATCCTTTGGGAATCATTTTCGCGGAGCCGCCGATATCGAAGGTCTGGGCGCCGAGGCCGGGATTGAACTTGCCAATGATGTCGTTGCCGTCCATCTGGCTATTCCTTCCGGTCTCCTTGCCTTCATACGCCTTGCCCGGGATTGCATCCGCCATCCACTTCGAACCGGGAGGCAGCACCCACAACTTGCCGTGGTGCAAAACTTTGGGGTTGCTGGGCCGCATTTCGGCGGAGGTAACCCACAGATCTTTGGTGATATTTCCCTTGACCCTAATGTATTGGTAGTTGATGACGCCGGTGGCCGGGATCTGGAATGCCTCGGGCATTTCGATCACCATGTCGGGTTTGATTTCCCAACCCTGCGAGAAGGTCAATGGCGCCGGCTTATCCTTGGCGTCGCCTTCGGGCGCGCCGTTGTCGGCCCAGTTGGAGATGATGGCGATCTCTTCGGGGCTCAAGCGGCGGTCGTTGGCGAAGTGCCCGTACTTGGGGTCCGCAAACCAAGGCGGCATCTTCTGCGTCACCACGGCAGCTTTGAGGGCCTTGGCCCAGGGCCGCGTTTCCGAGTAAGTCAGCAGCGACATGGGCGCTACTTCACCCGGGCGATGGCACTCCTGGCAGTTCTTTTGCAAAACTGGCAGGACATCTTTGTTAAAAGTAACATTATTAGAAGCGGCCAATGCGGCCACTCCCAGAAAACAACCTGCAATCGAAATGCTGATCATCCTCATCCGTTCGCTCCTCGGCGTACACAGCGCCGTGGCAACTATTGTATATCACCTGAACGAAAAGGCAAATGGACAAACGGCTAGCCAAGCCTGGTAAAAAGACCAGTTAGTGAAACGCTCGCACCGATTGCGCGCTAGGGCAGCGCAAGTTCCCGCGGGAGCCTGTCCGACCAGGTTTTGATCCGTGTAAGGATACACGATGTGGCCGCACGGATGGGATTCAGTAAAATCGAAGCGGCTTTAGCGTTCACAGGTTACTCCAGTGTAGTCGGACCCACCGTGGCCCACTTTGTTTCAAAAAAAGTATCGAGGACGCGGAATATCGTGAAAGGAAGTCCGGCATATGCCGCCGTTGAAAACCAGCTAATCGGGCATTGACAATCGAATTGCTCCCTAGTAGATTATTAACCTCAATCTAATGGCACAATGTGTTTACTGTAGGGCGGAGACCGAGTTACATGAGAGCGGCAAGCCCGTCTGCGTGGAGTGCGCGGTTGCGCAGGGGACGAACGGCAAGCTGTCGGCCTCCCACCAGAGAATTTACACCCTTTTGTATCGGGAGGTGGTCGCGGCGACCCAGCAAGCCGACGCGGCCAGCGAGATGTTCCATGGAATCCTGAATGACCTTCCGAGCAAAGTACCGCCACCGGACGGAACCGAGCGGATTCATAGCGCTTCGCGCGAGCTCTCGGCCGCCCGCGAGAAAATGATGCTGGCGCACTCCCGGCTGAATGACTTTCTCAGCCGCGGGATCATCCCGGAAGACCTCGACCAAAAGGGCAAGTGAGCCGGCTCGGCTGGTGAATTTTCAGCAGGTTCTGCAGTCCTCCCAGGGCTCGGCGGCATTTGCAGTGGCGAGTATTACGGATCTTTCAGCTTTTGCTGGGGATTTGATGGATCTCGATTTTGGTCATTGGCCTGCTTTCTCTTCCGCCATGAAACCTTCGGCAGAGATTCGTAACCCGCAAGCGGCCCTTGAGGCGAAGCTGGCAGAACTGACGGCAACTTTCCAGGACCGCTCCGGTCTGACCATCGAACATTCGGCAGACGTGTTCGACAGCATCCGCATGGCAACCGATCGCGACGTGCTGGTGCAGCGAATGAACCTCAGCGCGCAGACGCTCACGGACGTGCGCGAAGCACTGGCGCGGGTGATCCAGGGCGAGTGCGGGTCTGCGAAGACTGCGAGGAAGCGATTTCCCCGCGGCGGCTGAACGCGATTCCGTGGGCGCGCGTATGCGTCACCTGCCAGGAAGCGCGCGATCGCAGCGAGGTGGACGCCGGCGACCTCAAGCTGGCTGCGTAGGCGGCGTTGCTCGGTGGGGGGTCATTCGTAGCGCAGCGCTTCGACCGGATCCAGGCGCGCGGCCTTGCTCGCGGGCCAGATGCCAAAAAATAAACCAATGCCGACCGACACTCCAATGCCCAGCAACACCGCCCACAGCGGGACCAGTGTCGGCAGGTTGGGAAACGCGAAGCGGCTGGCGATCGACACGATCCAGCCGAGCGTCATGCCCAGCAGCCCGCCCACGCTGGTGAGTACCACCGCCTCGGTCAGAAACTGGCGGACGATGTCGCGGCGGCGCGCGCCGATGGCTTTGCGGACGCCGATCTCACGGGTGCGCTCGGTCACCGACACCAGCATGATATTCATCACGCCAATGCCGCCCACCAGCAATCCCATGGAGCTCAGCACCACCATTACCAGCGCGGTGACGGAGGTGAGCTGGCGGAATTGCTCGATCATCTGTTCGGCGGTCGAAATCGCGAAATTGTCGGGCGCGGAAAACGCCACGTGGCGCCGCTGGCGCAGCACGGCCGTAAGTTCGTCGATGGCCGCGGCCATGCGGCCGGCGCGGGGCTCGACGAAAAAAAGATTCTCAGTGGCCTGCGGAAACATTTTGCGCATGGTGAAGTAGGGCAGCAGAATGCGGTTATCGGTCTGGCCCGGCAGCGAAGTAGCCGGCCGCTTCAGGACGCCCAACACTTCTACTTCCCGCCCGTCCACCAGAATCTTTTTCCCCTCGGCAATCTCGGTTCCGAATAACGCGCCGTAGACATCTTCTCCGATCACGGCAACCGGCATGCGGTGCTGGTTCTCGACTGCGTTGAAGAAACGGCCGGTCTTGATGTCGCCCTGACCGCTGGCGGTGTAATATTCATCGGTGGCCGCCAACTGAAGCTGGTACGCGTCGTTTCCCTTATAGCGGGCGCGGTCGAGACTGGGCCCCCGAAAATTGACCTGCATCAGGTACGGGCTCACGTGCTCAACCGAGGGACAGCGCTCGGCAATCGCCACCGCGTCTTCATAGGTGAGCGGCTTGCGCAGCAGCTCCTCCGGAGTGCGCCCGCCAAACGCAGGTCCCAGGCGGAACTTGAAAACCAGAATCGAATTGGTGCCTACGTTGCGTATCAATCCGGCCACTGAATTATCCAGCCCGGCCAGAATCGATCCCACTCCGATGATGGCTCCGGTCCCGATAATGACGCCCAGCAGCGTGAGGAAAGAGCGAACCTTATTCGCGCGCAGCGTATCCAGAGCCAGCAGGATCACCGACAGCAGCAGCTTCATGGTCAGCTCTCCGTCCGCATCGCCACGATGGGATCGAGCCGCGCCGCCTTGCGGGCCGGATAGATCCCGAAAAATAATCCCACCCCAGTCGACAGGCTCACGCCCAGCAGCACCGAATAAACCGGCACTTCCATCGGCACCGGCGTCAGCGTGCGCACCACCACGGCCGCGCTCCAGGCGAGCAGGACGCCCAAGACTCCGCCGGTTCCGGCGAGCAAAGACGATTCGCACAGGAACTGCGTCAGGATATCGCGATGGCGCGCGCCCACGCTTTTGCGCACACCGATTTCGCGCGTGCGCTCGGACACCACCGCCAGCATGATGTTCATGATTACCACGCCGCCCACCACCATGAACACGCTTACCACCGTCACAGCCATGGCGGCGATGGAGCCGGTGAGCGAATCCCACAGGGTCACCAGCGAATCCGAAGAGATCACCGAAAAATTGTCGTCCTGCTGGGGCTTTAAGTGACGGTGGGTGCGGATCAGGGTGCGCACCTCATCGACGGTCTGCTGGAGCGTATCCCGGCTGCGCGCCTGAAAGTTGTAGCCAATGCCGGAGCGGTCGCCGTAAATCTTGAAATAGGTGCCGACTGGAATGGAGACGTAGTTGTCCTGCGATTGGCCGAACAGGCTGCCCTTGGGCTGCGCCGTGCCGATCACTTCAAAGGGCAGTCCTTCGATGGCGATGGTTTTGCCGATGGGATCGACGTTGGGGAAAAAGCGCTCCTTAAGATCGGAGCCGATAAAAGCCACGGCCAGATGCCGCTGATCGTCGATATCGCTGAAGAAGCGGCCGAGATCCACTTGCGTGTTACTCATGACCGCGGCGTTCGGGGTTACGCCTTGGAGCGCGACTCCGGGCACGGCGTCGGAGGCATAAGTGACCGTGCCGAGACGGGTGCCGGAGATGCCGGCTTCGCCTACCAGCTTCACGCGGCTCTTGACGAACTGGTATTCCTCCTGCGTCAACTGCGGATTCTTTTGCTGCGCCTCGAAGAATTTCTTGGCGTCCTGATAGCCGCCGAAGGCCGCGCGCAGCACGCGGAATCCGTCGGTGCCCATGGTGGATGCACTGCTGGCTACGTAAACATCCATGCCGTGGATGATGGCCATGACGGCGATCAGGGTGGCGGTCGAGAGCATCACGCCCAGCAGAGTGAGAGCGCTGCGCAGTTTACTGGCGTGCAGCGATTCGAACGCCAGGCGCACGGCTTCGATGAGCGACACACCCATGTCTTAAAGGATACGTTCGCGGAGGAGCGGTTGTTCCGGGCGGCTTCCGAGGTACTTCGCGTGCAAGGTTTGTGCGCATGAGGACGACAGCCTGAACTTGCTCGGCGCCGCCTTGCGGATGCTTAAGTCTTGAGAGGTGCTTCGAGCAGCCAATCTGTGATCAGGGCATCCAGCCAGAAGCGCGGGCCGCGGCGCGCGAGGAAACCCAGGTGTCCTCCATGGTCGACAGCGACCAGGCGCAGGTGCGGATTTCGACCGAGCGCGGGATGGCCGTACATGGTGAAGGGGACCATGGGGTCGTCCTTGGCCTGCACTAAGAGGGTGGGAATGCGGATGTGCTCGAGGAACTGATTCGAGGATTGCGTGCGGTAGTAATTATCCGCCGTGCCGAAGGCGAATATTCTAGCGGTGTAGAGCTCGTCGAAATCATAAATGGTGCGCACCTGGGCGAGCGGCCCCAGCGGAAACATTTCCGGCGCCAGCAGATGACGCCGCCGCACCCGCTCTTTTAATTTGCCGACGAAACGCCGGCGGTAAAGAATGTTTTGCGGCTTCCCGGTGGCCTTTACCGAGGCGGCCAAATCGATGGGCGCCGAGACCGCGGAGACTCCCGCGAATAAATCCGGACCGTTTTCCCCCAGTTCGCCCGCCAGCTTCAAAACAATGTTGCCGCCGAGGGAGTAGCCGACGGCGAAGATCGGCAGTCCACTGGCGCGTTGGCGTTCGCGCGCAATGTGCAGCAGATCGCTAGTCTGACCGGAATGATAGTTGGCCCGGGGATGCCAGGGCGAGCCGCCGCATCCGCGCATGTTGTAGCGGTGGGTGGTGAAGCCGGCCGCGAGCGCGGCGGCCGCCATGCTGCGGGCATAACCCGACTCGCTCGATCCTTCGAGGCCATGGATCAGGATTACCTCTCCGCGGGGAGGCCGCTCAGGCACCTGCGCGCGGACCAGGAGCTGAACGCCCGGCTCGGGCTCATAGAAAACGTCGGCGACCGGCCAGCGGCGTTCGCTTTCCGGGCGCGGCCAGAAATTACCGGCAATGGTTGCCAGGTGGGAATTTTTGAACAGGGGATCGAAGGACCGCAAATTCCATTATGGCGGTGCGGGCGGAAGGACCCTAATGCCGCTCGCGCGGCGCGCCGCCCTCGCCGGCCTCAAACGAGATAGGAATCCTGCGGAAGCATCTACGGCATTGATAATAACCGTGAATCGGCAACATCACGCGCCGGTGAAACAGCCGGCACCAGATGCTGCCAAACCAGGCGGCGAAACCGTGCCGGGGAGTTTCAGGCGGATAGATCCCGTGCTGCGTCGAATCCAAATCACTCATGAGTTCTGATTATCGAGCATTTCAACGGCCAGCCGTAGAGCGAGCAGCCGAGGCTATTTGTTAGGGGTGGGGCTACCCAACGAACACAGCGGATCGCCCACCACGATGTTCTGCCAGCTGAGCGAGCGGATCGCCAAATAGAAACTCTCCGCCAGGTTGCGCCCGCTATAGTAGGCGGGCAGCAGCAGGTCCGGGCGCGGGGTGTTGATCAGATAGGGTTCGTACACGTGTCCCGAGCCGCCGGTAGCTCCTTCGAGGATGTAATCCGCCAGAAGAGACTGCGGCGAGCCCTTGAACCAGGCTGCGGGGGTGTTCCATTGGCGGCTGGGCGTCCATTTCTCGGGCGGCTTTTCAAACGTGCGTCCGTCGCTTGAAACATACTCCGTGACGATTCCGCCGGGCAGCCAGTGAAATCCCGGGAAGCGGCGGTCGTGATGGCTATCGTTCGAACCCCAGCTGGCGTAGCCGATGACATCGGTTTGATCCCAGAGCGGCTGGGTGGTTTCATCGAG
>Ga0105240_10009725_pt1 | contig 13579 bp, 20 predicted proteins | sample KBSC54metaG_FD_80426 | JGI IMG/M metagenome (GOLD analysis project Ga0105240, IMG submission 80426) | Corn rhizosphere microbial communities from Kellogg Biological Station, Michigan, USA - KBS C5-4 metaG | ecosystem: Host-associated > Plants > Roots > Rhizosphere > Soil | place: Michigan, USA... | reverse complement strand
TCCTTCAGCAGCTTGATGCGGTCGTCCATCTCCTGGATGGACATCTGCGCGGCGCCCGTCGATACCTTGATGCCGCGCCACAGCTTTGACCAACCTTGCGTCAGGTCATCGAGCAGGCCCTTCTGCTCCTTGAGTGCCGAAGCAGCCTGACCCTACGCATAGTCGGTGAAGACCTTCAGGACTGCTGTCGTCGCTTCCTGCGTGTGGCCCGTGTCTTCCAGGTGCTGCACCATCTGCAACTGAGCTGGCGTGAAGATGTGCATCATTGAGTCCATCTCGCGACTGAACTCGGCGGGCTTGCTGTTGATCTTGGAGAACTGCTGCGCGACCTTGTCGAACTTCTCGCCGCTCAATGTCGCAACGAGATTGACCGCGATGCCCATCGCCTCAATGTTTGCGCTGGTCGTCTCGCCGGTCTTCGCAATCGCAAGAAGGATGTCGTTGGCTTTGCCCAGACTGATGTTCGCTTCGCCGCTGAGCGTCTGCGACAGCGCCTGGAACGTGTTGTTGGACAGGCCCGTGTAGTTGTTCGTCAGCGCGATGGCCGCGACGAGTGCCTTGTGCTCGGTGGCCGCCTGATGCATCGCAATGGCGACAAGGCCGCCTGCGGCTGCAAGTGATGCCAGTGCAACACCCCCAGCGATACCCAGGCCGCTGAGTGCCTTCATGGCAACGCCGAGGGCGTTGGTCTGTTCCGCCAGCACGAGCATCGAACCGCCGAAGCGGCTGAAATTGCCCTGACTGAGTTCGTGCGCCAGGACGACCAGCTCACGGCTGACGCCCGCGTGCGCGCTTGCAGTCTTGTTGGCCGCCGCAGTTGCGCCATTGAGCGCGTTCGTCTGCGACTTGAGGCCGTTGGTCGAACCGCCAGCAGCGTTGCCGAGCGCCGCGTAGGCAGCACTGACCTTGCTGAGCTTGTTTAGCGCGGTGTCAGCATCACTCGTGTCGATGATAAGTTTGATGTCATCAGCCATTGTTCTTGTTCTCGGCTTGTGCGCGCAGTAGCGCCAAGTCCATCGCCTCGATCGCCTCAATTTCCCAGGGCATCAGCGGATGGCTCTTGACGCGCATGTACGCGTCTATCTGTTCGTAGCGCAAGGGCAGGGGGCTGCCATACATGCCACGATCACGGCGGAAGTCCATCTTCCAGAATGCGTTCCACAACTCCATCACGAACATCGGAAGCTCGGGCTCTGAAGTTAGGCGCGGGTCTTCGTATCCGTAAGCGTCACGCGTTGCTGTCAGCACTTCACGCAGCGTCTTGCCACTTGGAAGTGGCGTGTCTAGTTCGACGCGCTTTTCAACTCGCAGAACCAGTAGGCTCACCAGCTCAGCGAAAAAAGTTGCTGCGATCAGCAGCGGCGCCCGCGAGCTGTTCAACCAGCCAACGGTAAGCAGGTTCGGTGAAGATCTCTTCGACCTTCTCCTTGCTGAACGCGCCCTCAAAGAAGTCATTGAACTTCTCGTCCCAGCCCGCCAGTGCGGCCTTGGCCTTCACAACGAGTGCCTGTTCGATCAGCTCCGCGTCGTCTGGACGATCAGCAGCGGGCACGCCGCGAAGCGCGGTCAGAAAGTCACGCTGTGCCTTCGCGACAGGTGGTGACAATGGATCGGTCAGTTGAACGGAAACGCCCAGCGGAGCGCCCGTAGCGGGGTGGCGCAGTTCGTATTCGTAGTCTTTGGGTGTCAGGTCAGCGAGCTTCATGAAACAGTCCTATGAAAAAGGGGCGACACAGAAGGCCGCCCCGTATTTACTAGGCCCGATTCATCAGGACGTTGTGATCACCAGTGCTGAGGCGTCAGCAGCGTTGTAGACCGCTGTGAAGCTCAAGGTGATTGGCACCGCAGCGCTGGAACCCATGGAGGTGGGAGCCGCCGTGTAGTACACGCTGCCCATGTGGTAGGTGTAGGTGTTGCCGGAGTTGTCAGCGATCTGGAACTCCAGAGTGTCCGTTGTGCCGCTGCGGTACTTCGCAAGCTGTGTGTCGTCCGTGAACAGAACCGTGACTTGACCCGTCACGCTGATGCTTGTGCTTGCGTAGTCAATAGGTGCTGGGTTGCCGAAGCCAAACACGCCTGCGAGACCACGATCAGTTGTGAGCTGAACTGACTGCACGAATGCGTTGGTGGCGCCGCCGATCTTGAAATAGCCGCCTTGGCTCTTCATTGGCTGCAGCGTCACAGTGTCAGTGATCGCAGAAGCGCTGTTGGTCGTGCCGCTCTGTGTGAAAGAACGGTAGACGCACGAGAACTTGATTTCGGCTTCGCCGGTGAGACCGGCAGTCACTTCCATCTTGTCAACCTGAACGCCCTTCATGAGGTGGAACTGGTTGGCGTTCGTATAGCCACGCTCAACAGACATTGTTGTGTTCTGCGTGCCGATCTTGAGAACCTTGCTGGTGATCTTGCCTTGCAGGGCAGATTCCTTGTAGTGATCCCACATGCCGAACACGATTGGGCCGGTAAGGTCGCCGGCCAGCTTCTGGTTGCCATAGGCGACGAAGCGAGCTTGACCGTCAGCGTGGACGCGGGGGTCTACGCTTGAGTCCTGGTCGAAGTCCAGGGTGTTGTCAGTGGCGCCCAGGTATGTGAAATTGGGCGTTGCTGGCAGTTGACCAACTACAGTCTCAACGATGGAAGCTGAGTAGGTCGAGCCACGGTAGGCTGGTGATGTCATGGTTTGCTCCTTGAGCTGTTGTTGTTATCGATTGGCCTGTTAGAGCCAGCTTTCCCATTCAACGATTACTGAAACCCGGTAGTAGCCGGGCGTGGCGTTTGAAGCAGCCATGGGATAGCTGTTCAGAACTCGCACTTGGGTGCTGCCATTGCTCAACACTGAAGCTGGAACAAAGGCGGCAATGATGGTGTCTGCCATAGCGATAGCTACTTCGTAGCTCTTGCTGGACTTGATGTACACGTCAATCTGATAGAGGCCGTTCCCACGTTGTATGACGCCGTCAAACGTGGGCAGTTCAGTCCTTGCCGGCAAGAAGCTGCCGCGCGTGTACTCGCCGGGCTTGCTTGCTGTTCCTTCGGTGGTGAAGGTTGGAAGACCAGAGACTGTCTGCACTTGTGCGTCAAGCGCTTGGTGGATTGGAAGGAAGTTCACTTCATGGCCCTCTGCATGGCAACGCGTGCGATGTCACCCAACTCGACGGCTGTTGTCTTGAGCATGCCCACTGGTCGAATCTTGTACGTGCCGTCTTCGATGAAGTCGAAATAGATCATTGCGTTGCTCACCACGATGGTGTTGCCAACAACTTCAACCTTGTTGGCTGCGCGCAGTGCGCCGGTATCAACCGGAGTACGAAGGTTCAAGCGCAACAGGAACTCTTTGGCGAATTCCTGAAGGAAGCGGGGGATCGTGTCTTGTGCACGCTTGAGGGCGTCCAACGTACTCATGCGATCACCGTCAGTTCGTAGTACAGGCTGACGCCCGTGGGGCTGACTTCTTCCACACCCGACACGTAGTAGTCGATCCCCTTTACGTTGACCGTGTCGCCAACCTGGGGCACAGACTTCAAGGTGCCAGGGATCATCAGAATGCGTGAATCTGTAGCGGTGGAAGTGGTGTCTTCCGAACGCTTGATTTCGTCCCACATTCCATAGGTTGATGTTTCGTCTTCGCCGCTCATGAACGTCACTCGCATGTTGAGTGATTTGAGCTTCTCAGCTACTTTGCTTTGGGTAGACTTTGCGTTGAATGCCATAGTTAGGCTCGCAGACGCCAGCTACCGGGTTGCTTCTTGAGGATCGGAGCAAGAATCAGCTCGATCTTGCGGAATCCTTCAAAGCGTTCGTTACGGACAGGGCCGAAGTAGATCGTCTGATCGTCAACCTTGCCAACGATGCTCTTTGTCATCTTGACGTTGGCTGATGCACTAACGTCAGCGAACACTTCCTGTTCTTGGAAGTACATGTAGGCGACTTCAGAAACAGCCTCTTGAAGGCACTTCGGAATCGAGTTCTCAACGATGATTCGTCCGCGGTTGTCCGTGAACCAGGTACGAGGCCACAGCAGTGCTTGCGTCGATTCAGGACGCAGGTAGCTCATGTAGGTGTCGCCAAACAGTTGATCGACAGCACGGGTGGCAACAATCAGAGCCTCTTCCTTCGTGGCGTCGTCCGCGCTCGCCCAATCGTTGTGTGATGAGAACTGCGCGTGGTATGTGTCAGCGAACGCAGTTGATGCGTAGCTGTTGGCTCCTAGAGCCATTGTTCCGTCTTCGAGGATCAGCATGGTGCCTCCTTCACTTGATGCATCTACTTATCACCGTGCGATTCGTATCAAATGAAAAGAGGGCTCCTAGGAGCCCTCTGTTAGAAGTCCAACCGCTTAGGCGACGGTGAACACTTCGATGGCATCGACGTCGATCAGGTCGTAATCGAACACGCCGTACCAACCGACGTTGACGAAGCGGGCCAGCTTGTCGAATGGGCCTGTCAGGACCATGCCTGGAGCCTGGGAGATACCGCAGCCGAGTGCGTTCCAACCCACCGAGATGACCTTGTTGTCAGGCACGAACTGGTGACGAACGATGCGGTGACCCTTGTAAGTACCGATTTCGTTCTTCAGAACAGCAGTGCTGTCGCCGTACTTCTGTACGTCGATGAAGCCGGACTCGTTGCGCAGGATGGCGACGTTGTGTTCGCTCATCACGGCAACGTACAGGTCATCAGCAGCAGGCATGATTGACTTCGTAGCCAGCTTGGAATACTGGCCGTCCAGTGCAGCGCCGCTGAAAGTACCGGTGCCGGTTGTGTTGGTGGAGCCCAGCAGCGCGTTGACGATCAGCTTGTCACGGGTCTGACCCATGTTCTTGCCGACCAGCGTGCTAGCAGCCAGGTCGATCAGGCCACCTGTTTGCAGGGAAGCCAGGTTCGTCTTGGTAACGGCCTTACCGTATTCCTTCGGTGTCAGGACGATCTTTGTATCGACCAGAGCTTCGGATGCAGGATCGTCAGTCTCGGTCAGAGGTGTATCGGCCAGACCCAGCAGTGAGTACTTGGGGAATTGAATTGACTTGGCGCCAACTTCAAACTTGGTTTGCACCAGAGGTTCAAGGATGTATGCCTGACCAGCAGTCAGCAGCACATTCTTGGCGTAGGCTTGAACAATGCTGTCGTCGACGTTTGCTGTAGTTGAAAGGTTCAGCGTGAATGCTGTCATGTAACCCTCTTCTTGTTTTTCTTTTCGGGTTTATGTGGACGGTCAGCGTTTGCCGTACTTGCGCATAACGGCTTCGATGTCTGCCGTTGTCTTGCACGCGTCCAGTTCCTTCGCATAACCACCGACGGGACTTCCTTCAGCAGCGCGAGCTACATCGGGAACTGGCGTCACATCGAATTGATCAGCGAATTCTTCCTTTGTCTTCAGCATCTGGGCTTCAACGTCTTCCGCATTCGCGACACCGTTCTCCACCTTGATGGCTGTGCGATCAACCAGCTTTGAAACAACCATCTTGACGTTCTTGGCCTTGGCCGCTGTAGCAGCTTCGGTAAGTGCGCGCTCGATCGCTTGTTCGTTCAGCAGGCTTTCCGCCTTCTCAGCACGTTCCTTGAATGCGCGCAGTTCGGACACTTCAGTTTCAAGAGCTGTTCGTGTTTCCTTTGCGTTGCGTTCAAAGCGACGTGAAGCGCCTAGGTTCTTTGACACGCGATCCAGTTCAGCTTGAAGTTCCGCAATGCGGGCTTCTGCGTCGCTCTGGCCTGCGTCAGAATGTTCCTGGGCAGTTGTGTCTTCCGACACTTGGGCGTTTTCTACGCCTTCTTGTTCTGTGCCATTCGGCATGTTGTTCTCCGTGCTCATTCGAGCGTGTTGTGCTTTTATTTAGTTCCCGAGTCGCCTTGCGTTGGAGTTGAGGAAGGGGAGTCGTCGGCGTCTGGTTCTTGACCGTCGGAAGGCTGTTGCGAGTAGAAGTCCGAAGTGGTTGGAACCATCGCAAGACCCATAGCCGCCTTGGTCTTGTTGAACTCGCAAATCTGCTGCCACTTGTCCATGGCTTCGTCGTGCGTCATGCCCTCAACGGTCATGAAGTAGTCAAGCTCAGTGGCTCGACCCTCTTGAATCTTCATAGACCAGATTTCTTCCTGCTCCTTTGTGTCAACAGGCAGGCCGGGCAGGTTGAACTTGGCGAACATTTGGGCTTGTTCGTCCAGCACGTTGCGGTTGTAGGCAATGTTCAGGACGCGCGCCATTACGCGATACAAGCGCTTGAAGCTGTTCGTGAACATGCGCTGACGTGACTTGCGCAGGTCGAGGTTTGCCATTTCCTCAACGATCAACTGGAAGCCGCTGTTAGCCTTGGCTTCGCCTTGCAGATGCACTCGAACGCACCAGTCACCGGCTGTGTTTTGAATCCAGGTGTTGACGACCTGTTCAATGTCTGCAAGTGGGATGTTGGGGTTCTTGTATTCAAAAAACGGGTTCTCAATGCCCATGCTGTCAAGAACGATTGCTTGACCGGGGCCGCCGATGCCCGCGACATCCTGATCTTGGGCCGCTACAGCGCGTGGCAGTGCTTGGCCGTAGACCTCTTGAACCTGGACTTGCTCATAGTCAGTGCCGCCTGCTGGACGCATGTTGGTGACAGGCGTGCTCATCTTTTGCCACAGCACCGAGTACTCGCTGTCCGTCAAGTGAAGGTTGACCATCTCATTCAAGTTGACAACGCTCTTGTCCTGCTCAACCCAGAAGCCGGCCAGCGGCGTGGTGGTGTCGTAGAACTGCGCAATAGGAATGATCTGATACGGGTTAGGTGCGGGGGCGCCGGCAGTGATCGAGCCGTTGGGTTGAACGGTCAGCATCGTCACGTCGTTGGGCGTCCACACGCGGTATTGCGCGTTGCCGTTTGGGTCTTGACCGATGAAGTGAATCATGGCCGTTGGCTTACGCGTCTTGGGATCGATCTGCACCTCGCAATTGCCACGGTGCAGATAGTCCAAGCAGAGCTGTTTGTTGTCCGAATCCCACTGGACGAGAACAACTGTCGTCTTGAGCAGGCGGGTAAGCTGGTCTAGGTTCGCAGTGAACTCGTCCCATTCCAGCTTTGCCAGCTCGTTTGCAAGTACGGTAGTTGCTGCCTTGTTGGGATTGGTCGCTCCAGCGTCGTAGATTTCCAAGACGGGCGCTGTGTCCTTGAACAGGAGACCTGACTTCTCAACGATCATGCGGGTGACGTTGCGGAAGCGAGGGTACAGACCTCGTGTCTTCCAGTTCGCGCGGCCACGATTTGGGTCTTCAAGTACCTTTTGAACTTCTGCCTCTTGCTGGCCTTGGAAGTAGTTGATAGCCTTGACGGCATCGACTTGCTTGTCGCCGTTCAGCAGTCCGACCCATTGCTTCAGGGTCAGGCCAGAAATGACTGTGTCGTTGTCGGAATTGAGCATCGTCGCCTCTTTGTTGTTGTTATTTACCCGTCAGCGACTTAGCGATGTACGGTGAGGGTGCCGGGGCGTACTACAGGGAAGCGGTTGTGGATGAAGTAACCCATCGCGTCCAGGCAGTGGTCGAGGCCTGTTGTTTTGTCGGGCTTGCCATCGGGGCCGAAGCCCTGTTGTTCCAGACCCTTGATCAAAGTAGGGCAGTTGAACAGATTGACAAAGCAACGGCGCAGAGGCTGATACTTGCCGCCCACAAGCTGCTGTGACTCAAACATCGCGTTCATTGCTGGAACGCGTTCCTTCATGATCGAAGGGTTGTTGCCGTTGTAACGGCACTCCCAGCCGGCTTGCGTCAGTAGCGTGATGCTGCTGACGCTTGCATTCGCTGATGCGTTCTTGCCGCTGCTGTCTGGGTAGACGATCAGACCGCCTTGGCGTTGAGCCCAGTGCTTGTAGTCAGTGCGAATGCGGCGGATCATGGACTCGGTGTTTGCTTCACCCGTAATCTCGGCGAGCGTGTACACCAGGCCGTTGTCGATCACGCTGATAACTGCGGACATTGCACCGACGTTGAAGTCCATGCCAACGTGCAGAATGTGGTTCGGGAAGTCAGCCAGCGTCTTCTTGGTGAAGTTGTAGGCACGGTCAAACGCGTGGTAGACATTGCCGCTTGCCATGTTCACGAAGTCGCCGTTCAAGTAGGCCTCAGCTTGCTTGGGCGTGTAGTTCGTGCGAATCGACTTGCTGTAGCTCAGTGGTACGTTTGGGTTGTCCTGTGTCTTCGCGCGGTAGAGCTTTCGATCTGTACGCTCGTTGCCCTTTTCGTCGAATGCGTTCTCGACGAAGTAGTGATGCATGAAGTGGAAGCCTTCAGGCGTCGAGGTAACGAAGCCTTGAACGCATGGGCCGGCTGTCAAACGTGCAGTTGCTTCCTTGAACGCCGCAAGTGCAATCTCCTTGCTTGAACAGCGGTCGATTTCGTCAATGCCGAACCAAGCGAGTGTCTTACCAGCAAGTCGGCTGTAGTTCTCGGCGCCGCACAGGTAGATGATCGAGTCACCTTCCTTGAAGTGCAGAACGATGCTTTCAGGGTTGGACTTGACGTAGGTGTACTGCTTGCCGTCTTCCCACTTCAGGTCTTCCTTGAACACCTTGTCGATGACTGGCATCAACGTGCCGCGAATCATCGACTGCACGGGCTCCATGAGCGCGCCGTGCAGACCTGGGTTCAAGAAGGCCAGCTTGACTGCCTTGTGGACGGCCGCATAGGTCTTGCCTGCACGGAAGCCACCTACTAGGCCAACGATGCGGTGGCTAAAGTCGTTGATGAACTGCGTCTGGTGGCGAAGCAGGTAGTAGTCTTGCTGCTTCATTGGCCGTTGCCGTCCTCGCTTTCTGTCTTAGCGCGGATGGCCGCCAGTTGCTCGTCAGACATCTCGTGGTAGACGGGCTCAGCCAGTTCAGGCGTCTTGCTCTCGTCATGACGCAGCACCTGGGGCTTACTGGCCGGCGCCCAATGTTCCAGGCGCTTCAGGTCTTCGTGTGCAGCCTTGTATCGGAGCGCAGCAGGCGCGTCCTTCTCCATCACTGCCTCTTGCTTGCGGGCAACTGCGTTCAGCTCATAGCGGGCTTCCGCTGCGGCGTATTGGGTGGCGAACTCGCCGCCTCCAGCGAGCAGCACTTGGAACTTCGCGAGCGGCCAGCCGATGAGAGCTGCAATGCTCTTGGGGCTGATGCCGTTCTCAACCAAGAACAGGGCCTCGTACTCTTCGATGGCGCTGCCCTTGGCGAGTAGTTCGCGGATCTTGCCGGGGACTTCATGGGGCTCTAGTTCGATCCTTGTCATGTCATAACCTCACAGCGCCGTCTTGGCGCTACGCGGTTATTTAGCGGGGTTCACCTGACCACTAAATAAAGGCAGTGTCAGGAGGCCAGATGACAACGAATAATGAAGTGCACGACCTTGTGACACGAGTTTCACTGCTTGAAGAGAAGCTGCGTACCGTGCAGGTAGAACTTGATCGAATCACCGAAGAGAACAAGGCGAACAACGGCGAGACCCGTGATCGTTTGACCAAGGTAGAAGGCATGGTTAACGACTTGAAGCTCAACACAGCACTTACCAAGCAGGCGCTTGAGGCCATTCAAGACCTCGCGAAGGACATGAAGGACGACAGGGCGTCGTCCCACCAATGGCGGTCTGACCAAGACGCCAAGTGGAACAAGATTGCGGGCGCAAAGTGGGTAGTTGGCCTGCTCGTTGCCCTGGTTGTTGCATTCTCGGAAAGCGGTCAGCACCTTGTTCACGCTATTCAAGCGCTGCTGTGACCGCCCACAAACAACGAAGCCCCGCACTGCGGGGCTTCTTGCCGTCCGGGTCACGTTTAGTTCTGGATTGCAGTCAGCACCCCGTCGGTGAGGTACAGATACCAGGTCTTATGGCCGCTGGCTGTGCCGTCGCACAGACCGCAGTCATACACCCATTGGTCACGGCGACCGTTGGCAGTGATAGTGTGGTTGATTCGGTCTGGGCGACCGATTCGAGTCTCGAAAGCTACTTGATCGCGGTTCATGCCGATTTGTGGCATGGGCTTCAGCGGGCCTTTGGGCACAGGTGCCGCGCATCCAACGAGCAGGGCGGTGCAGAACAGCGCAAGAACGAACTTCATTTGGTGAACTCCTTAGGGCATTGAGGCCGCTTGCGCGGCCAGTTAGGTTTGGGTTGCTGGAACTACTTAGTAGTCTTCTGGAAGCATCACCGTGGTCACACGACGCACGCCCTGGTCGTCTTCCGCGTCTGTGATGATCCACAGCTTGTCGCCGCGATCATTCAGGCGGTAGACGCTGAACAAGCGCGAACCGTGCTTGAGCGCTTCGTCGTTCGCCAGCTTGTCGTGCTTGTCCACGTCACCCCAATCGCCTTCCAGGTGCCTGTACAAGTAGGGAAGTGGGCTGGTCTTGATCGAGTTGAGGTAGTTCTGGCAGTTGCGCGTGATGACCACGTTGCCATGCCCGAACGCTACGGTCACAGCATCACCTCTTGAACGGACACGCCGTTGGCGATGGCAACGCCTTCGAGTGCTTCTTCGTGCGTGGCACCAACAGCAAGCAGGTCGAGGTATTCGACGACGTACTTGCGGGAGACTGGGAAGCTCATTTGCTGTACCTACTAAGTTGGTTGCGGTACAGGTGGATGATGGCTCTACCATGGCTAGGATCAAGCACTAAGTGAAGGTGGCAGCGAAAGAAGTTGAAGCAGAAATGAAAAGGGCCACCGAAGTGGCCCGCCATAGTGGAAGTTGAAGTTCACGCAGTAGCGGCCTTCTTGGGAGGCCGCGCAGTTGCCTTGAGCGCTTCGTCCAATTCGCCGGACTTGGCAGCAGCCTTCGCCCCTTCGATGAACTTGATCGCAGCTTCGGCGTCGGCCACTTGAAAGTGGGTGCTGCCTTTCAGCTTCATGACGCTGTTGGCGTTGCGGAAGAACACGAGGATCTGGCCTTGCGGGGTCGTGGAGTGCCAGCGAGACTTCGCGGCACCATCCTTGAGCGTCTTGATGGCTTCGTCCGCGTTGATCGCGAACTTGCTGCGCATGGCGACCAGGGGATCAGCCTTCGATGCTTCGGCCTTGACGACCGGCTTCGCCAGTTCGGTCAGTTGCGCGAGGAAGTTGGTCGGGGCAGCTTCCGGCTTGGTTTGCGTGTTGATGGCCTTGGACTTGATAGCGTTCGACATTCTGTAGCTCCGTTTGCGTTGCTGCTGTATCGCAGTAATGTCATTGGAGCTTCAGGTGAAGAACTAATCACCTACTAGGCGAAAGAGCTTTCACCGCGATACGGCATTGTCTTTCTTGGGAAGCAAGTCGCAGTTCTTGTCGCGGTACATGGCAGCTTGTGCGGCCCTGAACTTTGCGCTGCCAACGGTGTCGGGCAACCGCTTGAAGGTGTTCACAGCGATAGTTGAATACGCGACACCGAGCCTGAAGTCCACTGTGCCGCTGCGCTCGATGAGTTCGAACGGAAACTTGTCGAACAGTCGTTGGTACTGCTCCTTGTCACGGTCAATGGCGTTGAGCACGATGCGACCTGTGACGATGCCCGAGTCAACGAACGACAACCGGCCTTCGTTGGTCGGCGAAAGGGTCGCACATTCAAAGTTGCTGAGCGTTCGCTGCGCCATTTCGGTGACAGTTGCGTCGGTCTGCGCGTTTGCTTGGGCACAGAAAAGGGCGCACAGCGCCCAAAGTCCAGACTTCATCATGATCCCCTGTTGAGCAGGGGCGTAGTCTATGCGGCAACCGCGTCGAACACGTTCGCTGCACGCTTTGCGACCTCGCTGGGGATCGCGTGCAGGTAGACCAATGTGCTCTGGATGTTCTTGTGACCCAAGAACTTCTGGACTTCCACAATGTCCATGCCAGCACGCAGAAGACGCGTGGCTGCTGTGTGGCGGTACACGTGACTTGTGATCTTGCCGTGCGTCTCGTCAATGCCTGCTCGCTTGATTGCGCGGTCAAGCCATTGCGTGCTCGTGTTGTGCGTGGCCTTGCGGCTGAACACGAAGCCGTCGGTGCGTTCTGCGTAGCGACGTTCCATGACTGCGCGCAGCCTAGCGGTCATGAGCAGCAGGCAAGGGTTGCCGCGCTTGAGTCGGCGAACGTAGACCGTGTTGGCCTTGAAATCCACGTCCTTCCACTCCAGCGTTTCCACTTCGGTGATGCGCGCACCCAAGTGCAGCAGGCAAACGACCACATCTTGGTTGTCCTGTCGAGCAGCGGCGTGCACGTTGCTCTTGCCCCTGTACTTCGCATCAGGGTTCAGCGCGTCGAGAATGCGCTGCTCTTCTTCAAGCGACAGCGTGCGCAGCTTCGTTGCCTGGGATTTGATCGCCGGCAGCTTGGGGCCAGTGCTGAGCTTCTTCTCAGCGCACCAATTCATGAGCGCGTTCCAGTACATGACCGCGACCGCTAGGGTGTTGTGCGCCACCTCAGCCTTGCGCTTCTCCAAAGCTTCCTTGACCTCGTGCAGGGCGATTTCCTTGACGAGCTTGTTGGGCAGCTTCTTCCACGCGCGCATGTGGTTCTCTGCGCTGCCGTAGCCGTTCGTGCCCTTGCGATCTTGGAGAAAGCCCTTGATTGCGTCGTGGAGAAGGATAGGGCGCAGCCCTTCGACTCGAATCTGTTGGATCGCTTCGTGATCCCACTTTGCAGCCATCTTCTTGGCAAGCGCTTCGTCGCCTGTTCCAGTCGTCCGCGACTGCGGCACCCCATCGACCATCTTGCGCCAGTGCCAGATTCCGTTTCGCAGTGTCAAACTCATGTTCGCCTCTAGGTTGTTGAGGCGTTCGGACAGCGCTTCGAACCTTGTACAAACGAAGTACGAAATCAGGTTCTGCGCGTGTACAAACGCGGCAAAACCTACTGTGCTGTCTAGGTCGCTTGGGGTCAGCAGAGCCGCACCGCGGTGACTGCTCTTTTGGCAGGCGTTGGAAGGCCGCTGGCTGCGCGCAGCGCTGTCTCAGCTACCCCGCAATGAAAAACAGCGCCGAGAGGCGCTGTAGGGGCTGTGGCCGTCAGGGCGGCGCGCTGTGCGACATGCTGGTAAAGCTGAAGGCAACGCCGTATCGATGATCAAGTTGGAGTCGCGCCCGGCAAGCGCTGCCCCACAGTCAGTGAACGTCGATGGGGTACGTCCCGAGGATCTTGAAGAATCCGCACTTTTCCCGAAGCTCATCGAGGGCTTTGGCAACGTGAGGTTCTTCCCGGTGTCCTTCGATCGTTAAGTGGAAGTAGTACTCCCACTGGCCCGAGCGCGCCGGGCGCGACTCGAATTTGGTCATCGACACGCCGTTGGCCTTCAGCGGCACGAGCATGTCGTGCAGCGCGCCGGGGCGGTTGGACACCGTCACGACCAGGCTGGTGCAGTCGTGGCCCGAGGCCTTGGGCGCGGGGTGGCGGTCGGTGTGCGTGATGACGGCAAAGCGCGTGCGGTTGTTCGCGTCGTCCTGGATCGCGGGCGACACCACGTGCAGGCCGTACTCGCTGCCCGCGCGCGTGCTCGCGATCGCGGCCAGCGTCGGGTCGAGCGAGGCGAGGCGCGCGCCTTCGGCGTTGCTCGCGACGGGGCGGCGCTCGGCGTGCGGCAGGTGGTCGTTGAGCCACATGTGGCATTGCGCGAGCGCCTGCGGATGCGCGCAGACG
>Ga0105240_10009724_pt1 | contig 13579 bp, 11 predicted proteins | sample KBSC54metaG_FD_80426 | JGI IMG/M metagenome (GOLD analysis project Ga0105240, IMG submission 80426) | Corn rhizosphere microbial communities from Kellogg Biological Station, Michigan, USA - KBS C5-4 metaG | ecosystem: Host-associated > Plants > Roots > Rhizosphere > Soil | place: Michigan, USA... | reverse complement strand
GCTATGACGGCGCGGAAAACAAAGTAGCCGGCATGAACAAGGCCTTACGTGCCGCGCAGGTCCGTACTTTCCGTTTAAACAAGCAGGTTCCGGTGAAAATAACCTACCTGACCTATTTAATGAAAGACGGCGAGCTGGTTACTTATAAAGATATTTACGGGCTTGACCGGTCCCTGGAGAAGGCATTATTCAACCGTAATACCCAATTCGTAATCAACTATTAGCGATGATCAATAAATCTGAAATACAATTCCTGGACGGCCCGCAGTCGCGCTGGAAAGAGCTGAAGTTTACTTTTCAGACCATGACGCAACTGATCCATGGCTTCCGGGCGCTGCACTTCGTAGGACCCTGCATTACCATTTTTGGCTCAGCCAGGTTCAAGGAAGACCATCCCTATTATGCGCTGACCAGAAAAGCTGCGGCCGCGTTTGCACAATTGGGGTTCAGCATTCTGACCGGTGGCGGGCCCGGCCTGATGGAAGCGGCCAATCGCGGCGCCCGTGACGTCGGCGGCAGATCGGTCGGCTGTAACATCCAGCTGCCGGTAGAACAGCAGCCCAATCCTTACCTGGATAAATGGGTATATATGAAGCAGTTTTTCCTGCGCAAAGTGCTACTGGTCAAATATTCCTTTGCTTTTGTCGTTATGCCCGGAGGGTACGGTACGATGGACGAATATTTCGAAGCACTGACCCTGATCCAAACCCATAAGATCAAGGACTTTCCGATCATTATTTTCGGTAAAGCCTATCACCGGGAGCTGATCGCCTATATTGCGCAAATGAAAAAAGACGGGACCATTGGCGAGAACGACAACCGTCTATTCCTGGTTACCGACGATATTGAAGAAGCCGTTGCGCTGATCCGGGAAAAAAGCATTAAAGCTTATGGCCTGAAGCCCCAAAATAAGATCAGGCCGTTCAAATGGCTTTTCGAACGGACCTGATCTTATTATTAAAACAGGGGAACCCTATCTGCAGGAAAGGGATAGATCAATAAAGGCAACGCCGCGTGAGCCGCCATTTTTTTAGTGTGGCTGGACCTTAAAAAGAAATCCGGAAAATCAGTTCTCCGGTGAACCATGACCAGCATACCCGGCTGTTCTTTTTCGAGGACGGCATTCAGTCCTTTCTTCACCTGCCGGTCAGGTATGTTGCGGTAATTGATATGCCGGTAACCAATTTTAAGCACCATTTCCTGCATAAAGGCATTAACCCGCTGATTGTGCTCGCTGTCTGAAGGCACTTCAGGATCTACGTTGACGATAGTGATATAGGCTGAAAACGCTTCGGCTAGGTGGGTAAGCGCATTGATGTAAACAATATCACCGCTATCCAGGTCGGTGGCGAAAACCAATTTTTCCAAATCTGCGACCGGGGCATTATCCGGAACCAGTAAAAGGGGCAATCTGGTGGCATCGATCAGCTGCCGGCAATTATTACCCAGCACGAAAGTCTGTATCACATCAGCGCCATGGGTAGCGGCCACCAGCAGGATAAGTTCCGGATTCTTCTCCAGTAAGGGCAGCGTCGCGGCAACCGGCGCCTCTTCACATTGCCAGCTAATGGCAGGTAACGCAGCCCCCTGCGTGTTTTTTGATTTCAGTTCCTGTTCCAGTGTTTCGCAAAGTGCCTTTAAACTATGTTCAGCATCTTCTTTGATCGCTTCATATTCGTTTACCGGCCAGGCGATCTGCCCCGCCGCTATGGCCACGTCGGAAGGTACCAGGAAGGCGTTGAACAGGAGCACATTGGCTTTGATTTTTTGCGCCAGGTGCAGGGCATACCGCGCCGCGTGCATGGAGCGCTCGGACAGGTCAGTAAGTACAACTATTGTTTTCATCTTATAAATTATTGCTGCTATAAATTTGATCATAAAAGCCGGCACATAAAATGAGCCGCGTCACTAAAAAGCAATACGTATAACACAATTGATCCGTTGAATTCATTACTTCCGGAAACCACCGGTCATGGCTTTATTCATCTTGCGGTAAAACCAGTATTTGGCAAGTTCCGCGGAAAGCATATAAGCCGCGATGATCAGCAGCATCCAGCCATAATAAGTTAAGGGTAGCCGGGTGAAGCCGAACCAAAGTGCCACCGGCGTTAAAGGCAGCGCCAGCACCAATAGCAAAACAGTTAGGGTCGCGACCAGCAGGTATTTGCCGGGCAGGCTTTTGAAAAACGGCAGGCGGGTGCGCACGACCAATACGATCAGGGTGGCCGAGATCACCGATTCGATGAACCAGCCCGTCTGGAATACTTTTTCATTGGCATGGATGATGAGCAGCAATACGCCGAAAGTCAGATAATCGAATACCGAACTAAGCAAGCCGAACGTGATCATAAAGTGTTTGATAAAGCCCAGGTCCCAGCGTTGCGGAGACTGGATATTCAGCGAATCCACCCGGTCGGTAGCGATGGTCATTTCGGGAAAATCGGTCATCAAATTCGTGAGCAGGATCTGCTTGGGCAGTAAGGGCAGAAATTTCAGGAATAGGGATGCGCCCGCCATACTGAACATATTGCCAAAATTGGCGCTGGTAGCCATAAAGATATACTTCATGGTATTGGCAAAGGTCTTACGGCCTTCGATTATCCCATCAACCAGCACATTCAGGTCACGGCTCAGCAGCACGATATCCGCCGCTTCTTTAGCAACATCCACCGCCGTATCCACCGAAATACCTACATCCGCCGTATGCAGCGCCGGAGCATCGTTGATGCCGTCACCCATAAAGCCAACAACATGGCCGGCTTTTTTCAAAACATTAATGATCCTTTCTTTTTGATTCGGTTCCACCTCGGCGAAAATATCGGTCAGCGGGGCCCGGTGCATCAGCGCAGCATTGCTCATTTTTTGCATGGCAGCGCCGGTTAACATAACCGGTTCACTGATCCCTATTTGTAAAGCCAGACTTTTAGCCACCAGCGCGTTGTCGCCCGTGATGAGCTTGAGTTTGACGCCCAGGTTATGGAGCTTATCCAGCGTAGCAGTCATGCCTGGTTTTGGCGGGTCAAACATGGTGATAAAACCGAGGAAGATCATGTCCTTTTCATCGGCCTTGGTAAAATCTTTGGTGGAATCGCTAGCTTTGTAAGCGACACCTAAAGTCCGGAAACCAGCCGCGCTTAAAGTCTCGTATTGCTTTAGTATCGCTTCCTTGGTTGCAGCAAGACTGTTTACTTTCCCATCACCGAATTCTGTTTTTGTACAAATGTCAAGGATAATGCTCAACGCGCCTTTCGTGATGGCGAAGTTCTCCTTTCCATTTTTAACCTGTATGGTCAGCCGCTTGCGGATAAAATCATAAGGGATTTCTGCCTGCACACTGTAGGTTGATTTTTCGCCGGTATAGTCCTGGCAAATGGCTTCATCGATCGGGTTATGAAAACCCTGCTGCAGCGACGCATTCAGCCAGGCGTATTGTAGTACCTTGTCGCTGTGCTGCCCGTTACTGTCGAGCGTATCTTTCAGCCTGACCTTGCCCGCGGTAATCGTGCCGGTTTTATCCGAGCATAAAATATCCATGCTGCCAAAGTTCTGGATGGACGATAAGCGTTTCACGATCACTTTTTGTTTGGCCATCCGCCGGGCGCCTGTGGCGAGGTTGACGCTGATGATCGCCGGCAGCAGCTGAGGTGTTAACCCCACGGCCAGCGCCAGGGAAAATAAAAAGGAATCCAGCACCGGCTTATGCAGGAAGACGTTGATCGCGAAAATAACGAGCACCAGCACCAGCGTGATCTCCATGAGCATATAGCCGAACTTACGGATGCCCTTTTCAAAGTCGGTTTCCGGCGCTTTGGTCTGCAGGCCCGCGGAGATCTTGCCAAACTCGGTTTGCAAACCGGTTCTCATGACCAGTACGCTGGCTTTTCCGCTGATCACGTGACTGCCCATAAAAAGCGTATTCGTTCTTTTGGCTAAGGGGGTTTTTGCGGGCAGGATCCCGGCATTCTTTTCCACCGGATAAGTTTCACCGGTAAAGGCGGCCTCATCTACGAAAAGTTCCTGCGATTCCAGGATCAGGCTGTCAGCGGGAATGACATTGCCTGCCGACAGGAGCACGATGTCGCCGGGTACTACCACGTCCAGCGGTAATTCCTGCGCCTTCCCGTCGCGCAGTATGGAACAATGCAGCGATACCATTTTTAATAATTCGGCCACCGCGTTGGCTGCGCCGCGTTCCTGCCAGAAACCCAGCAGGCTGCTGATCAGTACGATGACCAGGATGATGACGGTATCGGCCACATCACCCAGCCCAGCCGACAGCAAGGCAGCGACGATCAGCATGATAGTTACCGGGCTTTTAAACTGCGAGAGGAACAAAAAGAAGCCGGATGACCGCCCCCCAGACTTGATGGTATTGGGGCCGTAGGTATTTATCCGTTGCGCCGCCTCGCTTCCGCTCAGGCCGTTTCCACTACAGTTCAGGCCGTCGGCGGCTTCCGTTGCACTTAAGTGCCAGAAACTATCCGACGCGATATTTTCTCTGTTTTCCAATTTATTTGTTTAAGTATTCTTCAGGATTGATTCTATAGGGTTTGTATTCAAAATTGGTTTCGCTCAGCATTTCACTTTCTTCTTTTTGGATATTGGCATCCACCAAATTAATATTTAGGTCCTCGTAATGATCCATGCGGTACTGCAGCAACTCCGGCAAACCTTCGTCTCCCCGTTCGATCAGTTGCTCAATATAAGCCTGCGCACCGTCTTTTGCTTTTTCCATCGCCTGCCCGATATCGCTGAACAGCAAGATGTCCCGCTCTAGGGTCAGCGCACCTGCGGGTTTAGCGCTGACCGGTTTAAAGTCATTAACCGAGATCTCGGTAACGGCGGTATCGTTTTTGTTGACACGGTAATATTTATAATAATTGTGGCGGATTGAGCCGCTCTTTTTTATGCTTTCCATTTCCAGTTCAGTATTTCCGGCATATCCTTGCCATTCGTGTTGATATAATGCTTGTGTTCGATCAGCTTATCCTGTAATAACTGTTTGAGATAAACCCCTTTGCTGCCGGCCTGCGGCAGGCGGTCGATCACATCCATCACCAGGTGAAAGCGGTCCATCTCGTTCAATACGGTCATGTCAAACGAAGTCGTGATCGTGCCTTCTTCCTTATAGCCCCGCACGTGCATATTCACATTATTTGCGCGGTTATAGGTTAAACGGTGCACCAGCCAGGGATAGCCATGGAAAGCGAAAATCACCGGTTTATCGGTCGTGAACAGTTCATTATAATCCTTATCGGTCAGTCCGTGCGTATGTTCGGTGCTTTTCTCCAGTTTAAACAGGTCGACCACATTGATCACCCTGATCTTTAGTTCCGGCAAATGTTCCCGAAAGATAGAGACGGCGGCCAACGTTTCCAGCGTCGGCACATCGCCGCTGCAGGCCATTACCACATCGGGTTCCGCCTCCTGGTCATTACTGGCAAAATCCCAGATGCCGATGCCCCGGGTACAATGCGCCACCGCCTGTTCCATGTTCAGCCATTGTGGCGCGGGGTGCTTGCCGGCCACGATCACGTTAACATAGTGATAACTACGCAGGCAATGGTCCATGACCGATAATAAACAATTGGCATCGGGCGGTAGATAGACCCGCACGATCGTAGCTTTTTTATTCACCACATGGTCTATAAAGCCCGGGTCCTGGTGCGTAAAGCCATTATGGTCCTGGCGCCAGACGGTCGAGGTCAATAAGATATTCAGGGAAGCGATTTTTCGCCGCCAGGACAACTCTGCGCTGGCCTTCAGCCATTTGGCATGCTGGTTAAACATCGAATCGACGATATGGATAAAAGCCTCATAGCAGTTAAACAGGCCATGACGGCCGGTCAGCAGGTAGCCCTCCAGCCAGCCTTCGCACTGGTGCTCGCTCAGCATTTCCATTACGCTGCCATCGGCAGCGAGGAACTCATCATGTTTGGCAGTAGGCGCATCCCATTGGCGGTTGGTCGCTTCGAATATGATATCCAGCCGGTTGGACACCGTTTCATCCGGGCCGAAGATCCTGAAGTTGCGCTTTTCCTGGTTCGCTTTGATCACATCCCGCAGGAAGCGGCCGCTCACATAAGTATCGCCTTCACCGTCAGCGCCGGGTTTGTCCACGGTTACCGCGTAGTTACGGAAATCAGGGAGGCGTAGGTCGCTTAATAAGTTGCCACCGTTGGCATGCGGATTGGCACCCATCCTTCGTTCGCCTGAAGGCGCTAACGCCTGCAGTTCGGGTATCAACTTACCCTGATTGTCAAACAGTTCTTCGGGCTTATAACTTTTCATCCAGCTTTCGAGGATCTGCAAATGTTCCGCAGGTGCACTCGCCGATACCGCCAGGGGGATCTGGTGCGCCCGGAAGTTGCCTTCGATCTGATAGCCATCCACAACTTTCGGCCCGGTCCAGCCCTTGGGTGACCGCAGCACGATCATCGGCCAGCGCGGGCGCTGCCCATTCGGATGTTCCGCGTCGTATTTGACCTGCTTGATGCGGTCCACCGCATAGTCGAGCGCAGCAGCCATATCCCGGTGCATTTGTTCCGGCTCATCGCCTTCAACAAAGATGGGGTTCCAGCCATAGCCCCGGAATAGTTGCTCCAGTTCTTCGTGGCTGATGCGGGCCAGCACCGTAGGGTTTGAAATTTTATAGCCGTTCAGATGCAAAATAGGCAACACCGTTCCATCGGTCAGCGGATTGAGAAATTTATTGGAATGCCAGGCGGTAGCCAATGGCCCGGTTTCGGCTTCACCATCGCCGACTACGCAGGCGACTACCAGGTCCGGGTTATCCATCACTGCTCCAAAAGAGTGGCTTAAAGAATAACCTAACTCTCCGCCTTCATGGATCGAGCCGGGTGTTTGCGGTGAAGCATGGCTGGAGATACCGCCGGGATAAGAGAATTGAGTAAAGAGCCTTTTCAGCCCTTCCTCATCCTGGGTGATATTCGGATAGACTTCGGTATAGGTGCCCTCTAAATAAGTTCCGGCAACTACCGCCGGCCCGCCATGACCGGGGCCGGAAACATAGATCATGTTCAGGTCGTATTCCCTGATGATCCGGTTAAGGTGGGTATAAATAAAGTTCTGGCCAGGCGTGGTCCCCCAATGACCCAGCAGCATATTTTTGACATGCTCCAGCTTCAGCGGTTCTTTCATTAAGGGGTTGTTCCGTAAATAGAGCTGCCCCACGGACAGGTAGTTGGCTGCCCGCCAATAGGCGTTCATTTGTTGCAACAGCCCGGGCGGCAAGCGTTTTTCAGGTATAGTGATTGCTGATGATTCCATTTTTGATCTTGAATTTATGTAGTGGTGTTGGTAAAGTTAAGGGAGGGGCGGTTCCCAAAAAATGATCATCATCATTATCAGGATAAGGATGATATGCGTCACCTTAAACGTGCAGAGAAAACGCAAATAACAGTCGACAGGGTCCAAAAAATGACCACGATCACTTTTTCACCTGAAATTAATTATATTTTGTATGACTTGTAATCTTGATATTTGCGATTATGGAAAATGCGGCCCTTTTAAAAGCAATAATTGCGAACGCCATCGATGGCATCATTACCATTGACGACCGGGGTTGCATTGAATCTATCAACCCGTCGGGCTGCAAATTGTTTCAGTATACACCCGAAGAAGTTATCGGCAAAAACGTTTCCATGCTGATGCCGCCGCCGGATAAAGAGCAGCATGATGAATACCTGGCACGTTACCAGCGTACCGGGCAGCCGCATATCATCGGTATTGGGCGTGAAGTAAAGGGCCTGAGAAAAGATGGCTCCGTTTTCCCGTTCCGGCTGGGCGTGAGCGATGTCGCTTATTCCGGGAGAAATATCTACACCGGTTTTATCCATGACCTGAGCCGGGAAAAAGAAGCGGAGGAGCAATTAAAAGAATATGCGGCACAGTTGGAAGAACAGGTCGCCGAAAGGACCCAAAGCCTGCAACGCCTGGTACAAGCCCTGGAGCTGGCCAAAGAAGAGGTCAGTGAATCCCTGGAAAAAGAGAAGGAACTCGGGATCTTAAAAAGCCGCTTTGTGTCGATGGCCTCGCACGAATTCCGCACGCCATTGAGCGCGGTACAATTATCCGCCTCCCTGATCGAGAAATACGCCCTGTCTTACGGGAACCCTAATATCAGCAAACATGTCGGCAAGATCAAAAACGCGGTAGGCAACCTGACGGCCATCCTCAATGATTTTCTTTCCCTTGAAAAACTGGAAGCGGGAAAAGTAGAACCGGCCTTCAGCAGCTTTGACCTGGTCAAACTGGCAGAAGAGATCACCGAAGAAATGCAGCTGCTGGCCAAACAGAACCAAAACATTATCTACCAGCATACCGGCACACAGCATATGGTCCGGCTGGATCAGAACCTGCTGAAGAACTGCGTGGTCAACCTGATCGGCAATGCCATTAAATATTCCGGGGAAAACACGTTTATTGAATTTAATACCGAGATCAGCGAACAGGGGTGCCAGGTCACCATTAAGGATAACGGCATTGGCATACCGGAAGCTGACCAGAAACATTTATTTGAAGCCTTCTTCCGCGCGCACAACACCGGCAATATACCCGGCACCGGCCTGGGACTGAATATCGTTGCCCGGTATGCCGACCTGATGCATGGCCAGGTCAGTTTTAAAAGCGAAGTGAACCAGGGCACCTTATTTACTATTTCATTACCTATCCTATGAGCAAAAAAGTACTGATCATCGAAGACAATGACGATATCCGCGAAAACATCGTGGAAATACTGGAACTGGCCGGTTATTCGGTCCATGCGGCGGCTAACGGAAAGAAAGGCGTAGAACTGGCCATGCAGGAACTGCCTGACATTATCCTCTGCGATATCATGATGCCGGAACTTGATGGCTACGGCGTATTGTATATGCTGAATAAAAAACCAGAAACCGCAGCGATCCCTTTTATTTTTCTGACGGCAAAAGCCGAACGGGTCGACCTGCGCAAGGGCATGGAAATGGGCGCGGATGATTACCTGACCAAACCTTTTGATGATATGGAGTTGTTAAACGCCATTGAAACCCGGTTGAAAAAGAAGGAGTTCCAGGTTAACTTTTACAGCAAATCGCTCGACCGGCTCAACAGTATTGTCTCTAAAAGTGACGGCCTGCTGGAATTAAAAAAGATCATCGAGGAACGCAAGGGCCGTGAATTCAAAAAAAACCAGGTGATTTATTACGAAGGTGATAAAGGCAATAACCTTTTCCTGGTCATGAGCGGCCGGATCAAAACGATCAAACTGGCGGAGGACGGGCGTGAACTGATGACCGGCATGTTTTCGGCCGACAGTTACCTGGGTGTTAATGCCCTGTTATCCGGCGAGGCCTTCACGGATACGGCGACCGCGCTGGAAGACAGTATTTTATGCCTGATCCCAAAAGACCAGCTGGAACAACTGCTTGACCTGTATCCCGTTGTTGCACGCGAGTTCATTAAATTACTATCTAATGATATCCGGGAAAAGGAGGATCAGCTGATGCAGCTGGCTTATCATTCTGTCCGCAAACGGATGGCCGAAGCCATGGTTCGCCTGTCCCGCGGAGAAGGTGCCGGGACTGAAAGTTTCCGTATTTCCAGGGAAGACCTGGCCGCAATGGCCGGCATGGCCACCGAAACGGTCAGCCGCACCTTATCGGATTTTAAAGACGAAGGCCTGATCGACAAAAAGGGTAGCACCATTACCATCCTGGATATGGCCCGCCTGGCTAAAATGAAAAACTGACGGAGATCACTTTTTTTACTGATACTGCTCACGTGGGGGGAATTTCTGAACGGTAGTTTTGTAACTAAACAAAATTATAGCGGATGAAGACGGTCGCGTACAGCATCAAACCTTTCGAAAAAGAATTTTTGGCCCGGGCCAATCAAAAAAAACATGATATTACCCTTATCTCCAACCCGCTGGGCCTGGATACGCTAACTTATGCCGCCGGCAAGGAGGCTGTCATCGTGTTCACTAGTGACGAGGTTTCCGCGCCGGTCATGGAAAAACTCGCCGCGATGGGCATCCGGTTTATCACTACCCGATCCGCCGATACGGATCATGTCGATGCAGCAGCGGCAGCCCGCTTTGGCATCAAACTGGCCAATGTCCCCGGTCACCCGCCGGAGGCCCTGCAGGAGATCGCGGATCAAACCATCAAAAACCTGGACCGCTGGCAACTGAATAAATGCGTGGGTAATGCCTGCATTTGTGCTAAAGACTGCAAAGCAGCTAATCCTCAAACCGAAAACAATCCGGCCAATGACCACTAAAGCATCTTCCCTGCGCCTTTCTGAAAAGTACCAGGTGGCAGCGCCACGCTATACCAGTTACCCGACCATGCCTTATTGGGACACCGCCGGTTTTGACGGGCAAGCCTGGATGCATGCTGTCCGCCGGTCATTTACGGAAAGTGATCAGTCAGCAGGCATCAGCCTGTATATTCATTTACCGTTTTGCGAGGAGCTGTGCACTTATTGCGGCTGCAATACGCGGATCACTAAAAACCACCGGGTTGAAGAGCCTTACATCGCCGCCGTACTCAGCGAATGGCAACACTACCTGGAGATCATGGGCGCAGCGCCGATTATCCGCGAGATTCATCTGGGCGGCGGTACGCCGACGTTTTTCAGCGCAAAAAACCTGCAAACCCTGATCAGGGGCTTACTTGAAAAAGTAACAGTTCACCACGAAGCAGCTTTCAGCTTTGAGGCCCACCCGGCGAATACGACCGTGGAGCACCTGCAAACGCTGTTTGACCTGGGCTTCCGCCGGCTCAGCCTGGGTATCCAGGACTTTGATCCGAAAGTACAGCAGATCATCAACCGCCGGCAAAGTTTTGAACAAGTCGCCACCGTCACCCAGCAGGCCCGCCGGATCGGTTATACTTCGATCAATTATGACCTGATCTATGGCCTGCCCTTACAGACACTGGAAGGATTGGCCTGTACGCTAAGGAAGGTAGCCGAACTGCAACCTGAAAGAATCGCCTTTTACAGCTATGCCCATGTACCCTGGCTCAAACCGGGACAACGGAAATTTACGGAGATGGACCTCCCCGCTCCCGCCGCCAAGCTAAAACTATATGAGACCGGGCGAAGCCTGCTCAAGGGTTGCGGCTACCAAGAAGTTGGTATGGATAATTTCGCCCTTCCGGGTGATGAGCTCCTGGAGGCCGCAGCAAACGGCCGCCTGCACCGGAACTTCATGGGTTATACCACCCACCGATGTGAGCTGTTGATCGGCCTGGGCGTATCGGCCATCAGCGATGCCGGTAACGCCTATGCCCAAAATATCAAGGTGGTAGAAGAATATTTAAAAACCGTGCAGGAGGGGAAACTTCCTTTATTGAAAGGGCACATAATGACCGCTGAGGACCTGATCATCCGCGGGCATATCCTGCATATCATGTGTAAAGGCCGGACCAACTGGAACCACCACAGCGAACCATGTGATGCCGTCTTTGAGGCCATTGACCGCCTGCAGCCACTCGCGGATGACGGGCTCATCGAACTCAGTTCCCTGGGACTTAAAGTAACGACAGAAGGCGAAGGATACCTTCGTAATATCTGCATGGCGCTGGATGCCCGCTTATGGGCATCCCAACCGAATACCCGCTTATTTAGCATGGCCATTTAGCTGCAGCGGACATTTGATGAACAACAACCACATTAAACAAATATGCTATGAACACGATAATTGCCGCCACAGATTTTTCAGCACTGGCCGAAAATGCAGTGGACTATGCCGCCGAAATCGCCAAACGCTACCAGGCCAGGCTAGTGCTTTTTAATGCATTTACTATTCCTGTGCCTGTAGCCAACGGGCTGCTTACGGTCGCAGACTTTGACGGGCTGCTGTCCGACAACCAGGACCGCCTGAAAAAACGCGCGGAACAGATCGCAGAAATTTATGATATCAGAGTAAACTACGAGTCGTCGTATGCCATTATCCCGGAAGAACTGGAAAATCTCCTGGTTAAGTACGAAGCTGACCTGGTGGTCATGGGTATGGAGCCCGATAGTTTAAAACAGGACCTTTTGGGAAATACCACGACTGCCGTGATCGGGAAACTGAACTGCCCCGTGCTCGCGGTACCGGAAGGGGTCCGCTTTGACGGCCTTAAGAAAATTATTTTTGCCTGTGGTATGCTGCACGGTCTGCCTGCGGATCTTCTTCCAAGGATAAAAGCAATGGCAATAGCCTTAAAAGCAGATTTGGAAGTCTTTTTTGTAGCAGAAAAAGGCAGTCCGGATGCCGGGTGCGCAGGATCTGGCGACAGCGATGTAATCGCCGCGGCACTGGAAGGCATAGCTTACTCCTATAAGAAAATCAGATCGGATGCCGTTATCAAGGAAATACGGCAGGAGATCATTGCCACCGAAGCTGACCTTTTGATCATGGTGCCGAAGACCTACGGTTTCTGGTCTTCGGTCGTGCACCGCAGCAAAACCCGGGCAATGGCTTCAGGCTTAACTATACCCCTGCTGGCTATCCCGGCTTAACTGATCCCGGGTATAAACCTGCACCAAAGCAAAAGACATGAACACCCGCAAACGTAGGGTTTTCATGCCTTTTAGCTGTTTATCTTTGTCTTCGCGTTATGGCTTTGCTATTTCCAGTACCATTCTGCCGCTGATGTCGCCCTTTTTCATATCATCAAATACCGCATTGATGTCTTCCAGCCTGGCGGGTTTGACCGTAGCCTTAACTTTCCCTTCCACCGCGAAAGAAATAGCTTCTTCCATATCCTTTCGGGTGCCTACGATAGAACCTCGGATCGTCGTACCGTTGATCACGGTATCAAAAATGGACAGGTCAAAAGTTCCGGCCGGCAAACCGTTCAGAGAAAGCACCCCTTTACGCCGAAGCGTACTTAAGCCCTGGTTAAAGGCGATCCTGGACGGCGCGGTGACCAGCGTACCGTGCATGCCCCCGGTTAGTTTTTTAAGGTATTCACCCGGATCATTTTCTTTGGCATTAACGGTAAGATCGGCACCCAGACTTTTGGCCAGCGCCAGTTTATCGTCAGCGATGTCGATAGCGGCGACATGGAGCCCCATCGCCTTGGCATACTGCACCGCCAGGTGCCCTAAACCGCCGATCCCGGAAATTGCTACCCATTCTCCGGGCTTGGCATCCGTTTGCTTCAAGCCTTTATATACCGTAACACCTGCACAAATAATGGGCGCCATTTCCGTAAAATTGATATTTCCCGGAAAATGCGCGACATACCTGGCGTCTGCCACTACGTATTCAGCAAAACCGCCGTCTACGCTGTAGCCGCCATTCTGCTGTGTTTCGCAAAGCGTTTCCCAACCGGTATAACAGTAATCGCAGCAGCCGCAGGCGCTGTATAGCCAGGGCACACCCACCACGTCACCCTCTTTCAGATGCTGAACGCCCGGCCCGATGGCGGCTACATAACCGATTGCTTCATGCCCCGGAACCAGCGGCATCTTGGGTTTAGCCGGCCAGTCGCCCTGGCAGGCATGCAGATCGGTGTGACAGACGCCACAGGCGATCACCTTGACCAGTATTTCATTCTCGCGGGGTTCTCTGACCGCAATT
>Ga0105240_10009723_pt1 | contig 13581 bp, 16 predicted proteins | sample KBSC54metaG_FD_80426 | JGI IMG/M metagenome (GOLD analysis project Ga0105240, IMG submission 80426) | Corn rhizosphere microbial communities from Kellogg Biological Station, Michigan, USA - KBS C5-4 metaG | ecosystem: Host-associated > Plants > Roots > Rhizosphere > Soil | place: Michigan, USA... | reverse complement strand
GAGCGGGCGTGCGATCCAGGCGGGATTTACTGGCTTAGGCGATGAAGTCGCCGAGGACTTGAGAAAAGCGCCGCTTTAGACGCGACGGCACAGCACTCGCTTGCACTCCCTAGTCGCGATCGGGGTCCGCGCCTTTCTTCCGATCCAGCCGCTGTTTCAAAGGCAGCAGCGCCCGGAGCGTAAACAGGTTGAGCAAGGAAAGCACAATCGCAATTTCGTAGTGATTCATCGCTACGGCAGCGCCAATCACACCGGCGTTCCAGATGCTGGCGGCCGTGGCGGTGCCCCTCACCGTCGCACCTTCTTTCAGGATCGCACCGCCGCCCACGAAACCAATCCCGGTGATCAATCCCTGCAGCACGCGCGACTGAGCAGCGATGTCGGGCTGGTTTCCAAGGACCATTAAGTAGCCACAACTGGCGATGCCGACGATAGGGAAGGTGCGCAGCCCGGCGCTATGAGCTTCCTGCTCGCGGTCCCAACCAATCAGCGCCGTCAATACATAGACCACGCCCACGTGTTGCAGAACCGTCCAGGTGTCGCGCCAGTAGTTTAAAGATTGGAACAATCTGCGTCCCTCCCACCGCTATCCTAGTGGATTCAGTTCGGCCGTGCAGACCGAAGAGGAGATGGAACTTAGATGAACATCTCTTCGTCGGAGTGCGCGTCTTCAGGATTGGGGCGGCCGCGCAGCAGAAATGTGATGGCGGTTTTAAGGCCCGCCGCCACCGCTTGAATCTGCACGATCGGCTTGAGAATTCCGCCTTCGACTACCGCCACGGTGCGTTGCGTTCGGACCATGGCGTCATCGAGCACCATCTCGGCGCGATCCATCTGCACGCGCGCGCGCGAGGTCGCGTCTTCAAGGAACTCGTCAACGCGGTGCATCTGCTTGCGCGTGGTCTCCAGGATTTCGCTGGTCTTCGAGGTGATGTCGGCGATCTGCTTGCGGCTATCCTCCACCGTTTGGCGCGAGACCTCCAGCACGCTTTCAATCTTGGGCATCAGCCGCTGGACGTTCTGCTGCAGTCCACGCGATGATTTATAAATGCCGGCCAGCATCGCGGCCTGGATGATCAGTGCCACTGCCGCGATGATCACAAACGCCGTCATCACGGTGAGCAGAGTCTGTTGGTCCATAGGCTTCAAACCAGCGCGGCGACCGCGCTTGCGTCTCCTTCAAACGGGCGAACCTGCTGGCCCCGGCGGTCTTCGAACGAACTACTCCGGCAACGGTTGAGCGACGGTATCGCGATACGCTTGCCGGCCCGCATCCACAGCCGCCGAAAGGCTTTCTTTGTGGCGTTGTACCGTGGATTTGCCGCGCTCGAGCGTTTCTGCAGCCTGATCTTTCAATTCCTGCGCCCGGCGCTTGGCCAGGTCCGCGCTTTCATTTGCCTTTGACAGCAGAAAATCGCGCGTCTCGGACCCGGATTTCGGAGCGAACAAAACCCCTAAGGCCGCCCCCAGCCCCAGCCCTAAAAAGAAAAAAGACATCTTGCTATCGTCGTCCATTTTTTGTCACTCCTTTGCACTCCCAGCATATCAGGACCCTCCACTTTACGTTTGCCGTAATTGAGATGCGGCTTTCGCGGCACGTGCGAAGGTGGCTTGCATGTCCGGCTGCGATAACAAATTATGACGCAAAGTTTCAAGCCGCGCGATGGCATCGGAGATCACTAGGTCGATCTCTTCGGTGTTAGTGGCGAAGATATCGCGCCAGATTTCGTAGGGGCTGCGCGCCAGCCGGGTGAGATCGGCCGCGGCTGGTCCGGCCACCTTCGCCGCTTCCGGATGGTCGGCGATCAGCGAAGCCAGCGCGGTGGAGAGCAATTGCGGCAAATGCGATACCAGTGCCACCCGGCGATCGTGCTCGGCCGCGTCGAGCTTCACCAGGCGCGCGCCTATCTTTTGGATCCAGCTTTCCAGTTCCGGGTCCGCGGCGGTCAGCACGTAGGGGCGCGTGCGAAACAAGTCGGGCTCGGCGGCTTCCACTCCGCGGGCTTCCTTGCCTGCCATGGGATGCCCGCCCACGAAACGCCCGCGCCGGATGGTCTCGGCCGCGCGCTCGACGATGGCCCGCTTCGTGCTGCCTGCGTCGGTAATCAAGGTGCCGGGGCGGACGGAGCCGTCGAGCACGCTGAGAGTCTCCAGAATTCTTTGAATGGGCTGCGCCAGATAGATCGCGTCGGATTGGGCCGCCGCTTCCGCCAGCGGCAGCGCCTCATCGATAGCGCCGCGATCGAACGCCGCGCGAATGGTTGCCGGCGAACTGACGCCGATGATCTTTCCATTGAACCCGGCTTGGCGCAATGCAAGTGCGAAGGACCCGCCGATCAAGCCGACGCCAGCGATTGTGATCACGCGCCATTCGCCGCTCATTCCGCTTTTCCCCGCCGTTGATCCAGATACACCTGCTGGATCAGCCGCATTTCCCGCATGATGGTTTCAAAGATGTGGCGAAGTGCCTGGTCGCTGAGCGGCCCCGGGTTGCCAGCGATCACTTTGCGCACCACATCTTCCTCTCGCGCGGCTTCGTAAACCGGCATGGCGAGAGCTTCTTTGGCGCGCACCACCTCGTCGACAATTGCCGCACGCCGGCTCAGAACATCGCGCAGTTCAACGTCAAGCGCGTCAATCTTGCGCCGGCATTCGGCGAGCAATCCTCGTGCTTCCGCCTGTGTCATTGATCCATACCTTCTCTGAGCGACCGCGCGAACGCTTCGATCTCCGCATCGCTTGCGCGGTTTTCGAGCAAACGCACAAATGCGCTGCCCACCACCACGCCATCCGCTATCCGGGCCACCGTGCCGGCTTGTTCTGGAGTCGAAATGCCGAAGCCGGCGGCCAGCGGAAGTTTCGTAGCTTCGCGCATGGATGTTATCAGCGGCGCGAGTGCGTCCGACAACGCGGTCCGTTCGCCGGTAACGCCGGTGCGCGAAACCAGATACACGAAGCCCGTGGAATATTGTGCCACGAGCCTTAAGCGCTCCGGTGGACTAGTGGGCGCGGCCAGGAAGACCGTGTCGAGTCCAGCCGCGCGCATGGATTTCACGTAGGGCTCGGCTTCTTCGACGCTCAGATCGGTAAGCAGGCAGCCGTCGATGCCGGCCGCTTTCGCGTCCCGGGCCAGTTTTTCGAATCCATAGCGCAGGGCCGGGTTCAGATACGTGAACAAGAGCAGCGGGATCTGCGAAGTTTCGCGGATGGTGCGCGCGATCTCGAGAACTTTGCGAAGGGTGGTGCCGGCCTTAAGAGCACGCTCGGCGCCCGCCTGAATCACCGGCCCGTCGGCGATGGGGTCGGAAAATGGAACGCCCAGCTCAATCAGATCCACGCCCCCACGTTCGAGGGCGGCTACGATCTGCGGCGTACGCTCCAGGTTGGGATCCCCGGCAGTGACATAGGCGATCAGGGCCGCGCGTCGTTTGGATTTCAGCGCGGCAAACAGGGGCTCAATTCGTGTCGGCATCTAATTCCGGAAGATTCTCGCGGTATATGTCGGTGTCTTTGTCGCCGCGGCCGGAGAGATTGACGATGAAGATTTGTCCCTTCGCCGCGGGAGCGCGTTTAAGAACTTCGGCGACGGCGTGGGCGGATTCAAGCGCCGGAATGATTCCTTCGGTACGCGCCAGTTGCAGGGCGGCGGCCAGCGCCTCGGCGTCGCTCGCTGAAGTGTATTCGGCCCGATGCCGATCGTGAAGCCACGCATGCTCGGGACCGACAGTAGGGTAATCCAGCCCCGCCGAAACCGAATGCGTGAGCGCCACCTGTCCGTCGGCATCCTGCAGCAGGTAGCTGAGCGTTCCATGCAGCACGCCCGGCGACCCGCCTGAAAAGCGCGCCGCGTGCTGGCCAAGCACCTGGCTGCGTCCGCCGGCTTCGACGCCGATCAGCTGCACATCTTTATCGCCGATGAATGCGTGGAATAAACCGATGGCGTTGCTGCCTCCGCCCACGCAGGCGAAGGCCGCATCCGGCAGCCGCCCCTCGCGCCGCAGAATCTCAGCGCGCGCTTCCAGGCCGATCACGCGATGGAAATCCCGGACCATCACCGGATATGGATGCGCGCCCAGCGCCGAGCCCAGCAGGTAATAGGTGTCGTGAACATTGGTCACCCAATCCCGCATGGCTTCGCTGATCGCGTCCTTAAGCGTTTGACTCCCATTCGCTACGCCCACCACCCTCGCACCCAGCAAACGCATGCGGAAGACGTTGAGGCGCTGGCGCCGCATGTCCTCGACGCCCATGTATACAATGCACTCGAGTCCGAATAACGCGCACACCGTGGCAGTGGCCACCCCATGCTGCCCCGCGCCGGTCTCGGCGATAATGCGTTTTTTGCCCATGCGCCGCGCAAGCAGCGCCTGCCCCAGGCAGTTGTTGATCTTGTGCGCCCCCGTGTGCAGCAGGTCTTCGCGCTTGAGATAAATCTTCGCGCCCCCCAGCGTTTCACTCAGGCGCTTGGCGTAGTAAAGCGGCGTGGGACGGCCCGCGTAGTTATGGAGCAGGTCGTCGAGCTCGGCCTGAAACGCAGGATCGGCCGTGGCCTCGCGATAAGCCCGCTCCAGTTCTTCAAGCGGCGCCATCAGTACTTCCGGAACAAAGCGCCCGCCATAAGGTCCGAAGTGTCCGGTGGCGTCGGGTTGCGACGTTACCATGTAGCCTCCCGCGCCGCCTTGACGAAGGCGCGCACTTTTTCCTGATCCTTGATGCCGGGCGCGGTTTCAAGTTTGGAGCTGGCGTCGACGCCCCAGGGTTCGGCAATGCGTATGGCCTCGGCCACGTTAGTGGCGTCGAGACCTCCGGCGATGATAACCTGTGCTGCCGCTCCGCGGGCCAGGGCCCAATCGAACGACACGCCGTTGTTTACGCCATCCAGCAGCACTGCTTCCACCCCGCCGCCGAGGCAGCGATCGAAAGAATCGGCCACGCGGAAAGCTTTCCAGACGCGCAGGTGTCCAGGCGCCGCTCCACCGTAAATTTGTGCGACGTCGAGGCGCCCGGCGCGCATGACGGCTTCGACCGTCACCGGCGATTCATCCACAAAAACCCCGACCTTCCATAGATCCAGACTCTCGCCCAACATCGCCGCGCGCTCGGGCGTGATACAGCGCGGACTCTTGGGATAAAAGATGAAACCGATCGCGGAAGCGCCCGCCTCGGCCGCTACCAGCGCGTCTTCCCGGCGGGTGATGCCACACACTTTGATCATCATGACCGCAAATCCCGCAGAGCCGCGGCGGGGTCGGCGGATTTCATCAGGTGCTCGCCGACCAGAAAGGCGTGGAAACCGGCGGCTCCGAGCCGCTGCACGTCAGCGCGCGAATGAATGCCGCTCTCGGCGACTTTGACCGTTGCCGCCGGCATCTTCTCGACCAGCCGCAGCGAAGTGTCGAGGGTCACTTCGAAGGTGTGCAGGTTGCGATTGTTTACGCCGACGATCTCGGCGCCCGAATCGAGCGCTAAGCCGAGCTCATGATCGTCATGAACTTCCACCAGCGCGGCCATGCCGTAGCGCGCCGCGAGTTCGCGAAACGCGCGCAGATTCCCCACATCCAGAATGGCGGCGATCAGCAGGATGGCATCGGCCCCGTGCGCGGCGGCTTCGATCACGTGAAATTCATCGATGGTGAAATCCTTGCGCAGAACCGGAATGGTTACCACGGCGCGAGCGGCTTCGAGATCGGCGATATCGCCTTTGAAAAATTCCTGGTCCGTCAGAACGCTCAACGCCGCCGCCCCGCCCGAGGCGTACAGTTTCGCGATCGAAGCCGGATGAAAATCCTCCGTGAAGACCCCCTTGCTGGGGGACGCCTGTTTGATTTCAGAGATGATCGCCGGCGCTGCGGCCCTAAGAGCGCCCCTGAAATCGCGGGCTGAAATACGATCCGCCGCGCGGCGTTCCATTTCGGCGCGCTGCCCCGCTGAGCGCGCGAGCGTGGAACGCTTGTGGTCGACAATTCTAGCGAGAATATCTGGGACTGCCACTGCCATGAAGGGGAAATTTCATGGTAGCACCACCTTGACACTGATCCCACTCGCCGCGTCGACGTCCACGCTAAAGGTGCCCCCATGCAGTTCGATGATGCGGCGCGCGCTCTCTATGCTGAGACCGCACCCGGGTCCCAGCGATGCTTCAGAGTAGTGCCCCGGCGCCGCGGTGGCGATCTCCATGACCGCCCTGCCCTCCTGCTCTGAAGTGGAGATGCGGACTTCATGCCGATAGCTCGATACCTGACGGAACAGCAACAGCAGATTTTCCAGCAGAACCCGTCCACGTCCTGGGTCAAGACGCACCAGCGGAAGACCGCCGGCCAGTTGCAGGCGTGTCGGAGCCAGATCGTGCAGCGCCCGCGCGCTCACCGCTTGCGTAATCAGCTCCTCCAGATTCATCGCTTGCGGCGCGAGCGGAGTTGAATCTGCAAGCTGCAGCGCGCATGTGAGAATCCAGTTGGATTGTTCCACCAGCAACTGCAATCTGGTTGCCTGCTCGCGCGCAGGACTGCCGTCCCGCGGCAGCACGAGACTGAGGTAGTAGGCGATGGACTCGATGGCGCTGAGCGGCTGACGCAATTCGTGCGCGACGGTTTCAAAAGCTGCCGCGGATGACGAAGACTGCGTCTTAGGAGCCGCCGCTACCGTCTGCACTCCGGTTGCGGAACTCATCATCTCCTTCGGGCGATGTCATATAGATTTACCGCGCGCGCCACGGCGAGTCAAGCGGTATTTTTACACGCCGAACGCACGCACTCAGTGAGCCGGCGGATCGCTAGCCGGAAACGACTCTTCCGACGCTTCATCGATGGCTTCCTCGCGCTCGCGCACTAATTCTTTTTCAGCTTGCAGCCAGTCGCCCAGGGCAGAGCCCGGCGCCTGACCTCTCTGCAAGAAAATTTGGTGGGCTCGGCGGCGAATCTTGTCTTCAAAGGAAAGACGATCGAGCCGCCGCGCGTCGGATTGGATAGAGGCGGGCATTAAGGATCCTCTCCGCCGATCACGTTAGCACAAATCATCGGCGAACTGTGAGCGCGAACCCCGCTGCATATCCGGAATAGATTTCGCCGGCACCCCGTTACGCCGTATACAGCCCCATGGCTTTTTTGACTCTATCGACGGTATCCTGAGCGATCGGCGTGACGCGTTCGGCGCCATTCGCGAGGACTCGCGCCACGAAGCCAGGTTCCGCCATGATGTTCTGATAACGCTTTTGAACCGGTTCGAGCGCACTGATCACTGCCTCGGCCACCTGTTTCTTCAGATCGCCATAGCGCATGCCTGTAAAATGCGTGCGCGCGTTCTCGTCGCTCCAGCCCGTGAAAGCCTGAAATATGGTGAGCAGGTTGCGGACACCTGCTCCCATGGTTTCATAATCGACTCCCGGGTTTGAATCCGTAGTCGCGCGCAAAATCTTTTTGCGAATCACCGCCGGCGGATCGAGCAGGCTGACCGCATGCCCGCTGCCCGCCTCTGACTTGCTCATCTTCTTTTCCGGGTCGTCGAGCCCCATGATGCGCGCGCCTACCGTGGGCAGATGCGTGGCCGGCATGGTGAAAGTTTCGCCGTAGAGAGAATTGAAGCGCTGCGCGATGTCGCGCGCGAGTTCCAAATGCTGCGACTGATCGTCGCCCACCGGCACAATGGCCGCCTGATACAGCAAAATATCCGCGGCCATCAGCACCGGATACTGCAGCAAGCCGTCGCCGATCGTTTCCTGCGCCTGCGATTTCGCCTTGAACTGAGTCATTCGCTCCAGCCAGCCGACGGGAGTGACGCAGGTCAGCATCCACGCCAGTTCGGTGTGTTGCGGGATCGCGGACTGCACCACCAGCGACGAGTGCAACGGGTCGATGCCGATCGCCAGCAGCATCCCGGCCAGCTCTTCGATCTTGGCGCGCAACTCGGCCGGCTTCTGGTAGATGGTGATCGCGTGCAGATCCACGATACAGTAGATACTGTCGTAGTCATACTGGATCTTGGCCCAGTTTTTCAAAGCGCCAAGATAATTTCCGATATGCGGGCTGCCGGTGGGTTGAATGCCGGAGAGGACTCTTGCTTTCATGTTGGATGAGGAGAACTTCTATCGTAAACGATGTGTCCGCGCCGGTGGCGAACTCAGTAAAAATTGAAAAGTGGGTGTATGGGGGTGAGGCGCTCGCGCGCCTCAGCGGAGCGTTAGAAAGCGAAGGCCGCGTGGTGCTGGTGCCCTTCGTACTGCCCGGCGAGGCCGTGCGCCTGGAGCTTGACGCAGGCATTCACGCCGGCTTAGCGGAGGTGCTGACTCCCTCGCCTGAGCGCGTCGCGCCTCCCTGCCCTTTGTTCACGCACTGCGGCGGCTGTCACTACCAGCACGCGCCCTACGATTTTCAGCTCGCGCGCAAGGTGGAGATTTTGCGCGAGCAAATGCGCCGCGTGGGCAAGATCGACTATACCCGCGACATCGATACCATCAGTGGACCGCCGCTGGGCTATCGCAATCGCGCGCAATTTCATATCGCCAACGGGAATATCGGATTTCTGGCGGCGCGGTCGCACACGCTGGTGCCGGTCACCGGCGAATGCCCCATCTCGTCCCCCCGCTTGAATCAGGCGCTGGCCGAAATGCGCGAGCGGCTGAGCGACCCGCGCTTCCCGCGCTCTGTCCAGTCACTTGAGATTTTCACCAATGAAACCGAAGTGCAGGTGAACGCGCTCGAAACCGGCCGTCCGGTGGCGCGATCTTTTTATGACTGGTGCGGATCGACCGTGGCTGTCGATTACGCCACTTCGTTTGGTACCTTCCGGGTCAGCCCGCGTTCATTTTTCCAGGTGAACCGTTTTTTGATCGAACCCCTGGTCGACGCAGCGCTCGGCGGCGCCGCGGGCAAAACGGCGCTGGATCTCTACGCCGGCGTAGGCTTGTTCGCGGTGCCGCTGGCTCGCCGCTTCGAGCATGTGCTGGCTGTCGAATCCGCCAGCAGCGCCGCGCGCGACATGGAAGTGAACGCGGCCCGCGCCGAGGTGCGGCTGCAAACCGAACGCGCCCGTGTGGAGGACTTCCTGCGGGCCTTCGCGGAGACGCCGGATTTTGTTCTCGCCGATCCGCCGCGCGCCGGTCTGGGTAAGTCAGTGGTCGCGCAACTGGAGCGCTTGGCTCCGCCGCGCATCACCATTGTGTCCTGCGATCCAGCCACTCTAGCGCGCGACCTGGCTGCGCTCACTAACTATCGGATCGAGCGGCTGACGCTGATTGATTTATTTCCGCAGACCTATCACCTGGAGACCATTGCACAGCTGGTGCGGATCTAGCGCAGAGCCGCTTCGAGCGTACCGGTCTGCCGCAAGACATTCAGACGCGCCAGATCTGCGGTGTGCTGCGCGTCATAGTATGCCAGCCACTTTTCGTTTTCCGTTGCGCGCAGAGCTTCGACAGTTGCCAGCGGCAGCCGGCCTTCATCCATCTGCGCCAGGTCGATGGTGAGTTCCTCGCGCGTCACGTCGAGATCCGCGCGGGCCACATCGCGAGCCGCCTCGGAGCGCCGCAGGTTCTGATACGCGACTCTCAAATCCGACGTAATGCGCGCGCGCGTGCGGCCGACCTCGATGCGCAGCTTGGCGATGTCCTGTTCCGCCTGCAGAGACTGTGCTTCGGCGGCGTGTCCGACCAGTAGCGGAATCTCGATCGACGCTCCTAGCTGAGCGTTATTGCGCTGGAATTTTGCGAAATAATCCTGATAGTTGTATTTAGCGAATAGCGAGTATTGCGCCACCAGGTTTACCTTGGGCAGGCGCTCGGCGCGATAGCTCTTGATCTCCAGCTGTTTGGCCTGCATGCTGGATTCCAGGCGTTTCAATTCGTTGCTGCCTTGCAGCGCCTGCTCGATGGATTTCTCCTCCGATGCAGGCACGAGCAGGGGCGAGCGCTCTTCGGTAGCCGCCCGCGCACGGTCGTCCGGCCCGAATCCCAGGGCCAGCGCCAGCGAGGTTTCAGCGGTCATCAAGTCCTGTGACAGATTATCCACGTGCTGGCCCGCTTTAAGCACGGCGAGATTGGCCTTCTTTGACTCAATCGCCAGTTCGCGGCCCTCCGCCACGCGCTGGTCCATCAACTCCCGCACGCGGGTCAGGTTTTCGGCTTGGCGGCGCGCGGCGTCGAGGCTGCGCCCGGCCTGCTCGGCGTCGAGATACAGGGACGCCACGCGGTAGAGCGCTTCTTCCTGACGGCGGGCCACGTCGACACCGCTGCCCCGCATTTCTTCGTTGGCCTCAGCCACCAGGTAGCTTTGCGGACGGTTGAAGATGGCCATCTGCGTACGCACCGTGACGATAGAAGGAGCGCTGCCTTCGATACTGTTGGGGAATCCCGTGCTCCACGCCGCGCCGCTGCCGGCGAAAACCTTGGGCGAAAACGGATCGCGCATCACCTGCACTTGATAGCGCGCCTTTTGCTGATCCAGCCGCGCCAGAAGTACGTCCGGATTCTGGGCCAGGGCCAGATCCAGAGCCTGCCGCAGAGTCAGGACCCGAACTTCTCCGAACAACGATAAGGCCGATGCGCACAGGCCCAAGAATAGTGCGAATAAGGAGAGTTTCATACCTCCTCAGTGTAGCCGCCGGCCCGCCGCGCAATTGTGTCTATTCGTAACGCAGCGCTTCGGTCGGATTCAGCCGCGACGCGCGGTTGGCCGGCAGCATCCCGAACGCCAGGCCGACGATCAGCGAGACCGTGAAGGCCACCGCAATCGACAGCGGAGAGATGGGCACGGCGAAGTCGTCGGTGAAAAGGCGCACGCTGAGGGGGATGGCGACGCCGATCAGAATGCCCGCGATCCCGCCGGTCATGCTGATAATCACGGCTTCCGCCAGAAACTGTTCGAGCACGTCGCGGCGCGCGGCGCCCACTGCCATCCGCAGCCCGATTTCGCGGGTACGCTCGGTTACCGTCACCAGCATGATATTCATGATGCCGATGCCGGAGATGATCAGCGCGAGAGCGGAGACTAGAATGAGCACCACCGTGAGCACGTTGGCAATGCGCCCGGCGGCGTCGAGAATCCCCGCCAGATTATCCACGCGGTACTTGGCGCCGCTGCGGTGCCGCGATTCTACGATGGACTTCACGGCGTCGGTGATGAGCGGCACTTCCCGGGCACTGCGCGCCTGTACGTACAGCGGATCGATGCGCTCAATAGGCGAGAAGTACCGCAGTACCGTGATGGGGATCAGCACGTTCTCGCCCGAGAGTTCGGAAAGCCCGAAGCTCTCGGTCTTTTCTTTAAAAGTTCCGATGACGGTAAACTGCAAGCCGTGCAGCTTCACGGTTTGGCCCACGGCGGCGCTCTGGCTCCCAAACAGCCGCCGGGCGAGGCGTTCCATCAGCAGGGCCACGCGGTGCCGCTGGTTGACATCGGAGACGTCGAAGAACCGGCCCGCCAGCAGATCCAGATTGCGCACCTCGGGATAATACTGGTCCGAGCCGATGATGGCGATGTCTTCCTCCCCGCCCTGGACGCGGATGCGGTCGAAGCTGTTCATGACTCCGGTAGCGGCCACAATTCGAGAGCCCAGTTGATCGCGCACGGCATCGACATCGGCAATCTTGAGGTAGTCTGCCGCGGCCGCCGTGGTGGCCGGATTGTTGCCGGTTTCATACTGCGCATAAATCAGGTTCGAGCCGATGCGCTGAATCTGGTCCAGGATATAGTCGCGGCTGGTGAGCGAAATAGTCACCACCAGAATCACCGAGGCATTGCCGATCACCAAGCCCAGCGCGGTCAGAAAGGCCCGGAATTTATTGGCTTGCAGAGCCTGAAAGCTGAAGCGCAGCGCTTCGCCGTGAAACATCAGGCCCCGATCTTTCGCAGCAGGGATTCGGCTTCGGATTTGGGCGGATCGTTGGGGGTCACCGGCGCTTGCAGATAGCGCTCCAGCAAGCGCCGCGCTTCCGCTTTGCGACCCTCTTTTACATATGCCGAGGCACGTTCGTAGATCACATGAGGATCTTGCGGGGCGATCTGCTCGGCCTGATCGAACAGCGCGTCGCTTTCCTTGTTCCGGCCGCGCGCCGAAAGATATTTTGCGAGTGCAATCACGCGGCCCACCTGGCGGGGAGCCAATTTGAGGGCCGCGCGCAGATGCTGCTCCGCGGAATCGTATTCCTTGCGGCGCTCATCCAGGCGAGCTTGATAGTATTGCCCCTCCGCCGGATCCCTTTGCGCCACCTGGGCCGCGAGCGCCGCAGCTTTGTTCGCACCACCCCCCAGGAACCCCGGCGCTTCCAGATAATAGTCGAAAAGATCGCCCACGGCCTCCCGGTTGGCGGGATCGAGCGCGACCGCTTTTTCGAACATTTGCCGGGCCTTCGAAGCATACCCGGGAGCCGTAAAGGGGCCCGAAGTCTCTGCCCGGCGCCCGTAGGCGCGGCCCAGCCACATAAAAGATACGGGGTTGGCAGGAGCAAGCGCCGTGGCCTTCTCCAGCACCTCGCTGGCTTTCTTATATTGGGCCATCATAAAATAATTCTGCCCCATGAGCAGGAAAACGGCGTCGTTCTGTTCTCCGCTCGCCAGCAGCTCCTGGAGCGATCCGGCATAATCGGTGCGCTGGTAACGCTCATGCGCCCGTGTCCAGGCCGACGATTCGGCCCAGCCTGAGGCCTGTCCAATCCAGAAAAAACCGCTCAAAATCAGAACAAGTTCGCGCATGCGCATCCCCATGCCACGTCAGCACCCTTTGGATCTAGTTTATATGAACCTAAGTTCATGTGTTTAGATGTGCCATTTGGCTTATCGGGTGCGTCTTTTTATTGTAAGCGGGCGAGTCCGGGAGTAGGCGAATTCGAAGCCTGTGTAGTATCCTGGACGATGGAAAGCATCCATCAGAGCTCGGGAGGTATTTAAGTTCATGTCACTTTTTAAAAAGTCCCTGTTGATTCTACCGGTTGGCCTCATCTTTGCGATCACCGGTTGGGGCCAGACAGCTGCGTTTGAGGGCATCGTGAAGGGCCCGGACGGCAAGGCTTTGCAAGGCGCGCAGGTCAAGCTGGAACGTCAGGACGTCAAGGGGAATTACACCGTCAAAACCGACAAAAAAGGCCACTACTTCTACGGTGGGTTGCCGCTTGGAAACTACAAGATCTCCGTTTTCGTGGATAATCAGGAACGCGACGCAAAAACCGGCGTACGTACTAAAGTGGGCGAAACCCAGGATGTCAGCTTTGATCTGGCCACTGCCGGCGGCCCCGCGCAGGTGGATGAGAGCGGGCGCGCGCTGACGTCCGCCGAAAAAGCGGAGAACGAAAAGAAAAACAAAGAAGCGGTCGCCGCGATGGCTAAAAACAAGGCTCTTAACGACGCCTTCAACGCCGGCAAGCAGGCCGCCGCCGCTAACCAATGGGATGCCGCGATCGATGGCTTTACGAAGGCCAGTGAAGTCGACCCCAACCAACACGTGGTTTGGGGAAATCTGGCGGATTCCTACGTAAGCCGTTCGAAAGCTACCCCCGCCACCAAAGAGGCGGACCTGGCTAAAGCCGCCGATGCGTATCAGAAAGCCATTGCGATCAACCCCAATGACTCGGCTTATCACAATAACTACGCCCTG
>Ga0105240_10009716_pt1 | contig 13584 bp, 16 predicted proteins | sample KBSC54metaG_FD_80426 | JGI IMG/M metagenome (GOLD analysis project Ga0105240, IMG submission 80426) | Corn rhizosphere microbial communities from Kellogg Biological Station, Michigan, USA - KBS C5-4 metaG | ecosystem: Host-associated > Plants > Roots > Rhizosphere > Soil | place: Michigan, USA... | reverse complement strand
GAGCCTCCTTCTTGGCGAACTTGGCGAGGTTGGCTGCAGCCTGCAGCGCAGCCGGCGTGGGCACTGGAACCGGCTTCTTCGACCTGTTCGCAGCAGTGGATGAGCTCGGCATGCTGGCCACCTCCCTTCACCTGGACCACCAGGCTCGCGCTGGTAACGCTGAACGGCCGCTGGCGGCAGTTACATCGTTTGTTCTTTAACGTACTGCCGGCTGTTGGCGCTGTCTAGTACCCGCCCAACTGGTAGGTTGTCATCCCGCTGAACGCGTCACATGACGGCGTGGCGGCTGGTTAACACCCGCTGGAACCGTGTTGACACCCTGCGCAGGGTTAGTGTAGCGTTCTTCACAGCAGGTCAGAAGGTCGACTCATTTCTCGACGAACCGCACCTGCAAGCGACGGGGCTCACGTCCTGCATACACGAGTAGGCAAAAGTTCTGTCCACGATGGCCCTCCGGGAGTCCGGAGGGCCATCGTCATGCCCGGCCTCGACGGTTGACGGGCACTGCGGCCGCCGCTTCGCTGTGGACGGTGTAGATGCCCACGCCGGCAGCCCAGATGCGACGTGCCAGCTGTAGCGCGCCGCCCTCGGTGGTCGCGAGGTCTTCGGGCTGGTGGAGTAGCACCCCGTGGGGCTGTTCCAGCCGTAGCAGGAGACAGAGCTGGGCGAAGCCGGAACGACTGACGACGCTGCCTTCGTCCCCCTCGTCGACGAACACCCGGCCGAGCCGCAAGTGGTGCTTGGCCGCGTAGGTCTCCAGCTCCTTCCGCCGCGTGCCGTACTCCCCGATGTCGTTGCAGTCCAACCGGAAGTACCCGAACACAACTTCTCGGCGCTCGACGTTGGGCAGGTTGAGCCGGAGCATCACGGGGTCCAGAGCGTGGTGGAGGCGATGACTAGGTGCGGTGCCAGGCGGTGCCCTGGTTCAGGGAGCGCCAGCAGCTCCTGAACGACCTCTTGCAGATCCCCCGTGTCCTTCAACCAGACCGTGCCACCGCCATAGCTCTCATCCAGCACCCGCACCCCGATCACCTTGGTGCGGTCGTAAATCCAGAGGGCGTCGGTGTACTGGGCACGGTTGTAGCTGCCGACAATCCCTTCCAGCTCGGCGTGCTCGTTCGCGATGGGTCGGAAGTACCAGCCGGCTTCCCGCACCGTGACAAGTTCCTGGAGCTCCGGGAAACGGCGCAGAGCCTCCTCTATGCTGACCGACGGGATCATGTGGTCACCACCCGGCTCGTCGCGAGCAGTGGCAACAGCCGATCCCGGATGGCCGCCGCGGTCTGCTCAGGAGGACGCTCGCCACAGTCGACCCGCAGCACCTTGAAGCCAGCGGTGACCAGGCGCTCCGCAGCCTCCCGGTAGTAGGCAACCTCAGCGTGGCTACTGCCGGGAACGTGCTGAAAACGGTTGTGCGGTCCACGTTCTTTGAGCCGATCCGAGATGACCTCAGGGTCAGCGTCGAGGATGACTGCCAGACCGGGACGGTCGACTTGTTCGTTGAGCTGCCACAGGAAGTCCGGGGCGACGTCGTCGAAGCGCTGGATGACCAAGCCCGAGGCCACGTAGCGATCGGAGATCACGATGTCGCCGGCGGCGAGGTAGGGCCGGATCTCCGTCGCCAAGTGGTGGTAACGATCAGCGGCGTACAGACACGCCAAGGCGTGTCCGCTGACAGTCTCGGTCAGCTCATGGCAGAGTTTGCCGATCGGGCCGGCGGATGGTTCGGCGGTGACGTAGACGTGTTCCCCTTGTGCTACAAGCAGTTGCGCCAGGTGGTGCACGATCGTCGTCTTGCCGGCGCCGCTCGGCCCGTCGACGCTGACGAAGATGCCGCTGCGGCCGTCAGAACAAAGTCGCAGGCTCATCGTCGCCTCCTCCAGGTGATTCGCCGCGGAGTTCTTCCAAGGTGAGCGGGCGGTCATCGGGGATGTTGGCCAGGCGCAGGAACAGCCGAGCCGTCACCAACGCGTCGTACGTCGCCCGGTGCGGCACCAAGTTCTCGGCGAGCCCTTCGTCGAGCTTGAACGCCTCGACCAACGCCCCGAGCCTGTAGGTCTCCCGCCCAGGGAGCAGCCGGCGGGCGAGCTTGAGCGTGTCAAACACCTCGGGGCAGTCCCACTCGCCCAATTTCCGTTGCAACACTCCGACATCGACGTGGGCGTTGTGGGCGATGAGGGCATCAGCATCGAGCACCTTCAGGACCTCGGCCGCGATCTCGTCGAAGGCCGGCGCGTCGGCGACGATCTTGTCGGTCAGGCCGTGGATGCGCGCGGCAAAGTTCCGAATCGGCAGCTCTGGCTTCACCAACCAGTTCACCGGCTCCCCGATCACGCCGGCGACGATCGGCACGGCGGTCAGCTCGACGAGGTCGGGCGGCTGCTGCCCGTTGCCCTCGACGTCGACAACGACATAGGTAAGGCTCGTCCAGTCCGTCATGCTGTGCTCCCGTTCCATCCGATGCTCGCGCGACCATGTCGCCGCTCGTGGTGCGGGTGACGCTGGTCGTGGACTTGGAATCCGAGGAGGTGCTGGAGGAAATAGCGCGGTTCCTCGGTCTCCAGACCAGCCACGATCGCCGCCCGCTCGGAGATGTCTACGACCTCAAACCCGCTGGCTTCCGGCAACACGCGGGCGAGTTGCTGGACCTCCTCCGCAGTAGGGACACGGTGGGCGTCGGCGCACAGCTTGAGCTGGCTCAGCGGACAGATGTCGCAGAGTTCCCGGACGCCGTAGTGACCGTTGTAGTCCGGCAGCCCATGGGCGTAGGCCACCGCGCAGGAGGTCTTGCGGAACAAGGCAGGCCCGCCGACGAAGCGAGCGAGGACGCGCTCCTCCATCGTCTCAGGCACGATCTTGCGCCGGGCGGTGTCGTCGTAGGGTTCGGGCAAGCCGTTGGCCTTGTAGTACGCCGCGATCTGGTCGCGGTAGAAGAGCCCGGTGAACACCGTGGCGTCGGCGTACTCGCCAAGCTCACGGGCAGCCTGAAGGTGAGCGTCGGTGTCGTTCAGGCCGGGCACGAGCGGGCGCCAGTACAAGACCGTCCGGTAGGTCCGTGGCAGCACCGCGCTCATGAGCTTCAAGGACTCGGCGGCGACGCGGGACGGGTACGGCTCGATCTCCGGGTTGTCGATACCGGAGTAGGTGAAGAGAAGCGTCACCTTGAGCGTGCGCAGCTGGTTGAGCCGGTCGGCGTCCTCGGGCTTGAGGCTGTGCCTCGTGATCACGAGAACGTGGTTGGTCAGCCCGCGGGCGTCCAGGTCTTCCAGCACGGCGAAGGTGTGCGGTCGGACCGCCGGCAGGAACGGCTCGGTCGCCCTGTTGAACAACTGCACGGGCGTGACGTGCGGCGTGAAGTAGCGGTGGCCCACGAGCTGCTCGATCGCCTCGGCGTCGGTCATGAGCGCCCGCGGTACCCGCTGATCCCACAAGCCGTAGGTGTGACGGATGCAGTAGGCGCAGTCCAGCGGGCAGCCCTGGATATGGTTGAGGCTTAGCCCGCTCTTGCGGTACTCGACCACCTGCCGTGCACGTGGCGAGAGCTGGTCGATCTGGTCCTTGGTCAGAAGTACAACGCGAACACCCACGTGGCTCTCCCTCTCGCCCTGGTGACACGGACGTGGCGTGGCGATTCCGTGTCGGAGGGTAGGGAGATCAGCGGAGAACGGATAGAAAATTTCTTTGGATTTCTTGAAACACTCAAACAGGTTCCGACGGGAGCAACATCGCGATAGGGATAACCGGTATTTGTCGTGCTGTCACGACGCTGGCGCGGTTGGACTTCCGCAAAGTAGGGCCATCGGGAGCACCTGTGCGCCTGTTACGAGGGCTCCTGCTCTCCCCCGTCGTCAGGCGCGAGGTCGTCGATGACCCGCGTGATGATCGCCCGAGCTGACCGGCCGTAGCTAGCAACAGCAGCCAACGACTCGAAAATGCCACCGTAGAGCGAGAGTTCTTGTGGCTGAGCGAGGTTGAGTTCGGCAGAGAACGTCTCCACCATGACGCGGTCGTCGTCGAGCAGCCAGAAGCCGTGAGCCGGCGCAACCACGTAGGCCGTCTCGAACCCGATGATGCCGAGCTTCACGTTGGGCAGCGTCGAGAGGGAGATGAGCCGATCGAGCTGGCCGAGCATGACCCCAGGCGGACACAGCCGGTACCGCAGCGCTGCCTCGGTGAGGACAAAGTGGAACCGCTTGTCGGCGCGGTACAGAATCTCCTGCCGCTTGATTCGGGTGGCCACGGCCTCGTCGATGTCGCTGCGCACCTTGAAGACGGTGACGCTCTGGGCGAAGCGTGCACGGGCGTACTCGGCGGTCTGCAAGAGCCCCGGGATGAACGTCGACTCGAAGGCACGGAAGAACCGGGTCCGAGCGTCCAGGTCAGCGATCTCCTGCTGGTGCGGCTTCAGGCCGGTCTTGAGCTGCCGCTGCCACTCGGCGTGCTGGATCTCCAGGGTGTGGAGCGAGGCCAGCAGGGCTTCCGCCTCACCTGCGCTGTCCGTCGCGCCGGTCCAGGCACGGATGTCGTCGTCGGTCGGCGTCTGCTTGCCGTTCTCCAGCTTCGACACCTTGGAAGGCGGCCATGACAACGACTCCGCGAGCTGCCGACCGCTCAGCTTGGCGGCCGTGCGCAACTCACGGAGTCGCTTGCCCAGGGCGTCCCGCGCTTCGTGGACGCTGGTCACGCCGGTCGTTCTATTCGATGGCAAAGTCGTCCCGCCTGGTGCCGCGGTGCCATGCGGCGTCGCGCCAGTAGTTGTGCTTCACGATCTCGCTGGGGTCCTCGATGATCTCACCACCCAGGAAGTTCTCGTCAGGGTCGAAGTGCATCCGCACCAGCTTGCGTGAGTCGAACAGCCAGTAGTCGTAGTCCGGCAGCCCAGCGGCATCCTCCCGCCGGATGTAGCGCGTCTCCTCACCGGCCGCGTTGGTGTGCTCGGAGCAGAGCAGGCCGAAGCGGCTGTAGTCGGTGAGCGGCAAGCTCACCACGCGAACACGCGTGAAGCGGCGCCCTTCGGCGGTCGCCTCGCGGATCATGGTCAGCCAGTTCTGGAACCACCCCATGTCGACGGGCTCGCCGGCGACGAACTGCCGAAGGGCCGTGTTCTCGTTGTCCGACTTATAGAGGTCGCGCGTCTCAAGGCGGTACGCGGTGTGCTCGAAGCTGCGGAAGAGCTGGCTGAACTCGGGACCGATGAGCAGGCTCAGCGCTCTACCTCCTGTTCCAAGTAGCGACGCGCGTAGAACTTCAGGACCTCTTCGGGGATCTCGATCAGGGTCTCGTGGTCGGGCACGGGGCCGACGTCCGCGAGGGCCTGGGTGTCGGTCACCCTCCAGCCCTGGGCGATGTACGTGACCCGGTCGGTCCGGTCCGTGGCGAACAGGGTTGGTGATTGGCCTTCTTGTGACTCTGGGTCCTTGCCGAGGAAGCTGGCACGCATGGGATGCCTCCGTTGCTAGAAACTTGGCGAACGGTTCTCACTCATGGTGGCGGACGGAGGCACGGTCGTCAACGATGGTTGGCGATCGAGCGCAAGTGGGGTCTGATCTGCGGTAAGTCCGTCAATGTGGGACATGTCGGCATGCTGCTACAAGAAGGTCACATCGCAGCGGCACCTTGGGATCGCGATCAGGCTGACATCCTTCAGGGCACCGCCTCCAACGCAACATCGGACGACCTGTAGATTCGGTCGAGCACCACCTGATCGGAGCAGTAGCGCTACCACGAGTCCTCCAGATGAACCATTAAGGTGGTCAAGATCGCCAGGCAGCAGCTGGCGCGAACGACCTGGGCTGATGGAGGGGGCGCAGATGATCGACATGTCGACCTGGCAAGAGTTGGTTGTCGACGTTGTCGATGAGTTGCAGCTCGACCCACATAACGTCAGACTTGAGCTGTCAGAGGGTGTGACCGAGGGCGACATCGTACAAGATTTGTTCAGCAATGAAAAAGTTTTGACGCTCGTAGACGGAATCGCCAAGGTTGGCTATCTGACGCATGAAATCCCGATTGTTGTTCGCAGGAAAAAGAAGCTCGTTGTCGTAGAAGGAAATCGCCGAGTGGCCGCACTAAAGTCGATTCAAAACCCATACTTGGCACCCCAGTTTCAATCTCAGATCACGCGGATTGCGGCCACCATCCCGAATCGTGACTCACTCAGGAAGATCCGCGTTAAGCTAGCCCCTAGCGATGATGAAGCCAGTCAACTCATCGGCGCAATTCACACTGGAAGCCAGCGACGCCCTTGGTCCCCGAACCGTCAGGCCGCATTTTTTCAAGCACAGCTGGACGCCGGCAAGTCAGCCCTCGAATTGATTGAACAGTATCCCACCGTCGATGTAAGGAAGTTTATACTTCGTAGTCGATTTTTGGAAGCTTTTCGTTCGGTTACGTATGCCGATCTTGAGCTAAAGAGCTTCGTCGCGAACCGAAAATTCCCAGTATCGACACTTGAGCGACTCTATCCAAATAACGACTTCTTGAGGATTCTCGGCCTTGCGGTCGATCAAGACTATATCGTCAGCACAAGTCTGCCAGACGATGCTTTTAGCGCACTGGTAGAGAAAGTTGTTGGCGACATCAAGAATAAGCGGATTGACACTCGCAATCTTAACAAGTACGAAAGCAAAGGGTACCAAGATTACCTAACCGAGTTGCGCGAATTTCTCAACGAGGGAGACGCCGCTGACGCGAGTGAGGAATCTACCGAGGGTGTCAGGCGTAACGTTGGCGGAGGCACAGGCAAGTCATCAGGATCGAGCGAACCTTCGACAGGAAAATCTGACGGCGATTCCCCTTCTCCTAACGACACAGAGTCAGGTGAGGGCGCTGACCAACGCAAAGTTTCTCAAGAGGCAAAGCCTACACCGAAACCCAAGCGGCCAGTAAATCTAGATACTGCGGACATCTCGGTTCCGGCAAACTTCCCCGCTTCCATCGGCTTGATACTTGCCGAATTGTCGCGAATCAATATAACCATCTACCCAAATGCCACAATGGATCTGCTGCGCACATTTCTTGAAAAGTCAATCAAGGCGTACGCCGACAGCGTGGGTGTGGATATCAGAACGCAGCAGAGCGTCAGCGGCTTCGTGTTCCTATCCCACTGCCTCAGGTGGCTAGAAGATTATTTGCCTACCATTGGCCATAGGCCTCTCGCACAGGTGGTCAAAAAGCTGGCGTCGGGCAAGGTGAGCGGCTATTATTCAGCATCGACCGATGCGCTAAATGCAATAAACCACAATCATAAGGTTCATGCAGAGGCGGAAGATGTACGCAACTGCTGGAGCACGATGCACGAGCTGATGAAGGTGGTTCTGACGCCATGACTAGCAGCAATAGTCGTGTTTTTGCGAGCAAAAGCCAGCTGCGCCGAGTGACGATCTCGCCCCTAAGATACCCCGGCGGCAAGGGGTCGCTGTACTCCACTTTGAAGTCTTTCGTACGCGCCAATGACCTGACGCAAGGAACTTACGTGGAGCCATACGCGGGGGGAGCGGGCGCCGCGCTCGCCCTTTTGGTTACTGGCCAGGTTCAGCGTATTGTGATTAATGATCTTGACCCCGCCGTTTTTGCTTTCTGGTCTGCAGTTGTCGCCGAACCGGCCAGATTTAGTGAGCGAATTACTAAAGCTGCACTCACAGTCAAAGAGTGGTCCCGTCAGAAGGAAGTGTATCTTGACAACTCGGCAGACCAGTTTGAGATTGGGTTTGCCACCTTCTATCTAAATAGGACGAACCGGTCCGGCGTTCTCAATGGAGGCCCTATCGGAGGGATGGACCAGACTGGCAACTACAAAATTGACGCACGCTTCAACAAAGAAGCTCTGACTGAACGTATTCGCGTTATTGGCCTACATTCCCACAGGATCAATGTTACGAACATTGACGGAATAAAGGCCATCAGGAAGTACGCACGCAGGGCAAACTCGTTTATTTATGCCGATCCGCCATACTTCGATAAGGCCGGATCGTTGTATCTAAACTCTTTTGGTGACAGTGACCACGCAAAATTGGCCGAGTGCCTCAACGGTTACGCCGACACCAAGTGGGTGCTTACATACGACAATGTGCCCCAGGTTCAAGCTCTGTACTCGGATCGAAGAAGTTCGCTCTTCTCGCTGAATTATTCAGCTCATCGAGTTATTAAGGCGCAAGAGATCATGGTTTTCTCTGACGGACTGACCGTGCCGTCCGAATTGAGCAAGATTCGAGAATAGCCTCCATCAACGACTGTTTCGGTTGTCGGCGACAAACTAGCGTGCTTGACGATGCGGCGAAAAGCTAGGCCCCGCGACTGTCAGCCACGCAGCAGTCCTGACGTGGCGTGAAATTTCTCGTCGTTCCTTACTCGTCGTTGAGCACCCACACGAACGCCACGCCTGACCTTGGGAAGATCCACCCGTCGAAGCTGACGTCCACTGCTCTCGCAGGAACAGTGGACGGCGTCTGATCGATGCGGGACTGCTCGCTGCTAGCGAAGAAGTCGAGCGTGTTGACTCGACGGATGCCAGCGTCCGCGTAGTTCAGCTGAACGTGGAGCCCCTTGGTCGGCCGCGGAAGATCGAGATAGAGCAGGTGGCCATGCTGCAGCACCAGGGCGCGGTAGGTGTAGGCAATCGTGACTTCCTTGTCCTCCGCTGTCGCGCCGAGGTTCACGCTGTAGACCTGCGAGCCAGCGCGCTGAGAACGGCGGATCTTCTTGGTGTCGCCGTTGACGGTGAGCTGCAACAGCTCGAAGGCATCCGCGGCTGCGACGTCGATCCCAGCTGACTTGTCGATGTACCAAGCTGAGGTGACCGCCTGGTCGCGCAGCATCTCGCGGTACTCACCCGGATCCGAGACACAGGCGAAGCGCATGGTGATGTTCGCCGGCTTGACGCGGTACTCCCACCGAATGGTCGCGACGAACATGGACGTCAGCTCGCTGCTGGTCGCCCCGCCCCATGGTGCAAGCGAGACGGAGACATCTGCGTCGAGCCAACGTTCCGGCGCACGGACAACCTGGTTGCGAAGATCGGTGTACAGATCGTGCGCCAGGTCCACGTCACCAACACGGAGCCCGAGAGCGTTGGTCGTGATCCGGTCGAGCGTCTCGTCTGAAGCGACGTCCTTCAACGTTTCAGCGTTGAAGGCGAAGCTGTCGAGCACGGCATCCCGGATGGCAGGAGCTTCCTCGCGGACAGCTTCACGCATCCGCTGATCGGTGCGCTCGTCCCCGTGCTTGCGATCGACGTACTCGAAGAAGACGGCCAAGAGACCAGTGCCAAACAAGGTAGAACCGACCTCGCTGATCGGGAGCGAGGCCAACCAGCTCGGGGCAGCTGGCGTGGTTGCCGTCCAGTGCGCCAGCATGAGACACGCGATGCCGCCTACGACAGCAAGGACAGCGATGAGCTGCAGTTTGGTCTTGTAGAGCTGGTCGAGCGGACTTGCCATTCAAGATCAATTGTAGCAAGTTCGTTGCCATGTTCAAATAGATAAACGTATGCCCTGAGCACTACCGATGCTCAGGGCATACGCCTATCTCGCGAGGGCCGACCGTCAGACCCCGCCGCCGCCACCGCTCATCGCGATGCGCATACCGTCACCTCCCTTGCCACTGCCACGACCTGGCCGCCAGCGCGGCCAGGCGACACGACAGAGAATATCCGATTTTGGGATATCCACAAGAGATGCGGTCGGCTTCCACTGTGGACAAGCTGGCGCACTCCGCGCAGTACCGGCGGCTGTGCGAGCTGCTCCGGGAGCTGCGGCATGAAGCCGGCTTGACGCAGGTGCAGGTAGCGACCGCCCTCGACGAGCACCAGTCGTTCGTCAGCAAGTATGAGTCCGGCGAACGGCGCCTAGACGTCATCGAGCTCCAGGACATCCTCGTTGTCCTGAACAGCTCCCTGGCCGGCTTCGTCGATCGACTCAACACCGGCGACGTTACGAACTGACAAGCGATCCACTCACGCGGTGTTCACTCGGATCCACATGTGCCTACTTAGGCCAATCAGGCTATCTCACGCCTCCGAACGTAACGCCTCCACGAACACCTCGATACTTGGGTGCACACCTTCATAAGGGGCACTCACTACATCCGCGCAGTTTGGCCTACGGGTGCAGCCACTGTCGCATGAGTTGATCGGGGAGATATCCATGGATCAGGACACCCTTGCCGAAAACGCGGTCAACTTGATCACCTCCATGCTTACCGGGGCAGCGACGAGCACCGGCACCGAGATAGGCAAGAGTCTCCTTCGCCTCATCGCCGGACAATTGAGCCTCGCCGGTGAGAATGAGACGCTTAACGACCTGCGCAAACACCCACATGACGAGGACATCCAGGTCACACTCATTACGACGCTAATCGATCAGATGCGATCAGATCCTGAGTTCCGTCAAGGCGTGCTCGATCTTGTCAACAAGGTAGTTACCACTCCAGCGAGTACGGGCTTCCAGATCAACACGACTACCGCCACACGCGGCGGCGTCGCCGTGACCACACAGGTGGGACTGTCAGCATCTTCAACAAGAAGGTGAACTTCGGCGGCCTGACCGTCTCAATCGGTACGTTTATCCTGGTCGGTATCCTTGCTCTTGCACTTCTCGGCTGGGGAATCTCGGCTGCGGCCGGCAGCGGAACAAACCTGAGCGGCACAAGCACATGCCGTGACTGGCTCGGTGCCGACTACCAGACTCAGGCCACCGTCATGAAGCAGCTCTACCTTGCAGCCAACAAGCCAAATTACGCCGCGGATCCCTTCATAGTCGAAAACACGCAGTACTCATGCGGATCACGTCCGAGTCTGACACTCAACCAGCTGGTCACCGCCGGCTAGATTTATGCCAGTCTTAATAGGAGGCGCGAGATGGCCGTCGACATGAACCGCAACTGGATGATCGTCAACCACACCATCAAGCCTGAGGAGAAGGGGCACATACATGACACCTTGGCGGGGATCGTGCTCGGTGGCCGATCTCCGGTTCGGACATTCGCCGATCGGATCAACACCAACGAGCGCGATGTCGTCTATATCGCGCCCGATAGACTCGTCGTCGTAGTCCCGAAGGCACCAAGGGACATGCGACTTCGTGACTTGCCGCGTCTCGCCGCAGGTGATGTCAGCCGAGCTGCGACCATCATCTCGGTACCGCGCGATGACGTCACCAAGGTTGTCTGCCCCTGCCCGCAACCAGACAACTTCCCCGTGCTGGACATGGGTGACGCGACCTTCGCCGAGATTGACGTCATATACAAGCGGCGGCGAGAGCTCATTTACATGTGGATAGATACAGAGACCGTACCGCTCGATGATTTCGAAGACAAAACGCACCGATGGCTTGCGGGCACGCTAGACGATTCCTGAAATGATCCACCTAGACGGCGAGAGCAGGACTCTCTATTCTTTCCCAAACCCATGCAGCAATCCTGCAACCATAAGCAACATGGCATGGGCGTGCGCCTTGGTCGTCTCGGCGACTTCTGGGTGCGCGCCGAGATCAGCTTGAAACTTCAGCGCTTGCCTGACCGGTTCGTAACGCTCCCCGTAACCAACCTTGTCAATTCGCGCTTTGCTTCGCACGTCTTTGAGCGCCTGCGTCACTTCGGCCTCAGACTTGTCGGTATTCGCATCTTCGCCGACTAGTGCTGCCAGGCATTGCCGAAGCGATTCGACGGTGTGGCGCCACTCGTGCTCTAGGTAGTGCTTCTGCGCTTCCTGAAAATAAGCCACGGCATGAGCCATCGCTGGTGTTCGTGACACATCGGGCACATCGAGCTCAATGAGAACGATCCGTCGATAGCCCATCTGCTCGAGCAGGTCAATCCAATCACTCTGTTTGACATCGTACTCTAGACGACTCCCAAAAAACCGTTCGGGCTTGCCGTCTAGCATCACGTGCCCTGCGAGGTCGAGTGCAAATTTCACCCCACCGACACGGTTGTCCTCAATAATCTGCAATTGGGCGTTGCTGACATCAGCAAGCAGAGACAGCGTATTTGAACCACGCTCGGACGGCAAATGGACCGGCTCGTTATCGAGGCGCAGAGCGCTGAGATAGCCACTCTTGGTGCCAAGGTTCTCAATACGGAGCGCGCCGGACAGCCATAGGGGCGCGTTGTCCGCGATCGCGTGTTTGCTGATGGCATCGATAGTGAACCGAAGCTGGCTCAGCCCCACCCCGCGCATGGCGCCGATACTCTCAAGCTCAAGATGAAGAGCGGATTGACCGCTCAACGTAATCCAGGTGTCCTTCACGACACGCCTCACTGTCCGGAGCTCAGTAGCTTCGCTACAACATACGACCGACCACCGACTTTAGAGGGGTTGACTCTGCGGTGCCAGCGCAATACCGCGTTTACCGGGGGCAGTCGCGCTGCTACAGTCGGTAAGCGATGAGCGGCTGCTCGATCAACCGTCCTCAGCTGTGCTACCGCGTCGAATAATGCGACCAATCATCTCGACAAATTCGGGCGACTGAAATTCTTTCCAACTCATTGCGGTGGATCGAACGTCCATCATGTGCTCATAGATCCGTTCGCACGTAGTGATTATCTCCTCCGCGACGTAGAACAGGCCGTCCCAATCGTTGACGAAAAAAGGCATGTCATGCTCGAGCACCCAGAACGTCACAGGCCACTCGCCGAACCGTCCATCTTCAAGCGAGCGTCGCATTTGCGAGAGCCTTGTCATAACCTCCGAAGGTTCCGAAGTTCCGAACCACGAGTCGAGAGGACCGATGTACCTCTCGCGCACCGCAGCTTGTCCAGGCTCACTCGCATGCCACAAGTCAAGGATTTTTCGACCTAGGGTTTCCGCTCGCCGATCAAGCTCTGCAACCTTGATGTCGAGAAGCTCCTCTTGCACGTTCGACTTAAGATCGGCAATACTTGTCAGACTAACGTTTGTTTTCGCGGTAGCACGAACCGCGCCGGCCTGAAACCCACTTTCAGAGAAGAGTAGCCCACGATCGGCACCTACATCTTGCACAATTGACAGAAAGGTCAAGGCTCGCTCTTTCGGCACAGGCCGCTTCCAGTGCTTGCATTCTACGATCCAGAGCTGAGAAATGCCCGCCACCGTAATCCTGGCCACTACGTCGATATCGTGGCCGCCTCGAGCGCCCTCAACGGCCTGTTCGACTTCAGTGTCGAATCCGAGGTGCGACAGCAGCTTCGCGACCTCGATTTGATAGTTCTTCCATGCCGGAGCCTTCGTCAACCGGACATCCCACCTCTGCTGCCGACGTTACGTTCGGACGGAGCAGCTGAATCTCAGTGGTGAACTGTATCAGCAGGCTACGGACAGAAGCCGACGACTACCGTCCGACATGAGGCACCCGGTACGCCAGACGGCCTGCGTCATCGCCAGACGAAGTACGCCATCTCGTGGGCGTGTCCACCAGTCGTGTCCGCCCGAAGTGAGACCATGATGACGTGACACCTGCACGTCGTCGATCGAACCCGCCTGCGGAGCCCGCCCTGCCTCCCAGGCTCATGGTGCCGGCTGAGCAGCTTGATGCCGAGATCAGTGACCGCCTGGCCAGAGGGCAGGAACTGTTGGACCAGCCCATCAACAACGACCTGGCCAGCCTGGAG
>Ga0105240_10009713_pt1 | contig 13584 bp, 11 predicted proteins | sample KBSC54metaG_FD_80426 | JGI IMG/M metagenome (GOLD analysis project Ga0105240, IMG submission 80426) | Corn rhizosphere microbial communities from Kellogg Biological Station, Michigan, USA - KBS C5-4 metaG | ecosystem: Host-associated > Plants > Roots > Rhizosphere > Soil | place: Michigan, USA... | reverse complement strand
CTGACGGCTTCAGCCGCGATTGCTGGCGCAAGCTTGCGGAGATGGGGCTTCTCGCACTGCCGTTCGATGAAACCGATGGCGGATTGGGCGGTGGGCCCATCGAGACGATGGTCGTCATGGAGGAATTCGGCCGTTCGCTCGTCCACGAACCCTATCTCTCGACCATGGTGCTCGGCGGCGGGCTTATCCGAGGCGGCGGCTCGACCGGCCAGAGGGCAGCTCTCGTTCCACGGATCGCCGCCGGGGAGCTGACGCTCGCCTTCGCTTTTGCCGAGCCGCACGGCCGCTATAACCCGGCCCGCATCGCGACAGCCGCCAGGATGAGCGGCAGCGGCTATATCGTGGACGGGATCAAGATTGCCGTGCTCGACGCGCCGTCCGCGGATCAGTTGTTCGTGAGCGTGCGGACGGCGGGTGCCGCGGGCGACGAAGATGGCGTCACGGTCCTTCTGATCGATGCCAGGAGCGCGGGAGTCTCCATTGAGGGCTACGAGACGATCGACGGCCGCCATGCCGCGACAGTGCATTTCGATGCTGTGTCGGTGCCCGCGAACGCGGTGTTCGGCGTAGCGGGGCAGGGGCTGCCGCTGATCGAACGCGTACTCGACGAAGCCATCGCCGCCATCTGCGCCGAAGCCGTCGGCGCCGTCGCCGCGCTGAACATGCTGACAGTGGAATACTGCAAAACACGCGTCGCATTCGGTCAGCCGATCGGCAAGTTCCAGGCACTGCAGCACAGGCTGGTGGATATGTACGTCGCCGAGCAGCAGGCGGGATCGATGGCCATTCTGGCGGCGCTGCAGAGCGATCGATCGCCAGGTGAACGCGCGCGGGCGGCGTCGGCGGCGAAAGCGAAGATCGGCCGCGCCGGCCGCCTGGTCGGCGAGGGCGCGGTGCAGCTCCACGGCGGCGTCGGTACGACGGACGAGCTCAGCGTCGGCCATTACCTGAAGCGCCTGATGGTGATCGACATGCTGTTCGGCGACGCCGATTTCCATACGCGCCGCTTTGCGGCCTTCTCGCGCCACACGGCGTGAATCCATGACCTTTCGGGAGTAAACGTAGTGGCCTGGGACTTCGAGACCGATCCGGAATTCCAAAAAGAGCTCGATTGGATGAGCCGGTTCGTCGACGAGGAGGTGGCGCCCCTCGACCACGTGCTGGGCAATCATTACGACCTGAAGCAGCCGCATTTCGAGACACTGGTGCGGCCGCTCCAGCGGCAGGTGCGGGAGCGCAGGCTGTGGGCCTGCCATCTGGGGCCTGAACTGGGCGGCCCGGGCTACGGCCAGGTGAAGCTCGCGCTGATGAACGAGATTCTCGGCCGGTCGCGCTTCGGTCCGATCGTCTTCGGCACCCAGGCGCCGGATACGGGCAATGCGGAGATCCTCGCCCATTTCGGCACGCCGGAACACAAGGAAAAATACCTCTACCCCCTGCTCAATAACGAGATCGTCTCCTGCTATTCGATGACGGAGCCCCATGGTGGCGCCGATCCGATGGTCTTCACCACCCGCGCGGAGCTTGATGGCGACAGCTGGGTGATCAATGGCGAGAAGTGGTTCTCGTCGAACGCCCAGGTCGCGAGCTTCCTGATCACCATGGCGGTGACCGATCCGGACGCACCGCCGCACAGGCGTTTCTCGATGTTCATCATCCCGACCGACACGCCGGGCTTCGAAATCATCCGGGAGGTCACGGTCGGTCTGCGCGCCAGCCATGTCCACCCCTATGTCCGCTACAACAACGTCCGGATTCCCAGGGAGAACCTGCTCGGCAACCGGGGCGAGGGCTTCGTCGTGGCGCAGACCCGGCTCGGCGGCGGCCGGATTCACCATGCGATGCGCACCGTCGGCGCGGTCAGGAGCGCGTTCGATATGATGTGCGAGCGGGCGCTGTCCCGGCGTACGAAGGGCTCGCTGCTTTCGGAGAAGCAGATGGTCCAGGAAAAGATCGCCGACTCCTGGATCGAGATCGAGCAATTCCGGCTGCTGGTTCTCAGAACCGCGTGGAAGATCGACAGGTACCAAGACTACAAGAAAGTCCTGATCGACATCGCAGCGGTCAAGGCGGCGATGCCGAAAGTCTATCATGACGTCATCGCGCGGGCCTTGCAGATCCATGGCTCGCTCGGGGCATCGAACGAGATGCCGTTCGCCGATTGGATACTCGAATCCTTCCATATGGGTCTCGCCGACGGGCCGACCGAGGTCCACAAGGTCACCGTCGCCGAGCGGGCGCTGCGCCAATACAAAGGGACGGACGGCCTGTTCCCGACCCGGCATCGTCCGCATCTGCGCGAACAGGCGCTCAAGAAATTTGCCGGTGCGTTGGAAACAACGCTCGGCAATTTGTGACGGAGGCCCGGCTTGCAGACCCGCATCACCGAGCTTCTCGGAACCGCCTATCCAATCATCCAGGGCGGCATGCAGGGTGTAGGAACCGCTGAGCTGGCCTCGGCGGTATCGAACGCCGGCGGCCTCGGCATCCTGACCGCGCTGACCCAGCCGACGCCGGACGCGCTGAGGCAGGAGATCGCGCGCTGCCGGTCGATGACCGATCGCCCCTTCGCCGTCCACCTCACGATCCTGCCGGCCGCCGTCCCGCCGCCTTATGCGGAATATCTCGACGCTATCATCGACAGCGGCGTGAAGATCATCGAGACGGCGGGCAACAATCCCAAGGATTTCATCGCCAGGCTCAAGGCGGCAGATATCCGGGTGATCCACAAATGCGTGGCGGTCCGCCATGCGCTTTCGGCCGAACGCGCCGGCGTCGACGCGGTCAGCATCGATGGCTTCGAATGCGCCGGCCACCCCGGCGAAGACGATATTCCGGGCCTGATCCTGATCCCGGCGGCGGCGCGCGCCTTGCGCATCCCGATCGTCGCGTCCGGCGGCATCGCGGACGGCCGCGGGATGGCGGCGGCATTGGCGCTGGGGGCGGAGGGGGTGAACATGGGCACGCGCTTCGTCGCGACCCGGGAAGCGCCGGTCCATTCGAACATCAAGGACGCCATCGTCGCCGGCACGGAGCGCGACACGCTGCTGATCTTTCGCACGCTGCGCAACACGGCCCGGGTCTATCGGAATGCGGTCTCCGATGAGGTGATTGCCATCGAGCGGCAGGCTGGCGGCGCATCGTTCGAGGACATTCGGCACCTGGTGTCGGGCCAGCGCGGCCGTGAGGCGTTGGCTTCCGGCGACGTCCAGGCCGGGCTGGTCTGGGCCAGCACGGCGATGGGGTTGATCCACGACATTCCGAGCTGCGCCGAGCTGATCGAGCGGATGGTCCGGGAATGCCGCGAAAGCTTGTCCAACGCACTTCGTCTAGTGGCATGACATGACCTACGACACGATCGCGAGCGTGATCGAAGACGGCATCCTGACCGTCACGCTCAACCGGCCCGACCAGCTCAACGCCTTCACGGTCGCCATGGCGGACGAGCTGGAGCATGTCTTCCGCTGGGCTGACCGCGAGGATGATGTCCGGGCGGTGATCGTGACCGGCGCCGGCAAGGCGTTCTGTGCAGGCATGGATCTGCGCGTTCCGGGCAATGTCTTCGGCCTTGACGAGAGCCTGGAGCCGACGCTGGACGACATGCGTACACGGCTGGACGATCCGCGGATCGCGCGCGGGGTGCGCGATACAGGCGGGCGGGTGGCGCTCGCCATCTTCGATTGCGCCAAACCCGTGATCGGCGCGGTCAACGGCGCCGCGGTCGGCATCGGCGCCACGATGCTGCTGCCGATGGATATACGCCTCGTGTCGGCGAACGCCCGGATCGGCTTCGTGTTCGGACGGATCGGCATCACGCCCGAGGCTTGCTCGACCTGGTTCCTGCCGCGCATTGTCGGTATTCCCCAGGCGCTGGAATGGTTCTATGCCGCCGATCCGATCACGGCCGAGGACGCGCTTCGCGGTGGGCTCGTCAAGCAGGTACTGGCCCCCGACGATCTTCTGCCGGCCGCGCGTGCGCTGGCGCACAGCATCGTCGACCACCGGTCTTCCGTCTCGCTCGCGCTGATCCGGCAGATGGTTTATCGCAACGCCGCGCTGCCTGATCCTTATGCCGCGCACGAGGTCGATTCATTGTCGATGTTCTACACGAGCATCGCAGACGGCAAGGAAGGCGTCGGCGCGTTTCTCGAAAAACGCCGTCCGGACTTCAAGGGGCGGGTCTCGCGGGACATGCCGCCCTTTTATCCCTGGTGGAGGCAGGGATGACCGCGACGCTTCCCCTGCGAAGGTTCCGCGTTCTCGACCTGACGCGCATGCGGTCGGGCCCGACCGCCGTGCGCCAGTTCGCGGATTGGGGCGCCCAGGTCATCATGGTGGAACCGAAGGAGGGCGCTGGCGAAGTCTCGGGCGGCCGCCATGGTTCCGATTTCCAGAACCTGAACCGCAACAAGCGCAGCATCGCGCTCGACCTCAAGAGCGACGCCGGGCGCGCGGTGTTCTACCGGCTGGTGAAGGACTGCGACGTGCTGGTCGAAAATTTCCGGCCGGACGTCAAGACCCGCCTCAAGATCGACTACGAGACGCTGAGGTCCATCAACCCGCGGCTGGTCTATGTCAGCATCTCCGGCTTCGGGCAGGACGGCCCTTATAGCGGGCGCCCGGGGCTCGACCAGGTCATCCAGGGCATGAGCGGCCTGATGTCGATCACCGGCGCCCCGGGGCACGGCCCGATGCGTGCGGGAATTGCCGTCACTGACAGCGTGACCGGGCTCTATGCCGCGCTTGGCGCGATGACTGCCCTGCTGGAACGGGAAATCACGGGGCAGGGGCGCTGGGTTCGCACTTCGCTCATCCAATCGGCAATCGCGCTGCTGGACTTCCAGGCTGCGCGCTGGCTGGTTGAGGGTGAGGTCCCGGAACAGGCCGGTAACGACCATCCTACCGCGACGCCGATGGGGCTGTTCGAGACGTCGGATGGGTTCATCAACCTCGCGGTGATCGGCGACGCCAAGTTCCGCAGGCTGTGCGAGGTCATGGGCAAGGAAGACTTTGCGCGTGACCCGCGGTTCGTCGGCGACCTTCGCGTGAAACACCGTGAGTTCCTGAATACGGAATTGGGTGCCGTCTTCCGAAGCCGGCCTTCCGCGCACTGGGTGGACGTCGTCAACGCGATCGGCATTCCTTGCGGGCCGGTCTATCGGATCGACCAGGCGCTTGCCGACCCGAACATCGAACGGCTGAAAATGGCGCGCCCGGTTTGCCACCCCGTGGCCGGCACGATGCATCTCGTCGGGCAGCCGCTCGAGATATCGGGGTTCGATCCGGCGTTGCGCGATGCGGCTCCGGATGCCGGGCAACATACCAGGGACATATTGGACGAGCTCGGCTACGGGGATTGCGAAATCGAAGCTCTGGCGAAGGAAGAGGCGGTCTTCTTCTCCTGAGGTGTCGCCGGTCCGGTGCTTCAATCCGATGACGGCAGCTTCTTGGCCTCCCGGGTGGTCAGGGGGGCGCCGGCGAAGGTCAGGGTTCCGCGCCCCGGTTTTGTGCACAGCACTTCGATACCGTGCGCATCGTCGGCATAGCGCTTGCCCAGCAGGCTGCCGCCCATGAGCGCCATGTCCGGTTCCACCCCTGCCGCAGGCACATCCTTGATCGAGACCATCGGTGCGCCACCGCATTCGAGCGCGCCGGCTTCCCTGGGCGGGCGCACGATGACGGCTTCCGTATCGCAGACGGCGCTCTTCCAGCGCGATCCCGGCGTAAGTTTCATGCAAATTTCTCCTGTCAGTTCAGACCGCCCCGGCGTCTTGCGCCTCGCGCCAGGCGGCGATGGCCAAGGGCCGCACGCGGGCTGCGTGCCGGGCTGTGTCGGCGTCCGCGGCCGTTCCATTGCGCGCCCTGCCGACGATGCCCTGAACGATCGCGGCGGTGCGAAACAGGCTGAAGGCGCGGTAGAAGGCGGGGTTCTCGATCGGCTTGCGGCCGGTGCGCGCGCAGTAAGATGCGAGATAGGTTTCGAGATCGGGGATACCGAACGTGACCAGGTGCTCCCCGCGGAGGGTGCCGCGCCGGTCGACGCCCGGCGGACGGTACCATTCCATGGCGTGGTACATCAGATCCGCCAGCGGGTGGCCGATGGTCGAGAGTTCCCAGTCCAGCACGGCGGCCACGCGCGGCTCGGTCGGGTGGAAGAGCAGGTTATGGAAGGAATAGTCGCCGTGAACGAGGCCGGTGCTGTCGTCCGCCGGCACCGCCGCCGGCAGCCATGCGATCAGGCGCTCCATTTCGGGAATGTCGCTCGTCTGGGAGGCTTCGTACTGTTTCGACCAGCGCGCGATCTGACGCCCGAAATAATCGCCCGCGCGGCCGAAGTCGGAGAGCCCGAGCGCAGTGGGATCGAGCGAATGGAGCCGCGCCAGGGTTTCATTGGCGGAGTCATAGGCGGCGGCGCGCGCCTCCCGCGTCAGGCCGGGCATCGTGCAAAGCGGGAAGATGCGCCCTTCGACGAAGCGCATGACGTAGAACATCGTGCCGATCACGCTGTCATCGATGCACAACGCCAGCATTTCCGGAACGGGGAAACCGGCCTGGCCCAGCGCGCGCATGACGCGGAACTCCCGGTCGACCGCATGGGCGGATTGCAGCAGCACGCCGGGCGGCTTGCGCCGCAGCACATAGCGGGCATCCGGCGTCTGCAGCAGATAAGTAGGGTTCGATTGCCCGCCCTGGAACTGCCGGATATCGAGCGGTCCCCGGTATTCGGGAAGCACGTCGCCGAGCCACGTTTCCAGGCGGCGCGTATCGAGGCGCAACGCGGGGCGCACATCGATGACGGTCATGGAAGGCCGCCGTCGAGCTCGATCGTCGCCCCTGTCGTAAAGCTCGAATGGTCGCTCGCAAGATAGAGCGCCGTGGTGACGATCTCGTGCGGCCGTCCGATCCGCTTCAGCGCGGCCTTCGAGTCCTTGTCCGCCTGTTCCCGCCAGGATTTCGATATGTCGGTCCAGAACGGTCCGCACATGATTGTGTTGACGCGAACCGCCGGACCGAACTCCAGGGCATGGGCTTTGGTGATCGCGTTCAGCGCGGCCTTCGCGGCCGCATAGACGGGATAGGCCGGAACTGGGCGGATCGCGGCGTTGCTCGAGACATTGATGATGACCCCCGATCCCGCGGCCATCATCCGTTTCCCGATCAGGGCCGACAGGCGGAACGGCCCTTTGAAGTTGACCGCGACGGTCTTGTCGAAAAGCGCCTCGGTGATGTCGAAAGACGAGGGGGCGGTGGGCGCGATGCCGGCATTGTTGATCAGGATGTCGACCTTGCCGAAGGCGGCATAGGCCGCCTCGACAAGACCGGGAAGCTCGTCCCATCTGCCGACATGACAGCCATGGGCGAGCGCCCGGCGGCCGATCGCCTCGATCTCGCGCGCGGCGGCGTCGCAATCGGCCGCCTTGCGGCTGGTGACGACGACATCCGCACCAGCCTCCGCCAGGGCCTTGGCCATGGCATGGCCAAGGCCGCGGCTGCCCCCGGTGACGAGGGCGACCTTCCCCGATAGATCGAAGTAATCGGCCACAGTAGCGCCCCGCTCAGTCGAGATGGTAGACGCGCGCGGCGTTGCCGTGGAGGATCTTCTCGGTCGTGTCGTGCGGCATGCCCGCGAAGACGAGATCGATATAGTCGCTGGGCTTGATCGCCGACGTCGCCGGGCCGGGGCTCATGCTGGTCGGATGCGGGAAGTCGGTTTCGTAGAAGATGTTGTCGGGGCCCATCTGCTCGATCGCGGTCTTGGCAGTCTCGCGTTCGAACCAGAACGAGCAATAGACCTGCCGCTTGATGTATTCGCTGGGCAGCAGCCGCCCGGGAAGCTTGCTCGGCACGCCGCAGTTCTTCCATTGGTAATCGAGGCTGTCCATCAGGAAGGGCAGCCAGCCGACGCCGCTTTCGACCGATACGAAGTCCAGGTTGGGGAACCGGTGGCAGACATCGCCGCAGACGATCTGGGCGATGGCGCTGGCATTGTTCAGCGAGAACAGCGCGCCCATCGAGGCGTAGTGCGCATGCTTGTTCACGCCGTCATGCATCAGGTTGCGGATCCACATGTCGCCGGTGCCGACATGGAAATTGATCGGCAGCTGCATGTCCTGCGCCGTGGCCCAGAAACGGTCCCATTTGGGATCGGTCAGCTTCGGCAGGTCGAAATATTCGGGCTCGGCACACATCACGATGCCCTTGTGGCCCAGCTTCGCGCACCGCTCCATTTCGGCGATGCTGGCCTCCATGTCCCAGAACGGCAGCGCCGTTTGCGGGATCAGCCGCTTGGGCGCGGCTTTGCACCAGTCGGTGATCCAGTCGTTATACGCCCGGACGCAGAGCAGCATGAGCTCGGGATTGTTGAGCCCCAGGTAATTGCCGGCGCCGAAGCCCCCGGCCGCCACATTGGGATAGAGAACCTGCGCATAGATCCCGTATTCGTCCATTTTCTTCAGCCGATCCTCGGCACGCCAGGTTCCGGGATCGACGTCGGAGAGCCGCTTCGGGTGGTCCGGCGGGTATTCGTGCCAGCCCGCCATCGCGGCCGCGGCGGCGGCGCCCGTCCGCTTGGGGCCGAAGAACCAGGCGTCCTCCTCCTTCTCGGGGTCCCATTTCACATGGGGCACTAGGTCCCCGTATTTCTGAACAGAGATACGCGACGTCCATAGATCGTAGGGCTCGATCACATGGGTGTCGGTGTCGATGACTTTAAATTGCTTTGCGATCGTATTCACGATGTCCTCCTTGCGGCCCTATCGGCAGTCGACTGGTCGCGCCAAAGTGGCTGTGTCAGTAGATTCCGAAAACCTGCGGAGTAACCGCGCTCAACTATTGCTGGGATTGGGGACAAGCCGATGAAAGACGGAGGTGCTAGATAGTAGACAGGAGCAGCGCGTCTGCTTGCCGGGGCTGAATAGCCTGCCAAACGGGGATCAAATGCTAAAGTTCGGAATTTGCGGAACCATGACCGATATCGGGATTCAGCCGGTGACGCTGGCGACCGCGGTAGAGGCGAGAGGGTTTGAATCGCTGTTCTTCGGCGAGCACACGCACACGCCGACGCCGGAGCGGAATGCCGAACGGGACCCGGTCGGTTTCGACCAGCTGTACGATCCCTACCCGACGCTGGCCGCCGCGGCCGCCGTCACCAGGAGCATCAAGCTCGGTGTCGCGGTGTCGCTCGTGCCGCTCTTTCATCCCATTCATCTCGCGAAGACGATTGCGACGCTGGACCGCCTCTCGGGCGGCCGTTTCCTGTTCGGCGTCGGTGGCGGGCATCGGGTCCAGGAGGTCGAGGATTTCGGGGTCGCCTTTCCCGATCGTTGGCGCGCGACCCGTGAATATCTCCAGGCGATCCGGACCATCTGGTCGAACGACGTCGCGGAATTCGAGGGGAGCTTCGTGAAGTTCGGGCCGATGCGCTGCTGGCCCAAGCCCCTCCGAGCCAAGGGGCCGCCGATCCTGGAAGGGTCCGTCTCGAAATACTCGGCGAAGCGGATCGCGGAATATGCGGACGGTTGGCTTGCCGTCGACAGCATGCAGCAAGGCGATGTCCCCGGAATCTTCAAGCTGATCGAGGAGGAAATGGCCAAAGCCGGCCGTGATGCCGGCGAACTCGAGCACAGCATGATCCTGCGTGTGCCGATCGGTGCAAAGGATGCCGGCGAGCGCATCGCATTCATGGCCGACGCTGGCTTCCATCGGATCGTATTCCTGATGACCAGGGGCGATGTGGCACAGCAGCAGGATCAGCTCGAATGGTTCACCGAACTGGCGAAAACCCATGGCCGATGAGCGGAGGCAATACGCTGCAGTTCCACAACGCCCTGATCCGCAATGGAAATCCGGATGCCGACCCGCCGCGAGCGAACAGGATTGACCGACGCTGTTGATTGAAGGAACATCTGACAATCCGCTTATCAATAATTTCAACAAGATAAGCGGCGATTCCCAGGGGGGGATAAAAGAATGCTCATGCAGCCTATGGCCGCGGCCCCGAACGGAGTGGCGAAGCTTCAGGCTCAGATCGCCGAGGCCTATTTCCCGTTCGAGATCACCAATGTCGTCGAGCCGTCGCATACCATAATGTGCGGCATCGAAACCAAGAGCTTCGGGCCGCTCCGATTTTCCCGGATGAGCTCGAATGCCCGCTATCGGGGCAGGCGTCAGAAAGACGCCCGCTCCAATGATTTCTTCGTTCTCCATTTCATGGAGGAAGGCAGCGTCATCTTCACGCAACGCCGGCGCTCCATCCAGGCGCTGACCGGCGCGCTCGTGCTCATCAATCCGGACCCGCTGCTGCTGACCGAAAAGCTGACCGCGACCGAGGCGGTCGCCATCCTGATCCCGTCGCAGCTGCTGACGATGCATTTCCCGGAGGCCAAGGACTGGGACCTGTCGGTCCGCGGCTCCTCGGCGGGCACCGCCGCCGTGTTGCGCGAAGTCATGGCATGCGCCTGGCGGCAGCGTGACTCGATCAGCGCGTCCGAGGCGTTTCATGTCAGCAAGGCCATGATCCAGCTCATCGGCGCCACGTTCGGCAAGGACGACAGCCAGCTCTCGCTGTTCAGCTCGCACGCGATGCGCATGCATTACGGTCGGATCTGCAGCTTCGTTATCCAGAATCTGGAAAACGAGAACCTGTCGGCCGATTTCATCAGCGAGCAGCTGCGCATCTCAAAGAGCTATCTCTACGCGATCTTCAAGGAAGCCAACACGACGCTCGGGCGCCTCGTCCTCGAGCTCAGGCTGGAGCGCTGCCGCGAGATGCTGTCGGATTCGAGCATGAATCATGTGTCGATTTCCGAGATCGCTTTCTCGATGGGATTCCATGAGCTGCCTCATTTCAGCCGCTGCTTCTCGAAGCGTTACGGCGAATCCCCGCGTGCCTTCCGGGCCGGTGTCAGGCAGCCGAGCGGTCTGGTTTGATGATCAGATGCTGTAGTTGAGGGGCAGCCCCGGGCGGGGCCAGTCGATCGCTGCCAACTGGCTTCGGCCGGACAGCGTCACGAAACAGGTCCGCATACCCGGCCCGCCGAAGGCGATGTTCGTGGTATGATTGTCGGGCAGGGGCGTGTGCTCGATCAGGAGCCCGTCGGGCGTGATCCGGGTGATCCCGCCCTTGACCGGCGTGGCGACGCAGATGCTCCCGTCGGCCTCGACCTTCAGGGAGTCGAAGGTGTTGTTGCCGCCCGGATTGGCGACCAGATGAAGCCGCCGCCGGCTCACGGTTCCCGGCGCGTCGACCGCACCGGCCAGCAGGTGCCCGGTGCGCGACTCCGCGACATAAACCGTCTTTCCATCCGGCGATAGGCCGACGCCGTTGGCCGTGACCAAGGGATAGACGACCTCCTCGATCATCGACCCATCGGCCTTGGCGTAATAGAGGCCGCCGCGGTCGACGCTGCGCGCGAAAGGCTTGCCCCAGTCGGTGAACCAGAGGCCCCCAGCATCGTCGAAGACCAGATCATTCGGGCTGCTGATCCGATGCCCGTTGACGGCCTCGTACAGCGTTTCGACCTTGCCCGTCTTCAGATCCACCCGCTGTATCGAGCCGCCCTTGTAGTCGCTCAAGTCCCCGGTCGGCATCATCAGGCCGTTGGCAAGCGGCGCCCATCTGAAGCCGCCGTTATTGGCGATGTAGCAGGCGCCGTCCGGCCCGATGGCGGCGCCGTTCGGGCCGCCGCCGGTTTCCGCCACAATCTCCACCCTGCCATCCATCGTGCAGCGCGACAGCGTTCCCCCCTCGATCTCGACGAGGAGGACGCTGCCGTCCGACAACGCGATCGGCCCCTCGGGGAAACGTAAACCTTCGGTGATCACGCGGAAATTCACCGCCGGCACCGTCCGCATGACTGGCGTCGGATGGACTTGCGGCACGGCTGCTTCGATCTGCGCCGCACCGGCAGGTGTCCGCAGCTGTGGGGGCGTTCGCGACATCGTTCCGGTGCTCCGTGTTCGGGCGCCGTACCGCTGCAGGCGGAATGCCGGCTGGACGCCGCCGGCAATAATGGAGCCGGTTCTCCGTCCTCCGTTTGCCGGAGAATCCACAAAAACTTGAATGCGTTTTCCGGGGGCGCCGGGCAATGTACTTCCGATCAAATTGTGCCGTAGTTCCAGATAAAAAAATTCCTTTGATTGGAGCTATTAACATTCGACGTGTATTGCGCCGTCTCGGCCGTCGACCGTGATCGGTGGGGCAAGAAAAGTGAAGATGCGGAATCTGCTCCTGTAAACATTGCCGGTTCCAGCGAAATAATTGGGAGGTACTGATGGGGGGCGTAAAAAATGCAAAAAAGACCATGCTGGTTGCCGTCAGCATTGTTGCATTGACGGCAGGTGGCTGGTCTGCGCGAGTGCAGGCGGCCGCTGAGGAGAATTCGGTGCCGGGCGGCACCGAAGAAATTGTCGTCACCGCGCGAAAGCGGACTGAGCGGCTCATGGACGTGCCGGTTTCAGCCAACGTCATGACAACGCAGATGCTGGAGCGCTACGCCACATCCGACATGACCGCCTTGGCCACCCAGCTGCCGCAAATCAGCATCGATTCGACGAATGCGGGTCCGGGTGCGGTCATTACCGTCCGCGGCATCGGCGCCGGCAGCACCGACACCGGCATCGACCAGGAGGTGACGGTCAATATTGACGGCATACCGATCAGCCGTGGCCGCGTCACCAAGGATGCGATGTTCGACCTCGGCAGCGTCGAAGTCCTGAAGGGTCCGCAATCTCTGTTTTTTGGCAAGAACAGCCCCGCGGGCGTCATCACCCTCAACGGCACCGCGCCGGGCGACAAGTTCGAGGGATATGTCCAGACGGGCTATGAAACCACCGGCCAGGAATATTACGGCGAGGCTGCCGTTACCGTGCCTCTGAGCGAGGTCCTCTCCGCACGGTTCGCCATCCACGGCAGCGATATGATGGGCGGCTACGTCAAGAACGCCGGAGGGCCGATAACCGACCCGGCGCTTCTGGAGCCGGGGCTGACCAGCGCCGGCCTGACCTTGCCGGGCAGCCCGCACGGCGATTATCCTGGCTCCAGTATCCTCGCCGGCAGGGGAACCATACAGTTCCGTCCCAATCCCGATTTCGATGCCACCTTGAGCTTCATGGGCGCGGATTACCGCGATAACGGTCCAAACGGCACCAGCGTCGCCTGGAGCTGCGGACCGGGTCAGACGCAGACCCTCACCTTGAACATCCTGACCGGGAAATACCTGCCGGACCCCTACGTTCCCTGCAACGGACAGCAGCTTCAAATCCGCGCCAACAGCTATGGAACGGCACCCCAGGCGGTCGCGCAAACCTACAGGTACGTGCACAGTAACGTGCCGTTCAACCATGTTCCGACCTACCTCGTCGGACTTACGATGAACTACCGTCCGACGGATGAGCTCAAATTCACGTCCGTCACGGGATATTATAAATATGACGCCGAGTATTTCTCAGAGAACACGTACTCGGGAAGCTCCATAGCGCCGGGCTATCAATCGGATTTCTATCGGCAGTGGAGCCAGGAGTTGCGCGCCGAAACCGCGTTCGACTTTCCGGTGAATTTGACCGCGGGCTTTTTCTACAGCGGGT
>Ga0105240_10009712_pt1 | contig 13584 bp, 9 predicted proteins | sample KBSC54metaG_FD_80426 | JGI IMG/M metagenome (GOLD analysis project Ga0105240, IMG submission 80426) | Corn rhizosphere microbial communities from Kellogg Biological Station, Michigan, USA - KBS C5-4 metaG | ecosystem: Host-associated > Plants > Roots > Rhizosphere > Soil | place: Michigan, USA... | reverse complement strand
TCATGGCCGGCCTGAAGACGCCGCTAATGATCAAGTTCGACGAGCTATTCGCTAACCTGAAGTGGCAGCCTGAGGGCAGCTATCACGTCCTGGCGACGGCCTACGACGACCACTCGCGCTATGGCCCACAGGACAAGCAGACCAAGGTCGGTGCAGGTACCGACGAGCCGATCTTGTGGACTACCCAGTTCGGCCAGGGCCGCGTGTTCAACATAGCCCTGGGCCATGGCCCCGAGGATACCGAGAATCCGGAATTCAAAATTCTTCTGGCTCGCGGCGTCGAGTGGGCCGCGACCGGAAAGGTCACTATCCCGGTTCCGCCGGAGCTGGCGAAGTAATCCAGGTTGTTTGCGAAGTCACCGCTTGTTCTGCCGCTGGCGTTCGCCGCCGGTTTGGCCAGCCTTGCATTCTTAGCTCCCGTCCGCCAAAACCCGAAGGTGCTGGGGGCGTTTCTAGGGACGGCGGCGGCGCTGTGCGCGTGGAACGCGTTGCTGCTGATTTGGACCCGGCGTTCAGGGCGCACGCTCTCTTTCGAGGTAGTCCTGAAGAAGCAGCACTACGTGCAAGCCTGCGTGCAGGGCTCACTGCTGGCGTACTGGGGCTGGTATTGGCCTCCGGTGTACGCGTTCGCCCCCTTTATCCTCGCGCAACTTTTCTTCGCCTACGCGTTCGACATGCTGCTCGCCTGGTCGCGGCGCGATTCTTACATTCTCGGCTTCGCTCCGTTTCCCGTGGTCATCAGTATCAACCTGTTCCTGTGGTTCAAGCCGGACTGGTTCTATTTGCAGTTCATAATGGTGGGGCTCGGTTTGGCCGCGAAGGAACTGATTGGCTGGAATCGCGATGGACGGCGGGTGCACATCTTCAATCCCTCATCGTTTCCGCTGGCGGTGTTTTCGCTGGTGCTGCTGGCCATCGGCAGGAGCGACATCACCTGGGGGCAGACCATCGCGACCACACAGTTCTATCCGCCGCATATGTATCTGGCGCTGTTTCTCCTGAGCCTGCCGGGACAATTCTTCTTCGGTGTGACTTCCATGACGATGTCGGCCGTTTTGTCGACTTATGTGTTCGGCCGAATTTACTTCGCCCTGACGGGCATTTACTTCTTCTACGATTCCTATATCCCAATTTCCGTCTTCTTGGGGATGCACCTGCTGTTTAACGATCCGGCCACCTCGCCGCGCACGGAACTGGGGCGCATTATTTACGGCGCGCTCTATGGGCTGAGCGCCGTTGGGTTGTATCAGTTGCTGGGCAGCGCGGGAATGCCAACTTTCTACGACAAGCTGCTCCAAGTCCCGCTTTTAAACCTCTCAGCCAAAGGGATTGATGGCGCAGCTCGATCGCGGGTATTGCGCATGTTCGATCCGGCCGCGTTGGGCCAAACGCTAATCGCTCGCCAGCGTCACCTGGCATACATGTCGATCTGGGCGGTGGGATTTACGCTCCTAAGCATCACGCAAGGAGTAGGAGACAGCCATCCGGGGCAGTGGCTGCCGTTCTGGAGGAAGGCCTGCGGGGATGGGCGCGCATACGCCTGTCCCTACCTGGCCGATTTGGAGACCAGCTTCTGCGATCGGGGATCGGCCTGGGCATGCAACGAAGCGGGCCTCATGCATATAGCGCTGGCGCGGTCGGGCGAAGACCTCCGCAGGCTCGATCCCGCAGGAGCCGCGGTTCCTTTGAGGCGCGGGTGTGAGCTCGGGTTTTCAACGGCCTGCGACAACCTAACCGCGCTCACTAGCGGCACAGGCAAGTTCGCCAGCGCCTCGCCGGAGCTCGCAGACTATCCGATCATTTTGCAAGGCAGCAAGGGAGAGATCCGCGAAAGGGAGCCCGCAGCGCTCTATGTTCTGGCATGCCGCGAAGGCTGGCCAGGCACGTGCGGGCGGAGCGAGGCGGCGGTCCTTCGATAGTCTACTTGCCGCGGCCTTTCGGACCCTGCGCGATCATCTGGATTCCGACGATCCAGTCCTTATTCAGCGCGTTGTCTCTGGAAACCGCATACAGCGTCTTTCGATCCGCGCCGCTAAAGGTCACGCTGATGACGGGACGGGGTGTTGGGATGACCCCGAGATATTTTCCGTCCGGCGCAAATACCTGGATGCCGGAAGCCTGCGCGGTCACGTAGAGGCGTCCGGCGGAATCGAACGTGCTGCCGTCGCCCCCGCCACCGGCTTCCAGTTTCGCGAACTCGCGCTGGTTCGTGAGAGACCCATCCTTCTGGACGTCGAATACTGCAACCGTGGCGCCATTGGTCACGTAAAGGTGCTTTTCGTCAGGACTCAGCACGATGCCGTTGGTGTTCAGGTTCTCGCCATAACGGGTGACGGTGCCCTTCGAGTCCGCATGAAAGACCACGCCCATGGTGAAGTACACGCCGCCTTTGCTGTCTGCCGTCAGATCGTTAAGTGTGCCGCCCAGGCAATCCAGAGGATCACCGTTGTATTTGCTGGCCAGAGTTTTGCGCTGCGGTTCGAGCTGTTCGATGGATTGGTTCAGCCCTCGATTCAACACGAACAGGTTCTTTCCATTCGTCGCCACCGAACCTGAAGTATTCAGGCCGGTATAAGCAGTAGAGGCCTTGCCGTTCTTATCGATCTTCACGACGTTGCTGTTATCGTTCTGCGCTGTCAGAAGGCCGCCGTCCTTGGCGATAATGCCGTCGGCGTTATTGCCGTCCACTTGCCAGAACTCTTTCCATTGCTGGCCCGCGGCGATGACGCCGGGAATTCCCATCACTTTGACATCCTGGGGACCCGCGCCCGAGGGAGCCGGCCCCTTGCCTTTCGCGGCTCCGCCTTTTGCGGCGCCGCCTCTGCCCGGAGGCGGAGTCTTGCAACTCTTGATCAAGTCCGCGTACTTCGCGTCCTGAGGAGCTTGCACTCCTGGCCCCGTTCGTGGCGCGGCAGGAGGCTGCTGACATAAAACAGCCGACACACTGAACGCACCCAGCATCGTGAATATACTTGTCGATTTCAATTGAGTCCTCCAGCCTTCCGCGTTCCAGAATATCACCGTTCACGGCGAATCGTTTCGCGCAGCGAGTCCACCCGGCCCTCGGCGCTGCTAAATATATCCTCGGGAAAGCGCCGGTAGGCCAGCATGCCGGCATAAATGGCGGCGCTGTCGTCCAGGTTGAGACCGATGCCCGCCAGGTATTGCATCCGCAGGTTCCGATCGCGATTGATGGCAGCGCCATGCAACCACGGTTTGAGATCGAGTGCGCGGCCCGCATAGGTGGCAAACAGGTCTACTGGGGCATTCATGCCGACCTCTGTAAGTGACTGCGCCATCTTGCTGTCACCACGATAGTCTACGCGCTGCTCCATTCGGTCGAGATCGATCCGCAGCGGTTCGACTTCACCCAGTAAGACCATATCGTGACCCTGGCCGTGATACGGGTTGCCCCAAACGGTGCCGTTCGGAAAGACCTCGAAAAATGTAGCGAGCGAGCTTTTGACCGCATCCAGGTCGGTCTCGAAAAGCTGGATGTACATGGTGACTGTGCCGCCGGGATTGAGATGCTGTTTCATCGCCTCCAGGAATTCCTTGGTATACAGGTTCGCCGCGCCCTTCACCCACGGATCCAGAGGATCGACCGTGATTCCATCGAACCGTTCCTCCGACTTGAGCAGGTAGTGGCGTCCATCGTCGATGCGCACCTGCACTTTAGGATTGCGAATGACATCGAAGTTCGCCTCGCTGAAGTAGTGGGCGGCAGCTTGCGGCACCAGCGGCTCGATTTCGACGATGGTTACACGTTCCACCAGCGGGTCAATGGACACCGCACCTGCCGTGATTCCCGCGCCACAGCCAATGACCAGGATGGAGCGGGGGTGGGTGGCTGCCAGCGTCGTCAGATGTCCCAGCATTCGTTGCAATCGCATATCTCGCGGCACGTTCGAAGCCTGAATCTTGCCGGCGACATGAAAAGTAAGAGCGCCGTTCGGAAAACTCATCACAGCCACCGAGGAGTTCATGCCTTCGGCCGCATGGATGACGTCGCCTTTGCCGACCCAGGTCGCCGCGTAACGCCCCTGGGCGACCAGCAATTTCGCTAGGGGCGGGACGGCGTAAATCAATAAGCAACTGACAGCCGCGCCAACGGGCACCGCAACGAACCGGCGGCGACCTACGAGCATCAAACCGGAGATCGTCGACAAGACGATGAGCACCTGCTGTGCGTGCTGCGATCCTATCCAGGCGATGAGAAGCAGGCTCGCGCCGAGAGCGCCGGCGATCGCTCCCATGGTGTTGGCGGCGTAGAGACCTGCCATTAATCGCGCGCGATCCTGCTGCTTCGGTGCGGCTGCGGAGAGCGCCAACGGAAAACTTGCGCCCCAGAGGAGTGTCGGCGGCAGCAGAGCCCAGAATGCCCGGGCCAGATCGAGCTCGTAATTGAACCAGATATTTGAGGAGAGCGAGGGGTTGACGGGCCAGTACGGAAGCGACGCGCTGACAGTGTAGGCCGTCCAGGCGATGGCACCCGCGCAAAGCAATTGGCACCATCCCAAAGCCACGCGGGGTCGCGCGAGGTTTCGGCCCAGCAACGCGCCGATAGCGCTACCGATTCCGAGGCCCGTTAGAAACACGGCCACGATGATGGAGAGCGTGTAAACCGAGGCGCCCAGCAGCAGCCCTAACAGGCGCGTCCATATGGATTCGGCGGCTAGCGCGCATAGGCCAGAGAGCGCGATAGCGATGTAGATGGTCGCCGAACCCCCGCCCTTACAGTCGGGACTGGGATCGCTGCGAGGCTGGGGTGTACCGGCGAGCATGAATGCGATTCCTGCAAGGGCCGCATTGACAGCCGCCGCCACATACGTCGCTGTCGCTACGTCATACACGCGCAGCAGATAGAAGCCGGAGAGCAGGCAGCCAATCACGGCGCCGGCGATATTCGCGCCATAAACAAACCCTAACCATGAAACGTCTTCGACTTGGCGAGCCAAGGCAGGCAGCGTCGCGCCCATCAGCACGGTCGGCGGCAGCAGGCACGCGGCCGCGGTGTAGACGTTTCCCACCATCGGCATAAGAAGCAGTACGAGCATTCCGAGAACGCCGATGCCTAGCTCGATCGCCGCGTAAACCCGCAGGGGGCGGCGCCGGACGGAAACGAAACGGGGCAGTAGCAAGCTGCCGAGGCACATGCCTCCCATAAAAGTGGCGAGCAGAATACCGACGGAGACGGCTGTCGAGCCGATGACTAATTCCAGGAGCTGGAACCAGACGATCTCGTAAATGAGCGCAGCTACGCCGCTGCCGAACGAGAGCAGGAGAATCATTGAGAGAAATAGTCTCCCTGCGATGGTGTGCCTCAGCCCTGGTATTGCAGTACGTTTAAGCCGGCGTTCCAATCGGTGACATACACGAGTCCATCGGTCGTGACCAGGATGTCGGCGGATTTCGCCGCGAGCGCAACGTTGGGACGTGGATCGATCAGCTTTTTCGGCGGTGGGGACACCCAGTAGGCGATTTCCCTGGGCGCGAATGCGTCCTTGATATCGAAAACGCGGACTCCGGCGACGTTGTAGGTTGCGAAAATCGTCTCCTCGCTGCGAAACGTACCGGGCCGGTTTTCGTGCAGGTTGTGCGGCCCGAAAGTTCCGAATCCGCAAAAGTCCTTCTCTTTAGGGGCGGGCAGAGTGGAAATCGGCACCGGGTTTTCCTCGGCCCGCAAATCCACGATGAACGTGGCAAACATGCCCTTGGCACATTTTTCCGCATTCGCTTCGTCGGCCACGACTGCCAGCTTTCGGCCCGGCAAAGGAAGCGGAGTATGCGTGCCGCCTGGAAACGGCGGACACCAGTTGATGTGTGAGATCAGTTTTGGCTTGGCCGGGTCGCTGAGATCATGGACGGTCAGGCCGCCGTCGCGCCAGGCTCCGTAGCCACGATTGCCAGCCGTAATCATGTGATGGAGGGCAACACGGCGACCGGGCGCCAATGTCGACGGCTCGCCGGCCGCGCGATTCATGCCGGGCATCCACCAGCGCCCCACAATTTCGGGCTTGGTAATGTTCTGCAGGTCGACCATGCAGAGAATGTGATCCGTGAAACCGTCAAAATGCGCGGCAACGGCGGCGTAGCGTCCGCCCGCCCACCACAAGCGATTAATGCCGAGGCCGGGCATTTCGAGAAAAGCGATTTCCCGCATCTCGGCGGGACGCGAAATATCGTGAATGCTCAGGCCGGATCGGAATTTCTTGCGGTTAGTGATGCTATCGGCCAGAGCATTCTCGAAATACCCGCGAATGTTGTCGTACGACTGCATGGCCACTATATTGGCCCCGTTGGCGAGCAAAAGCAGGTCGTCGGAAACCTGGAGGTGATGCGTTCGGGTAAAGTCTCCGCCCGTGAAGAAGCCGACAGGCTTCAGATTGCGGGGGTCCGCCGCATCCAGAATCGTTACTCCGTTGCTGAACATGTGGCCGACATACAGATGCCGGCGGTTGAGCATGACCTGAACGCTGTCGGGCCGTCCGCCAATGTCGCTATAGGACAGATGACGAAAGCGTTGTCCGATGCCTTGCGGCGGAACTGGACTTTCCTGCGCGCACGATCGCCCGGGACCAGACGCCAGCGCCGCGAAACCAAGTAAACCTTTTCCGCAATCGCGCCGGGTGATCTTGGTCATGTTTGCTCTGGCTCCTAAACCAGCTTACACATCTTCCTCACGGCGCAATGTCGTGTTCCCTTTTGATTCTTTTGATTTTGATCTCTATTGATCTGGTGAAGCAGATCCCCAGCCGTGTGGCCAGATCTGCGATAAACTTTACTTCTTCGCGGCCTGTTCTTCTCTGCGGGCGCCCACCAGGATGCCGGTCATGCCGTAGTTCCCCTCGTGACACGCGGAGTCGAAGATCATGTGCCGACGGTCGTCAGCCTTGCCCATCTCAATTAGAACAGTCCAAGGCTTAGTCCAGGTCTTAGGGTCCTCGAAGGTGATCTCGCGGCGCAAATTGTTCGCGTCCACGCGCCGGAAGCGTTCGATCATCTTATAGGTGTCGATGTTGGAACCACGGAAGCCCTGCGAGAAATTGGTTGTCTCGACGACAAGGGTGTTGCCTTCCCAATGGCCACGCGAGTCGCCCAGGTAGAACTTGAGGCTGGAGGGAGCATGCGGACGCCCATCCATGAAAATGGTGCGATTGCCTCCACCGGCGTGATCGTCCTCCATGTAAATGGACATGGACTTGGGAGACTGCACGATCTGCATCACGGTGCCCTGCGCGAACGCGGTGTTCAGCGGGAGAAACGGCATGGGGACTCCCAGGCAGCGCGGCGATTGCGCGATCAATTCCGGATTGTCGGCGGGGCCGCCTCGGCCGGCCGCAGGGACTCCACCTTGACCGCCGCGGCCACCCCTGCCGGCGCCACCGGCCCCTTGCGCTCCTGCCACCAGCGGAGGAATCTTGCCGTCCGGCGGATCGATGATCATGGAAGTGCGCTTGCCGGTTTTCAAGATTGAGTTGAAGACTGCGTTATAGGCTCCGGTCACGTCCTGGACGCCGGCTGCACGGGCGTTGCGTCCTGGATCCAGACCTTTCTTTTTGTCTGCAGCGGCCACTTCCTCGTCGGTCAGGAATTCTTTGCCGGCATTGGCGGCGGAGCGTTCCAGAGGCACATCCGCCATGACGAACCAGGTGCCCTGCAAATTCGGGTCTCCCCACGCAGTTCGCAGTGCCCCCACCGCCTTGGCGGTCCCCGTGGATTTGGCCTTCGTCGATTTGGATGTGCTCGCGGGAGTCTGCCCGGTCATTGAGATCGCTACCAATGAAAGGAGCAAGAGAACACCGCTTATCCAGACGTTCTTCACTTCGCAAAGGATAACACCGCTGAAACGAAGGATCAATAGTGTCTATAGATCTGTGCCTATGATAGATTGAGGCGCTGGAGGTGCCTTACATGCGATCTTGGGGCAAACGCTTAGCCGTCGTTGCGATGACGGTCGCCGTAATGGCGGTGGTCCTTACCTGGGTCACGCAAAATGGTGCGCCGGTCTCCGCCGCTGAGGGTGTCACGGAGCGGGTCACTGCTCGTATCGGGGGCAAACCCGACTTCAATGGGATTTGGGAGGCTAACAATACCGCCAACTGGGACCTTCAGACTCACCCGGCGCGTCCGATGGTTGCGCAACCTGGCGTGGTTCCGGGATCGGTTGTTCTGGCAGCGCCGGTAGTGGGACTGGGTTCTCTTGGCTGGGTTCCCGGAGGTCTCGGCGTCGTCGAAGGGGATGAGATTCCTTACCTGCCGTGGGCGGCTGCCCGAAAGAAGGAAAATCTGGAGCACTGGATGGACCGTGATCCGGAAATTAAGTGCTTCCAGCCGGGAGTGCCGCGCGCGATGTATATGCCGCACCCGTTTCAGATCATCCAGAGCGCGACCAAGATCAACATGGTGTTCGAATTCGCCAACGCGCAGCGGACGATTCATCTAAACAAGATGGAGCCGTATCCGAACGTGCTCTGGATGGGATATTCGGTCGGCCATTGGGAGGGGGATACGCTGGTTGTCGACGTCTCCGATTTCACGGATGCGACGTGGTTCGATCGCTCGGGGAATTTCCATAGCGACGCGCTGCATGTGGTCGAGCGATACACGCCCATGGGCCATGATGCCATTCGATACGAAGCTACGATGGAGGATCCCCAGGTATTTACGCGTCCCTGGAAGATCAGCATGCCGCTGTATCGCCGGCTGGAGCAAAACGCGCAGCTTACCGATTTCAGGTGTGTCGAGATGGTGGAAGAGACCATGTACGGGCACCTTCGCAAAAACCAACTGGTCAAACACTGGGAGGGCACTACCATGAATGTCGATATCACGCGCAAAATTCCCCCCGGCGAGGCCGTTCACGAACGCTACATATCGGGAAACCCTCCCGCGGCAAAATGAACGCGGCAAGCTGTTAAAATGATGCAGATAGGGAGATCAGATTCATGCGAGCCAAGTTAACCGTTGGAGCCATCGTTGTAGCGGGTATTACTCTGCTCCTGTCCCCGTCGCCCATCCAGGCGCACCATGCGTTTGCGGCAGAGTTCGATGAGAAAAAGCCGGTCAAGTTCACGGACGCCACCGTCACGAAAGTGGAATTGATCAATCCCCATAGCTGGATTCACGTGGACGTGAAACAGGCCGATGGCAAGGTCGAGAACTGGGCGATCGAGGCGGGCAGTCCAAACATCCTGCTACGGCGAGGCATCACTAAAAGTACGCTCAAGCAGGGGGACAAGATTATCGTGGACGGCTATCAGTCCAAGGATGGATCGCACCGGGCCAACGGCAGGGATCTGACGCTGCCCAATGGGCAACATTTGTTCCTCGGATCTTCCGGTCCGGGCGAAGGCGCTCCTTACGAAGTCCCGCGGCCTGGCGTGGATGTAAAGTAGCGCACTTCCGGAATACCAGCGCCGACCAGCACGGCGGGAGCCTTGACCGGCTCGGATCAGCATGCTAGCATCGTCTCGCCTGCAGTTTGCTATCCATTAGCGGGTTTGCAAACTGCGGTCTACTGGGAGGGCATACGATGAGGGCTAGAGTCAATATTTTCATCACGGGTTTCGCCGTGGTGGTGTCCGCGGTACCGGTGCTCGCGCACCATTCTTTTTCTGCGGAATACGACGGAAATAAGCCAGTTACCATTAAAGGCGTGGTCTCAAAAGTCGCCTGGGTGAATCCGCACGCATACCTCTATATCGAGACGAAAGACGGGAGTGGCAAGAGCGCGATCTACGCCTTCGAGACCAGCAGTCCTAACGCCCTCCTCCGTCGCGGATGGAAGCGGACGTCCCTGAAAGAAGGGGAGCAGGTCACTGTCGAAGGATATCTCGCCAAAGATCCGCGGCCGCTGCCGGATGGTTCCATTCACGCCAACGCCAGACTGGTAACCATGGCATCGGGAAATACCGTCTTTGCAGGATCCTCGGCTGACGATGGCGGTCCGGCTAAGTAGCTTGCATAATTGCCCTGACTAGGAGATCTGCATGAGAAGAGCCGGTATTCGTTGGATGGTAGCAGCGTCCGCCATGGCGATGGTGGTGGCGTTAGTGCCCACCTACACGCAAGCCCAGGACGGCGCCGCAAAGGGCGGAAAAGGCAAGGGCAAGGATGGCCCGGGCGGAGTCATCGCAGTGAACGGCGTTCGCGATGAAAACCTGCCGCCTCCGCCGGCCGGTCCAACGCCCCGTATGCCCGACGGCAAGCCGGACTTCTCAGGAGTTTGGTTATCCGGGAACTACAGCTTCTCTAATACCGGAGGACCGTACCCCTTGCAGCCTTGGGCGCAAAAGCTGGCCAATGAGCGCCGCGCCACCCAAGGGAAGGACGATCCAGAGGCGAAATGTTTGCCGGCTGGCGTGCCCCGGATTACGCCGTACCCGATGAAACTGGTTCAGACTCCCAAGCTGGTGGTGATGCTGTTCGAGGGCAACGTTCATAACTATCGCCAATTCTTCATGGATGGGCGTCCGCACGATAAGGATCTGGACCCGAGCTGGATGGGCGAGTCGATTGGGAAATGGGACGGCGACACACTTGTCGTCGACACCCTTAATTTCAACGATAAAACCTGGCTGACCGGCGGCGGCGCGCCGCACACCACGCAGTTGCACGTCACCGAGCGCTACCAGCGTCCCGATCTGGGTCACCTGCAGATTGAAATCACGCTCGAAGATCCTGGTGCGTTCACGAAACCGCACACTTTCAAGCGCGAGCACATTCTCAGCACCGCGTGGGAAATCCACGAGTACGTTTGCAATGAGTTCAACGTCGACTCGGACCGCCTGGTAGGTCCCGTACAAAGCCAGTAAGATCACATCCGCGAGCCGGTCACGCGGCGCGCTTAGAAACGGAAGCGCGCGACGATGGTCCCTTGTCGCGACGGAAGCGCAACGCTGGATGTATTGATAAAGCCAAAACCGGCGGTAGTCTTGCCGGCAGCGTTCCTGGTCTGCGTCGCCAGGACGTTGGTGGACGTTGGATTGCCGACTTCCGTGCGATTGAAGATGTTACTGAATTCCGCACGAATTTGGAAGGTCATTCCCTCCCGGATCCGGAACAGGCGGCCCAAGCCCAGGCTCTCCGAGGGTCTCCGCTGGGTCCGGTAGTCGCCGTAGTAAGCTGCCGCAGTGCCAAACTGGCCCGCCGGCGGATTCACCCACGCCGCGGGATTCAGCACGAATGTCTTATTGGGATCGAAGCAGTGGCAGTTGAGATCCTGCGTGAACAGAGGCACGCCTGGCACGCGGTTATCGAAGGTACTCTGGAACAGCATCGAATTCAGGTTGTTAGTCGAGACTGGGGCCAGAATCGGCGTGCCGCTGGCGTATTGGAGAAACGCGCTGGGCTGCCAATCGCTCACTACCCAGGACAAGATGCGGTTGGTGTGCAGTTTAGGCGTGGTGTAATTCACCGCGATTGCACTGACAAACGGCTGGTCGTAGGCGGAAATGTCCTTGTTCACAGCCCGGTTGAACGCGTCGTTCACTTGTCCGCTGACTCCGGCCGGGCTGTCGCTCTGTGCGCCAATGTCCAGCGTTTTCTGCCAGGTGAAGACGTAGGTGAAGTCCACACCGTGGGACAGCCGCTTGGTCACCTTTGTTTGCAGCGACTCGTACCAGGAGTCTCCCACGGGAGCCCAAAGAGGCGTTAGCCCGCCACCGCCCGCCGCGCCGACGCCACCCCCGGTTCCACCGGCGGCGAACTGGGGGAACGGCCGTAACGACTGGGCCACGGTAGCAGTGAGTGGAAAACCGGCGTATGGCGGGGTGTTAAATCCGCGCGAAATCGCAAGCGCCGAATTCAGGGGAGAAATCAACAACTGCTGATCGGCCGCGCTGTTGATATTCAGACCGTAATGCGCCAACGTCTGTGGCGAGATGGCATTGTAATTGAGTTGCGACGGCGCCTGCCACCAGATCCCGCGGTTACCTACGTAAGTGGCCTCCACCACTAGATCCCGGATGATCTCGCGCTGCACGCCGAGGCTCCATTGATACGTTCGGGCGGGCCGCCCGGCGTTCGGATCGACGACCAGCGGCGGCGCCGTGACAGTGCCCGGAAAGGGGTACTGGCCCGGATTGAAATTGGGCCACGCAACCTGCGCCGCCGTGTAGGGCATGCCCTGGGCAAAGATCATGGCCGGCTGGCCGAAGGCAGGCGAGTTGAAGGGGTTCTGAGATGTTACGTTAGCCGAGGCTTTGTTGTCGTTATCCGTACCGTTGTAGATGATGCCCGCTCCTCCACGAAGCACGGTCTTGGTCGTGATCTGATAGGCGAACCCGAGCCGCGGACCGAAGGCCCACGGGTAATTATGAGCGAAGGTGCAACCGCAGGTGGCCTCGTAGATCACGGCGCCCGGGTGCCCTCCCGCGCTCGGATTCGCCAGCGTGGACGAGAAGCTCGGGAGACGGCCGTATTGTTCCCGTTCGGCGGTTGAGTAATCGTAGCGCAGGCCGTAGTCCAGCGTGAATTTCCGGGTCACCTTCCAGGTATCCTGAACATAAAATCCCAATTCATGTTTCCCCAGCTTTCCATTGGTCGGAACTTTGAGATTCCCGCTATCGACCATACCTAACAGAAAGCTGGCGTACGGAAAGCCGACGTTTCCGCCGCCCAGCGTAGTGCTATTGAGATAAGGCTGTCCTGTCTCAGCCGAGCTGAAGGTAAAGGAGCCGTCGGTGTTTTGATTGATTTGGGCCGGGAATCCATCGTTGATCAACTCCGCACCGGCCTTATACGTGTGGTTATTGCTGACTTTCGTCAGACTTGCGACGGCGGTACTCTTTTGCTCGATATTGTCTATGGCCCCTAAAGGACCCAGAATGGCGACGCCGCCTTGTTGGGAGGAGTTCAGGCCCAAAATTTGCGGGAAGGAGAGCGGCGTGAATGGTCCCTGCAGGCCCAGTTGCGTCGTGGGATTGAAATCGGTGGTCGCCGTTAGAGCGCGATTATAATTATCCGCGTACCCGATCCCGAGGTGCAGCAGAAGCGTCGGCGCCAAGGAATTATCGTAGTTCAGGCGCCAGACGTGCGAGATATAATCCGTTACGGTGCCTTGTGAGATGGGCTGAGGAAACCCTTCGGCCAAGCCGTTTCCATTATTGACTTTACCGGTGAAGAGATCCTCCTGCCAATAGAAACTCAGCTTTTGCCTGTCGCTCAGTTGGTGGTCCAGCTTAAGCGTAGGAATCGTCGTTGTGGTGCCGGCGGCAAATGGGAAAATGCCGTTATTAATCAAGCCGGGCTTATTCGCCGCTGGAATCAACGCCTGCATTTTTAGCGCCACCGGATCCAGGCTCGTGGTTGGAATGGTGTTATTCACGAAGGCCGTTCGTACCATCTGGCCGTTTACGGTCTGTTGGTCATTGGGATTGAATATCTGATTCTCTAGAATCGGACGATTCAGAGGATCCGTTCCGAGCGTACGGCCGGTCAACGCTTGCGTGAAATTGCCCAGGCGATAATTCGCCACCGGAACAGTATTGGCCATGTTGGTCACAAACTGTGAGACCGGGTATTGCTCCCAATTGAAAAAGAAGAAGGTCTTGTTATGGCCGTTGTACACTTTGGGAATCC
>Ga0105240_10009711_pt1 | contig 13586 bp, 9 predicted proteins | sample KBSC54metaG_FD_80426 | JGI IMG/M metagenome (GOLD analysis project Ga0105240, IMG submission 80426) | Corn rhizosphere microbial communities from Kellogg Biological Station, Michigan, USA - KBS C5-4 metaG | ecosystem: Host-associated > Plants > Roots > Rhizosphere > Soil | place: Michigan, USA... | reverse complement strand
TGTCCGCGAAGGCTTGACGGAAGCGGATCCCAATAAGATCGACGTTCGTGCACTGGCGCACAGGGAGCAAAATGCGCAGTTCTTCGTAGAACAAGTCCGGCGGCGATTGTCGGCCGGCAGCGAAGGCGCGCAGAAGTCGGAGCAACCGTTTCGCATACTGATCCTATTGAGCGGGCCGACTGCGTTTAGCTCGGGAGAAGACATGCATCCCATCGAATCCGACGCCAATTCCAATGCTAAGGTGTATTACTTCCGCTACCACTTATTGCCGGAGAGGCCCGCGTTCCCGGCTCTTTTCAATGCACCTGGTTCGCGAGGCAGGCGGGGCATCCCCGGAGGCGTTCCACCGCCGCCAGCGGCCGACGAACCGTTCGATTCCCTGGCATCACTGCTGAAACCCCTGCAACCGCGCCTGTTCGATATTTACTCACCCGACCAGTTCCGCAAAGCATTAAAGAGTGTGATGGAAGAAATGGCGCGGCTGCGCTAATCCTGCGTGCGGATCCACTGCCGAAGCGCGTCGGCTCGCCGGCGCTCCCTGCGTCCTTCGTGCCAGCTGAAGCCCGCTACCAGGAGCATAGCCAAGGTGGGTGCAACAAAACCCAATGACAGAGAGACGAATCGTGTCATTGCAAGTTCCTGGACGCAGAGGATAAGCCGATCATTGCGTCTTCAATGCTACATGGGCAGGCGGCTTCGCACAATCGCCATCGTGAAGTATTGGTACTGAGAGGGCTAGAACCGTTTGCCCGGCGCATCAACTCCCCGGCCAACCCAGGGCGCAGCTTCACCGCGGTTTCGAGGCCGCCGTTTTTTCCTGGGCCCGCTCTCCCGAAAGAATCCCGAACATGCCGTAATTGCCTTCGTGGCAGGCGTATTCGTAAATGGGCTCCTGGCGCTTTGACAGGGACGTTTCAATGGTCCAGGGTTTCGAGTAGATGGTGGGATCGTCCACGGTGGCTCGATAGATGATGGTATTCGGTCCGGTGCGCGTGAAGCGTTCCGTCACGTGCAGGTTCTGGTCGGTGATTCCGTCGTAAACCACGCCGAAACGGCTCTTGTCGTTGTAGGCGAAGTTGATGGTGTCGATCACCAGCGTTTTGCCTTCCCAGCGGCCGCGGGAATCGCCTTTCCACTGACGAATGCTGGAGGGAAGATGCGGGCGTCCGTCCAGAGGAACGACGCGAACGTCATGCACCATTTCCGCCATGATGGTGACGAAGCCAGGCGACTGAACGATTTGGTAATTGTTGTTATACGGCTCCGGGAGCATAGGCGGCCCAGCGTTGGGAAACAGGATACAACGCTCGCTCAAGGGCCGGTTCTCGGGGCCATCGGCGGGATGCGCGGCGAAGTTCATGTGCGCCTCATCGAACTTCTTCTTGCCTTCGGGAGTCATGGCCGGGACTCTGCCATCGGGGGGATCCACCACCAGCGACGTCCGCCGCGTGTTTACGCCATGGCTGCCACGGTCAAACCAGGCGCCATTATAGGCGCGACGGGCTAAGTCGGCGGGGCCACGCTTGCTATCGTCGCCGCTTTCGACATCGTTTTGCTGCAAGCGCGTTTTTTCGAACGCGGCCTCTTCCTGCTCTGTAAAAAATTCCTTCCCAGCGAACTCGGGCGGCCGCTGGAAGGGCGTCAGGGTCGCGTTGGTCCAGGTGCCCTGCAAATCCGGCTGGCCATCCGACGTGCGCGCTGGAGCCCACGCCTTGGCGGGCGTCTGGGCGATGGCGCCAGCGGCAGCGAGTGCCAGCACACTTGCGATAGCGATTGATCGATAGCTCATTTCGAGCCTCCCGCTCTTGTGGCTCAACTTTATTTCCTAGGCTCTTTGCGAAGATGACCGTAGAGCAGTTCTTCGGTCAGTTCCACGCACTTGAACTCCATCAGCTGAAGATTCTTTTCAAGGTGGCGGTAGAGCGGCATGCCGATCTTCCAGGGCCGCGAAAAAGTTTTCGGATCTTCGATCGTGGCCTCGTATTGGATGGTGTCGGCGTTGATTGGCGTGTAGCGTTCCACTACGTGCAGCGAGTCACTATGAAAATCGCCGGCACGGTCAAACCAGGTCTGATCGTTGAGGCCGATCACGTCCACCACCAGCGTGTCGCCTTCCCAATGCCCATTGGACCAGCCCATCCAGCTATCGGTAGGCGGCTCCTTGGGCTTGCCCATATTGATGTTACGCGCCGCGCCGGCGTACTCATAGGCGATCATGAATGCCTGCGCACTCTGTAGAATCTGGAACGGGTAGGGCATGTAAGTGGCACGTGGCACACCCGGAAGGTAGCACTTGGTTTCGGGATCGAGCGCCAAGCGTTTGCTGTAGTTTTCTTCTTTGATCTTCGCGGCGGCCGGCAGGTAGGGAATTTCGCTGCCTTCGATGACGCCGAGCCCGGGCGGAGTGGCGGCTTGCGCCCCCATCGCCACCACGGGCGCCATGGCAGGCCCATGGGTTTGGAGATCCCAATTGGCGGTGTTCATGGTCTGCCAGATGCCGTTAAAGTTAGGCTTGCCATCCGGCATGCGAGGTATTCTCGCAGCCGGGTTCTGCGCGAGAGCCGGAATCATCCCGAACAGAAACGCGGCCGCCGGTATAACCCAAACTCGCATCTTTAATCCCCCGTCCCGACGCGCAGTATATCGCATTAGACCGGTAGCGGCGAGCCCGTTCCTTGCACCTTACTTCCGGGTGTCCTTGCCGGTGATATGACTGACATCCTGGTTGTTCTCGTTACAAATGTACTCGATGATTTCGGTGTTGGTGAGCAGCGGCGAGTGGCCATACAAGGTAAAAGGCCGCGTGAATGCGCCGGGGTCATCGATAGTGACGTCGAAATCCAAGCGCCCTAGATCGGGGCGGCGGTAACGCTCGATCACATGCAGCTTTTCGGTGTGCGGATGCGCCGCAAAATCGAACCAGAACTTGTCATTGAAGCCTACCGTATCGACTACCAGCGTGTTGCCTTCCCATTTTCCGGTGGAGTGGCCGTACCAGGTGGGGTCGGCATCCTGAGGATGTTGGCGGCCATCCATGAAAACCTGGCGATAAGTGTGGATGTTGCCTTCATACAGAAACACGATGAGCGACGGGGTCTGCACAATCTTCCAGGGATACGGCGCCATGCGCGGAACTCCGGCAGGCAGGCAATTGGCCTCGGGATCGTCCTTCGACATGCGATCGTGAGCGAGCTTTGCGGCCCACGGCTGAAGGGGTAATGTCTCGCCGGGCTTAAGCGCGCTGCTGATATCGTAAATGAAATTGCGGTCAGGACCCCACAGGCCTGAGAGATCCGGTTTGCCGTCCGCGGTGCGTGGCGCCGGACCCGTCAAAGTGGGTTTCTGCTTTGCCAGACTGGCCAGCGATTCGCCGCCGCCAGCAGGATCGGTGGACTTGCCTTGACCCAGTGCCACCGCGGAAACCAGCAAGACGGCAATGAACCAGTGCAAAGCGCGGCGCGCGGGCTTGATCATGAGCCTCATTCTACATCCGGATCGCATCAGTGGGAAGTGTTGGCGCGGGTGCTCGTGGCGGCGTGCGTTTGTTCTTTTACCTTCTTCCCGGCGAATCTCGCGGTGAACTTCAGCGCAGGATTATATACCCGCCAAGCCGGTTCTTCCGCGTTCATTTAACCAGTGCCGGCAGCGATGTGAAGGTATGCGCGACCGGAATGCGGATCCCCAGTGCGCCGATTTGCGCGCCCGTGGGGGTATCGAACTCGATGGTTCCGCGGATGCCCGCAGTGATCGGAAATCGATCGGTCCCCAGGGTAAACGAGTTGTGCCCATTGGCGGCGAGAGCGATGATTCCGGTGTCGATCTGCACGCCCATGTCATTGCGGACGATCACCGGAACATTCTCCGCCTGAGTCGAGACGCTGTTTACGGCGATGCCCGTGGCGGTTCCGGCAGTATTATCGAACGCGAGCACGTAGGCGCCGGCATTGCGGCTTTCGAGCGGCACCACCGCTTCCTGCCCATTATGGCGGAAAATCACGAACCCGCTGATCTTGCCGGTGGTGGTGAGTTGCGCTGAGCCGATCTGCACTGCGTTGGCCTCAGGACCGTCCGCCTGCACCATCAACATTGCGCCTCCGGCCAGAGTGGGCGTGACCCCGGGCATGGTGGCGGGAGCGCCGCCCAATTGCGGGAAGGACACCGATAAAGGCAGGGGTTTTCCGTTGTCGTCGAAAAACTTCAAGTTGGCGAGCGAGGAAGTAGTGCCCGCGTTTACCAGTACGAAGGTGGTTTCCCATCCATTCGACACTGCGATATGCGCGATGGAGCCGCCGCCGGTACCGATGTTAGCCAGCGCCGGAATCGAAGTGAGTGTTTTGCTGTCACCGAGCGGCGTAGTACGAATGCCCAGTACACTGATCTGTCCGCCGGAAGGGGTGTCAAATTCGACGGTGCCGGTCATGTTCGCCGTATTCGGGAATTGGTCCGACAGCAGGAACGCGGTATGGCCGCCGCCCGCGAGCAGCGGTAGCGGACCCGCAGCGATCTGAATGCCGGTGTTGTCCCGGACCACCATTTGAATCGTGGCCGGCTGCGCGGAAATGTTGGCGACGGCCACGCCCAGCACTACGCCCTTCGTATTATCGAACGCCAGTAGATACGAACTAGCGTTGCGGGTTTCAAGCGGCACCACGGCTTCTTGCGCACCGGGAATCAGGTGAAATATGGCGAAGCCGGCGGTGGCTCCGGTGGCGCTGAGTTGCGCAGAACCGGTCATGACGGGCGCCACCTGCGGCCCGGAAGTCTGGACCACCAGCATGGCGTTAGGAGCAATGCTGTTGTCGATCGAAGCCGCCAACAGATCATTCAAGGCAGGGGGTTGCGGGAAGTCCAGAGGCAGCGGCAGCGGGCTGCCGTTGTCGCCTAACAATGTGAGCCGCGTTTGCGTCGAAGCGGCGGAGGTGTTCACCAGCGTGAAGCTAGTGGTCCAGTTCTCCTCCGCGGCAATATGCGGCATGGAACCGATGAAGTTCAGACCGGTGATGGTGGCGCTCTGCTGTCCCACCGCAAAGGAAAGGCCCGCGACCGTGAAACTTCCGGAGCGCACGCCGCCGGAGTTGGCGGATACCTGAAAACTGATGCTACCGTTGCCACTTCCCGAAACGCTGCCCGTGATTGTGACAAAGGGAATCGTGTTGCTGGCGCTCCAGGCGCATCCGGCAGGAGCGGTAACGGTGACCGTTCCAGTGCCCCCCAGGACGCTGAATTCCTGCCCGCCCGGGCTAATGCTATAGCCGCATGCGGCCTGATTCACGATGACGGAAGTCCCTGCGACCGAGATCACCGCACTTCTTGCCGCCGCCGAGCCGGGCGCAGCCATCAGGTTGACGGTTGCGGGGCCGGTGAATGAGGAGGTGCCGGCCGGTGTGATCCAATCCGGTAGTCCTGAAACCGACCAGGAACAAAACGCAGCCGTCTGGACAACAATGCTGAAAGGTCCTCCAGCCCCGGTTACCTGAACCGAAGAAGCATCCAGCGCGAAATTGCAAGGTGGGTTCAGTACGCGAATCAGCTGGTTTCCGGAGTCTGCGACCAAGATCCTTCCCAGCGCGTCAGTGGTTACGCTCAGCGGCGCGTTCAACTCGGCGGCGGAAGCGGAACCGTCGTCTCCGGCGTAACTCGCGATTCCGTTACCCGCGATCGTAGTGATGACGCCATTCGATACTTTGCGGATCACATTGTTGCCGGTGTCGGCGATGATCAGGTTTCCCGCGGAATCGAGAGCGATACCCGACGGGGCGTTCAACTGGGCGCTGGTGGCCGGTCCGCTGTCGCCGCCGAAGGTCGCGGCGCCGTTCCCCGCCACCGTGGAAATGGTCCCGCCTGTTACCATGCGGATGCGGTTATTCTGCTGATCCGCGATGAACAGGTTCCCGGCGGGATCCACCTTGACGTCGGTAGGACCGAAAAGCGATGCGGTGGTAGCTGATAGTCCGTCACCGCTGTAGGCGCCGGCCCCGTTTCCGGCAAGCGTGCTGATCACCCCGTTCGACACTATTCGAACGCGATTGTTTCCGGTGTCGGCGATGTACAGGTTTCCCGCCGCATCCAGGACAATGCCAGAGGGTCCATTCAAAGTAGCGCTGGTGGCGGCTGCGCCGTCGCCGCTGTAATTGGCTACACCACTTCCAGCTACAGTCGCAATGATGCCGCCCGCTACTTTGCGGACGACGCTATTTCCCGAATCCGATATATACAGGTTCCCGGCGGAGTCCACGGCGACGCCCGCCGGGGCGTTCAACGTGGCACTGGTGGCAGCGCCGTTATCGCCGCTGTAGCCAGGCGTGCCGGTTCCAGCCACCGTAGTAATTAATCCGTCCGCAACTTTGCGAACCACATTGTGGCCGCTATCGACGATATAGACTTCGCCAGCGGGGCCGGTGGCCGAGTACATGGGACTCAGCAACAGCGCGCTGGTCGGCGCTCCATTGTCACCGATGAATCCTTGAGGTCCACCGGCCACTGTGGTGATGACGCCGGCGGAGACCTTACGGACTACGTTATTGAAGTAATCCGTGATGTAGAGATTCCCGGCGGCGTCCAAAGCCACGTCTGCCGGACCGTTTAGCTGGGCGTTAATCGCCAGACCGTTGTCACCCGAATAGCCATTGCCGAGATTTTGGTTTCCCGCAACGATAATCAGGTTTCCGTTAACCGGTAGTTCGACCACGGCAAAGCCCCCAGCCGTACTGAATAAGTTCCCGGCTGCGTCAAGAGCGAGGCCCGTAGGTTGCAATCCCTGTATCGACGCCAGTGTAGCCAGGACACCGGCCGATACCTCGCGTATGGAATCATTACCGGTGTCGGCGATGTATAGATTTCCCGCAACGTCCACGGCAACATCCGCTGGCGAGTACAACTGGACGCTGGTGGCCGTACCGCTGTATCCGTTAAAGCCCGCCGACCCCGTGCCTGCCACCGTGACGGTCACGCCGCCGGACACCTTGCGCACCACATTGTTGCCGGAATCGGCAATGTAGAGATTGCCGGAGGAATCCACAGCCACTCCGGTGGGATTCGACAATTGAGCTCCCCCGGCGTCTCCGGCAACCGTGGTAATCACACCGTTCGATACTTTACGGACGCGATTGTTGCCGGCGTCCGCTATGTAGAGATTTCCAGCAGCGTCCACGGCAAGACCCCAAGGCGAATTCAACTGGGCGCTGGCGGCGGGACCGTTGTCGCCGCTGAAGCCTGGCTTCCCGGTACCGGCCACCAGCGTGAGGGCCCCGGTGACGTCCATACGCACGACGGCGGAGTATTGTCGCAAAGCAATATAAACGTTACCGCCAGCGTCCACGGCGCTGCCTGCCACGGCACCGAGACTTGCCGAGGCGGCCAGAATATTCTGGGGCAGGCCGCCGCCTGCAAAAGTTTGTATCGTATAGCTCTGGCCGAAGCCCGCGCCCGCGAACGTCAATCCTAGCAGCACCGGGCAGACAACATTCCTCATTTAGGTACGCACTTCCTCCCCCTGGGCCGGCACAACGGCGATGAAAAACTAGACGTCTACAGACCGGAAAAGTTTACGGCTATCTGGACCGTTTTACTAGACTGTCAGCGCGGTTCTGTTCGCGAGGCTTCTGGGTGGAAGGTTCGTCGCGGACAAAAAGTATCCCGCTTCGGGCGCCACTGCTTCCAGTTTCAGCGCGCGCAAGATGGAACGGGCGGTGCAAGCAGCCGCGGAAGTTACCGGCATTCCCAAGCGGTCTTCGACACGCGGGATGACCGGTAGCGACGGCATCTGCACGCAAGCCGAAACCACTACCGCATCGGCCCCTTTGGTATTCAGTCGCTCCACATCGGCCAGCAGATTTTCCGGATCGCGGCGGCCCACGGCCAGATTATCCGGAATCGAGAGCGCGATAGAACCAATCACTGCTATGCCTTCGTTACGAATGTAGGCGACCACCAGGTCGGTGAGCGGCTGCATGTAGGGAGTGATCACGGAAATGGAGCGCACTCCGGCCAGTTTGAGTTCATCCACCAGCGCGCCGGCGGAGGTTATGACGGGGGCGGGGTGGCCTTCCTGCTTCATGATTTCCGCGAGCTTGCTCTGCGACTCGCAGTGATACCCGGAGCCCATCGACATGATGGCGACCAGGCAGGCGTAGCCCACTACGTCCACGTCGGCATCGGCGAGTTCGGCGGCGCAGCGCAGGCTGTCGCGATCCATGGCTTCCAGCTCTTCCTTCACTACCTTCTTCATGCGCATGCGGCTTGAGTGAAACGTGAAAGTGCCGTCATCCGGACGCATCCGCTGGCGGCCCAGCAGGATCGCCGGGATCTCGGTTTCCATGGTGGTGTTGGAACTGGGAACGATCTGGCCCACGCGATAGTTGCGCTTCATAATGGCTACCGATTGCGATTGTACACCGAATGGACTGCTTGCTCAAACTCTGACATATTAGTTTCATGCGAATTGCGCACTCCTTCATTCTGTTCACTTTCGCGACTCTAACGCTTCTCAACGGACAATCGAAAAAGAGCCATAATTCCGCGGCCGAATGGCCCATGTACAACCGCGATCTGGCGGGCTCACGCTTTTCACCGCTGGCGCAGATCACCACGCGGAACGTCGGCAAACTCACGGAGACATGGACCTACAAACTTCCGCGGCACCCCAGCAGTGGAGGTATCACGGGTGGCTATGAGCTAACGCCCATCGTGGTGAATGGAATCATGTACCTTACCAGCGTGAATAGCGTAGTGGCGCTGGAGCCCGAATCCGGGAAGGAACTATGGCGCTACCAAGTGGCCGCTGGACAGGTTTCAAGACGCGGCGTGGCTTACTGGCCGGGTGATCAGAATAACGCGGCGCGCATTATTTTTACCAGCGGCCGCAAGATGGTGGGTTTGAATGCCAGCACCGGCAAACTAGATCCCGGCTTCGGCAAAGAAGGCGAAGTCGACATGGTAGTTCCCTACGATTCGCCTCCGGTAGTGTACAAGAACATGTTGCTGGTCGGCGCGAACACCGGTGAGGCTCCGGCTACCGGTCAGCCTGGCGATACCCGCGGGTACGACGCCCGAACCGGCGCGAAGGTCTGGGACTTTCATTCGGTTCCGCAGCCCGGTGAGCCCGGCCACGAAACCTGGGAGGGCGATGGCTGGAAGGATCGTTCCGGCGTGAATAACTGGGGCTTTTCAATGACCGTCGACACCGAGCGGGGGATCGTCTACACGGTTTTCGGGGGCCCGAATACTAATTACTGGGGTGGCGACCGCCACGGCGACGACCTGTACGGCAACTCCGTGGTGGCTCTGGATGCTGAGACCGGAAAGATGAAATGGTATTACCAGGTGGTGCATCACGATATTTTCGACTACGACCTGCCGCCGGCTCCGCTGCTGATGGATGTTGCCGTGAACGGCAAGAAGGTGCCGATTCTGGCGCAGACCACCAAATCGGGCTATATGTATATCCTAAATCGCGTTACCGGCAAGCCGGTGTTCGGCGTAGAAGAGAGGCCGGTCCCCAAAAGCGATGTTCCCGGCGAACAGAGTTCCCCCACGCAGCCGATTCCAGTGAAGCCGCCGCCATTGGCGCGCAACAACTTTAAGGCGGACGATGTGGTTACCGCTGCCGACACCAACGAAGAGCATGCCAAATTCTGCCGCGATCTGATGGCACGCAGCGGTGGCTTTATCAATGAAGGGCCCTTTACGCCGTATCCTTACCGCGAAGCGGGTGCGCCGGTTCGCTCCAGCATTCTGTATCCGGGCTCGATTGGCGGAGTGAACTGGGGCGGTATTTCGAGCGATCCCCGCACCGGCTATCTGTTCGTCAACTCTCAGGACGAGGCCAGCATCGGCTGGATCGAGAAGAAGGCCGATAGCGCGGCGGTGAAGTATGACCGGAACAGCATCGTCGGCCCGACTTCACGCTTCCAGTGGTCTGCTGGGGACCCGCGCCGGGGCAATATTCTGAATTCGGGCGCGAAAGCGTGGCCGTGCCAGAAACCGCCATGGGGGCAATTGATGGCCATCAACGGCAACACCGGCGACGTGGTCTGGAAAATTCCCTTCGGCGTTACCGATGAACTGCCCGCCGGTAAACAGAATACTGGCCGCTTGAACATGGGCGGCTCGATGGCCACCGCCGGAGGGTTACTGTTCATCGGCGCCACGAATGACAAGCGCTTCCGCGCATTCGATTCAAAAACCGGTAAACAATTGTGGGAGACCCGGCTTGCCATAAGCGCCCATGCCAACCCGATTACTTATCAGGGCAAGAATGGCAAACAGTACGTGGCCGTGGTGGCCGGCGGTGCGAGTGCAATCGACGATCCACCGGGCCCCAACGATTCCGACGCCTTGATGGTGTACACGTTACCCTAGTCGCTATGACCGAAGAACTACTGGACAAACTCGCCATTCGCGAGTTGCTGGAAAACTGGGCGCTCTGGCGCGACGCCGGCTATTGGGATCGCTTTCGCACCGTGTGGCATGACGACGGCTTCATGATGGCCACTTGGTTTCAGGGCACCGCGGAGGAGTTCATCAGCATAAGCCGCGCGGGCTTTGAGCGTGGCGTGAGCATCTTACATTTTTTGGGCGGCTGTTCCATCGACCTGAACGGCAATCGGGCTGTAGCTGAAACCAAAATGACGATTTCGCAGCGCGCGCCGGTCCACGACGTGATGGTGGATGTGCTCTGCACCGGGCGGTTTTACGATTTCCTCGAGAAACGCAACGGCAAGTGGGGCTTGGTCGTGCGCCGCGTGTGCTACGAGAAGGATCGCATGGACCCCGTGGATCCGGCGCAGACGGTGAAGCTTGATCCGGCGGTATTGGGCCGGTTTCCTGTCGGCTATCGCAACTTGGCCTATCTTCAATCCGGCTTGGGGTTCAACGTGAAACTGGATTTGCCGGGGCTCGCGGGACCAGCCAATGACAAGCTGTATGCGTTCGGTAAGGTATGGCTCGAAGGCGGTTCGATCGAGGGCGCCCGCAAGTGATGACCGGCAAAATCGCGCTCGAAGAACACTTCGCGCTAGCTGAAACGCTAGGTGATTCCCAACGCTACTTCCCCCCCGCCGTCTGGCAACGGATGTACGGCGCCCTCACCGACATCCATGACAAACGTCTGGCGGAGATGGACCGCCACGGCGTCGAGTGGGCTCTTTTGTCCCTGAATTCGCCGGCCATACAAGCTATCCACGACACCCGGCGCGCCATCGAAGTCGCGCGGCTCGCTAATGATTTTCTGGCCGGGCAGGTGGTCAAGAATCCGGCGCGGTTTCAGGGGTTCGCAGCGCTCCCCATGCAGGATCCGGACGCCGCCGCGCGCGAGCTTACACGCTGCGTAAAGGAATTGGGGTTCCGAGGTGCGATGGTCAATGGGTTTTCGCAAAAAGACGTCGAAGATTCGGCGGTCTACTACGACCTGCCGCAATATGAATCCTTCTGGGCTACGGCAGAGCAGCTAGCGGTGCCTTTCTATCTGCATCCGCGCGATCCGCTATTCAGCCGGCAGCAACACTATGAGGGTCACCCGTGGTTTGTGGGACCGGTATGGGCCTTCGCGGTCGAAACCTCGATCCACGCGCTACGCTTGATGGCCAGCGGATTGTTCGACCGTCATCCGCAACTCACGATTATCCTGGGGCATCTGGGCGAGGGAATCCCGTTCAACATCTGGCGCGCCGATCACCGCCTCCGCAAAGACGCCCGCGGTATGCCTGCAAAAAAACCTCTCGCCCAGTACCTGCGGGAGAACTTCTATCTGACCACCAGCGGAAATTTTCGGACGCAAACACTCATCGACGCCATGCTTGAAGTGGGCACGGACCGCATTCTGTTTTCCGCGGACTACCCGTTTGAAAACCTGAGCGACGCCGCCGAATGGTTCGATAACGCCTCGATCAGCGAATCGGACCGGGTTAAAATCGGTCGCACCAACGCCGCCCAACTGTTTAAGCTCACATAGCAGCCGGCGGCATACGCTTATGAATTCCGTTCGCTTGCTCGTAGGCGTGCGCCATTTGCAAAACCCCCCAGTCGTCTTGATGGCGCCCTACGATCTGCAGGCCCACCGGCAAGCCTTCCCGCGTAAATCCTGCTGGAACTGAGCTCGCCGGAAGCGCGGTCATGGTGATGAAGTAGCAGGATCTCATCCAATCCACATAACTCTCCATGCGCTCGCCTGCGATCTCGGTCACATACTCCTGTTTTATGTCGAACGGCAGCGCTTGCGCCACCGGCAACACCAGGAAATCGTAGCGTGCCATAAAGACGCCAATGCGCGCGAAAAGCTGCGAGCGGAGCGTTTCGGCGCGGGCAATTTCGGGGCCGGTGAGGCGCGCGCCGCGCTCGATTTCCTCGATAACGGTCAGCTTCATCCGTTCCCGGTGCGGCTCCAGCAGCGCACCGTGCTGCTGATAAAAGCTCAGCGCACGTAGTGCTTTAAAAGCTTCGTCGGCGCCCGAGAAATCGGGATCGGCGTCGTCGGTGATGCAACCGAGCCTCTCAAAGGTTTTTCGCTGCGCGTTCACCAGATCGCTTACGCGAGGGTCGAAGGGCAGGCCTGCGAAGTTGCTGCACCATGCCACGCGTAACCCCCGGCAATCCCGCTCCAAAGTGTGCGCGAAGCGCGAGCCGGGTTCATGGATCGATAACGGCGCCCGCGCGTCCGGACCGGCAATGGCCGAAAGAAACAGCGCTACATCTTGCACGTCACGCGCCATGGGGCCGGTTACACTCAGCGCGCTCCAGGCATTTCGCGACGGAACGTTAGGCACGCGTCCGGGCGAAGGACGAAAACCGACCACCGAACAGAAACTAGCCGGATTGCGGAGCGACCCGCCGAGATCGCTGCCATCGGCCAGCGGCAGCATTCCGCACGCCAGCGCCACCGCCGCGCCGCCGCTCGACCCGCCGCAGGTCTTCGAGAGATCCCAGGGATTCCGCGTTGCGCCAAAGACCGGATTGAACGTCTGCGACCCCGCTCCGAATTCCGGCGTATTAGTCTTGCCAATGGTAATGGCGCCGGCCCGCTGGGTGCGTTCGACCAGCAGCGTGCTGAAATTCGGCACGTAGTCCTTGAAAATGGGTGATCCAAACGTAGTGCGCATGCCACGAGTCTCCGCCAGGTCCTTGTGTGCGACCGGAAGGCCGTGTAGCGGCCCCAGGAATTCTCCACGCGCCGCCGCCTGATCCGCCAGCAGCGCCAGCTCCCGTGCCGCGTCCGCCGCCAGGGTCACGATCGCGTTTACTTGCGGATTTACTCGCGCGATCTGCGCCAGGTGAGCCTCCAGCACCTCCCGGGCGGAAAGCTCCTTCGAGCGCATGCGCCGGACCAATTCGGTAGCGGTGAGAAAGCAGATCGAGGCGTCCAACTCGCCGCGAGTGTAACACACACGACTCTGATATCATGGGCTTCGCGGAAGTAGCGTTGCTAACTTTGACACATTCCAGGAGTTAACGTCATGGCTTATAAACTCACAGTAAACGGGAAGCCGGTCACGGCCGACGTACCCGCGGATATGCCCTTGTTGTGGGTGCTCCGCGATGTTCTGAACTATAAAGGCACCAAGTTCGGCTGTGGAGCCGGGTTGTGCGGGGCC
>Ga0105240_10009709_pt1 | contig 13586 bp, 14 predicted proteins | sample KBSC54metaG_FD_80426 | JGI IMG/M metagenome (GOLD analysis project Ga0105240, IMG submission 80426) | Corn rhizosphere microbial communities from Kellogg Biological Station, Michigan, USA - KBS C5-4 metaG | ecosystem: Host-associated > Plants > Roots > Rhizosphere > Soil | place: Michigan, USA... | reverse complement strand
GTAAGTACGTCGACAAGGCGAAGCTTCCGGCCGGAACGAGAATCGGCGATCCTTCCCCCTGGCCGGAAACCACTGTGGGCCGACTCACCGCCCGGAACATGGCCATTGTGGATGAGCTCCGAAGCATTGCTAAGGAAGTTGGCCGCTCTGCCTCCCAAGTGGCGTTGAACTGGCTGATTCAGCAGCCTACGGTAGTGTCGCCGACCATTGGTGTCCGTCGGCTAGATCAGCTCGAGGACAATCTCGGCGCGACGGGATGGGCGTTGGACGGCAGCCACCTCCGCAGACTGTCCGAGGTGAGCGATATCGAGCTGGGCTTCCCACACAACGCACAAAGTGGTGCTCGGTCACTGATGCTGGGTCTGAGAGGCCTGGCCGGTCAATAGCCACAGCGCAGTACAGCAGGCATGAGTCAAGACTTTTCGTTGTTGCTTTCCCCCGGTTCCATCGGGTCTCTTCAGCTCCGGAACCGCATCTTCATGACACCGATGGGATCTAACCTCGCAGAGGAGGACGGCTACTGCGGTGAGAGAATCCGTGCCTATTACACCGAGCGGGCTAGAGGTGGTGCGGCGCTCGTCACCATGGGCTCGGTCGCTGTACGTTGGCCCGAGCAGTCGGTTAACCGGCGCCAAGTGGCCATCGCCGCTGACAAGTATATTCCGGGACTCGCCGCGGTGGCGGCCAGCGTGCACGCCCACGGCGCGAAGATTGCTGTCCAGATTCATCTAGGCGGCATGAATTCGATGAACGACATTGCTGCCCGACGGCCGGTGTGGACGCCGTCCGAACCCGTGAGCGACGGGAACAAGTTCGAGTCCACCATGATGAGCGAGTTTCTGGAAGAGGAACTCGAGATGTTCTCTGAGCCCTTCAGAAAAGCCGAGGGAAAGATTTTCTATCACGAGATGTCAGAGGCAGACATCGACGAGTCTGTGCAGCATTATGCGAACGCGGCCAGAAGAGCGAAGGCGGCCGGAATGGATGCCATCGAGATTCACGCCGCGCACGGCTATTTGATCGGCACCTTTCTGTCTCCAAACAGCAACCATCGGCAAGACGACTACGGGGGTTCCATCGAGAACCGTGCTCGATTTCTCTGCCGCATCATCAAGGCAATCAAGGATCAGAATGGATCGGAGTTCCCGGTCTGGTGCAGGTTGGACGGCACCGAATTCTTCATCAACGGAGGAACCTCCATTCGCGATACGGTGGAAGCGGCCAAGCTCGCCGTGAAAGCGGGTGCCGATGCCATTCATGTGAGCGCTCACGCTAACCCTGCGATTGGGTTAGGAATGACGACCGGGCATGCCACCCACATTCCCGGCGGCCTCGCACCGTTTGCTGCGGAGGTGAAGGCTCAAGTCTCCGTCCCGGTCATCACCGTCGGTCGGTTGGAGCCCGCAGTGGCGAATGATCTGATTGCGCGGGGTCAAGCGGATTTCGTCGCCATGGGCCGTAAGCTCCTCGCGGATCCCCACCTACCCCGGAAACTTGCCGAGGGGAAAGTCGCGGACATACGACCGTGCATCTATTGCTACACGTGCATCACACAGATTTTCTGGCAGAAATCAGTGATATGCGCGGTTAACCCAGCGACCGGAGCCGAATATAAGCGCGTGATGGAGCAGAAGGTGGCCGTGCCCAAGCGATTGGCCGTGGTGGGCGGAGGCCCCGCAGGCATGGAAGCCGCGAGAGTGGCGGCGGAACGCGGCCACACGGTGGTGCTGTACGAACGCAGCCATCGTCTTGGAGGAACAGCCTTCTTCGGCTCGATCGCCTACGCCGAAAATGGCCGGCTCATAAACTGGTTGAAGCACAGCCTGGCGAAGTTGCCGGTGGATGTCCGCATGAACACCGCGGGCACGACTGCGCAGATCAAGGCTTGGCGGCCGGATACCGTTGTGGTGGCCACCGGCGCGATACGTGCACTTCCGCCCATTCCAGGAGCGGAGCTCCCACACGTCCTGAGCGGTGACGAACTCAGAGGGATGATCGCCGGCGACGGCGCAGGTCTGCGAGGAAAAGTACCTTCGGGCACGCGGCTTCTGATGCGCGCGGGACGGGCGGTGGGCCTTATGAAGACACCCGAGAGAGTGCAATGGGCGAGCCGGTTCTGGATGCCCATCGGGCGGCGCGTGGTCATCATAGGAGGCGAGCTCGTTGGGCTCGAACTCGCCGAGTTTCTCGCGCACCGTGGCCGGCGGGTGACTGTGCTCGAAGAAGCCGCGAAGGCTGGTAAGGGGCTGCAGGCCGTGCGACGCTGGCGCGTGCTAGATGAACTCAGATCCTTGAAGGTGGAGCTGTTGTTGAGTGTTTCGGACATCCATATCACGTCCGATTCCGTGAAGTACCGCAACGAATTCGGCCAAGAAAGGGCAGTATTCGCTGACACCGTTATCGTGGCCACGGGAGCTCGCGGGGATACGGGTGTGGCCCAGGAACTGGAACGCGCCGGTTACAAGGTGGTTGCCGTGGGGGATTGCACCGGCGTCGGCTATCTCAACAAGGCCATTTATGAAGGCTACGAAGCTGGCAGCAGTCTCTAGTCAGTAAATGCCTGCCGTTTCACGATAATGGGCGCCTGACGGGAGGGAGTGCTACAGCGTTGGCGGAGGGCTGAGGCTTCGAGTGTATCGACAGCAAATGTCTGGAGCAGCACGCATACAGCTCGGAAGGATCCGCCACTTGCTGGCGACACACTTCAAAATGGCCGCCGTGAATGGCCGCAGGGTGGAGCGCTTGCGAGCGGAGACTGTGTACACCGGCTTAGTCATTCGGGAGAATGTCGCTAGATCAAGCTAGTCAATTTGAAGTAATCCGTGGGCGGCTGGCATGTTGATCACCCCGATCACGAAAAATGGACATATCGGAGGGGTGATGCTTTGTTAACGAAAAATCGGCTGATAGACTGTCGCCAGTGCGTCACGATGCGCCTTGAAGGCGCTCCAGTCGATCGTGCGGGGGCGGTAATGAAGCACACATCCAAGGCCAGACCCAGATACATTCCGGCTTCAATCGCGGTTGAGTTTCTCCGGCGTGCCGAGAGCACCGGCGACAGTCTCGATGAGCTGGTGCGGCGCTCGCGTGTTCCCTACTCATTGTCCGCCCTGCGTACCGGTAAGGTGCCAGAGCTGACCCGCGCCGAGTTTGCAGCTTTGTATCGAGAATGCATGCTCGCGCTGGAGCGGCACGCCAGCAGGCAGGACGGTAGAGATATCGTCAAGGTCAGCGAATTTCACATGATGTGCTACTGCATTATCAATTGCGCCACCTTGGGCGAAGCGATTCAACGAGCCGTCGAATTTTGCCGGATGATCGGTGATCGGGTGGCCGAGTTCGAGCTTATCGAGCGGAGCGGGATGGCGGAGTTCTACATGAACTTCAAGAATCACACGCGCACGCCGAGCGCGTTTCTCATTGATCTACAGGGACTGTCCAATCTTTACCGACTGTTCAGTTGGCTCATCGGCAACGCAATCCCCCTGCAAACTGTAGAGATCGCTTACTCTGAATCCATGCGTGAGGCAATGGTCATCGAGATGTTCCCGGTGCCCGTCAGGCTCGAGGCGGAGAAGAACAAGATCTCCTTCTCGGTGGACTACTTGCGTCGTCCCATCGTCAAAACCTATTCTCACCTAGTCGAGTTGCTGAAGCTCTTCCCACACGATCTCATGCCACCTGACTACTGCACCGAAGGTATTGCCGAACACGTCAAAGTGGTGTTCAACATCGCGATCATGAAGCGCCAGACACTGCCGACGGTGGAGCGGCTGGCGCAGCTCTTTGGTCACAGTTCGACGACTTTCAGGCGGCGGCTTGCCGAAGAAAACACCTCAGTCAGCAAGCTGCGCAACGAGTGTCTGAAAGAGTTGGCGACCGTGATGATGCGTCGGACCGCGGACACGAATGAGCAGATCGCGCGACGGCTTGGATTTAGCGATGCCGATTCCTTTCGACGCGCGTTCAGAAAATGGACTTCCCTGGCCCCTTCCGAATACCGCCGACGATTGTCCTGAGAGCCGACTCCGACTAATAGACTCTCCCTATCACCTTGAGGAAAACACATGCAGGCCGATGACTATTTCGCAATACAGAATCTCCTGTTCAGCTATCCATTCACTTTGGACCGTGGGGACTTCGACGGCGTCGGAGAGATTTTCAAGCATGCGAATTTCTACATCGCGGGCAAGCTGATCTGCAGCCAGGATCCGGCCGCCGTGGCCCGGAATTTCAGAGACTGGGTGCTGGTGGACAGCGCAGGCTCACCGCGAACGAGGCACTGTATTGCCAACGTGGTCATCGAGCCGGACGGTGAAGATCGCGCCATCGTCAAATCTTATGTCATGGTGTTCCAGCAGACGGACAAGCTGCCGCTGCAGGCAGTCATCGGGGGCGATTACCGCGACACCGTACAAAAGGTCGGCGGTCGCTGGCGTTTCGTGGAGCGGCACATTGGCAACGACTTGGTCGGTAACCTGGTGGCTCACGGCCGCGACCCCGGCGTCGTTAAGCCGACGAAGGCAAACCCTTGAGCCAACGCGTGGCGAAGGTGGAGTCCCGTTAACCGGGGTGTCGCAACACCCCGCCCTCGACTCGCAACGCCGCTCCATTGGTGGCCGACGCCTCCCTCGAGCAAGCATAGAGAATCATGTGCGCGACCTCGTCCACGTGAGCCAGCCTCTGCAGCAGGGAGGTGGGGCGAATGAGGTTCATGAGGTGAGATTCTGCTTCCAGTGGCGGGATCCCGTGAGTTTTGGCGTGCTCGGTTAGAAAGGAGTCCACTTCGCTGGACGCCGTAGGACCGGGTAACACCGAATTGACCGTCACGCCGGTCCCTCTCGTCAGTTCGGCCAAGCCCCGGGCGGCGGCGATCTCGGCGGCTTTCGATACACCGTAGTGGATCATGTCGGTGGGGATGTTGAAGCCGGCTTCGGACGCGACGAACACTACACGGCCCCAGTTGCGCTTGAGCATGGAAGGAAGCAACCGCCGGGTGAGGCGCACTCCTGCCATCAGATTGATGGAAATAAGATTCTGCCAGTCTTCATCACTGAGTTCGAAGAATGGCTTCCACTGGTAGAAGGCGGCGTTGCTCACGAGAATGTCGACATCGCCGGCGGCGCCAGCGACCGCGGAGCAGCCTTCGGGAGTGGTCAAATCCCCGGGCGCGCCGCTGAATAATGCATCCGGCAGTTGACCTCGGAGCTCGAGCAGCGCCTGCTCGACAGAATCAACGCTCTTTCCGCTCACCACGACCCGGGCCCCGTTTCCTGCCAGTAGTCGGGCCACCGCCAAGCCAATGCCACGCGTGGCTCCCGTGACCAAGGCCGACGTTCCTGATAGATCGACTTGCATGCGTTACCTCACTACGGATCATTATTTGGCCGAACCGGCTGATGGCTCAGGCGGATGGGCCGCGGGTCAGCGCGGCTCGCCTGCGGTCGCTGTAGGTCGGTGAGTGCGCCGACGTGCCTCCATCGACTGCAATCAGCTGTCCTGTGATATATCTGGCTTCGTCGGACACAAGAAACGCAACCAGGTTCGCCACATCTCGAGGCTCACCGGCGTAAGGAGTTAATGTGTTGTCCAAATGAGGCGCCAAGGCGGCTGGATCAGCCGCCTCGGCTGCGGGTGTCATGATGAGTCCGGGAATGACTGCATTGCAGCGAATACCCTTTCTGCCGTAAGCGGTAGCTACATACTGAGTGAGCGAGTTCACGCCCGTTTTGGACACCCCGTACGCGACCGTCGTCTCCTGGCCGCCCAGACTGGCGTTTGATGAGGTGTTGACGATCGCGCCTCCGCCGCGCTTGAGCATCTCTGGAATCGCCCATTTGCAGCCGAGCATCGCTCCCCGGAGATTGACCCGCATCTGCTGATCCCAGAGTTCCACGTCCATGGTGGCCACGTCGAGGTCTCTGGCAACGGTTTCCTGGGTGACGTCCCCGGCGTTGTTGTGCAGGATGTCCAGCCGTCCGAGCGTCCTCACCGTTTGCAGCACCAGCACCCTGATCTCGTCCTCAGAGGCGACATCCGCCTTGATGGCCATCGCGGGATGCCCGAGCGCCACGATCTCGGCCACGACAGCGTCCGCACGCGGGCAGGATAGATCGGAGACAACGACCTGGGCGCCTCTCTCGGCCAATAGGTGAGCCGTTGCGCGTCCAATGCCCGAACCACCTCCCGTGACAATCGCAACCTTGCCAGCGAGCGACGCCTGATGCCTGCGGTAAGGAGTGTTCTGCATGAGTAGTTCCTTGCTTGAAGGTTGCATTGTAAGGCACCTCGAGTACGAAATGATCGTGTAATCTCTTGTCTGCGGTCCAAAACGAAGACAGTGCCAGCAGCCATCCATCCCGTGGAGTCCCCTCATGCTTGATCCTAAGGTGATCCAATCCGTTATTCATGAATATTTTCGCTGCTTCGAGCAAGGAGATGCCGAAGAGATTGTGAGACTTTTCTCGGACGACGCCTGGATCGAGGATCCCGTCGGGCAGCCAAGAATCCAGGGACAGGACGCGCTGAAGGCGTTTTACACACGAGGGCTCCAACAATCCGGGGGGGATCTCGATGGAAGCGGAGGGGTGCGTGCGGATCGCCGGAAATATTGGCGCGTGCGCGGCCGTCGGTGTTTGTCTGAACGCCTCGCCGCCGTTTCGATTCGAAACACTGGATGTGATGACCTTCAACGACGCAGGGAAAATCATCTCGATGCAAGCGTATTGGGGAGAGGCTAACTATCATCCAATCCATGAGTCAGGCTCAGAGCATGAGGAGGATGGAGGGCTCGGTATGAATCGCGTACGGTAGCTTCTGCAGGCGGTACAACGCATCGAAATGGACTGTCTTGCCACGATGCGTGGACAGATCGGACGGAATGAAGCCAGAGGGGAAGGATGAACTGCCTTCATATCCATAAGAGGGATGGCGACACGTTGCCCATGAGTTTGCAAGCCACTTCGAAACGAAAGATGCTCGCTATGAGTCCATCGATCGGACGAGCGTGCGCCTGGCTGTTACTGTGGAGACCATGGACGGACATCCGTCCTGGGTGACCACCCGTGACGAAACGGGCGAGCTGAGGCGCTGCTGGATATCAGTGTCCAACCGCTTCTCTGACCTGCCCTAATTGACGGAGAGCAGCTCATACTCGACAGACAGCGAAGGCAGGGTGCGGAGGAGGGTGCCTGTCATCCTCTGTGCAGGCGTGGCCAGTCGCAGATCTGCCATACGGTCCAGAATCACATCGAGGGAGGTCTGTAGCTCGGCCGTGGCCAGATGTCGGCCGAGGCAAACATGAAGACCTAAGCCGAACGCCAGATGCCTGGGATTCTCCCGGTGGAGTCGGAATTCCTCAGGATCGGGATTGACAGCGGGATCGTGCGCGGCGGGTCCGATCCCGTAAAGCAGCGGGCTGTTCGGCGGAATCTCAACTCCAGCAAGCGTGCCGCCTCCAGCTGAGTATCTAGGCACGAAGGCAATGGCACCGGAATGACGAAGTGATTCAGCAATCGCCTTGGGTCTGATTGCCGGACGCTGGATGAGCAAATTTCGAAGCTCGGCGTCGGCGGCGACGTGATAGAGGAGATTGACGATCTGAGCGCTGGTGGAATCGGCGCCGACCGGATAGAGAAATCTGACGAAGATGAGTATCTCCTCATTGGAGAGAGGATGGCCGTCTACCGTCAGCCCGGTCAGCGCGGAGAGCAGATCCTCACAAGGATGACGCCGGCGTTCCTCGATCAGAGGCATCAGATATTTGGTCAACTTCGCAGAGGCTTGAGCTGCTTCCTCCGTCCTTCCGAAAAAGACGCCATTTATGGAGCTTAGGAGGGACATCACAGTCCTTTCATCCTGCACGGGAACTCCGATGAGCGTACTGATCACTCGGAACGTATAACGCTGGGCATAGTGCGCTCGAAGGTCGCAGCTATCCGTACCTCTCAGCTCATCGAACAATTCATGTGCGAGAGGAACCAGTACCAGCTCCCGAAAGGTCTCCACCGCGGCGGCCGAAAAAAGAGGTTCAATCGCACGCCTATAGCTGAGGTGCTCAGCGCCGCGCATCGCGTTCAATACCCGCCCGAATATGGGCACGGAGATTCTTTCGTGGAAGTCGGCGGAAGGGAACGATTTCTCATGCAGAAACGCCGATGACACATCGCTGAATCCGAGAATAAGCCAGCTCCGTCGCTGCCCGTATACGATAGGTGCCACCCGCTGACCGGACTCACGCAACGTCGCCACGAGTTCATAGAGTTGAGGAACCGGAGCAACAGCAAAGTCGATGTCAGGAAAAAAGCAGACGTCGCCGTCAAGAGGGCTACTGTACATCCCAGATCTCCTTTGAAAGCATGTCCACCGTGTACTTCGTGTCAGCATGCTCACGGACGTGCATTACCTTATTGTCCCGAAAGGTAAACATGAAGGTATAGACGTTGTTGTAGAGGCGGTCGTCAGCCAGCACAAGATGACTTTCACATTCAATGATCACAACATTGCCGTCCTGGAACAGATTGATCAGCGAGAATTTGAGGGGCATTTTCTCGATGATCCTCTGCCCCACCTCTTTCATGCGCACCATGGGAAGTATCTTACGGTCCAGCGAGTTCCACCACGTGCCGGAATCGTCGAACACTGCGTAGGCATCCGCGAGACGTCCACGATTGATCAATTCGAAGAACGACCAGGCGACATCTTTAATCGTTGTCACAAATTGGCCCCTAAGTGGATCGGTGAGCGCTGGTGATGATTTCCACCGCTATGCTACTGCGTGAGCCTGTCCATACTCAATTGATTGGGAGGGCCTTGGACAGACTGGTCTGCATGTGTGGACAGCGCTGTCGGTGTTACGAGGCCCTGGCAAACTGTATCCTCTTTCAACTGACTCATCCTGCGTCTTCACGTTGGAAGCGCGTGCACATGTTGGGGGAATATTGATGCGATATCGAGAGCTGGGCAGAACGGGTTTGTTGGTGTCGGAGCTCTGTCTGGGAACCAATACGTTCGGTGGAGGCGGCCAGCCGGGGTGGCAACCCCTTGGCGGACTAGATCAGCCCACGGTGAACGCACTGATCGCTCGAGCAATAGAATCAGGCGTGAATTTCATCGACACGGCAAACATCTACGGCGCCGGAGAATCTGAGGAGGCGGTGGGAACCGCGTTCAAGCAACTGGGAATCGCGCGTGATCGACTCGTGTTGCTCACCAAGGTGGGAATGAAGATGGGCAGCGAGGTCAATCAAGTAGGGTTGTCCCGTCATCACATCATGGCATCACTGGACGAAAGCCTGAGACGTTTGAAGGTAGACTACGTCGATGTGTATATGATTCATCAGTTCGACAGGCTGACTCCTCCAGAGGAGACCTTGGAAACTTTGCAGGATCTGGTTCGGGTTGGAAAGGTCCGGTACACCGGCTGTTCGAATCTGGCGGCATGGCAGGTCATGAAGTTCCTAGGCATCGCCGATCGCTATCGGCTGCCGCGGTTCCAGATCATGGAGCTTTACTACTCCATCGCGGCACGCGACATCGAACGCGAGCTTGTGCCCCTGGCGCTCGACCAAGGAGTGAGCGTCAGTGTGTGGGGGGCCTTGCTGGGCGGCGTACTGACGGGAAAATACACCATTGGTGAGCCGCCACCCAAGGGGACACGCTTCGAATCCGGCATCTGGATGCCGTTCGATGAGACACGGACGAAGAGGATACTCGGCGGCATGTCCGAGATCGCCCAGTCCCTGAACGTGCCTCTTGCTCAGATCGCCCTTGCCTGGGTACTCGCGCAACCCTCCATTACGAGCGTGCCCTTCGGCGCGAGAACGATGGAACAGCTTGAAATGAATCTGGCAGCCGCAGACCTTCAGCTGTCTTCGGAGCATCTGGCGGCCTTGAGCCTCGTGAGCGAGTTACCGGCCGAGTACCCGGGGTGGAAACTGCTCGAAGCCCATGCGGACAGGCCCCTGAGACAAACACACATGCCTTGAATATCCAAGCATCCTTTCGGCAATCAACTGAATTACCAGTGGAGAAAACAATGGCATCCGTTCGAGACTTGGCAATCGAATCCTTGAATCGGGTCAAGGCAGGTGACCGCAACGGCTGGTTGGCGTTGTATGAAGACGAGGGCTTTGTTGAGGATCCCGTCGGCGTCTCGCCCACCTGCCCCGACGGCAAGGGACATCGAGGCAAGGCAGCCATAGCCAAGTTCTATGACGACATCATTTCCACAGTCAAGATGGACTATAAGATCCAGAAAAGTTTCGAATGCGGAGATGAAGTGGCTGTCTACATACAGATGTATATCACTCCTACCGCTGGGCCGAAGATGACCGTGGAGGCCATCAACATCTACAGACGATCCCAGAATGGCAAACTCCAATCACTGCGCTCCTTCTGGGAGATGCCGAGTACTTAGATGGATGGATCAGTGGTTGGATGATTATTACCCCGCGCTGCCGCTCCGGGAGGTTTCATGGCGCTCACAGAAGCAGAAATTCTCGCTCTGACCCGAGAACACGGTCGCGCCGAGCAGGCGCTCGAGCTGGACAACGTCATGGCCACACTGGAGGCCACGCCGGTCTACTACCTGTATCCAGTAGGTCTGAAAATGGTTGGAGTCGACAAGGTGCGTCGCTACTACCAGAACCTGTTCGACAATGTCATGACCCGGCTGGGCAAGTCGGATGTGCCGGCTGAATGGGTGAGTCGGGCCGGCGTGATGCAGAACCCCGTCTGATTCCTTCCACGGTGCTGCAACTATTTGATTGGACGCCCCAAAATTTGCGAAGGTGCGAGCGTCCCACGGGTGCTTTGCAATAGGAAGGAAAGATGTGCTATTTGGCCATGGTCGCGCAGAGCCTGAAGTAGCTCGCCCGTCGTTTCGGTGCCAGGATCGATTGGGACATGTTCGAGGAGCTCCTCCGCATCGGGGACGCCCGCCGCTGGTCCTCGATCGCGCGAATCACCAGGACCGATTGGGTGGGCGCTAGGTTCCAGCTCTCCTGCAGCCCCAGGTCGCCGATCTGGTAGCCATCGAAGAGCCGAAGGAACTGGGTTTCGCCGGGGACGTGGATTCGGCCGCACATGCCCCGATATTGCCGCGGAAGCCTTGAACTTTCCATCGGAAACCCTACGATGGTTTTCGGAACTGGCATGTGCCGCGGTCGGGCTAGTCCTAATCTCGGTACTGTCGTGGTACGGCTTGGCATAGGTCTGCAGTTTGACTCCATTTCCCGCACCGCAACCTCTTTTTCATTTTTGAATAGGAGGGGCTAAGCCCATGAGCGGTAATTTTGATGTTGATTCTGCTGGTGTCAGGGAAGCGCGGGCCCGCCGCGCAGCCAAACGGGTGGGATTGCTCGCCCGCAAAAGCCGGCAGGGAGTAGGGACCATCGACAATCTCGGCGGGTTTCGCCTAATCGATCCCGACGGCAACTTTATAGTCGCTGGAGAAAGGTTCGACCTCGATCCTGATGAGATTATTGAGCTATGCCAGGAGCGCGAGTAGGGACACCGGGCTGGTGGTCCCCGAGGGGGCCACTAGCTCGCACCCGTGTGATTTGGGCTTTACCTTTAAAGGGGTGTGGGCGGTTGATGGGACGGGGCATAGATCATATGGCCTCCGCCCCGGCCCGGAGAGTCAGTCCACATCTCCAGAGCAGGGTCAGCAGGGTGTCAGCTGTTGAAACTGTTGGCACAGTATTGGCACACTCACTGCCGCAAAATGCCACTTATCCACACCTATCGACTCCACTAAGTAGTTGAGTGGATTGGTGTCTGGTTGCGCAGATTGGTGGCCTAGACCGCCTTTTAATCCATTGGTCGTGGGTTCGATTCCCACCCGACCCACCAATAATTATAATAAAAACAATATTTTATAGAATATTTCTCGACCGTGAGGTAGCTGACTTTCGATGGCTGACCTCCTTACAATGGAGGGCGTTGTCAGACGCTTGAAGTATTACCATACGGGCGGTTTTCATAATATTAATTCCGAGCGCCCCGTTCGTGCGGGTGCTCGATTGCAGGCGGAGGTTACAAGCGTGGATGAATCACACGATCACGGCCCACATGGCAGCGATGACCCGCGGTACACGGAGACGTGGTTCTGGAATGCAATCGATCCGGTTTCCCGTCGGGTGATATGGGTGCATGTATCGTGGCTGCCGGCGCAGAAGCGGGGGCAGCATGTCATGGCGGTGGTCTCCCCGAAGGGTGTGTATCGGGAGAGGGTCGACACCACTGAACCGCTGCGTTCCTCGCTTCTGAATGTGGAGATCGTCTCGCCGTGGCAGGAGATGCGATTGCGCTCACCGGGGCAGGGCGTTGACTTGACGTGGCATGCGTTCACCGAGGCGGTGGACTTCGGTGAGCTCATCCATCTGGGTAAGGACATGACGCTCAAGCACTATGAAGGGGCGGGCCGTGCTAAGGGTACGGTGCAGGGAGAACCTTTCGCGGGCTCGGGTTTCCGGGACCGATCCTTCGGGCCGCGCAATCTGCGTCGCTTCGGCCGGCATTGGGCCGTGACGATGATCGGCCAGGAGCGTGACGTGATGATCAACGTGACGTCGATGTGGGCCGGCGACCTGCCGCATAACGCTCCTCCGGGGCTGCTCTTTGCCTTCAAGTGGGAGGAGGGGAAGTCGACGATTGCACGGACGGGCATCGTGCCAAAACGACGCCGGGACGCTTCGCTGGGCGAGGTCCACCTCGCCGATGGCACTGTGATCCAAACGGATATTGCCAACGCCTTTGGCCAAACCCGATTCATCCTCGATCCGAACTCGGCGCCCAAGGACGATCTCACGACTGAACCGGCGTACTCTTTGTTGAACACCTTTCTGCCGGCATCATCGCCCACACTCGGCCCCCTGGTAGGGTGGTTGGAGGATGGCGTGGTCTGGAACACCTGAAGCCGGGTCGACCCCTGAAACCCCATCGGGTTTCAGGGGTCGACCGCGAGACAATACTCGTGGCATTCAACGTGCTGCCAAAAAAACCGATGAATGCAGATCTGAAGTGCGTGCCGAAGTAGGCGCTGCAGATCGCGATCAGCTTATGCAGATGCCGATAACTGCTGCACGATGAAGTCGTCCAGAAACGGCATGGCCGGCTTGAAGCCGATGGCGGCGTCGAAGGATTCAGGCATGGCCATGATCTCCAGCTCGCAGCCGGGATCCAGAACGTAGGTGCCGATGGGATCAGGGTTGTCCTGGACCATGGTCGCCGTTCCACCGGCGGCAATGACCCGCTTGATGAGTGCGGTGATGGGCGGCGCGTCGCGCGACCCCAGCGCCATGTTCATGATGCCCTGATCGGACACGCGATGATCCGCGCGCCGCGGGCGCCCCTTTGGAGTCGTGTATTCAACGATTTCAAAACATCTGTCGCCAAAACGCACGACAAACCCCGTGCGCTTTGCATCAGCCAGGCCCCACAGGGCTTCATCCTCGGGCTGATGCAGCGTTTCCAAAGGTTCAATCTTTCCGCCCACCACTTCACCGTAGAAGCGGCGTGACGCCTCGATATCCGCCACTGAGTTCGCGGCGTAGGTCAAGATCGGGCCCTTGTAATTGAGTTTC
>Ga0105240_10009707_pt1 | contig 13589 bp, 12 predicted proteins | sample KBSC54metaG_FD_80426 | JGI IMG/M metagenome (GOLD analysis project Ga0105240, IMG submission 80426) | Corn rhizosphere microbial communities from Kellogg Biological Station, Michigan, USA - KBS C5-4 metaG | ecosystem: Host-associated > Plants > Roots > Rhizosphere > Soil | place: Michigan, USA... | reverse complement strand
CCAGGTGGCGGATGTCGAAGAGCATGTCGTTCAAGGGAGCGGTGTAGCTCATGATGTCTCCAGATGACGAATGACCCGCTTCGCTAATGACCTCGCTTCGCGTCGATGATGGCGCTGCGGCTCTTGATATGTGTCACTCGTCATTCGCCATCCAAGCGCAGCGAAGTCATGCGGCACAGCCGCCTCACAATGCCGCGATCAGTTCCGGGATCGCCGTGAACAAATCCGCTTCCAGTCCATAGTCGGCGACACTGAAGATCGGCGCTTCGGGGTCCTTGTTGATCGCCACGATCACTTTCGAATCCTTCATGCCGGCCAGGTGCTGGATCGCGCCGCTGATGCCCGCGGCGATGTACAGCTGCGGCGCGACGATCTTGCCGGTCTGCCCGACCTGCCAGTCGTTGGGTGCGTAACCCGCGTCGACCGCCGCGCGGCTGGCACCCAGCGCGGCGCCGAGCTTGTCGGCGAGCGGCGTCATCACCTCGTTGAATTTTTCGGCGCTACCCAAGGCGCGTCCACCCGATACGATGATCTTCGCCGCCGTGAGTTCGGGCCGGTCGTTCTTGGCGATCTCGTTGCCTTCGAACTTGCTCTTGCCGCTGTCGGGCACCGCGGCCGCGGTCTCCACCGAAGCCGAGCCGCCGCTCGCCGCTGCCGGATCGAAGCCCGTGGTGCGCACCGTGATCACCTTCTTTTCGTCCAGGCTTTGCACGATCGCGATCGCATTGCCCGCGTAGATGGGGCGCTCGAAAGTATCGGGGCTGTCGACCTTGGTCACATCGGAGATCTGCCCGACGTCCAGCTTGGCCGCAACCCGAGGCGCGATGTTCTTGCCGCTGGCCGTGGCCGGGAACAGGATATGGCTGTAGTTGCCGGCGATCGCCAGCACCTGCGCGGCGATGTTCTCGGCCAGGCCGTGCGCGAAATGTTCGCCCTCGGCGTGGATCACCTTGGCGACGCCCGCGATCTGCGACGCCTGCTTCGCGGCTTCGCCCGCGTTGTGCCCGGCGACCAGCACATGCACCTCCCCGCCGCATTGCGCCGCCGCGGTCACGGTGTTGAAAGTCGCGCCTCGAATCGAAGCGTTGTCGTGTTCAGCTACTACGAGTGACGTCATATCAGATTACTTTCGCTTCGTTCTTGAGCTTGGCCACCAGCGTCGCCACGTCCGGCACCTTCACGCCGGCGGACCGCTTCGGCGGGTCCATCACTTTCAGCGTCTTCAGGTGCGGCTTGATGTCCACGCCGAGGTCGGCGGGCTTGAATACTTCCATCTGCTTTTTCTTGGCTTTCATGATGTTGGGCAGCGTCACGTAGCGCGGCTCGTTCAGGCGCAAGTCGGTCGTGACGATGGCGGGCAGGCTCATCGACACGGTCTCGAGGCCGCCGTCGACTTCGCGCGTGACCTTCGCCCTGCCGTCGGCGATTTCGATCTTCGATGCGAACGTGGCCTGCGGCAGGTCGCACAAGGCCGCGAGCATCTGGCCGGTCTGGTTGCAATCGTCGTCGATCGCCTGCTTGCCCAGGATCACCAGGCCGGGCTGCTCCTTGTCGACCAGCGCCTTCAGCAGCTTGGCCACCGAGAGCGGCTGCAGTTCATCGGTGGTCTCCACCAGGATGGCGCGATCCGCGCCTATGGCCATCGCCGTGCGCAGCGTTTCCTGGCACTGCTGCACGCCGCAGGACACCGCGATGACCTCGGTGGCAATGCCCTTTTCCTTCAGGCGCACGGCTTCTTCGACGGCGATCTCGTCGAAGGGGTTCATGCTCATCTTCACGTTGGCGATGTCGACGCCCGTGCTGTCCGATTTGACGCGGACCTTCACGTTGAAATCGACGACACGCTTGACCGGTACCAGGACCTTCATGCTTGCGGCTCCAAGAGATTCGAATTGACGTTGACGTAAAGTGGAATTCTATGCGGCGCTGCACAAGGCCACTGTCGCACGCGGCAACGGGTGACACCACAAAATAGAACGATCGTGCTTTTTTTTGATTATAAGCCCCTGTGCGGCGCGCGTGTTTGTGAGCGTGCGCAAAGCGCGAGCGGGACCATTTCCAACCGCGTGGTCGATGAATCCGGGTAAGTCTGGACCGTGCCCTGCGGGGTGCGCCATTACATTCGACTGCACCCTTCTAGGAGTCTTGCGCATGAAACGATTGATGTTTTCCCTGGCCGCCGCCGCCGCGCTGGCCGCGGGTTCCGCCTCTGCCCAGACCGTCCTCACGGTGTCGAGTTGGCTGCCGCCGACCCACGGCATGAGCATGGCGCAAAAGCAATGGTGCGACCTGCTCGAAAAAACGACCACGGGCAAGATGAAGTGCAACATCCTGCCGCGCGGCGTGGCCAATCCTCCCGGCACCTACGACGCAATCAAGAACGGCCTGGCGGACGTGTCGTTCACGGTGCATGGCTACACGCCCGGCCGCTTCCTCTACACACAGATGGCCGAGTTCCCCTTCCTGGGCAATTCCTCCGAGCCGATCTCGGTGGCTTTCAACAAGGTGGCGTCGCGCCATCCCGAATTCATGACGGAACACCAAGGCGTGAAGGTCATCACTTTCTTCACGCACGGGCCCGGCATCATCTTCAACACCAAGCGCCCGATCACCAAGGTGGAAGACCTGCAGGGACTGAAGTTCCGGGTGGGCGGCGGCATGGTCAATGAAATCGCCAAGGCGCTGGGCATGAACGTCACGCTCAAGCCCGCGCCGGAGTCCTATGAACTGCTGTCGGGCGGCGTGATGGACGGCACCTTGTTCCCGGCCGAATCGCTCGAGTCGTTCAAGATCGACAAGCTCATAAGATATGCGACGACTTTTCCGGGCGGCCTGTACAACACCAGCTTCGTGTTCCTGATGAACCAGGGCCGCTACGACAAGCTCAGCCCGCAGGAAAAGAAATGGGTGGACTCCATCTCGGGTGAACCCGCGGCGCGCATCTTCGGCCGCGCCTGGGACAAGGTGGACCTGCATGCCAATGCGATGATGCAGGCCAACGACATCAAGGTCACCAAGGCCGATGCGAAGTTCGTCGCCGAGGTGAAGGCCAAGACCACGCCGCTGGAACAGCAATGGGTCAAGGCCTCGGAAGCCAAGGGGCTGAAGAACGCCGACAAGGTGCTGGCGGAGTTCCGTTCGGAAATCGCCAAGGCCGAGAAATAGTCTTATTCGGCGCGTGGCGCGGCACTCGGGACTTGTCGGGTGCCGCGTTCTTTTGTTTGCTTCGGCGTCAACCACAGAAAGTACCTCATTGAAGAAGCTGCTTGAACTGCTGTGCGGCGCGCTCGCCGCGGCGGCCCTGTTCGCGATCATGGTGCTCACGTTCTTCGACGTGCTGGGCCGCAAGTTCATCGACCGCTCCATCACCGGCTCGCTGGAGATGACCGAGCTGCTGATGGTGATCGTGATCTTTGCGGCGCTTCCGCTGGTGTCCTTGCGCGGAGAGCACGTCGTGTTCGACTCGATGGACAGCCATTTCACGGCCGCAGCGCTGCGCATGCAAAAGGCCATCGTCAACCTGCTGATGGCTGTGATGCTGCTCGCGCTGGGATACCTGATGTGGCGCACGGGCGGCGAGTTTGCGCAGTCGGGCGAAACGACCGCGCAACTCAAGTTGTCGAAGGCGCCTTTCATTTACGGCATGGCCGTGCTGTGCGCGATCTCCGGCGTGATCCACCTGGCACTGATGCTGCGCCCCCCGCCTGAACTGGCCGAAGGCGAGGGAGCCGCCCTGTGATCGAAGCCCTGACTGGATTCGCGATCATCTTCGCGCTGGCGCTGGCCCGCGTGCCGCTCGCATTCGCAATGGCTGCCGTGGGAATCGGCGGCATGGGCATGATGCGCGGCTGGGAGCCCGCCCTGGCCAGCACCGCGCAAGTGGTCTACGAGACCGGATTCGCCTACACGCTTTCGGTGATCCCCCTGTTCATCCTCATGGGCAATTTCGTGGCTCGTGCCGGCTTGGCCCAGGAGTTGTTCCAGGCCGCCTATGCTTTCATCGGGCACAAGCGCGGCGGCCTGGCGCACGCGACCATCGTGGCGTGCGCCGGTTTCGGCGCAATCTGCGGTTCATCCATCGCAACCGCCGCCACCATGGGCAAGGTCGCTTATCCGTCGATGAAACGCTTGGGGTATAGCGACGCGCTCTCGATGGGCGTGATTGCCGCCGGCGGGACGCTCGGCATCATGATCCCGCCATCGACCATCATGGTCATCTACGGCATCATCACCGAGACCAACATCGGCAAGCTGTTCGCGGCGGGCGTGATTCCGGGGGTGCTGTCGGCGCTCTTGATGATGGGCGGCATCGCGTGGATCACCGCGCGAGACCCGCAGCATGCGCCGGCCGGGGATCGCAGCACCTGGACCCAGCGCTGGCAAGCGCTGCGCGGCATCTGGGGCGTCTTGCTGCTGGTGATCGTCGTGCTCGGCGGCATCTACGGCGGCGTGTTCACGGCCACAGAAGGTGCGGGTTTCGGCGCCGCCGGCGCTTTCCTGTTCGCGATCGCGCGCCGCCGCCTGAGCGCGCGCGTGCTGTTCGAAGTCCTGGTGGAGTCCGCGCGCACCACGGCGATGCTGTTCACTCTCCTGATCGCGGCGACGCTGTTTGCGAATTTCGTGAACTTCACCACCATGCCGGGAGACTTGAAGGACCTGATCACCCTGAGCGGCCTGTCGCCCACCATGATCATCGTGGCGATGATGCTGATCTACGTCGTGCTGGGCACCGTCATGGAGGAACTCACCATGGTGCTGCTCACGATTCCGCTGTTCTTCCCGATCGTGGCGTCGCTGGGGTTCGACCCGATCTGGTTCGGCGTGCTGATCGTCATGGTGGTGCAGATCGGATTGATCTCGCCCCCCGTCGGCATGAACATGTTCGTGCTCAACGCGCTGCTGCCGGGTGTGGGATTGGGCGCGATCTACCGCGGCTGCTGGCCGTTCGTGTTCGTCCTGGTCGTTATGCTGGCGCTGCTGATCGCCGTGCCCCAGCTGAGCCTGTGGTTGCCTTCGCTCATGAAGTGAGCCGCCGGCTCATTCGGCCGCTTCGTTCGCCGCCGCCTTCATGTGCACCACGCGCTGCGGGAACGGAATGTCCACACCGGCGCCTCGCAGTCCTTCGAGGATGCGCAGGTTCACTTCGGATCGCACGTTGATCTGCCCATTGGACGGATCGTCGATCCAGAAGAGCAGGCTGAATTCCAGGCCGTCGGCGCCGAATTTGTTTAGGTGCGCGATCGGCCCGGGATCCTTCAGGACTCGCATGGTCGAGGTCGCAGCCTCGCAAAGAATACGCTGCACCTGGATGACATCGCTGTCGTAGCCCACCGCGATGTCCGTGGTCAGCAGCACGCGCGTGTCCGCGAGCGACAGGTTCTCCACGCGCTCCGTGATCACCTTCTCGTTGGGCACGATCGCCTCACGGCCGTTGGATGCGCGGATCAAGGTGTAGCGGGTCTTGATGTCCGTCACAACGCCCTCGAAGTTGTCCACCTTCACCATGTCGCCGATGCGCAGCGAGCGCTCGAACAGGATCACGAAACCACTGACGTAATTGGACGCGAGCTTCTGCAATCCGAAGCCCAGGCCGACGCCCAAGGCGCCGCCCAGCACCGACAGCGCCGTGAGGTCCACGCCAACCGCCGACAGTGCGAACAGCAGTCCCACCAGCAGCAAAACCGAGCGCAGCACGTTGGCCGCCACGCGTCGCAGCGACAGATCGTGCACTGCCCGGTTCAGCACACGGTTCTCGACCGCCGCCGAAATCCACAGCGCCAGCACCAGCACCGCGCCTGAAGACAGGAGGCCCTGCACGAGCGCCAGCAAACTGATGTTGGTCTTGCCGAACGCGACATGGATGTCGTCCATCCGGTCCATCAGGTCCGGCAGCAAGCCGAGGATCCACAGCACCGCGGCCAGCCATGCGAGCCACGAGAACAGGTTTTCCACGTAACGGGCGGCGCCGGATCGCGGGAAGACCACCCTGAACACCCGGGCGAGAAAGCGGATGCCCGCCAGCGACGTGAGCACCGGCACGGCCACCTTCAGCAGCGGCGCCGGCTGGCGCTGCACCATCACCAGCATGGCGCTGTATGTCAGGCCCAGCGCCAGCAGCGGGAACAGAAGGCCGTCGATGATGTGGTGGCCGAACCAGACTGAATGGTTCGCGTGCTTGCGGCCGATCAGCCAACACACTCCATACGCCAACGCCAGGCAGCCCAGCAGCACCGCAAGCTGCAAGGGCACGCCCGGTTGGCCCAGATCATGGACCAGCGTCTCGAGTTCGGTCATGAGCGCGTGCGGTCAGGTGGTCCAGACCGGTTTGCGCTTTTCAGTGAAGGCCGTCACGCCCTCTTGCGCGCAGCTGTCCATCATGTTCACCGCCATCGTCTGGCCGGCCAGCTGGTACGCCGCCGCCATGCCCATCTCACGCTGGCGATAGAAGAATTCCTTGCCGATGGCGATGGCAACGCGCGGCTTTTCCAGGATGCTCGCAACCAGCTTCTCGACTTCCGCATCGAGCTGCTCGGGCGCGACCACGCGATTGACCAGCCCGCGCTCGAGCGCCTGCTGCGCCGTGATGAACTCGCCGGTGAGCAGCATCTCCATCGCCTGCTTGGGCGCGACGTTGCGCAGAAGCGGCACGCTCGGCGTCGAGCAGAACAGGCCGAACTTCACGCCGCTGACCGCGAAGTTCGCGTTGTTCGACGCGACAGCGAGATCGCACTGCGCGACGAGTTGGCAACCGGCCGCCGTCGCCACTCCGTGCACGCGAGCAATCACCGGCACCGGCAGGCGCTGGATGCTCATCATCATCTCGCTGCATTGGTCGAACAGCCGCTGGTAATACTCCAGCTGCGGCGTGCCTATCATTTCCTTCAGGTTGTGGCCGGGGCAGAAAGCCTTGCCGTTCGCCGCCAGCACGACGACGCGCGCCGTTTCGTCGCATGCGACCTCATCGAACGCCGCTTGCAGCGCCGCCAGCATTTCCTCGCTCAATGCGTTGAAATTCGCCGGCCGGTTCATCGTGAGGGTGACGACACCCCTTGCGTCGCGTTGCCGCGTGACCGCATCGCCCAGTGCTTCAGTCATGTCATAAGTCCGCCAGGACGCGGATGTGGGCCTCGACGCTGCGTCCCAGGGCGCTGAGGTTGTAGCCGCCTTCGAGCGAAGACACGATGCGGCCGTTGGCATGCTTGTTCGCGATCTCCTTCACCCGCGCGGTGATCCAGGCGTAGTCCGCCTCGACCAGGCCCAGCTGGCCCAGGTCGTCCTCGCGATGCGCGTCGAATCCCGCGCTGATGAAAATCATCTCGGGCTTGAACGCTTCCAGCCGCGGGATCCAGTGCTGCTCGATCAGCTCGCGCACCACGGGGCCGCGCGTGTACGCCGGCACCGGCAGGTTGACCATGTTCGGCGCGCGCGAATCGGCGCCGGAGTACGGATAGAACGGGTGCTGGAAAAAGCTCACCATCAGCACGCGCTCGTCGCCGGTGAAGATATCCTCGGTGCCATTGCCGTGATGGACGTCGAAGTCGACGATGGCGACGCGCTGCAGCCCGCGCCGCTCCAGCGCGTATTTCGCCGCCACGGCGATCTGGTTGAAGATGCAAAAGCCCATCGCGCGGCCATGGCACGCGTGATGCCCGGGCGGACGAACCGCGCAGAAGGCGTTGGACAATTCGCCCGTGAGCACGGCGTCGGTCGCGGCGATGACCGCGCCGCTGGCGTGCAATGCGGCGCTCCAGCTATGGGCATTCATCGCGGTGTCGGGATCGATGTGGGCGTAGTTGGGGCCGCCCGCCGAAATATCGTCGGCCAGTTCCTCCGCCATGCCGCGGATGGAGGCCACGTGCATCTTGTCGTGCGCCAGTTCGATCTCGCGCACATTGGCCAGGGGCGCCTCGCGCCGGTCCAGCACGTCGGCGACGCCGGAAATCAGCAGGCGGTCCTCGATGGCGTCCAGCCGCTGCGGACATTCGGGATGGCCGGGACCCATTTCATGACGCCGGCAATCGGGATGCGTGAAATACCCGGTTTTATTCATGTGCCATGCTCATCGGTACGCGATTTCGGATAACGTTCGGGACTGAATCTCACACCGTATTTGCCACAGTCCCATGGAAGCACAACAAAAACTCAAAGCGCTCCTTGACCAGCTTAACACGGTGATTGTCGGCAAATCCGCCCAGGTGCGCGACTGCGTGGCGTGCCTGCTGGCCGGTGGGCACCTGCTCATCGAAGACGTGCCCGGCGTCGGCAAAACCACCTTGGCCCACGCGCTGGCGCGCTCGTTCGGGCTGCACTTTTCGCGGGTGCAGTTCACCGCCGACCTGATGCCCAGCGACCTGTCGGGCGTCTCCATTTATGAGCGTGCCAAGGAAGCCTTCGTGTTCCATCCCGGGCCCATCTTCGCCCAGGTGCTGCTGGCCGACGAGATCAACCGCGCCAGCCCGAAGACCCAGAGCGCGCTGCTCGAGGCGATGGAGGAAAAGCAGGTGACGGTGGAGGGCGAGACGCGCGCCCTGCCCGCGCCGTTCTTCGTCATCGCCACGCAGAATCCGCATGACCAGCTGGGCACGTTCGCGCTGCCCGAATCGCAGCTCGACCGCTTCCACATGCGCATTTCGCTGGGCTACCCCGATCGCGCGGCCGAGCGCGAACTGCTCAACGGCGCCGACCGCCGCGGCATGGTCGAGTCGTTGCGCAGCACACTCACACCGGTCGATCTCCAGATGCTGCAGCAAAAGGTATTTCAGGTCCACGCCGCCGAGCCGCTGCTGACCTATGTACAGGACCTCGTGGCGGCAACGCGCTCGGGCCGCTGGTTCCTTCAAGGCTTGTCGCCGCGCGCGGGCATTGCCGTCGTTCGAGCCGCGAAGGCGCAGGCTTTGCTCAACGGCCGCGACTACGTGGCGCCCGACGACGTGCAGGCCGTGCTGCCGCAAACCGTCGCGCACCGGATGATCCCGGTGGGCGACGCCGGCCGCGGGCCGATCGAACAGGTGCGCGCCATGCTGGAGGCCGTGCCTTTGCCATGAACGCCGCCGCGCTCAATCCGTTCTCGTTCGCGCAGGGACGATTCCGGCAATGGTGGCAGGCGCGGTTGCCGCTGTCCGACACCATCACGCTCACGCAGCGCAACGTGTACATCCTGCCGACGCGGCCCGGCTTCATGCTCGGGGCGACGCTGCTGGTGCTGCTGATCGGCTCCATCAACTATCAGCTGAACCTGGGCTACCTGCTCACGTTCCTGCTGGCCGGTTGCGGCGTCGTCGCGATGCACGTGTGCCACGGCACCCTGCGTGGCCTGACCATGAACCTCACGACGCCGGACGCGCAGTTCGCGGGCACCAGCACCACCTTGACCGTCGTGCTGACCAACGAACGGGCGTCGCCGCGTTACGGCATCGGCCTGGCCGTGCTGGATGCGACGCACGAAGATCGCTGGGTCTGGACCGACGTGCCGGCGCTCGGCCAAAGCACGGTGCAAGTCGCGTTCAAGCCCGAGCGGCGCGGCGTGCATCGCGTGCCGCCGCTCACCGCCGAAACGCGCTTTCCGCTGGGCACCTTCCGCGTATGGACGGTGTGGCGCCCGTCCGCGCAGGTGTTGGTCTATCCCAAACCCGAGGCCTTCCCGCCGCCGCTGCCACCGGGCGAGCCGCGCGCCGGTGGAGTCGTGACGGCGCGCGCGGAGAGCACGGGCGAGTTCGACGGCGTGCGCACGTACCGGCGCGGCGATCCCCTCAAGCTGGTGGTCTGGAAAAAAGTGGCGAAGGCCGACGAACTGGTCAGCCGCGATTCACAGCAGGCGCAGCGCTACGAGCTGTGGCTGGATTTCGCGCACGCCGGACATGCCGATACCGAACACAAATTGTCGCGGCTCGCAGCCTGGGTCGTGCAGGCGGAGCGCCTCGGCCTGGATTACGGACTGCGCCTGCCGGGCCAGCAGGTTCCGACCGGCAGCGGCGAAGCGCACAAGCGGCGCTGCCTGGAGGCGCTGGCGACATGTTGACTGCACGCCGGTCAGGCCCGGACGATTCCGCATTTGCGCGGCAGGCCGCGCCGGTGGCCGCGTTGCTGCGGCTGCACTCGCTGCCGCGCGACGGCCGCGACACGCTGTTCCTGCTGCTGGTGATCGGCTGGATCATCCTGCCGCAGGTGGGCAACCTGCCCTTGTGGTGCAGCGCGCTGGCCGGCGCGCTGCTGGTGTGGCGCGGCTGGCTGGCGGTGAGCTCGCGTCCGCTGCCGGGGCACTGGTGGGTGCTGGGCCTGCTCACCGTCGCGCTCATCGCGACTTACCTGTCGTACCGCACCTTGCTCGGCCGCGACGCCGGCGTCACGCTGATCGTCACGCTGCTCGCGCTCAAGACGCTGGAGTTGCGCGCCCGCCGCGACATCTTCGTGGTGTTCTTCCTGGGCTTCTTCACGATGCTCACGAATTTCTTCTTCTCGCAGTCGCTCGCCACCGCCGCTGCGATGCTGCTGGCGCTGCTCGGATTGTTGACGGCGCTGGTCAACGCGCACATGCCGGTGGGCAAGCCGCCGCTGTCGCATGCGGCGCGAACCGCCGCGTGGATGACGCTGCTGGGCGCGCCGGTGATGGCGGCGCTGTTCGTTCTCTTTCCGCGCATCGGCCCCTTGTGGGGAATTCCGAGCGATGCCATGAGCGGGCGCAGCGGCCTGTCCGCGACGATGCAGGTCGGCAACCTGGCCAGCCTCGTGCTCGACGAATCCATCGCGATGCGAGTGAAGTTCGAGGGCCGGGCGCCGCCGCAAAACGAGCTTTACTTCCGCGGCCCGGTGCTGTCGACGTTCGATGGGCGCGAGTGGCGGCCCCTGCAATCGCGGCTCGGGTCCCGCTCGTTGCTTGCGTTGCTGGGCGGCACGGCGCAACTGCAGGTCATGGGCGAGGCGGTGCGCTACGAAGTGACGCTGGAGCCGAACAACCGGCCGTGGATCCTGGTGCTGGATGCGGCCGCCACGCCGCCGGTGGTGCCCGGCTTCGAAACAGTGATGACCAGCGAGTTGCTTTGGGTGGCCAATCGCCCGGTCACGGACCTGCTGCGGTACCGAGCCGAAAGCCATACCAGTTTCAGGCACGGGCCGAGCAGCATCGCCGCCCTTCCACCCGAGTACCTCGAGCTTCCGGCCGGTTTCAATCCGCGCACGCTGGCGCTGGCGGCGCAAATGCGAAGCGATCCCAATCTGGCCGGCCGCGGCCCGCAAGCGCTGGTGCAAGCGGCGCTGGACCGATTGCGCACCGGCAATTACCACTACACGCTCGACCCCGGTGTCTTTGGCCGGGACAGCGCCGACGAATTCTGGTTCGACCGCCGCGAGGGATTCTGCGAGCACATCGCATCGGCCTTCGTCGTCCTCATGCGTGCGATGGGCATACCGGCGCGGCTGGTCACCGGCTACCAGGGCGGCGAATTGAACGGCGTGGACGGTTTCTGGATCGTGCGCCAAAGCGACGCGCATGCGTGGACTGAAGTGTGGCTGGCAGGACGCGGCTGGGTTCGGGTCGATCCCACATCCGCCGTGGCGCCCGGTCGCACCGGCTCGTTTCAGCGCCTGCAGGCGCCGCGCGGCGTGATCGCGAGCGCTTTCGGCAGCGTGAGCCCGAACCTCGCGGCAGGACTGCGTTCCGCATGGGAGGCATTGAACAACAGCTGGAATCAATGGGTGTTGAACTACACGCAAAGCAAGCAGCTGGACATGCTGAAGAACCTGGGCTTCACCACGCCCAGCTGGGAAGACCTGAGCTACGTGCTGTTGGCGCTGGTGGTGGCGCTCGCCTTGACCGGCGCGGCGTGGACATTGTGGGAGCGGCGCCAGCACGATCCCTGGCTGCGTTTGCTGATGCGCGTTCGCAAGCGGCTGGCGCATGCCGGCATCGAGCTGCCTCCCACCACGCCGCCACGTCAGATCGCCACCGTTGTCACACAGCGTTTCGGTGAACCCGGCCGTGCGATGGCAGACTGGCTGCTGAAGCTGGAGAGCCAGCGCTACGCGCGCCATCCGGACGTGAGCCTGGCATCGCTTCAGCGTGAATTCAAGCAACTGGCGTGGCCCACTCCCTGATACCCCGACCGCTCGCACTCGCCGCTTTGCTGGTGGCCGTCGGCGCATTCGTGCTGCCTGCGGCGGCGCAGAAGCCGCTGCGCAAGAACAACCCATCGGAGCGCAATGCGCAGCGGGGTGTGCCGTACGCCGGAAACGAGCAGGCAATGCATTGGGCCGACGAGGTGGCGCAGCGGCGAGGCCTTGACGCAGCGTGGGTTCGCAACGCGATCGGCCGCGCGCAATTCCTGCCTGTGGTGTCGCGGTTGATGCAGCCCGCGCCCTCGGGGACACCGAAGAACTGGCGCGTGTACCGCAGCCGTTTCATCGACCCGGTGCGCATCGCGGCCGGCGTGAAGTTCTGGCAGGACAACCAGGCGACGCTGGAGCGCGCGGAAAAGGAGTTTGGCGTGCCGCCGGAGATCATCGTCGGCATCGTCGGCGTGGAAACCATCTATGGCCAGCAGATGGGGAACTTCCGGGTGATCGACGCGCTGGCAACACTGGCGTTCGATTTTCCGCAGTCGCATCCGCGGGCTGCGGAGCGCAGTGCTTATTTCGCGGGCGAGCTGGAAAACTTCCTGATCCTGCAAAGCCAGGCCGGCACCGATCCGCTCAAGCCCCTGGGAAGCTATGCGGGCGCCGTGGGCATGCCGCAGTTCATGCCCAGCAGCTGGGCGCGCTGGGCCGTGGACTACGACGGCGACGGGCGCATCGATCTAGCACGCAGCCCCGCCGACGTGATCGGCTCGGTGGCCAACTACTTCAAGAGCTACGGCTGGCAGCCCGGCATGCCCACGCACTATCCGGTGAGTTTCGACGCGCAAAAGCTCGACAAGGACGCGCTGCTGGCGCCTGACATCCTGCCGTCGTTCAGCGTGGCGTCGTTCATGGCAAAGGGGGCGGTGCTGGAAGGCGCCGCGGCGCAGCACGCGGGTCCGCTCGCGCTCATCGAACTGCAGAACGGCGACGCCGAACCGCAGTATGTGGCGGGCACCGAGAACTTCTACGTGATCACCCGCTACAACTGGTCGAGCTATTACGCCATGGCGGTGATCGACCTTGGGCGTGAGGTGAAGGCGGCATTGCCGGCGGCGGCACCTGCCGATGCGCCTCGCGCCGAAGAACCGCCGGCAGCGGCGCCCTCCGCCGATGCGCCGCCCGCTCCGGTCGGCGATGCGCAGCCCGCTCCGGTCGGCGATGCGCAGCCGCCTGCTGCCGCGCCCGCCGAAAGCCCCGCCGTGCCATCTTCATCCGATAAGGATTGACCTATCCCGGCCCGGGCGCCGGCCGCTCGCATTCGGCGGCCAATGCCGGATCGATCTCGACATTGTGGAAATTGATCTCGATCGTGAGGCCGTCGGGATCGCGCAGGAACATCTGCAACAGCCCGATCTCGGGCCGGTAGCGTTTTCGGGCCGGCACGTTCAGCGCTTTGAGACGCGCATCGAGTTCTTTCGGCTGCGTCGCCGAGAACGCGATGTGATCGATGACGCCTGCGTTGTCGGTCGCCGAGCGTG
>Ga0105240_10009706_pt1 | contig 13589 bp, 13 predicted proteins | sample KBSC54metaG_FD_80426 | JGI IMG/M metagenome (GOLD analysis project Ga0105240, IMG submission 80426) | Corn rhizosphere microbial communities from Kellogg Biological Station, Michigan, USA - KBS C5-4 metaG | ecosystem: Host-associated > Plants > Roots > Rhizosphere > Soil | place: Michigan, USA... | reverse complement strand
GCCTTGGGGGCGATGTGCTGCTCGCTTTCAACCGGTCTGGGGGAGCGCTGGACCAGGCGATCGCCGAGATGGGATCGATGCCCCTGCCGCCCTATATCGCCAAGCTACGTCCGCCCGATAGTCGCGACTTTACGGATTATCAGACGATTTATGCGCGGGAAGCAGGGTCGGTTGCCGCGCCCACTGCCGGATTGCATTTCACCGTCGATCTGCTGGATCGCCTGACCGCAAAAGGATTCGCACGGGCGGATCTCACTTTGCATGTCGGGGCCGGCACCTTCCTGCCTGTCAGTACGGCAGATACCGACCAGCATGTGATGCATGCCGAATATGGATGCGTGAGTGCGGATGCGGCGCTGCGGCTGAACGCAGCGCGGGCAAGGGGCGGGCGCATTGTCGCGGTGGGAACGACCTCGCTGCGTACCCTGGAAAGCGCCAGCACGGAGGAGGGCCTGGTTCATCCGTTCACGGATGATACCGCGATCTTCATCACGCCCGGATACCGCTTCAAGGTGGTGGACGCGTTGATCACCAATTTTCATTTGCCGCGTTCGACCCTGTTCATGCTGGTCTGCGCTTTCATGGGGCTGGAAACCATGCGGCGCGCTTATGCCGAGGCGATCGAGAAGGAATATAACTTCTATTCCTATGGCGACGCCTGTCTGCTATTGCGGCCGCGATGAGCGATATTCGTTTTGAACTCAAAGCGACCGACGGTGCGGCCCGGACAGGGGGGCTGCACACCCCGCGCGGAGAAATCCGCACGCCGGCCTTCATGCCGGTGGGTACAGCCGGCACCGTCAAGGCGATGCTGCCGCAGAGTGTGCGCGAGACCGGCGCCGATATTCTTCTGGGCAATACCTACCATCTGATGTTACGTCCGGGTGCGGCGCGCGTTGCGCGGCTGGGCGGCCTGCACAAATTCATGAATTGGGAGCGGCCGATTCTAACAGACTCTGGCGGCTTCCAAGTGATGTCGTTGTCGTCGCTCCGTAAGATCACTGAAGAAGGCGTGCGCTTTCAGTCGCATATCGATGGTCATGCAGAATTTCTTTCACCGGAGCGGGCAATGGAAATTCAGAGGCTGCTCGGGTCTGATATTCAGATGGTTCTGGATGAATGCCCGGCTTTCGGCGCAAGCGAAACGGAGATTGAAAAGTCGCTAGCGCTTTCCATGCGCTGGGCGAAACGGTCCAAGGATGCGTTCGGCGAACAGCCGGGCCGCACCTGTTTCGGTATTGTCCAAGGCGGTGTCTTTCCGCATCTACGGGTACGTTCGGCGGAAGCGCTTCGAGAAATCGGCTTCGATGGCTATGCGGTCGGCGGCCTCGCAGTAGGCGAGGGGCAGGCCGCCATGTTCGATACACTCGATGTGTCGGTTCCATGCCTGCCGAAAGATCGTCCGCGCTACCTCATGGGGGTTGGAAAGCCGGACGACATTGTGGGCGCAGTGCTGCGCGGAGTGGATATGTTCGACTGCGTTTTGCCCACTCGTTCAGGCCGCAATGGCCAAGCCTTCACCTGGAACGGTCCCTTGAATCTTAAGAACGCCCGCCATGCCGAAGATCTCGCGCCGATCGATCCGGAATGTGGCTGTCCGGCCTGCCAGCAGTTCAGCCGCGCCTATCTGCACCATGTGGTCAAGGCCGGAGAAATTATCGCCGCCATGTTGTTGACTTGGCATAATCTGGCTTTTTATCAGAATTTGATGGCCGAGTTGCGCAACGAGATCGACAAGGGAGGGCTAGATGCTTTTGCCAAGGAATTTCGCGCACGGTACGACCGAGCGGCGGCCGACGCTTGACGAAAACTTCTTGGCTGACGAGGCTGCGTCACGGTCAATGTCGCAAACATGTGAATAACTGTCCCGATCAATGGTCTCGCTAAGCGAGGTGGTCAGTTAGTTCTGCAATAGTCGCGCCATGATTTTTTCGGGCGGCAACATCGTTTCCAAACCTATAAAATAATTCAGGAAACGCTGGCGCTCTGCAGCGATAGTGGGTTGGCTGAAATCGATCCAGGCGTGGCTGGGATTACCCAGAAGGCTTCGCAGCGTATCGGCGTCACCGAAACGCAGTGTGTGTAAGCATGAGAAGCGCGACCAGCCCATGACATCTTCCCGGCCGGGCGGTAGAATGAATATACATGTCCGGTTCAGTGCGACAGCTTCCAGCACCGTGGTGCCGCCTGTGCAGATCACATAATCCGCAAGTGAAATGCTTTCGAGCAAAGGCCGGTTGGTCACGGACGCTGTGGCGCCGGTGGTGGCGGAAAATTCCCGTGCCATGCCGCGATACCAACTTAGCGGATTGGCACGGGGATGAGGTTTGATGCTGATCTCGGCATGAGGACCGGGCCATGCTTGCAGGATAAGGTTTAGGAAATCGGCTTCACGGCCCGGGTAGTAACTGGCCGTTTCGCTGGAGTTGGAACGCGTGGCATAAAGAATTTTCGGATTTGCTGTTGGGGCGGAACGGACAGTGGCATGAGCAGCGATTTCAGCATAGCCGGGATGTCCGACGACAGATATTTTCGGGCGCGTGCGACCGAAGCGGCGTAGCAATTCCTCACTCGCTTTGCCCCAGACCAGATATTCATCAGCCTCGAATCCATCCAGATTCATCGGTTCGGTAAAAGCACCATGTTGGATGCATATTGCTGGAATGGAAGCCTGCCGGGCCCGAGCCAGTATGGCGCGCTCGAACAAATCATTGTCATTGTGCAGTACAACCTTTGATGGTGCGGCTTCTCGTATGAGATCTTCCGCAGCAAGCCAGCTCCATAAAGATATACCCCCGTTACGTGCCATCAATGCCGCCAGCAGTGGCGCATTGACATCATTCGGCGCGCACTGGTTCAATATATCGTCGGCGAGGGCCCGCAAACGCGATGATGAGACGGAGCGGCGCAATTGCAACCAGTTAAGCAAGTGCCGCGGCCGCAACGCGATGTGGTCAAGGAAGCGGATATTCACTGCCGGATCGATGCGATATAGCGGATTTACATGCATCGGCATGTGGCGCCGTTGCGTCAGCACGAACGCGCTGCTACGGGTTTTGAGAAAGGGCTTCAAATAGCTTTCCATCCGTGCCGATGCCTCGACAAGCAATTTGGCTTTCTGGGGCGCGTCTCTGTGTGCTGGGTGCTGCAGGCGGTGGCGGACCGTCAGTGCGAGTGACGCCAGCGCGGCAAACACAGGGTTGTCGGCGACCAGCCGATACGCGCGCTCGCGCAAATTATGCTGCGCCGCCGGTTCTCCGGATCGACATTCAACGGTCCAGCCTCCTGTCGTGTCCAACCAACCCGCAACCTCTCTCGTCGCGGACGCCGCGCCCACTAGCACCACGTGACGCGATGTTTCCCGGCGCAGCAGATCGTGCAAGCTGATGGCGAATGCCAGATGTCGCGCAGCATGGCGGAGCCCGGCGAAGAGAGCAAAGAGCTGAGCCTGCCGCCCCGCGTCCTTCTCTCGTGCCATTGCTCCTGACACGACATCTCCCACCTTCGCGAGCAACACCAACGCTGCATCGTCGATCGCCATCAACGCTTGCTCGGAATGTTGCAGGGTGATCAGGAGATAGGCGCCGGGCGGGTCAGGCAATGCGCAGGTGGAAAGTATGGGCCCCTGATCTAGGCCGCAGAGCATGCGTAAGTCGGCGATGGTGCGGGATGCGCCCAAATTCACGATGATGCCGGTCTTATGGGCCATATTTAAGGGCGGATTTCCAATGCAGAGGCTAAGGTTTTGATTCTTATCAAGAATAATTTTCGTAGATCGCGCGCCCATGGCACGACCGGGCTAGCGCTGTTGACAGCATCCCCAACAGCGCTTTTATAATAAAATATCTTTGGTTTATCAAATGCTTGGTTCCGCCTGCGGCTTTTCAGCGGCATGGGGATTGTGTCCGGTTCGCCATATCGCTTATTCCGCTTCATTGTCGGACGAAGCGAGTGGCGTTGTGCTGCATCTAAGGACGAATTGAGTATGCAAGATAAGGTGCGGGTAGCATTGTTGGGATGTGGCCGGGTTTCCCAGCGCTACTTTGAAGTCTTCGAGAGCGAAATCGCCGACAGAGCCCAGGTGATCGGGGTTTGCGACACCGTGCCCGCCCGCATGGAGCGCTTTGTCCAGCGTTTTGGTGCGACAGCGACATCTTCATTGCTCGATCTACTGGCACTGAAACCCGACATCGTTGTGGTACTGACGGAGTCCGGTTCGCACTATGAGCATGCGCGGACCGTGTTGGAACACGGCTTCCCCGTTATCATCGAAAAGCCCGTCACTTTGCGGGTAGAGCAGGCACATGATTTGACCGTGCTTGCAGCTTCAAAACGCCTTATGTGTGCGGTGATTAAGCAGAACCGTTACAATCCGGCCATTCAATTCGCACGCCGCGCGCTGGACGAGGGGCGCTTTGGGCGCATTTTCATGGGCGGGATCCGGGTACACTGGAGCCGGGAGCAGTCCTATTATGAGGATGGCTGGCATGGCACCTGGCGCATGGATGGCGGGGTGCTGACCCAGCAGGCGATCCATCATATCGACGTATTGCAATGGCTGATGGGGTCCGTGGCTGAAGTTTGTGCCCGCGGCGATCATCTGGTCAACAAGTTGGAAGCCGAGGACACTGCGATGGCGATGGTCAAGTTCGCCTCCGGTGCATTCGGGTCCATCGAAGCCACCACAGGTGCGCGCCCGCGGGACTTCGAGGCCTCGCTTACCATTTTGGGCACAGAAGCGACGATCCGCATTGGCGGCATCGCGCTGAATAATATTGAAAGCTGGGAACCGGTGGTTCCGCGTCCCGACGATGCCGAGATCTGCGCTCGATATTCCCAGAATGTTCCAACCGGTTATGGCCTCGGTCATGGCCCTTATTTGCGGGACGTGTTGGACCGGCTGCGGGCCGGTCGTATCGACCCTCCGGTCGGTCCGGAGGCTGCCAGCAAATCCCTAGCTCTGGTCCATGCGTGTTACGCCAGTATGGAGCGCAAGGGTTGGGTGCGCATGACCGACAATCCTTGGTCCGCGCGTCTGGGCAATACCAGCAATCTGCACGCCGTCGCGGGTTGAAATTTCATCGCTCTCCAAAGCAGGATCACATGGAAAACAAATTTCCCGGAAAGGATATCACGTCTGAAGACCTGATTTCCAAATTTCCCCTAGCGGCCAAAAAAGCTCCCGATCATCGCAGTATCTTCAAGGTGGGGAGCGTGGAATTTGGCGGTGATCTCATTCCCGTTATGGCTGGCCCTAACACGGTCGAAACCGAAGATTTGATCCTGAAGACCGCACACGCAGTGAAGAAAGCGGGTGCGCAGATTCTGCGCGGGGGCGCCTTTAAACCGCTCTCTTTCCCCTATCGCAGCGAAAAATATTTCGAACCTCGCGAGAAGGGGTTGCAGTGGCTATCCAAAGCGCGAGCCGAAACCGGGCTTCTGATTATTACTGAAATCATGGAGGAACGTTTCGTCCCTCTGGTGGCGGAACATGCCGATATCTTACAAGTCGGAACGCGCAACATGCAAAATTTTCCGCTGCTGACGGCCGTAGCCAAGACTGGTAAGCCAATCATGCTCAAGCGCCATTATGGTGCTTCGCTGCGCGATTGGCTGGGAGCAGCCGAATACATTTTGATAGAAGGAAACAGTAGAGTGATGCTGTGCGAACGTGGTGTGTCGGTGCCGCACACACACCGCGCGACATCCCGATTCCTCCTCGATCTGCAAGTCATCCCGGCGGCAAAGGAAGTCACTCATCTGCCGGTGGTGACTGATCCTTCCCATGCCACATTTTGGCGTCCCTGGGTGAAGCCGATGGCGCTCGCTTCGATTGCGGCCGGAGCCGACGGAATCATGCTGGAAGTTCATCCAGACCCACAGAACGCGGCTGTCGATCCGCTGCAGCCCATCGACTTCGATGCGTTCGGTGAGCTAATGAACGACATGGAAAGAGTGGCATCGGCAGTAGGCCGTACCGTTCGTAGCGCAGGCGCTTGAGCGCGATGTCCCTCCATGCGGGTCTGATCGACAATGCTGTAAGACTTGAAACTCCCTTATATGCTGCAATCATCGGCACCAAGCCATCGGCAGGCGCGCGCTCGCCGGCGCTCTGGAATGCTGCCTTTGCCCGTGCAGGCGTCGAAGGGCGCATGTACCCGTTCGATGTGTCTCTAGAAAAATTACCCGCCCTGATATCGGCATTGCGCGCCGATAGTCGCTTCGTGGGGGGCGCGTGCGCTTTGCCGCACAAGACGGCACTGTTGCCGTTGTTGGATGAGATTGAACCGGAAGCCCGCAACATCGGCGCCGTGAACTGCATCTATCGCCGGGACGGCAAGCTGGTTGGCGCCAACACCGATGGCGCGGGAGCGCTACCTGCGCTGGCCACCGCCGCTGGGGGCCTATCCGGAAAGACTGCCGTGCTGGTTGGCTTGGGCGGGGCCGGGCGAGCGGTTGCTGTGTACGTGGCGGGGGCGGTACGAGAAGTCCTCCTGTCCAACCGTCATGAGGGTGCAGCAAGGGAGATCGCTGTTCGGTTGGCCAATGCCGAAATTTGCTCCTTTCCTCCGTCGGTCGAATCGCTTTCCCGGGCGGATATTGTCGTCAACTGCACATCGCTAGGATCCAATCTCTTTCCTGGCCGCACCGCTCTGTCGGCTTCGGAGGATCCTGGCGTGAATTTGACGGAGAGCCGTAACGCGATCGGTATTGTTCCCGATACGGCCATCGTTTTTGATATTGTCTATCAGCCCAGTGAGACACCTTTGTTGAATTTGGCGAGGGCGCGCGAATTGCGGAATCTGAACGGCGAAGCGATGAATCTCGAGCAGGCCGTTCTGGCATTCGGTCGCGCGGTTCGGTCAAATCTGGCCGATAAAGATGTACGCCAGGCCATGCGGCGGGCCGCATCATGAGTGTCATCCTGGCCATGTCCGATGCGATGGTCTGGCGCCGTCCGGAGTTGTCGATTTTGTTCGATGAGGTCCGCACATCGGCTATGGGTGCAGCCCTTCAAGGCTACGATGTGGTGATACCCGGCGACCATATGCGTCGGATCACTTTGGTTCAGCGGCCCGACGTGAAAGTGGTTCTGCACTGTACCGATCTGGATAGTCTGATCTATTGGCGTGAGCGCGGCGTAGAAATGGATGTGATTTTCACGCCGTCTGCCCTGGCGCAGTTGGAGGCTGAAGAACGCACTCGGAATACGCTTGTCCTCGCCAAGGATCGGCTGCAAGGCGAAATGATCACGCAGGATTGCATAGCCGTCGCGCGGGGTGGGATGGGGATCGGTGAGGAGTATCGGGAGCTGGTTACCGGAATGCGAGCGTTATATCCGCTGAAAGCCGGTACCGGCATAGATTTTGGGCTGGTGGGATGATCAGCGTCGTTGTCCGTTCCAAGAACGAAGTCAAATGGATGGAGCGCTGCCTGCGCGCGTTGTCTCATCAAAGGTTAGGCGCATTAGACGTCATCCTGGTGGATAATGAATCCACTGATGGGACAGTTGATGTGGCGGAGCGCTTTGGTGTGCGCGTTATCTCGATCGGTGACTCCGAATTCTCGTACGGACGGGCGCTGAACATTGGCATTCAGGCCGCCCGCCACGAAATCGTGGCGATGCTTTCTGCGCATTGCATTCCAGTGAACGATTTGTGGGCCGATTATCTGCTGGCGCATTTTGTCTCCGATCAGGGCGGGGAAGTGTGCGGAGTCTACGGTCGCCAGCTACCGCTGCCAGACAGCGCGCCAGTTGATTCGCGCGATCTTTGGACCACCTTCCGCCGCGAACGTGTACGGCAGCATGTCGATTATTTCTTTCACAACGCAAATTCGGCTATTCGCCATTCGATCTGGCGTAATGCTCCTTTTGACGAGCAGATACGGGGCGTCGAGGACCGGGAGTGGGGCCAACGGATGGTAAAAGCGGGATACAAATTGGTCTATGAGCCGAATGCGGGCGTTTATCACCATCACGGCATCCATCAAGGGCTTGATGAAGGTCGCGCACGACGCGTGGCTCAGGTGCTGGAATATATCCGGAGCATGGAATGACCGAGGCTGTCGCGCTCATTCCTATTCTGAATGAACCGGGGGTGTTCGACCGTCTGACGGTTCCCCTCGACGGGCGCTGCGGGCTCGCCCGCACCATCGAAGCGATGCATCGCGAATTGCCTCAGGTCACTATCCTGGTAACGACGGACAGTCCCGAGCTTCGGGAATATGTGGCCAGCAAATTCCCCTTTGTTCGTCTGCATGCGCGCACGCAACGTGACTATGTCACGTCGTTGGTGGCCGCGCTCGATACGCTGCCATCCGATCCAGAGGTGGTGTTGGTTGTGGAGTGCACCCACCCGTTCCGTCCGTCCGGCCTGTTCGGAAAATTGCTGGGTGGTCTCGCCGGACATCGGGAAATGGACAGCGTCGTATGCGTGCGCCAGTTGAAGGGTATGCTGTGGCACACTGAAGCTGATGGTACCATATTTCCAGCGCAGGAGCTGGATGATCCATCACCCAATATCTTTTTTCAGGAGCTTGTGGGTCTGGGTCTTGCTACGCGTCCTCGATTGCTGCGAATTGGCCGGCGGCTCGGCGACAATGTCGGCTTTGAAGTGGTAGACGATATTTGGAGCCTTTGCGATCTACGAGACGATCGCGGTGTGCGGCGTGCGCGAACAGTGGCGGCGCTGATCTCGTCCTTGGAGGTTTCTTGAAAACAATCGCCATCATTCCCGCCCGCGGGGGGTCCAAGGGACTCAAAGACAAGAACGTACTGGTGTTGAATGGAAAGCCGCTGATTGCGCATTCTGTTCATGACGCCATTGAATCGGGTGTATGTGACCGGGTTTTGGTAACCACCGACAGCGAGAGAATACGCGATGCCGCTGAAGCGGCAGGGGCTTGGTGCCCCTTCTTGCGCGACGGTACGCTTGCGGAAGACCGCACGCCGACAGAACCTGTTCTGACAGACGCGCTCGCAAGAGCTGAGGCGATCGACGGGCCATTCGATATCGTGGTATTTTTGCAGCCTACCGATATCTTTCGGTCACCCTCCTGGATAACCAGCGCAGTCAATACGTTGAAAGCGCGCCCGGAATTGGAAAGCGTGTTCGCGGCGGCCAAGACGCACAAGAATTTCTGGATTCGAGATGAGCATGGGCAACCGCGCCGGGTTTTCGATTGGATGGCGGTCTATGGTCCGCGCCAGACGCGTACGCCCCTCTACCGCGAGGATACTGGGCTTGCCTGCGCCACGCGCGCCGAACTGGTCCGCAAGGGGCGTAGGACGGGTGACATCGTCGAGATAATCGAAACGGACGACTTTGCCACGGGGATTGATATCCATAATGCGTTCGACATGTGGCTTGCCGAACAGGTACTCAAGCAAAGGAGGGCGACATGAAAGATGGTGGAAGAAGCTTTCCGACGCGCTCGTACAAGACACCGGACGAATATTTTTTGGCCTACACACAAGAGATTGCTGCGGCTATGGCGAGCGTGGACCGGACGCAATTTGCTGCCGCCGCCGCCATCCTGCGCAGTGCGTTGGAGCGCCGTGCCACGATTTATGCCTGTGGCAATGGCGGATCGGCGGCCATATCCAATCATCTATTGTGTGACTTTCTGAAGGGTATTCAGAGCGGAACGGATTTTCGCCCGTCTGTGGTTTCGCTCTCTAGCACTATGGAAGTCGTAACGGCCATCGCCAACGACATTTCCTACGATGATGTGTTTCTATACCAGCTGCGCACTTTGGCCGATCCGGGCGATGTTTTGGTTACCATCAGTTCTTCCGGAAATTCCGAGAACATTGTTCGTGCCGTCGACTGGGCGAACGGTCACGGCGTTTCCACGATTGCCATGACCGGCTTTACAGGTGGGCGATCGGCTGAAAAAGCGGGGACCATCCTGCACGTTGGAGCCAGCAATTATGGTGTGGTGGAAGACGTTCATCAGATGCTGATGCATAGCCTGGCACAGTATCTACGCAGTTCCGCATTGCCAGAAGACAGAATACCCGAGATCAAATTCTAAACCGGACCTTTCATGACTGAATATATTTCAGTCATGAACCGTTTTGGTGCGTAGCAGTCTTGTGTCGCTGAAAATTGCTTTTTGGCGATCGAGGACAATTCTACATCAGTCATCCCTTTTAGGCGACCGATTTCGCGGGTCATAGATTGAGTGTCGCGACAAAGAATAGCGCTCGTTCGCGCCGCGATGTCAGGCAGCGCGCCGCTATTCTGCACCACAGTTATGCAGGATAGCGCCATGCTTTCTATCGCGATAAGGCCAAAGGGTTCTTGCCATTGGGACGGCACAAGCGACACCTGTATTCCCAACCGGTCGAACGCTTCGCCGACATCTGCAACTGCGCCGTGGAAGGTAACATTGATCGGCGCCGATCGGCGAAGGTCTGCCGCCCACTTCTCGGCGCCTAGGCCGACCGTGCCTAGTATATGTAGGTGTAGATCGGGATGATCCCGCGCAATCTCAATGGCCTGGTCTTGGCCCTTTTCGGGCCGAATCGTGCCGGCGATCGCCATCTGACGTAGAGGAATGCCGAAAAAGCGTTCGCGAAACGGCCGCGAAGAAAACTGGATCGATAGGGCGTTTTCCACCAACGCCAATTTTCTCACGCCCGCCGGCGGCAATACAGTCGCAATTCTGGCCCGCACGAATTCGGATATAGCGACAATTCGATAAGTGACGCGAAAGCGGCTGGCGAAAGTGATAATCTTTTTTTCCATCCTGCTGTGATCAAGATGGAGGTGATAGATCGCCCGTGTTCCGCTCAATAGGGAAAGGGCCAGAACAAGCGGAAATTGACGACCGCCATTGGCATAGAGGAGTGTGGCGCGACGCGCGGCCACCCTGTGGCGCACTATACCCAATATTGTGTAACCGATCAGGCGCACCATGTCAGTCACGCCTTTGCGGCGATGCGTCATATCGGGTGGGGTAGCATCGAGAATACGCGCGTCTGGAAATCGCCGCTTTATCTCGGCTTCTAGCGGGCCGCCCGGTGGAATACAGAAGGCACACGATTGCCCACGGACAGCTTCGGCGATATCGAGCAATATGCGTTGGCCGCCACCGATATAAGGATACTGATCAAAAAAAAGGATCATTCCTGGATCAGCGCGGCGCTGCACGTGGAGGCGCTGCTTTGGCAGCGCGCAAAACCTTGCGGGGCGAGCGGATAACGAATCCCGCGGCATCCATTAGTATTATAGCGATGAAGCCGACAACCAATCCCAACGCGACGGCGATTCCCAAGAAAAGGACTGGCTTGGGAAAGGTCGGTAAATCCGAAGCGTGCGGCGGATCTAATATTTCTGCTGCATAGGACACCCCTGGCTGGCTCAGTAGCCTCAGATTTTCCTGCATGCCCATCAGCATGAGAAGCGATTGCCGGTATTCTTGGACTGTGAGCGTGTCGAGCCGGCTTCGCAGATAGCCGATCATATGGTCGGCACGCTGCGCCGCCGCAATGCGCAACATTTCGGTTGCTTCCTTGTGCACTGCCGTCAGCAAACCGACAGAAAATTTTGGATCCGTGGAAGTCATCGATATCGTTACAATGTCGGGTTGGTCGTCGGGCATATCGATTTTCAGGCGCGATTCCAGATACGTCGCGATAGCGTCTGGGGTAACGGTTTTGGTGGTCGGGGCACCTAGCAACGCATAGAACGGCCCCAGCAGCCGCGGCTGGGCCCGATAAGCTTTGCGTTCAGAATCCCAGGAGTCTGGGAATGCCACGTTCATGAGGTCGTGATACGTCATGAGGCGACGCCCCAGCTCGACGGTGGTCAGTGCGACCTGGTAGCGGCGAAACTCTGTGTCGGTTCCCACGCCTTTCAGCAGACTGGACAGCCCGGACACACCTCCAACACTGGACATTAGGCCGCCGGCGTCACCCTGTTGCGGAATGGCGGCGACCTTCATCCCCACCGTGTAGCGCGGCTGAATGAAGAATAGAGCGATCAAAGCGACAAGGAAAAAGACGCCGGCCGAAAAGACCAGCGTTTGCCAGCATTCCCGCACCAGCCATGTCAGATGGCGCAGGGTAATCTCTCGAGTTTTGGCCGGGGTGGACATTTCAGACATGATCTTCTGGTTTGCCGGAGGGGCGATTGACCAACCAGCAGGCTGCCGCCCCGTAGGCCAAACCGAACGTACTCCAAACGTAAAAGCGGAGGAAAGTGCCTTCTATTTGAAGTGCGAGGAACATAGCGAAAAACCCCACAAAAACGCCTTTGGCCAAGTTGGCATTGGGATCATGTGATTTTGCCAGCCGGAGGAAGCGCCGAATCATGTCCACAGTCAGCAGGAGTAGCCCCACAAGCCCGGGAGCACCCATCGTTCCGCCAGCCTCGAGATAGGGATTTATGAAGGGGCTACCGCGATAGCTGAGCCACGGTGCGCCATAGCGCTGACTGAGCGTGGCGCCCGGAACTTGCGTTGTGTAGGGCTGATCAGCGCCAAATCCGATGCCTGTCCAAGGGTGATTGACAAAGGCATACCACGACACGATTGCACGCGGTATCCGATTGCCAGCGCGCGCGAGAATGGCAACAATTATGTCCAGCGGATTCTTGGCATGCGAGAAAAAGCCAAGGATTAATTTGAAATAAGGTGTGCTGCTGAAATAGACAACGAGGATTGCGGTTACGACGGTCACTACCACAGCAGTAGCCCCCAACATTCGCCAACGATACGGCGACAGCATGGCGACCAAAAATACGGCGATGCCGAAACCGAAAATGGCTGTTGTCGAGGCGAGCGCGAGGCAGCCTACGCTAGCGGCAATAACATCCCATCCGAATCGGCGCATGCCGCAGCTGACATAATAGAGCGAGGCAGCCAAATAAGCGGAAAAATAGATCGCTGCATAAGACGGCTCGTAGAACCACAGATGCGGGCGGCCCAAAGTCGTAAGAGCGAGAGTCCCAGTGGCATAGCGCAATCCGATTTCCAGAATCAGTAGCCCGATCTGGATACGGTAAGCTCCGAACCAGACCCGTATCGTTTCTTCCAGCGGTCGGTCTCGAGCGAAATTGAAGAACAAGGGAATGATCACCCAAAAGGAAAAGATCATCCAGATCGTGTAGCCAATCGTTCGGACCGTATCGTAGCTCTGACTGATGGACAGGCAGGCGGCCAATGTGAGAAGGCTGGAGACCGCAATCAATCCACGGTCATAAAATACACGGTTAGAGGCACGCAGAATGTCCATCGCTGCGGCGGCCAGGATCGTAAAAGCCACGAACCGAAAGGTCATCCCGCCGATCCGGAATGCCAAGACGTCGCCACCAATGAACAGAAAGGATAGGAGTATCAGTGCGACCCAGGGATAGCGGATCGCTTGGACCAATAAACCGGGTCCGGTGGAGGAAATCTGCGGCGCGGTGATGTCGGTCATATCATGCGGCCGTGCCCGGCGCCCACGATGTATGTTGGCAGCTTCGATTTCACGCCCGTCCTTCGGTTGACGTCGGGAAAGGGGGCTTGTATCAGCGCCCGACTGGCATGAACAATGCCACAAGCGCTATTGGCGTCAAAGCACAAAACTATGCCTCTAT
>Ga0105240_10009705_pt1 | contig 13589 bp, 12 predicted proteins | sample KBSC54metaG_FD_80426 | JGI IMG/M metagenome (GOLD analysis project Ga0105240, IMG submission 80426) | Corn rhizosphere microbial communities from Kellogg Biological Station, Michigan, USA - KBS C5-4 metaG | ecosystem: Host-associated > Plants > Roots > Rhizosphere > Soil | place: Michigan, USA... | reverse complement strand
TCGTCGCTGGATTTCGCTTCGACCCAGACCGTTCCGGAAGCGCGTTCTTCCTGCTTCCAGAACGGGGCGTGGACTTTCAGATAGTCCATCAGGAATTCGCAGGCTTGGAACGCCGCCCGGCGATGGGCGGCCGCGACGCCGACGAACACGATCTGCGCGCCAGGCGTCAGCCTTCCGACGCGATGGATAATCGTGACACCGAGCAGCGGCCATTTCTTTTCTGCTTCGCCGACGTGGCGCGCGATCTCGCGCTCGGTCATCGCCGGATAGTGTTCCAGGATCAACGCGGCCAACCCAGTATCGGTGCGAACATGGCCGGTGAATGTCGCAACGCCACCGATGTCAGCGCGATCTTTGGTCAGCGCGCCGACTTCCGCGCCGATGTCAAAGTCATCCTGCTGGATGCGGATCATCCGCCTGTCACCGGCGGAAAGAACGCGACTTCATCGTTCGGCGCGACGGGTGCATCGAGTTGCACATGTTCCTGATTTAGTGCTGCTCGAAGACGCCTCGTATCGGAAAATGCATCTGCATAACCGGCACCGTGTTTGCTCAGATATTCAACCAGCGCACCAACCGTCTTCACATTGTCGGGGAGATCGATGGTCTCTTCACCCTTGCCGATCTTCTGCCGCACCCAGGCGAAGTAGAGCAGGGTCACGACGCGATCCGTGGACCGTGCAGATGCTTAAGGCCGGCGCGGAAATAGACATAGCCGGTATAGACCGTCAGCGCCGCAGCGACCCAGAGCAGCCCGTAAGAAAATGCGGCATAGGTCAGCGCCTGAATATCCGGCAGATATTTGTCGGCGAGCGGGGTGAGGATCATCGCGCCGATGGCGATCATCTGGATCGTGGTCTTGAACTTCGCGAATACGGTCACCGGGATGCTGACCCGCGCGCCGGCGAGGAATTCGCGCAGACCTGACACCAGGATTTCGCGCGCGAGAATAATCAGCGCCGGAACAAGGCGCAGAAGGCTCGACAGGCTCATGGTCAGGTTGAACTGATGAATCGCCCCCTCGGCCACCAGCATCATCAGCGCCACCGCGACCAGGATCTTGTCCGCGATAGGGTCGAGCATGCGGCCGAACTCGGATCCGGCGTTCAGCTTGCGCGCCGCCAGCCCATCCAGTGCGTCGCTCGCGCCCGCAATGCAGAAAACGGCAAACGCAGTCAGCCGCGCCGTATCGCCCGGCAGCACGAACGCCAGAGCGAACACCGGCACCAGAACGATGCGCATGATGGTGAGAATATTGGGCAAAGCGAGCATGGACTCAGTCTAGCACCGCGGGGGCGCCCGGCGCGACCCTTCAACCGAGATGAGGATCGGTCACACTCGGCGCACCGGTCTCCACGTGGCCGGCGAAATGGCGCACGAAGCCGCCGGATGCTTCGACGCGGACGTCGTACCAGTTCGCGTTCAGCGCGATGGCGGTGCTCAGCGAGGGGGACTTTCCCGATTCCAGCGGGACCGTCTTGGGTTCGCCGGGCGTATAGGCATCGTGAACAGCAAGCGCGGCCGGGAACGCGCCACCATTGCGCATCTCGCACCGTACTTCTCCGGATATGTCGTGACGCAGGTCGATCTCGACCATGTCGTTGCCGTCGCCGGCGAAGCGGCGGAAGAACCCATTCGGTCCCAGCACGCTGAAATCATAGGCGCCGTTGCGCGGCAGCTTGTAGGATAAGGTCTTTCCTGCCTCGACGGTGAAGAACCAGGGGCCGATCTTTGTATCCGCGGCCGCGACCCGGAACGCCGCGCCGGCGGCGCCCCTATTCCTGAACGTGAGCTGGAAGCCGTCGGCCATGGCCTGGCCGTCGGCATGTAGATCGTAAGGCAATGCACGGGCAGGGCGGCCACCCTTTTCCTGACGCGGCATGTCTTCGCTCAGATATTTCGGCGGCGGCAACTTGCACTGTTTGTCTGCGCGCTTCATGCCGTTCAGGCCGTCGCGGAAATGCTGTAACGAGCCGTTCTGCGTGAAATCGAATATCGAGGTCAGATCGCCCGTCACTGCACGCCGCCACGCTGAGATGTTCGGTGCTGCGATGCCGAACCTTGTTTCCAGAAACCGCAGCACAGATGTGTGATCGAAGACTTGCGAATTGACGAAGCCGCCCGCCGTCCACGGCGAGACGACCATCATTGGCACGCGTGGGCCAAGGCCGAACGGAACCCCGTGATAGACCTCTCCCGTCACATCGACCGTGCTCGCGCCCATATCCGGCGCGATCGCGGGGATCGGCGGCGGCATGTGATCGAAAAAACCGTCGTTCTCGTCATAATTCACGATGAAAGCGGTCTTCGCAAAGACGTCCGGGTTTGACGCAAGAGCATCGAGAAGCTGCGCCGTCAGCGCTTCGCCATACGAAGGACAGGCGCTTGGGTGTTCGCACATGATGTAGGGCGCGACAATCCACGACACCTGCGGAAGGCGATCCATCGCCACGTCCTGCGCGAAAGCGGCGACGATATGCTCGCCGCGCGAGGATTCGGCATTGTGCTTGTTCGATCCCTTCACCCAGGAGCGCGCACGTTCGATCAGTGCGGCATCGCCGCCGTCGCGGAAGTTTGCGAAATAGGCCAGCCCGTTATCGCCGTAATTGTCGTATTCCTGATAGATGCGCCAATCGATGCCGGCGTTCTGTAGCTGTTCCGCATATGTCGTCCAGGTGAACGCATCGAATTTCCTGGTGTCGTTCTTCAGGTCCGCCGTTTCGTTTGCTTCGTCGGGATTGGCGACGGCCCACTGATCGTGGTCGACCGTCAGGCCGCTTGTGCCGCTCCACAGATGCAGACGGTTCGGTGTCGTCGGCCCGAACACCGAGGCGTGATAGGCGTCGCAGATCGTGAAAGCATCGGCGAGCGCGTAATAGAACGGGATGTCGTGGCGCTCGAAATAGCCCATCGTCATCTTGGTTTTGGTCTCGATCCACGCATCGTGGTTTTTCCAGAGATCGTAAGATCCTTTCCAGCTGTGATCGAGGTCCGCCATGCACTGTGCGGAGGTCTCGCGCGTATCGAGGTGGAACGGCGTGAAGGCCTCGCCGCCCTTCGGCTGATACCAGACGGGCTTTCCGCTCGGCAGTGCGATCGCGCGCGGATCGTTGAAACCGCGCACGCCGCGCAACGTGCCGAAGTAATGATCGAACGAGCGGTTCTCCTGCATAAAGATGACGACGTGCTCGACATCCTGAAGCGTGCCGGTCTTGCCCGTCTTGGGATTGGCCAAAACAGCGCGCAAGTTCGGCGGCAGCGCGGTGAGTGCGGCGGCGCTGGCAGCGAGTTTCAGGAAAGAACGGCGGTCATTGCTCATCGCGTGAGCTTAGCCCGGCTTTGCGACAAACCGGAAACGCGATCACGCCGTGGGATGGAAGAAGTCGTAGATTTTCTTGGCCAGCGTGGCGCTGACGCCCGGCACGGATTCGAGGTCGTTGAGGCTGGCGCCCGATACCGCCTTGGCGGAACCGAAATGCTGCAGCAGCGCGCGCTTCCGGGTAGCGCCGACGCCCGCGACTTCGTCGAGCGGATTGGCGCCGATGGCTTTGGAGCGCTTCTTGCGATGGGTGCCGATGGCGAAGCGGTGCGCCTCGTCGCGCAGGCGTTGCAGGTAATAGAGAACCGGGCTCTTGGGATCGAGGCGGAACGGCTCGCGGCCCGGGATGTAGAAATGCTCGCGACCGGCGTCTCGGTCAGGCCCCTTTGAAATGCCCACCAGCATCACGTCTTCCACGCCAAGATCGGCGAATACCTGACACGCAATAGAGAGTTGTCCGGGGCCGCCATCGATCAGCGCGATGTCGGGCCATTTCGTCTTCGGATCGCTCTCCTCTTTCACCAGACGCGCAAAGCGGCGCGTCAGCACTTCGCGCATCATGGCGTAGTCATCGCCCGGTGTGAGCTCGGTCGATTTGATGTTGAACTTGCGATACTCGCCTTTCTCGAATCCATCGGGTCCGGCGACGATCATGCCGCCGACCGCATTGCTGCCCTGGATGTGCGAGTTGTCGTAGACTTCGATGCGGCGTGGTGGGTTCTCCAGCCCAAAGAGTTCGGCCACACCGTCGAGCAATTCGCGTTGCGCCGAATTTTCCGCGATGCGCCGTGCGAGTTGTTCGCGCGCGTTCTGCGCCGCCATCTCGACGATCTCTCGCTTCTCGCCGCGCTGCGGAGCGGAAATCTCGACCTTATGGCCCGCGCGCATCGCGAGCGCTTCCGCCAACAGATCGCCCTCCGGAACGTCGTGCGACAGCAGGATCAGCTTCGGCGCCTGGCGTTCGTCATAGAACTGACCGATGAAGGCCGACATGATTTCGCCGGGCGTCATCTCGCGCGGATGGCGCGGGAAATAGGGTTTGTTTCCCCAATTCTGACCGGCGCGGAAGAAGAACACCTGGATGCAGATGTCGTCACCTTCCTGATAGGCGGCGAAGATGTCGGCTTCCGCGAACGTCGAAGGATTGATGCCCTGCGTCGACTGGATCTGGTTCATCGCGCGAACGCGGTCGCGCAGGCGTGCAGCACGTTCGAAGTCGAGCGCCTCCGCCGCCTTGTTCATGTCTTCGACGAGTTCGGTCTGCACAGCGCGGCTCTTGCCGTCGAGGAACAGCTCCGCCTCACGCACCAGCTCGCGATAACCCGGCTCGTCGATGCGCGCGACGCAGGGCGCGCTGCAACGCTTGATCTGGAACAGCAGGCACGGCCGCGTGCGTGAATCGAACACGGAGTCGGAACACGACCGCAGCAAGAACGCGCGCTGCAAGGTGTTGAGCGTGCGGCCCACGGCCTGCGCGCTCGCGAACGGCCCGAAATACACGCCCTTCTGGGAGCGTGCGCCACGATGTTTGAGCAACTGCGGGAAAGCATGATCCTCACGCAGCAAAATGTTCGGAAAGGATTTGTCGTCGCGATAGGAGACGTTGTAGCGCGGCTTCAGCCGCTTGATCAGGTTGGACTCGAGCAACAGCGCCTCGGTCTCAGACGCTGTCGTAACAAACAGCATCTCGGTCGTGTCCGCGATCATGCGCGAGATGCGCTCGTTGTGACCACCGGTCTTGGCGTAGCTTGAGACGCGCTTCTTCAGGCTCTTGGCCTTGCCGACATAAAGCACGTCGCCCTTGGCATCGAGCATGCGGTAGACGCCCGGCGCATCGGGAAGCGTCTTCAGATAGGCCTGAATCCGTGCCACACCCTTAAGCGGTGCGGCGTCTTGTGCTGTCGTGTCGTCCATTGTGCGGATATAATAGCGCCCTTCGCCGAATCCAAAGCAAAAGCTGGGCAGGTTTCCGTGCTGATTTTTCGCCAGATGTTCGATCCGGCGTCATCGACTTACACCTATCTTCTGGCGGAGGATGGCTATGCCGTTCTCATCGATCCGGTGTTCGAACAGGTGCGCCGTGATGGCGCGCTGATCGAGGAACTGGGGCTTCAACTCGTCGCCACGCTGGAAACGCATGTCCACGCCGATCATGTGACGGGTGCCTGGATGCTGAAGCAGAGGCTGGGGAGCAAGATCGCGGTGTCGCAAGCCAGCGGTGCAGAGGGTGCGGACCTCACCCTGAAGGATGCTGACAGAATTTCTTTCGGCATGCGCTCTCTCGGCGTGCGCGCGACGCCAGGTCACACAGCTGGCTGCGTGACCTATGTCCTCGACGGCGAGGCAATGGCGTTCACGGGCGATAGTCTGCTCATCCGCGGCTGCGGGCGCACGGATTTCCAGGAAGGCGATCCGGGGCAGCTATACCGCTCGGTGCGCGCGAAAATCTTCTCGCTGCCCGACGAATGCCCGCTTTATCCCGCGCATGATTATCGCGGTCTCACCGCGACCAGCGTTGCGGAGGAACGGGCATTCAATCCGCGCCTCGGTGACGGGTTGAGCGAAGGCGACTTTTCGCTCACGATGAAGAACCTTCGGCTCGCCCATCCTAAGCAGATCGATGTGGCGGTGCCGGCGAACATGAAATGCGGATTTGTGGAAGGACATACGCCGATGGCCGATCCCGATTGGGCTCCGCTGACCGTCACGTTTTCCGGCATTCCGGAGATCGATCCGCAATGGGTCGAGGAGAATGCCCGCGCCGTGCAGCTGCTCGACGTGCGCGAGCCGGATGAATTCGTGGGGCCGTTGGGCCACATCGAAGGTTCGGTGCTTATTCCGCTCGGAACTCTTCCCGAGCGCGTTGGCGAATTGTCGAAGGGAAAACCGGTCGTCGCGATCTGCCGCTCCGGCGCGCGCTCGGCGCAGGCGGTGAATTTCCTCCGGCAGGCAGGGTTCACGCGGCTCGCCAATCTTCCCGGCGGCATGATCCGCTGGCGGCAGGAAGGTCTGCCCGCCGAAGGTGGCGATTAGCCCCGGGTCCGCTCGATTTCGACCCCGGCGGATTCCGCGTCGGGCAGAGCTTCGAGTTTCTCGACCCGCACCCGCGCGGTCTTCACGCGAAGGTCGTCAAAACAGGCCGCGGCAATGCGCTCCGCGAGCGTCTCCGCCAGGTTGATGTGACCGGCGTCGACGATGGCGTGGATCTTTGTGGTGATCGTCGCGTAATCGACCACGAGTTCCAGCCTGTCCTCGATGGACGCCAGGTCCTCCACGGCCAGATCGACATTGATGCGCACAGGCTGTTTCGCGCCGCGTTCGTGGCCGTAGACACCGATCTGCGCCTGGACTTCGAGATTGCGGATGAAGACGTGGCGTATGGCGGTTGCCGCGTCGGCGATGCGCAGGGGTTGGACGTTTGTCACGCGCTCTCCAATTGCGGCGGGCAAGACCGGGATGATAGACCTTTGCCCATGAAAGCACCAAACGAATTGGCTTCGTGGACCGGCGCGCATGGCTATGCCCGCATGATGATCCGCGATCTGGTAACGCATGTCCGTCTGGGTGTGCACGCGCATGAGCGCATCCCGGACAAGCCGCAGCGGATCATCATCAATGTCGAGATGTTCGCGGACAGCAAATCGCACCATGAAGGCGAAGGTCTCGCATCGGTCGTCAACTATGATCCCATCCACGCGGCGATCATGGGCTGGCAGGACCGTCCTCATGTGCTTCTGATCGAAACACTACTTGAGGAACTGATCGAACTTTGCTTCCGCGACGCGCGCGTGCGCGCCTGCAAAGTCTCGATCGTGAAGCCGGATATTTACGACGCGGCAGCCGCGGCCGGCGTCGAGCTCTATCGCGTACGGGACTGACGATGGACGAGATCCCGAGCCGCGACGGTTGCGCGCTTGTCACCGGCGGTGGCATCCGGCTCGGCGCCGCGATCGTGCGCCGTCTTGTGTCTGAGGGTTGGCCGGTCGCGATCCATGCACGCAAGGCTGCGACCGCTACACCGCTGGCGCAGGAACTGACGGTCCAAGGCCACAAGGTCGCGGTTGTCGAGGGCGATCTGTCGGATGCGAACGTGGCGGAAAAGATTTTCACGCAGGTCCGCGAGAAGTTCGGTCAATGCACTTTTCTGGTGAACAGCGCGGCGGCGTTTGCCTATGACGACATCTCCACGGTGAGCGCGGAGATCATGGACGGGCTTTACCACTCTAATCTGCGTGCACCGGTGCTTCTTTCGCATGCATTCGTGAAACAGCTCGAAGGCCGGGGCCTGATCGTCAATCTGCTCGATCAGAAAGTGTTCAATCTCAATCCCGATTTCCTGTCGTACACGATTATGAAATCGGCGATGCAATCGGTGACCCAATTGCTCGCGATGGCGTTAGCGCCAAAGGTGCGTGTCGTCGGCATCGCACCGGGTCTCACGCTGCGCAGCGGCGAACAAACTGAAGAAGGCTTCAAGCTGGCGCATGACAAGGCGCCGCTCGGCCATGGCAGCACGCCGGATGATATCGCCGAAGGCGTGAGCTTCGCCGCGCGGGTCCAGTCCATGACGGGAACGACCATCGTGATCGACGGCGGACAAAGCCTCATCCGCCGCGACCATGACGTGATGTTCACCTACGGCATCGATCCGAACGCGCCGGTCAGCGCAAAAAAGCCTTAGGCCACAAACCCCACGACCTTCTTCACGTCCTCCATGATCGGCGCGGCGATGGCACGCGCTTTCGCTGCGCCGTCGCGCAGGATGCGGTCGATCTCGGCGGTGTCGCCAAGAAGGCGGCGCATCTCGTTGGCAATCGGCGCAACTTTGGCAACGGTCAGGTCGGCGAGCGCGTTCTTGAATTCCGAGAATTGCCTGCCGCCATATTCCGCGAGCACCTTTTCCTGCGTCGAGTCGTTCAGCGCGGCGTAGATGTTGACAAGATTCTCCGCTTCCGGGCGGCCAGCCATTTCGTCCTTATTGGCCGGAATTGCGCCCGCATCGGTCTTCGCCTTGCGGATCTTCTGCGCGATCGTGTCGGCGCTGTCGGTCAGGTTGATGCGCGAGTTATCGCTTTCATCCGTCTTCGACATTTTCTTCGTGCCATCGCGCAGGCTCATCACGCGTGTCGCTGCGCCAACAATCACCGGCTCCGGCTGCGGGAAGAAATCCGCCACGCCGAAATCGTTGTTGAACTTCTGGGCGATGTCACGCGCCAGCTCAAGGTGCTGCTTCTGGTCTTCACCGACCGGAACATGCGTCGCCTTGTAGACGAGGATATCCGCCGCCATCAGCACCGGATACGTGTAGAGGCCGACTGACGCGCGTTCCTTGTGCTTGCCGGTTTTCTCCTTGAACTGGGTCATACGGTCGAGCCAGCCCAGCCGCGCGACGCAGCTCAGGATCCACGCGAGTTCCCCATGCTCCTTAACCATCGACTGCGCGAACAGCGGCGTGGTCTTCGGGTTTACGCCGGCGGCGATATAAGCGGCGGTGACCTCGCGCGATGCATTGCGCACGTCATCGGCTTTGGCGTATCCCGAATCCTGCGTCAGCGCGTGCATGTCGACGACGCAGAACAGGCACGGCATCTCGTTCTGCATCCGCACCCAGTTCTTGAGCGCGCCCAGATAATTGCCGAGGTGCAGCGTGTTCGTCGGCTGCATACCGGAAAGGACGAGCTGGGGATGCGTGGTCATGGCGGCGCTCTTGAAAAGGTCGCGCCTTATGCCCCGGAGGCACCCGCGGCTTCAAGAGCCCGGCCTTCCAGCGCCCGCAGCAGGCGGTCCTCGACCGATTTCAGCCGCTCAGGGTGGATGATTTTGTGGCCGAAACCGTCGCGCACGTAGAAGACGTCCATCGCGCGCTCGCCATAGGTCGACACGATCGCCGATGAGATCGACAGCCCGGATTCGAACAGTGCGCGGGTGACGTCGTAAAGCAGGCCGGGCCGGTCGAGTGCTTCCACTTCTATGACGGTCGCGGTGGTCGAGGCTTCGTTGTCGAAATGAGCACGGGCGCTGACGCGGAATGCGCTGGTGCGTTTGCGCGGTTTGCGTTCGGCAAACACAGCGTGCGGACGGACCTCGCCGGCAAGTGTCTTGGTGATCGTCTGGCGCAGACGTGCGACGCGCGCCTTGTCGCCGAACGGACCGCCATCGGCGTCCTGAACGGAAAAGACGTCGAGCGCGAAGCCGTCGCTCGTCGTGAACACTTTCGCATCGACGATAGAGCCGCCCGAAACCGAGATCGCGCCGGCGAGTTTCGAGAACAGGCCGGGATGGTCGGGCGTATAGATCACGATCTCAGTCACCGCGCGGAACGCGTTGCTTTCGGCGGTAAGCGACATGAGGTCGCTGCTCGCGTCGGCCTGGGTCATCAGCCGCGCATGGCGCTCGTGCGCCGCGTCGTCGAAGGTGAGCCAATAGGAATCATAGTGGCGCGTCAGAGCGCGTTCGCGCGCAGCGTCCGGCAGATCCGCGATGCGCGCCGCCATTCCTGACTTCGCCTGTTCGATGCGTGCGGCGCGGGCAGGGGCCGCATCGCCACCGGTCATCAGCGCCTCGGCTTCGTAATAAAGCTCGCGCAGCAGCTGACCTTTCCAGCCATTCCACACGCCGGGTCCCACCGCGCGGATATCGGCGACGGTGAGCACGAGGAGCAGCCGCAGCATCTCCGGCGTCTGCACAACGCTCACGAAATCGCGCACGGTTTTGGGATCGGAGATATCGCGCTTCTGTGCGGTGTCGCTCATCACCAGATGGTTCTTGACCAGCCACGCGACGGCGGCGGTATCTTCCGGCGACAGCCCCCAGCGTGGACAAAGCGTGTCGGCGAGCGCGGCACCGACATCGGAATGGTCGCCGGGCAATCCCTTTGCGATATCGTGCAGCAGTATCGCGCAATAGAGCGCCTCACGCGACTTCACGCGCTTGATGATATCGGTCGAGAGCGGATGTTCGCTTTTCAACGCGCCGCGCTCGATGGCGGCGACATTGCCGACGGCGCGGATCAGGTGCTCGTCGACCGTGAAGTGATGATACATGTTGAACTGCATCAGGCCGACGACGCGGCCAAACTCCGGCACGAAGCGCCCGAACACGCCGGATTCGTTCATCCAGCGCAGCGCGCGCTCGGGATCGCGCCGCGAAGACAGGATGCGCAGGAATAGCTTGTTGGCCTCAGGATCGGCGCGTAGCGTATCATCGATCAAATCGAGTGAGCGCGTGATCGTGCGCAGCGCGTTGGGATGGACATCGACGTCCTTCTCGTCGGCGACGTGGAAGATGCGAAGAAGGTTCGCTGGATCGTTTCGAAATGCTGTTTCGCGCGCGTTCAGCCGTCCGTTTTCAATGAAGAAGTCCTCGTCACCGCTGCGTGGCTTCAAAAAGCCGGGCAGCAGTCTCGACAGGGCAGGTTTTGGCTTGCGGTTCTGCTCCTCCAGAGCGGCGCAAAAGATACGCGTCAGATCGCCGACATCCTTGGCAACGAGGAAGTATGCTTTCATGAAGGCTTCGACCGCGCGGCGGGAATCTTTGCCCATGAATCCCAGTTGCGCCGCCAGCGCCGGCTGGACATCGAACGACAGCCGCTCTTCGGCGCGGCCCGTCAGATAGTGCAGATGCACACGGACATCCCATAGAAACGCTTCCGCTCTTTGGAACGTCTCGTATTCGTCGCGCGTGAAGACGTTGTGCTCGACCAGGGCTGCCGGATCGTCTTCGTGATAGAGATATTTTCCGATCCAATAGAGTGTCTGCAGGTCGCGCAGGCCGCCTTTGCCCTCCTTGATGTTCGGTTCGACGAGGTAACGGCTTTCGCCCTGCCGCGCATGGCGGGTGTCGCGCTCCGCAAGCTTGGCCTCCACAAAGGCGAGACCGGCCGCCGGCGCGGCCTCTGCCCAAAATTTCTTGCGCATCTCCTCGAACAGTTTCTGATCGCCGGCGAGATGGCGCGCCTCGATCAGCGAGGTCCGGATCGTCACGTCCTGCTTGGCGAGGCGCATACACTCCGGCAACGAGCGCGTCGCATGTCCGACCTTCAGGCCGAGGTCCCACAGCATATAGAGAATGAATTCGACGACGCTCTCGCCCCACGACGTCTCCTTGTAGGGCCGAAGGAAGAGCAGATCGATATCGGAGCCCGGTGCGAGTTCGCCGCGGCCGTAGCCGCCAGTCGCGACAATGGAAAGATGCTCCGATGCCGTCGGGTTCTGTGCGTAGTAGAAATGCTTCGTTGCAAAGTCATAGAGAACCTGGATGAAGCTGTCCTGGATCGCCGACAATGCGCGCGCGGCGCCAAGACCCCTGAGCTTGCCGCTCTCGACATCCGCATGAACGGAGGCACGCGCTTCCTGAAATTTGGCTTTGATGAGCGCGAGCGCTTCGCTGCGAAGCTTGGTCTTGTCGGGCTCGGCCTGCGCGAACGCCGTCAAGGCGTGACGCAGCGCGTCCGCATCGATCCGGTCATGTGGTGCAGGTTTGGATGACAATTCTGCCTCTCAGCGGTCCGCGTCCATAGATACGCGCGAACCGCTGAAAGGCAAGCAAGGCTACATTTTTGTTTCGGTGCGGGTGCGGTCGCCGCCGGAAAGCCAGCGTTGCACGACGCCGGCAACTCCGGCGCCAATGAGTGGCATGACCCAGAAGAACCAGAGCTGATGGATCGCCCAGCTTCCCTGATAGATCGCCACACCCATCGAGCGCGCCGGGTTCACCGAGGTGTTGGTCACAGGGATCGAGATCAGGTGGATCAGCGTCAGCGCCAGACCAATAGCGATCGGCGCGAAACCCGCCGGTTCGGTGTACGAGGTCGCGCCGAGGATGACCATCAGGAACATGAAGGTCATCACGATCTCGCAGATCGCCGAGGCCATCATCGAATAGCCCTGCGGTGAGTGTTCACCGTAGCCGTTGGATGCGAAACCGGCCGAAGCATCGAAGCCTGCTGCGCCGCTTGCAATCAGATACAACACACCACCTGCGACCAATCCGCCGATGACCTGCGCGACCCAGTAGGGCAGGACGTCTTTCGCCGGAAAGCGTCCGGCCATGAACAGACCGAAGGTCACCGCCGGATTGAAATGCGCGCCTGAGATATGACCGAACGCGTAGGCGCCGGTCAGCACGGTGAGTCCAAATGCGAGCGCAACGCCCGCGTAGGCAATGCCAAATGTCGGGATGCCTGCGGCAAGCACCGCAGCTCCGCAACCGCCAAGCACCAGCCAGAACGTGCCGAGGAATTCGGCAGCCAGCCTTCGTGAGTTGTCCATGTTTTCCCCTCCTGGGTTGCGCGTGGTCGAATCGACGCTTCGGTACGATTCTACGCCGCCACTTGCCAGCACACACCATGCCGTGGCGAAACCGGAAGGTGCAGGTCTCGCGCAATCTTGCGCGCAGGCTCATTGAAGCAGGTTGTTCACCAGGATTCCGACAGCGGGATGTAGCCGGGCTCACGCGTCACGCGTGCGAGCCACGCCGTAACGGCGGGATAGCGCGAGAGATCGAAGCCGCCTTCGTTGGCAGCATGGGTGTAGCCGTAAAGCGCGATGTCGGCGATCGAGTAATGGCTGCCGCCGAACCAGTCATGTTTTGCGAGATGCGTCTCCATCACCTTGAGCGCGGCGTTGCCGCCCTCGTGCCATTCGCCGACGAGATGGCGTTTCTGATCGAGCCTCGCCTTGTCGGCATAAGCGAGCCAGAAGCGCGCGACGGCGATGTAGGGCTCGTGGCTGTATTGCTCGAAGAACATCCATTGCAGTGCCTGCGCACGCTCCCATTTGTCGTCCGGGATGAGCTTTGTGCCTTCGGCAAGATGCCAGAGGATCGCGCCGGATTCTGCCAGGATGCGCCCGTCGTCGAATTCCAGCATGGGCACGCGACCATTCGGGTTCTTCGCCAGAAATTCCGGCGCGCGCGTCGATCCGTCCTTGAGACCGTAATCCTTCAGCGCCAGCGCAATGCCGAGTTGCCGCGCGCACAGCCGAACCTTGTAGCAATTGCCGGAAATCTGCATCTGGTGAAGCGTAAGCATCGCGCCGAATCCCTTGAATTCGACGCACTATGCACGAACTACGTATGCGCAGTTCGCTTGGCACCTTTGCGCGATTTCGGTCCAGCCGTGCGCACGATCACCCCGCAGGCGATGCGGTCGCCGGTGTTGCCGGCGGGCTGGGTCGTGTAATCGTCGCCTTTCGCCATCAGGATGATCGATGCGCCGTCCCGGTCGAAAAGCGATTTCTTGCCGTTGCCGAGCGCGAACATGTTGCTGATG
>Ga0105240_10009704_pt1 | contig 13590 bp, 14 predicted proteins | sample KBSC54metaG_FD_80426 | JGI IMG/M metagenome (GOLD analysis project Ga0105240, IMG submission 80426) | Corn rhizosphere microbial communities from Kellogg Biological Station, Michigan, USA - KBS C5-4 metaG | ecosystem: Host-associated > Plants > Roots > Rhizosphere > Soil | place: Michigan, USA... | reverse complement strand
CGGTTCAACCCTTGCCACTGCCGCGCGTGCTTTGATTGCCGCGCTTGATGATTTGCCGCTCGCCGATCACACCCAGCTGTTCCGCGCCATCGGCCTGGAACTTAGCCAGACCATGGGTGGCTCATCCGGCGTACTGCTGGCGATCTTCTTTGCCGCTGCGGGCGATGCCACGTCCTCTGGCGTCTCGCTCACCGATGCCCTGCAGGCCGGCCTAAAGCGCATGCAGGAGATCGGCGGCGCCAAGCCGGGTGACCGCACTATGATCGACGCGCTGGATCCCGCTTTAGCTGCATTATCAAATGGCGGGCTCAGTGCTGCGGCTGGCTCCGCGCGCGCCGGCGCGAAGAGCACCGCCACAATGGCAAAGGCCAAGGCCGGCCGCTCTGCCTATATCAGCTCCGACCACCTGATCGGCCACGTCGATCCCGGCGCTGAAGCAGTAGCGCTCCTATTCGAGCAGTTGGCTGCTGGTTGAAATGATTTGCATCGGAGAAATTGGTGCACCCGAAGGGATTCGAACCCCTGACCTCTGCCTTCGGAGGGCAATGGTGTGGGACTTTATGCATCTAACAAGATCTACCTCAATCAAGAAAAGCCTTTAAAATCAATAATAGTTGGCTATAGTCATTTTTGGTCATCTACCGGCATCTATGGAATGGTGGTGACCAGGTGGTGACCAAAGGGGGCCAATGAATGTCTGATAATGAAAGAAGAACCAGACTGACTGACAAGGTTGTTAAGGCTGCAACACCTGAAGCCAGGCGCTACGTCATCTGGGATATCGACAAAAAGGGTTTTGGCCTGCGCGTGGAAACCACTGGCCACAAGTCATTCATAGTTAGATATCGGGCGAACGGCGGTGGCAGAAATGCACCAAGGCGACAGGTCAGACTCAAGACCAAGCCAGGCGAGGTCCTTAGCGTCGATGCCGCTCGCAAGCTGGCAAATCTGGTGCTCGCAGACGTGGCCTATGGCATGGATCCCCAGGGTGACATTGCTGCCAAGAGAGCGGAAATGACGGTTGCCGATCTCTGCGATCTTTATTTCAAGGATGGGGTGGATACCAAGAAGGCTTCCACAATAGCCACTGACACAGGTCGAGTTGAGCGACATATAAAGCCTCTCCTTGGCCGCAAGCTGGTTTCAGAAGTCGATACCGCTGCGGTTCAGAAGTTCATGAGGGACGTGGCGTCAGGCAAGACAGCTGTAGATGTGAAAACCAAAGCCAGGGGCCGTGCCATTGTGAAAGGCGGCAAAGGTACAGCATCGAGAACAGTTGGGTTGCTTGGTGGCATTTTTACATTTGCCGTAAAACAGAAAATCTTGACAGAAAATCCCGTGGCCGGAGTTGAGCGCTACCCAGATCGTATTGGCGAGAGATTTTTGAACGGGGATGAATTTGCAGCGCTTGGCAGATCCCTCGCAGCGCATGAAAAGGACGGTGCCAATAAAGCCGCAATCGCTATTATAAGGTTACTAACGTTTACGGGTGCGAGAAAGAGTGAAATTGCGAGTTTGACTTGGAGAGAGGTCGATCTGCATTTATCATGTTTGCGACTATTGGATTCCAAGACAAGGGAGAAAATAGTTCCGCTCGGCCCACCAGCTATCGAAATTTTTCGGAGTCTGAAGCAACGAGGTCGCACAGATTTTGTATTCCCAGCCGAAGTCGGGGCGGGACACTATTTGGGTACTGACAAAGTTTGGAGAAAAGTCAGGAAGAAAGCTGGGTTGCCTGACCTTAGGATGCATGACCTGCGTCATTCATTTGCAAGCGTCGCATTATTGGCAGGTGACTCCCTATCAATAATTGGCAAGTTGCTCGGTCACAAAGACATACAGACAACATCGCGCTACGCTCATCTGGCCGACAGCCCATTGCGGAATGCGGTCAAACGTGTCTCCGGTCAAATATCAACTGCGATGTCTACTCAACTAAAAAAATGAAGATTGACGCTATTTCCAATCAGTGTGCAGTTTCCATGAACGCTTTCACATGAGTTAATTGGGAATTTCCGACATCTGTCAAGCTGGCAGGCTTGAGGGTGAAGGAGGCTAAGAGCTGATCTGAATGGGGGGCGGGAAAGGACTTAATTTTCGCGTTAAAACTTTTTCAGGCAGCATAACCACATGTGGAACACTGCAGGAAACCGCACGGCTTTTCTGAATTGTACTTCGCCTCTTTGCGATAGTTGGCTTGATCTTTGTGCTAGTCTCGCAAGTTGGCGTTCGGATAATAGTTGGCGAGTTTCAGAGAGTTCTTGATGGACATAAAATTGTTCCCCTGAGATGTCAGATTGGCGGCCAGTTGACTGATCTGATATTCTTTACCAGTGGCCCCATGGGAACTGTCACGGACAAGACCGAGTTTTTCGCTCAGAGGTTGATGTGCGGCAGCTCGGTCTGAGCTGCCGCGGTTTACTGAGCTGCTAAATCTTTACGCGGTAGCAGCGTACCTGTTTACCACCATCGGGAAGGTCGACCGGCTGGGTAAGCTTGCCGCTCGACCCGACCACCAGCTTCTTCTTTTCTTGAAGACGGTGCGCGATATCCAGCGCCGCGTGCTTGCTGCCCAGAAACTCATTCAGCCTCGTTGCCAGAATCATGGCCAGCCTTTTGCCACCGACGGTTCGAACAAATCCAAGAGATGTTTCGCGGTCGAACTTGGGGTACTCTCCTGACCTATTTTTCCGCGCAACAAGTTTACGATCCTCAATAGCGTCCATCAACTTCTCTATCCGCTCCTCGACAATGGTGGAGGGCTGGGTAGTGTACTGGATTGCGTCGTAACAAATTCTCTTCATTGACTTGATGTACGCGTCTTCATCAGACGGTATAACTCCGGCGCGAATACCCAGAACACCTCCTGCGCAGCATGTAGCAAAGTGATTGACTACGGCGTGATGCCAGCCGCTCTCGACCGGGTTGGCTTTGACGAATGTATCCTTGATCAGCTTGAAATCTTCGCGGAGATGTTCATTGGTATTGATCCATTTCACAAATGGCTCAAGTGCAACGCCATAGTGCTCTTTCAGCTGATCGCATGCCTCAGTCAGCTCGGCAAGGACATCAGCGGAACTTGGATATTTCCCCTGCCTCTTGATATCAAAGACCGTTTCTGACGCCGTCACCGGAATGTCGACCATGCGGCGCAACACGCCCGCCGGAAGTTTTTTGCCGGCTTGGGCTTGAAGTTCCTTCAATGTCGACTCACCTGACGACACAGCAATCTGGGCCCACGTACGCCGCGACTGACCGGAACGTTGCCGATAAATGGCGGACATGGTGCGGCCGCCGCCGCTCCCAAATAGGTATGCGAGATGCTGCACCTCCTTCAGAATGTCACGAGGGTCATCGGACGCTAGTCCCATCTCGTCCAGAACAGTCAGTGAGTTGCGGTAAAATGCAAAATAATCTTCGAGTCCCGCCTCGGTGCTGGCGTAGGTCTTGGGATCATCCTCTTTGGCGCGTCCAACGAAAGACATGGCGATGCGGATAAGCGCGGTCTTGCCCAAACCACTTTCGCCACCCAAATGAAATATCATGGGCGGGCCCATTGCAACTAGGTCCGCAATAATGGATGCGCATTGGCCACCCATAAGGAGCTTAAGCTTGCGCGATTTGGCCAGAAGAGGTTTGATGATCCGCAGGTAGGTCTGGAAGTCACCAGATTTCATGCCGATCGCGATTTCGCCCTTATCTTGCGGGAGATCACGGATCTGAATAGATGGGTTTTTGCCATAGGAGGCATGAGGTGTAAGGTAAGTGCCATCCAGCAGTCCGCAACGAAGCGCTACGGGCGTGGCCTTAACCTTCTCGCCCGCGACAACTTCCTGCAGGTACTTTTGTGCGATTTTTGGGATTGGCGAAATCCGAACATTCTTACTTACACAAAGTTTGTGGAGCGACCGAAGTTCGGTAATCATAGCGCGGTCAATAGGGAACTCGATGAATTTCCCGTCGCGCATGAGCGCCCGAAGGGTAATTTCAGTGTGGCCACTGCCCTGATAGACATGCTTGGCCACGATCTTAATAGATGGATCTTTCGTTTTATTTGACATGGTGGTCTCCAAAAATAAAAAGCTTACACCTTACACCAGGAGCACCTGGTGCTTGAGTGAGTTCAGGTATGAGGGGGTGGAGCTGGCTCTGGGTTTTGCAGTTACCCAGAACCAGCAGTCAACTATTCAGGCCTGTAGTGCGTGAAGATGCGCTGCTTGGCTGTTGCCAGCCATTCAAGCGCCTCTGCCTTTGGGCCCAATGCTAGCGGTCGAGATTTGCGGGTGACGTTACCCCGGTCATCCACGCCAAGTTCACGGCGCTCAGGTTTGAGTGCGGTGGCATAGGCAATGGAGCGGCCCACACAGTAGGACCTATCGCATCTGAAATGCTTGGCACCTGGAACCTGGACGCCTTCCACAAGTGGCTTCATTTTTCCGGCTAGATCCTCGGGATCACGGCCCATGATGATCACATGGACATGTGGTGCCCACACATGGTTGAGCTTGCGCTTGGCTGGCGTTGAAGGCTCCACTGCTGAAGGCATTTCATTGAGGGAAATATCTACCCCACCAATCGCCAAAACTGGGCCTTGGTGATTGGCACTCGAAACACGAATGGCCGTAAGAGCTTGATCGGCTAGCAAGTCTGGCTTTTGCTCATAGAGCTTTTCCAGTGGAGCTTCCCATTCCTTCTTGGCTACTGTGACAAGGCATGCTCTCAAGCGATGCTCAAAGCACTCATGACTGCCCTGTTGAATTAAGGCGAAACGAGTGCGGTTGAGGCAATTGGGACACAAAGGGTGATCGCAGGAGCCTGCATCACATTCTGCATAAGCACAGCATTCGAGAATAACCTCAAAGGCTTCAGATGAGATGATATCTTGGAGCTCCTCGATATGGGGACCTTTTTCGATGAGGTCCAAAAAATCACCCACGCCATACTTGCGCATGAGTTTCTTGGGTGGAGGCCATTTTTTCATATAGCTGATCATCAGCTTATCCTTTCGGGTTGACGGTTATGGAGACCTCAAAGGCAAGGACGTCAGTAATGGAGTATCGGACAAGGCGACCAAGCTTGAGGTATGGACAACCCACCTTCCGCCAACGATCCATACGCAGCTTGTCTGTGGAGATTTGCCAACGAGCGGCAAGCTGCTCCTCAGTCAAAAGCAATTCGTGCCTTTGATCTTTGCAAGGTATGGTTCGGAGGTTGGTTTCAGGGCGTTCCATGTCTCCGAAATTAGGAGAATGAATGCCGCCTCATAATTGCACAATCTGCATATTGTGATCTAGGATAACAAGCCTAGTGTCGTGCGCTCTATCTAGCTGTGGCCTTCAAGGCTACCTTGCTCATAAATGTTGAGCTGCGCCTCAACGCTTGAAATTGGCGCAAACCTAGCGTTGTTATCAATTGACGCTCGGTTTTGAATGAAGGTGGAAAATGTTTTGGCTCGTCCCAGGAACTGCAGCTGAAACTCACGATTCCCCAAGGGCAATCTGTCAAGTGCGCCTCGCATAACGTAATCAAGTGCCGAAGAGTCTTTCGGCGCGCGCCATTTACGAGCAACCTTTATTGGCTTCCAATGTTCATAGACTCGCATGGAATGAAAGGCGGCTACAAATTCATAGCCGTTTTCAAACTCAGGAAAAGTCGCCGAAAAACTTGAAAGTGAGATTGCCTGAGATTTAAACGAGGTGCCCTTTCTGAACAGCTTTTGATACTCTTCTGAAAATCTCTTCTTGAGACTGGCCTTGCTCTGGGCGGTTTGCTTATGATTTTCTTTATCGAAAACTTCTGCGTCGCCCAGACGATCTATTTGCCAGCCTTGAAGAATCTGCTTTGCTTTAGTCAGAGACAGATTGGCTTTTTTTCTTGTGCCATGTTTGTAAGCTCCGGCCACCACCATCACATCAAATAAGAATAGACAGGACTCAGCGCGAGTCGCGGCTTTTGCGATAGCTACGCTAAGATCCTTCCAAGATTTCTTGGTCTTTGAAGAAAGGCCACCCAGCGATCTATATACCCACCGAATGCCAAAAGAGTGAGTCCCCAAGCCTCCCAGCATGGAGAGGAAATAGCTATTCAACTTGTGCTGCTCATTAATTTTAAGGACTGATTGATGAATTTGCTCATTTGCATAATGCCAAGCCAAGCTCTTGCGGATTGATGGTTTGGTTGGGCAGAAAATCCACCCCATCAATAGCAACATGAGCATCTTTCGAAACCAGGCTGGTCGCAAATCTTCGGCGCCAATTTGTAATACGATCCAATCGACGTCAAAGGACAGTATGCAACGCTGATGGAATTCCAACAAATAATCTGCTGGCTTGGGCTCAACAAATTCTGGAGACTTTTTGGGTCTCTTGCTCGGGGCCAACTTCTTTTTACTTTTTTTCATGATGTGAAACAAAGTTAGTTGATGTCTTTGACGCGAGCTACAGAATTACACTGACTTGTGGCCGTTGCCCACTAGTTACATGAGTCGCAAATGCCATAAGTGGAAGAAGCGAGCCGAGATGATCAGGTCACCTCGGCCCATCGTCGGCTACGCCAACGTGAGGAACTGGCAGTTCATGCTGAAGAACATATCAAACACACTGATAGTGGCCAGCTGATCGACATAGGTTTTATTCTTGTAATCAAGCGTTCCGCATGTCGGCGGGAATGTATTGTGGATTGCTCGCTGACCTTCATCATAATTGTTCATGCCAGCACCATCTATCAGCCTGGAATCATCCACTGCCTCACACAACGCATGACGCTGGGTCTGCCTGAGCTGGGTAGTGAGAAGATAGCTGTTGAAGGTATAGTAGTCCTGCATCCCATCCACGCAGGGATGGATTGCAACATGTGCCAACCACGGCTTCGTTGTGAGCTTTGCCCTTTCCAGTACCCTTATCAGATCAAACATTATGTTGCCAATGAAGCTCCTGTCTACGCTTGAGATGTGGTGCTCCCAGTCCTTGGCCCAGATTTTGATCGCTGTGAAATCGGGTTTTTCTTTAAAGAACCTCAGCGCCTCAGCCTCAAAAACGTCAACGCTTGCCTCTGCGCAGGCTGCGCAGCCACAACATCCACAGGGCTTGAGTGAGCTGCAGCCATATCTTGACGTGAGCTGGCATTGGGCGCTGGAGTTTTTGTAGTGGGGTGAGGAAGGATAATGGCTGCGCAGGGCTGCAGCCTCGGTTTTGGTGATGAGTGTCATTTGGGGTTCCTGAATTTGAGAGGCCATGGGCTCTGTCCAGACAGGTGCCATCACCTGACCTGTAGATTTACCAGAGAGGCAATTGCCCTGTTCCATGGATGCAGGAGGGGATGATGGGCGCGATTTGGCGGTTCCTGGTTTCTCAGCCATCAGATCCCGGTTCCTGGTAATCAGGGTTGGGCAGCCGAAAAATCCTGGACGGGCCAGCGAACAAAAAATGAAGATGTTAGGGAAATTCCATAAGTAATTGATATATTGACATTATTTGAGAATATATGCTAAAATAGATTATCAGCCATCTGAGCTGACTAAATCAATCCCAACATAGGAAATATATCATGATCGGCCAACCTGCTAAGGTTCTGGCCCCTGGAGACGTGCGCTCGATGCTGCGCGCGGCTGCCACGGGCCGCTATCCTCAACGTAACAAAGTAATGGTGCTGCTCAGCGTCAAGGCTGGCTTGCGCGCTTGCGAGATTTCCAGGCTGACCTGGTCCATGGTGCTGGATGCCCATGGCAAGGTGAATGACGTGATGGAGCTGCCAGCTGCCGCCGCCAAGATGGGAAGCGGCAGAAGGGTTCCGCTGCATCCGGAACTCAAGTCAGCTCTGGTGCTGCTGGTGAAATGCCATGACATCAAGGTGGGGCCTGTCATCCTGTCTGAGCGCCAGCGCGCCATGTCGGCCAAGTCGGTGGTGAACTGGTTTGCCGCCCTCTTTGAAGAATTGGGTTTGCAAGGTTGCTCATCCCATTCTGGGCGGCGCACATTTGTGACGCAGGCCGCAAGGCTGATCCATCGCGCCGGCGGATCGTTACGAGACGTCCAGGAATTGGTGGGCCACAAGTCCATCAAGACGACGCAGGGATACATTGAAGGTAGCTCAGATGCCCAGAGACGTTTGATCAGGGCACTGTAAGTCAGACAGCTTCGACGCCAGGCGATGTGCCTGGATCCTATCTTCCTGGAACAGCCAGCCGCCCGCGCCCTTAATAGCGGGCCGCCGCCAATCTCATCTCAAGAACCAATCAACGTGAAGGACTTTGCCATGACCGCAGAGAATGATGACGCATGCTTTATCGACACACGCACCCAGCCAGACCCAAAGACGTTGGCCATCAGGGCCCTCAACGACAGCCTGAGAAAAACCGGATCAGGAGGGAAGGTCCTGATCACCAATGGCGTGCTCAGCTTGGGCACAGACTTTGCAGCCGCAGTTCTGAAGGCCACCCAGGACTTTAAGAACTTCTCCGATGATAACGACCCCTGGGGTGAGCATGACTGTGCCTGCATGCTGGTGATGCACCACAGAGTAATGTGGAAGATCGACTACTACGACAGGGAGGGCAGGCACCTCTCGGAGGATCCTGCCTCAAACAAGCTGACACTGAGGGTGCTGACTATCATGCTGGGGAGTGAGTACTGATGGCCGCCCGTTCGTTTCGAAAAACACATCCGACATCAAACAATATCACAACGTCAGAAAGGAGGTCTGCCGAAGACGTCCAGAAGGTGAACGGGCTGGCTCAGATCAGACGTCTAGACCAATTGCCAAATGCCTATAGGCAGGGTCAGCTTGATGCACTGTGCGGCGTATATTCAGTGATCAACGCTTGTCGATTCATGATGAAATCAACTGGCCTGCGCAAGAATCTTGGAGCCTGGGAATTGCTGGTCGCAATCGTAAACATGCTGGAGGAAAAGCGAAAATTTGCCGACATCACCTGCAATGGCATGCGTTTTAGGGACCATGACAGGATGCTAGATACGGCGAAAAGGTTTCTTCTCGGGAAGCACGGACTTGTCCTTGAAGTCAGGAAGCCCCTGGTGAAGTTGCGACACCCTACGGCCAAGCAGGCGTTCAGAATGGCGAAAGACCATCTGGCAAACAGTGGTGCGGCAGTGTTTCTATCTTTTGAAACGGAACAATACGGACACTGGACAGTCATAAGCACGATCGCCGACGGCAAAGTCTCTTTCTTTGACAGCACTGGCTTGAGACCCAAGCCGATTGCTGACTTCCGTCTCACGCCAGATCCGGATCAGCCCCTCAAGAAAAAGTTTGAGTTCAGAAAATCAGGCATGGTTTTCGTGCAGCTTTCAACGGCTGGGCCCTCTTAGCGACAACATCTGACTTCGCCCCGTTCGCTTTGACTCGAACAAGTCAAGTTGAAGCGCGCTTAACCTTTTTCTTTGGCTTCACTCCCGGCTTCAAAGCTGGAGCTGTGTGACCTTTCTGGGGCTCTCTAAAGAAAGCGGCAACGTGAACATTGAGAACCAAAGCAACGGCTTCAAGTCGAGCAATGGTTACGTTCTCTTCACCCCGTTCAACACGCCCCATATAGGCACGGTCAATGCCTGCCTCCAATGCGAGCTTTTCTTGAGCGATTCCTCGCTCAACCCTTAGCGTTCGGATGTTCCAACCGATGACTTTCCTGACTTCCATAGCCAGGAAAGTCGTAAATCCCTGGCCCTTTAATCCACGGCCTGTTGATCCGGTAATAGGTTTATGCCAGAAATCAACATCAATCAGAAATTGCCGTGCTGCTTACGGCTAATAAACAAAACGGAGAGAACGACGATGAAGTCATACCTGAAAGCCATGAGAAACTACGCAAACTTCAAGGGCAGAGCCACCAGGTCAGAGTTCTGGCTTTATGGTCTGGTATTATGTGTGTTGGTGGCAATCGCGGCGATCATCGATGTACAGGTTATAGGGGACGCCAGCGAACCTGGGTCAGGGGTAGGATTGGCGACGGCATTGGTCCTTCTGGTTCACTTCCTGCCAACGCTGGCGATCCAGGCACGGCGCCTCCACGACTCGGATAAATCGGGCTGGTGGAACCTGGTCAGCTTTGTGCCTCTTGGTTCCTTTTTGATTTTGGGCTTTTGCCTCGCGCCCTCAACCCCTGGCCGAAATCGGTTTGATCTTGATCGAGATGAGGCACCAAATGCTGCACACCTTACCTCGCCTATCGCAGCCTCTTCATCGCCTACCGGCGCTTCGACTTTGGAGAGATTAGAGAAACTCGCCAGCCTCAAAGCTTCTGGCGCTTTGGATGATGCCGAGTTTCAGAAGCTCAAGGCGGAAGTGCTGGGGCAATAGCCTGAAAACCTTTGGCATGCTGCAGAGGGGGCTCCTGGTCCCCCCTTTTAAGGAAAAAATCTATGGTGATCTTTCTGGGCTTTTTCGCACTTTTTGCTCTGGCCTATTTTATCCCAACCTGGCTGGCGTTCAGTAAACGCCACCCAGCGCGGTGGCTGATCTTCTTGGTCAACCTACTATTGGGAGGAACTGTTTTGGGCTGGCTCATTGCGTTGATCTGGGCGTGCTCAGAAGGCGACAGCGTCCCAGCTGAGCATGCGCAAAAGTTGCCCCCGAGCATAGGCGTGTCGGAACCAGCGCAAGCGAACTTGTTTCAGCAACAAGTATCTGCTCCAAATTCAACGAATGGCGTGGAACAGATCTCAAACGAATTGCTGAGATTGAAAGCTCTCCTTGATAACCAAGTCATCAAAAAAGATGAGTTTGATCAACTGAAGCGAAGACTGATCGCAATGTGAAGAGAAAAGTGCTGGATCGACTAGTCTCATCCACTCTAAGTCTAACGCAAACTTAATTCCCGTCTTAAGTTGACAGCTATCCAGGCAATATGTTCATCAGTGCTTGCGGACATTTTCGTGTAAACTGGGGATTTTGATAAGAAATGCTATTCCGGTCAAGTGGTGCACGCCGTTCTTGTTGCAACGAATTTGCCAATCCTGCCTGGATGCACGAACGATCGTTGGCTCAGATCGCTCCTTAGATCGTGTAGCTTGCCTTTAATTCCGTTCAATGAGCAGCAATTTCGAGTGGCATTCACGCAGTGGTCGGGCATCTTAGCCACTTCGCTCATGGCATTTTCAACCCTTCTCGCTGCACGCCCGGGTTGGCTTGAGCCGTTTCTCGGCGGCCTAGACAAGATGTACCGCCTGCACAAATGGCAAAGCATTGTCGCAGTCCTGATTGCTATTGCACATTGGCAGCTCGCGGCCAGTCCAAACGGGCGACACGAGCCCGCCATCGGGACACAAGCGGCGGATGCTACCGCACAAGCTGCGAGTAATGCGGTACAAACCTCTCAAAGCTTTTTGAGTAGCTGGGAAGGGCCAGCGCATGGTGTCGCGCAACCTGCGCTCTGGATTCTGTTGGCGTTGGTTGCCATCGCCTTGATCAAGAAAATTCCCCACCACATCTTTGCACTGACGCACCGCCTCATGCCCCTTGTGTTCCTGGTGCTGATTTTCCATTCAGTCGTTTTGACAAAATCGGCCTACTGGTCGCAGCCCATTGGGTGGGTCTTCGGCCTTGTTGCTTTGGTGGGCGCAGCGGCATCCGTCATAGCCTTGTTGAGACTGATCGGTGCGCACAGAAAAGTTGGCGCAAAGGTCCTCTCCAAGAAGCACATCGCGGACGTAAAATCGCTTCTCGTAGAGCTGCAAATGGAAGACGGCTGGAAAGGCCATATGCCCGGTCAATTTGCTTTCGTCAGCTCAAGACGAAGCTGGAACGTTCATCCTTTCACCATCGCTTCCAACTGGGACGCGCGCACCAAGCGCATCTCCTTCATTGTCAAAGAGCTTGGTGATACGACCACGGGGCTTGATGAGAGACTTCCTGTTGGAGCGGAACTTGTCGTTGAAGGACCATATGGCCGTTTCAACTTTCAGGATGCCAAGCGCCGCCAAACCTGGATTTCCGGGGGAATTGGTGTCACCCCGTTTGTCGCCCGAATGAAGGAAATGGCGACGGTTCCCGGCAAGCAAACAATAGACCTCTTCCACTCGGATGTTCACGATGACAGCCCTGCCTACGAGCTGCTGAGGCAAGACGCCAAGCGCGGTAACGTCAATTTGCACCTCATCGTGACAAGAAAGGATGGCAGGCTAACGGGTGAAAAGATCAGGAGTTTGGTACCTGACTGGAAGGAAGCCAGTATTTGGTTCTGTGGGCCTTCGCGATTTGCCGCAGCGATTAAACTAGATTTAATGCGCCATGGCCTAAACAGCGCTGACTTCCATCATGAGCTATTCGAGATGAGATGAAGTCGGCAATGAACGCCAACCCTCTATCCCGACCGATTTAATTGGACATCACATTAAGAAGTGCGTCGTGCCCGGACCCCGTAAATGCAGCTCTAAGGCACGGAGATCACGCGAGAGCATTTGTCCCTCGGTTTGCGATAACAATACGCAGGAGCCATTCACCGCCCGCAGCGACCGCTTGGCTATAAGCTGACCGGCTAAACAAATTGTTATTTGAATGACCTGCTACGATACTATACCCCCCTAGAGTATAGGAGATCGCCGTGAGCCACACCATTCGTGAAAAATCCAAGCTACTAGCCCGTGTCCGGCGCATTAGGGGCCAAGTCGAAGCGGTGGAACGCGCGCTGGATAGTGAAATCGGTTGTGCCGATGTCCTTCAGCTGGTGGCTGCGGTTCGCGGTGCGATAAGCGGGCTGACTGCGGAACTGATTGACGACCACATCACCGAACACATACTGGCAGCTTCAAGTACCAAAGAACGCGAAGAAGCGGCGCGTGAACTGAGCGAAGTCGTTCGGACCTACTTGAAGTAACGGATCATGCCTGATCTTTCCCAGCTCATCCAGCAAGGCTCCCATAATCTTTGGCTATTCATCCCCACCGCCATCGTTCTCGGCGCGCTGCATGGGTTAGAACCCGGCCATTCCAAAACAATGATGGCGGCGTTCATTGTGGCTGTTCGAGGCACGGTTAAACAGGCCATCCTATTGGGGTTGGCCGCCACTGTTTCTCACACGATAGTTGTATGGGCCATCGCACTGGGTGGCCTTTATCTCGCAGGCGGAAAATTCCAAGCGGATGCCACTGAACCCTTCTTCCAGATCGCGTCAGGGGTAGCCATCATCCTGATTGCCGTTTGGATGCTCTACCGAACATGGCGCGAGCAGCACGCCGATCAACATCACCATCACAGCCATGACGATATCAAGGTCGTGAACACAGGTCATGGGTCAGTACAACTGCAAATCTTCGAAGCTGGCCAGCCGCCACGCTTCCGATTGAGTGCAGTGCCGGGAGCAAAGCCAACCGTTCTCAAGGAGAGCGAGATAGTCATTGAATCGATGAGGCCGGACGGAGCGACGCAACTCTTTCAGTTTGAGCGGAAGGATGGCTTTCTCGAATCCAAAGATATCGTTCCCGAGCCGCATGAGTTCATCGCTCAGCTTCGGATCGGCCACGGCGATCATAAGCATGACTTCGATATTCAATTTTCTGAGCATCATCATCATGAAGTCGGTCTTGAGCCGGACGATGAAGGTTATCAAGACGCGCATGAACGTGCTCACGCCAGCGAAAT
>Ga0105240_10009702_pt1 | contig 13594 bp, 13 predicted proteins | sample KBSC54metaG_FD_80426 | JGI IMG/M metagenome (GOLD analysis project Ga0105240, IMG submission 80426) | Corn rhizosphere microbial communities from Kellogg Biological Station, Michigan, USA - KBS C5-4 metaG | ecosystem: Host-associated > Plants > Roots > Rhizosphere > Soil | place: Michigan, USA... | reverse complement strand
TTTTTTGCTGGCGGCGATGGTTATCTTCTCCTGCAAGAAGAACGATCAGCCGGCGCTCAATTACAATTCTGACAAAAGCAGGTTGACTACATTGACGGACAGCCTGACGAATGTTTATAATAATAGCGTGGAGGGTAATAAACCGGGGGATTATAGTTTGGGGGCGAGGGCCGTTCTGAAGGCTGCGCTGGACCTGGCGGCGCAGGTGGAGAGTGGCAAGTTCACGCAAGAGGAAGTGAACAATGCGTATGGCAATCTTGCGCTGGCGGCGCAGCAGTTCGGCACCAAGCTGATACAGGAAGTGTCGGCGGAGTATCTTGTCGGTCATTGGAAGTTCAATGGTAATGCGGCGGATTCCAGCGGACATGGGCATGATGGGGCATTGAAGACAGGCTATATAGGAAGCAGCGCTGCGACGGCTACGGATGGAGGAACGTTGCCGCAGTTGACGGCGGACAGGTTTGGACGGGCGAATATGGCCTATAGCTTTGGGAATGGGTCGTTGATACAGGTGCCTTATGCGATGGAGTTGAATCCGCCCGCCTTTACGATAAGTTTGTGGGTGGATATGACGTCCAATTCCAACGGGAGCTATATGATATCCATGAACAGGTGGTGGGGGTATAAATTCAACCTGAATGGTACGGCGGTACCTTTTTTGACGGTGGCTACTGCTTCGACCATTTATGATCGTGATGCCGGCGCGGTGAATGTGGCTACGGGTGTATGGACACATCTTGCTGCTTCCTATACGGACGGTACCGAAAAGTTCTATGTCAATGGCGAGCTGAAGAAGACCTGGACCAATACGCCGGGGGCTGCGGTGACGTTGTCATCACCTGTGGACCTTTCCATAGGCAATGAAATGCCGAAGGAATTTTACAATATGACTGATAATTCCAATCCGGCTTATTTTTGGGGGGCCAGCTATTTCGTCGGATCGATGGACGATATTCGTATGTACAATAAGGTGCTGACGGATGCGGAGGTGAACTCTATTTATATTATTGAAAAAGATCTCTAAATGAAAAGACGTTTTTTGGGGGCTGCCAGCGTGATCCTTTTGTGGGGCCTAATTCTTTTTGCGGGGGTAGTTCTTTTGGCGGCCTGCCAGGGGCCTGCTCCGAAGGTCGGGGCGGGGGATACTGCTACTACGGACAGTGTCGGCTGGGCCTTGTTGTCTTTTGTCAAGGCGGACAGCGTAAATCCTGTGTTGCAGCCGGGAGTGGGGAGTTTTACGGACCCTATCTGGAAGAAGAGTGTGGCATGGGAGGAGAAGGATGTATTTAATCCGGCAGTGGTTGTGCGGGGTGATAAGCTGTATCTGTTGTACAGGGCGCAGGACAAGGTGGGCAAGCCAGCCGGTACGTCGCGGATAGGACTGGCGGAGAGTGTAGATGGATATCATTTTATCCGTAGTCCCGAGCCTGTGTTGTATCCGTCGGAGGACGCTTTTAAGAAATACGAATGGGAGGGGGGCTGTGAGGACCCGCGTGTGGTGGAGGATGATAAGGGGGCCTATTATATGACATACACCGCCTTTGACGGAAATATAGCCAGGCTGCTGGTGGCTGTTTCTGGCGACTTGCGGCATTGGACGAAGCGGGGGCCGGCGTTTGCGCGGGCTTATAATGGCAAGTACCTGGATAAATGGTCGAAGTCGGGGTCTATCGTCTCGACCTATGGGAAGGATGGGAAGATCGTGGCAACGCGGATAAAGGGCAAGTATTGGATGTATTGGGGGGATCAGAATATCTGGGCGGCTACGTCTGACGACCTGGTGAACTGGACACCTGTGGAAAAATCTTCCGGGGAGGCTGATCCTGTGGCGTTGCGCGGACAGGCGCTGGCTATGCCTGATCTGAAGATCGTCATACCCACGCGGGGGAAGAAGTTCGACTGTGATCTGGTGGAGTCGGGACCGCCGGCCATGCTGACGGATAAGGGGATACTACTTATTTACAATAGCCGGAATGTTCCATCTATCGGGGACAGTACGTTGCCGGAGGGGACGTATGCGGCGGGGCAGGTGTTGCTGGATAAGGATGATCCCACGCATATATTACACCGACTCGATAACTATTTTATGCGACCGGATAAGCCTTATGAGGTGACGGGACAGGTGAATGAGGTTTGTTTCCTGGAGGGGCTGGCGTGGTTCAGGGAGAAATGGTTTATGTATTATGGGACGGCTGATTCGAAGATCGCTGTCGCTGTCAAATAGGCTGTCGCACCTTGTCGCGTGAGGAAACTTGAGGGGCCCTAATGAAGGGCCCTTTTTATTTGACGGACTTTTTCAGGAGCGCGACCGCCTCTTCGAGTTCCTTTTCGTTCATGGACGCGAACCCGATGCGCAGAGCATTGAAATGATGACCGTCTACATCATACATATGGCCGTCGCTGATCATGAGACCGTTGCCGGCGGCTCTTGCGGATATTTCGGGTAGCGGGTATTCTTTTCTGAATTTTGTCCAGAGGGCGAGGCCGCCTTGTGGTTTTGTAAAAGACACCACGTCCTTTAGCTCCTGTTCGAGGAGCTTACAGAGGATGTCCCTTCGCTGGTGGTACAGTTTTACCGATCTTTTTAGGTGTTTCTGCATGTCGCCTGCTTTGAAGAGAGAGGCCAGTGCTTCTTCCAGGAGGCTATCGCCGCGGATGTCGATCATTCTTCTCAGCTGGGTGGCCTGTTCGATGAAGTTGGCGGAGGCGATCATATAGCCGATGCGTATGGGAGGGGCGAGGGATTTGGTAAGCGACCCGATGTAAATGACCTTGCCGTTGTGTGCGGCGCTGGCGAGTGGGAGGATGGGGCCACCGGAGTAATGGAAGTCGTAATCATAGTCATCTTCTATCACGGGGAATTCGTATTGATCGATGAGGTGGAGGAGACGCATCCTTCTTTCGCTGCTAAGGGTGACGGTGGTGGGGTGGTGGTGATGGGGGATGATGTATAGGAGGTCGGGTTTTTGCTTCTTACAAAATCTTTCGATGAATTCGATGTCCATCCCGTGGTCGTCGACGGGGACACGTATGAGGTTGGCTCCGAACTGTTTGAAGATATTGTCGGCCATGAAGTAGTTGGGATTGCCTACGAGGACGTTCGATCCGGGCCGGATGATCATACGGGCTGCCATGAAGATGGCCATTTGTGCGCCCCGGGTGATGACGATGTTGTCGAGGTTGAAGGACATTCCTCTTGTGTCGGAGAGGAAGTCGATAATGGCGTTGCGGAGGCTGACCGAGCCGGCCTGTTCGCCTAACATGATAAAGCGTTTGTAGGAGGATTGGTTGAACAGCCGTCTGTATTCTCTCAGGAGCAGGTCGATGGGAGCGATCCTGGGATCGGGGAATCCGTCATTGATGACGGGGCGTAATTTTTTGCTGCCGCCGGGGAGGGGTGAGGGGGGACCGAAGTTATAGAAGGGGAAGGGGGCTGGCTGGGTGTAGGGGGCGTGCGACCTTGGCCGGCCCTGGTCCGGGGCTGGCGAGCCGTTGGCAGACGGAGAGCTGGCGGGTATGAAACTGTGGGGCCTGACCTCCGGGAGGTGCTGGGATACCTGGGGGCCTTTGCGCGGGACTACTGTTATCCAGTCCTGTATAAAGAGCTCTTCGTAGGCTGCTTCTACTGTTTTTCGATGAACGTCCAGCAGGGATGCCAGTTGCCGGCTGCCCGGCAGGGAGGAGCCGGGCTTGATGATTCCGTCGCGTATGAGCTTGATCAGCGCATTGGCTATCTGCTGGTATACGGGAACGGTGGAGTCCCTGTCTATGGGGATGAGTGTCTGGAAAGGCAACATGCGGCCAAAGGTAAAAAATCCTTTGTTAGATGCGTCCTTCGAGACGCAGCATAACCTGTTGCTGGTAAAAGGCGCCGATGGGCAATTCCTTTCCGTTGACCTCTACCCAGGACTGTGTGAAGGCTGTAACCTTGGCGAGTGAAATGATATACGAGCGGTGTATGCGGATGAACTGAAGGGGTGGGAGCTGTTCTTCAAAATGCTGAAGGGTCTGGTGGGTGATGATGGGGGCTGTCGTGGTTTGGATGCGGACATAATCCTTCATGCCTTCCAGGCTGATGATGTCGTGTAGCGGGATGCGAATGGTCTTTTTTTCGGAGCGGATGTCGATGAAAGCGTTGTTTGATATGGGGATTGAAACTATTTCGGGTGTTGATCCTTTTTCGGGGACTGATGCTTCTACCGGGTATTTGTCTATGGCCTTGAGAAAGCGGGTGAAGGAGACTGGTTTGAGGAGATAGTCCAGTACATTGAGCTCATAGCCTTCCAGCGCGAACTCTCTATAGGCGGTGACCAATATTACTTTTGGCGGATGATGCATGGTTCTTAACAGCTGGATACCTGTCAACATGAGCATCTCTATATCGAGAAAGAGCAGGTCGATGCTTTCCTTCTGCAACACGTCGAACACTTCCATGCCATTTTTGCATTCGGCCGCGAGTTGGAGACGGGACGTCTTTTCGATATAGGTCTTCAGGATATCCCGGGACAGCTGTTCATCATCGGCTATGACGCAATTCAATTTTTTCATACTGGTGTTTTTAGGGCTATGGTAAGGTCTATCTCAAATGTCTCGTCGCCGGGGCGGATGTCGAGATGATACTGGTGAGGGTAGCTTAATTCCAGCCTTTTTTTGACGTTGGTCAGACCGATGCCACTTTGATCTGTCTGTTTTGCAGGGTGACAGCTATTGGCTATATGCATATGAAGGTCACCTTGTTCGAGGTTGATATCGATGTGGATCCAGGCTTTGTCCTTCTCGTGAGAGAGGCTGTGTTTAAACGCATTCTCTATAAAGGGGAGGAGGAGCAGCGGCGCCACAGTCCGGCCGTTGGTGTTAGTAGGAATATTACAGCGAAGGTCCAGTCTGTCGCTGAAGCGCAGCTGTTCGATGTCCATATAGCTGCGAAGATGGTTGATCTCTGTATCGAGCGAAACCTGTGAAGCGTTGGCGTCATACAGCATATAATGCATCAGGTCCGACAGTTGAAGGACTACCTCGGGTCCTTTGTCGGATTTGATCATGGTAAGTGCATAGAGGCTGTTGAGGGTATTGAAAAAGAAGTGCGGGTGTATCTGGGCTTTCAGAAGGTCACGTTCCGCCTGGTGTTTTTCCTCCTCCAGAGCGCGCATATGCTGTTCTCTTTTGTAGGCATCCTGTATAACCTTTAGGAGAAAGGTAAGCCCTATGACCGGGCAAAAATCCAGAAAGTTACGGATGATGCGGACGGGGATAAAGTAGTTCTTTGGCTCGGCAAGATAATGGGAATAGTTATGCACTTTTTGATAGGGTATCCAGATCAGCCAGCCCGTCAAACGGCTGTAGAGGCCGCCGAACAGCAGGGTCAGAAAAAGGGCTATCCCATATTTGAGATATTTTTTGGAATAGAAGTATTTAGGGAGGAGTACATACAGATTGAAATAGACCAGTATCATCTGCATAGGGAGGATAGTCCACATGTCCGGATAGTATTCCAGCCGGATGACGTCTTTGTTCTCCCATCCGTACTGGAGCAGCTGGACGGTTATATACAGCAGCCAGAAGATGAGATGGGCGAGTATTCGCCGGTAAGGTTTTTTCATGCCGGGTAAATATCTATAAAAATCCGCCAGAAAGGGGGTTATTTCGACAGAATAGGCTTTCCGGGGGGTGAACGGGATGTAGCCCTGGCGGGAGGGAGGCTGTCGAAAATCTAAAAAAGAGGCCATTCTATTGGCTTTTTTTGAGGATAAACCATTTATATGCTTTCCTTATTCCTAAAGCTGGCGGCTTTTATCCTTCTGATACTTTATAGCCTGGGGCATGTGGTGGCCCAGAATACCTTTCCTCCCCTGCCTTATGCCCAAAAGCCCAGGATACAGGCGCAGCGGGCTCAACATCAGGTGGTCCTCGACGGTGTGCTGGATGAAGAGGACTGGCGGCTGTGCCAGCAGGCGGGGCAGTTCTTAGTTTGCTATCCCGAGCAGATGAAAAAGCCAGCCTTTGACACCCGGGTGATGGTGTTGTATGACAGTGTCAATCTTTATTTCGGGGCTATCTGTTATTACAGCGGTCGCAAGCGAAGTCTTCAGGTGCAGAACATGAAGCGGGACTTTGGGTTTTCGACCAACGAGCTGCTGAGCATATTTATCGAGCCTTTTCAGAACAGCCGGATGCCGTTGCCGGGGTTTTATGTGTCGCCGTATGGGACGCAAACGGATATCATGTATTATTATGGGGTGGCGTATGATTATAACTGGGATGCTGTGTGGAATGCCAGGACATCCATTGGGGACAGTGCATGGACGGCGGAGATAGCGATCCCCTGGTCCAGTCTGCGGTATCCCCGTGACAGTACCATATGGAGTATCAACTTCGACCGTAATATCCGGGACAAGGGGGAGTATACGAGCTGGAGTCCCTGGCCATTGGCGTATGATCCTTCTCATATGGCCTATGGGGGGTTGTTGACGGGTATTCATCCACCGCATCAGGATATGAATTTGCGGCTGCAGCCTTATGCGTTGGTTAAAACCAGTCGTGGGGACGGGCAGGCGTCCTCTACCCGGCCTGCTGTTGGAGGCGAGGTGAAATGGGCTTTGGGGGCCAATACCGTGGCGGATGTCACGGTGAATACGGATTTCGCCCAGGCGGATGTGGACAAGCAGGTGGTGAATCTTACGCGGAGTTCTGTGTTCTTTCCGGAGAAGCGGCAGTTCTTTAAGGAGAATGCCAATCTTTTTTCTGTCGGGGAGGACAATATGCTGCAGCCATTTTTTACCCGTAGGATTGGATTGAATGGAGCGGGGAGTCCGCTGACCATCGACGGGGGATTGCGGCTGATCCATCAGTCGGACAAGCAGTCTGCGGGGTTGTTGCTGATGCGGCAGGAGGGGGACAGTACGGCCCGGCCGGCCTGGTTCAATGTGTTGCGGTATAAGCGGCAAGTGGGGAAGTGGCAGTTGGGGGCGATGAATGTGATGCGGATGGAGGAGGGTGATGGGAAGGTGGCGGGTGGGGCGGGGGCGGGTGATTGGAATGCGGTGACCAGTCTGGATGCGTATGTGCGGCTGAGTGAGGCGTTCTATGTGCGGCAGATGGTGTCGGCCAGTATGGATAAGGGATTGCCAGTGAGGGGTGTGGCGTCTGTGACGGAGGTGAATTACGCGACGAATACGGTTTACGCGTCTTTGTTTGTGACGGCGGCAGGGAAGGGGTATACGGCGAAGGCGGGTTTTATGGAGCGGCAGGATTTTATACATACGCAGCCTGAGTTGCAGCTGTTCCTGCGGCCTGGCTCGTTACCTGGACGGCTGTTTGCCTGGCTGCCTGCGGGGGTGGCTTTTTATAATCCCATCGTGATGGCGGACATCTACCATCAGACTTCTACGGGGGTGTTGCAGGAGATGAGCTCTTCGGTGAGTCCGGTGGGGTTCCTTACGAGGACGGGTGGGGAGTACCGGGTGAATATGCTGTATGCGTATGAGAATATTGGGGACGTGTTTCATCCCGTGAATGGGGTGGCTATTGCGCCGGGGAAATATCAGTTCTTGAGATGGGAACTGTATGGCAAGACCAACCAGGCGGCTCCTTATAGTCTGGAGGCGAGGGTGAGTACGGGGAGGTATTATAATATATGGCTGAACAGCTATTATGCGGCGTTGCGGGTGGTGCCGATACCACATGTGGCGTTTGGGTTGGGGTTTACGGAGAGTCATTTTTCGGGGGTGAGGGAGACTTCTGGCGGGACTGGGACTGGTACTGACCCGGGCAGTGGGGCGGGAGGGCCTGGGTCGGGTGATGGTGCGCGTGCGACGACCAAGAATACTTTTTTGGTGGCGCCGGAGTTGCGGTTGGCGTGGAATGCGCGGTTGCAGCTGAGTTCATTTTATCAGTACAATACAGATGCGAATATGGGGGCGTTGAATGTGCGGTTGTCGTGGGAATATCGGCCGTTGAGTTTTGTGTATCTGGTGGTGAATAGTAATAGCCACTTGCGTGGGGTGGCGGAGAGACAGGAAATGGGGATTTTGAAGGTGTCGTATATTAGGCAGTTGTAGGTTCGTAGACGTAATCAAAGGTTGTCGAAGCAAAGGTATTTACAAATTTAAATACTAATTAATTTAGTAATTTTACAAATGATTTTAACCCTATTCTATAAAATATAAAGTTGTCCGATCGGACAACTTTTGATAAATTTGTATAGCCGATGGAAACTAACAAATACCGGCAGATATCTTTTTATAAAAGATATTTTGAGGAGTTTTTTGCCAGGCTGGATGGAGGCGTGAGGGATAAAATAATGTGGACATTGCGGCTTATCGAAGAAATTCCACAGGTGCCTGAATCCTATTTGAAACATCTGACAGGGACGGACGGACTTTATGAAATAAGGGTGCAGGCAGGCAATGGGACCTTTAGGATATTCTGTTTTTTTGATCAGGGTAGGTTAATTATCCTGCTCAATGGATTTCAGAAAAAGACGCAGAAAACTCCAAGGAAAGAAATAGCAAGAGCACTCAAAATGAAAAAAGAGTACTATGAAGAAAAAAAGCAACTTAAAAAATCTTGATCAATTTGTAGATGAACAGTATGGAAAGAAAGGGACGCCCCGAAGAGATAAGTTCGAGAGGGGGTATCGGGAGTTTAAAATGGGAGCATTGATACAAGAGGCGCGTTTAGAAAAGGGAATGACGCAGGAAGAACTGGCTGAAAAATGCGGGACCAACAAATCATTTATATCCAAAGTGGAGAATAATGTAAAAGATGTGCGTATCTCCACCCTGCAACGGATCGTTGAAATAGGGCTTGGAGGAAAGCTGCAGGTGTCAATAGTGCTTTGACAAGATCCAACAACCTCCCTCCAAGCGTATTATTTAATATTCATCCCCTCTTGCGAAATCATTCTTTCTATACATCCACTGTCCGCTGGTGAAGTCGGGGAAGTCTACCCGTTCGTTACCCATTTCGATGGAGCTTTCGCTGAGCGGTGTAATGGCGCTCCAGGCGGCAGCGTCGTAGACGTCCATAGGCGTGGGAGCGTTCCGCTTGATGGCTTCTATGAATCCGTGGAGCACGAAGAAGTCCATGCCGCCGTGGCCTGCGCCCTGTGTATCCTTGCTCCAGCGGCGCCAGAGGGGGTGATCATATTTATCATACCATTCCTGTGCGTTGTCCCATTCGTCATTCTGCTTGCTGGAACCTTCCACATAAATGCCATTGTTGACATCCATCCAAAGTCCTTTGGTGCCCTGTACCCGGAAACCGAGCGAATAGGGGCGGGGCAGGTTGGTGTCGTGCTGTAAGAGGATGGTCTCGCCGTTGGCGCATTTGATGCTGGTGGTAACGACGTCGCCGAGGGCGAAGTTGACTTTTCCGCTGGGTGCGTTAGCGCCTCCTTTGGAAAGGATATATTCATGCAGGCCGCGGGTCTTGCTGCCGAATGAGCAGAGGGACACAAAGCGATTGCCACGGTTGACGTCTATCATCATGGCCACGGGGCCGATGCCGTGCGTAGGATAGAGGTCGCCGTTGCGATGGACGGAATGTTCCGTACGCCAGCGGGCCTCGGAGAAAGCTTTTGGGCCAAACTCCACGCCTACGCCGGGAGGATTGTTGCCATCGTTGAATTTGATCCCGCGCAGGTCATGCTGATAGCCGCCCTGTACGTGCACTATCTCACCAAAGACATTTTGCCTTACCATATTCAGGACCGCCATGACATCCCGGCGATAGCATACATTTTCGAGCATCATGACATGGGCCTTGTGTTGTTCCGCCGCCTTGACCACGTCCCAGTGATCCTGAAGGGTAATACCAAGGATAACTTCTGTGCCTACATATTTAATGCCGGCTGCCAACGCATCCAGTATCATGGGCGCATGCCATTCCCACGGAGTGGCGATGATGACGGCATCGAGGTCCTTTATTTCCAGGAGCTGCCGGTATGCATAGTTGTCGCCTGTAATGATCTTTGGCATCGGCTTGCCGGACTTTTTCAGGAGGTTGGTGGTCATCTGCACCATCCGGTCGTCCACGTCGCAGACGGCTACTACATCGACGTCGGATCGTCTCAAGGCCAGCGCTACATGACCCTGACCCCGGAAGCCTGTGCCAATAAATCCCAGGCGTACCTTACGGTCGGCAGGGGCGGCGGCAAACAACTGGTCGGGTCGAAACATAGCCAGTCCTGCTGCGGCAAGGCTCATGTCCTTTACAAATTGTCTTCGTGAGTTGGTCATATATATGCGGGTTTAAAATGAATATATTGAGTCCTGCACCATCTTATTGAGCAGGGGTTCTTTTTCTGTCAGCCGTTGCAGTAGCGTGAGCTGATTCACAGCTCTGACAAAATTGTGGCCTTCATATTTTGCGCCGTAATACCTGTCGTCGTTGAGATGATCTGTCAGGAAGCGAAGCGCCTGCATATAGATCATGAACTTACCGGCATATACAATATGGTCCATCTCCGCGGTGCTGAGCTCGTCCTTCATTTCGGAAAGATATCCGCGGACGATGGCGCGGAAATATTCGTCGCGAACGCTGATGAGCTCCATATCCTTTTCTTCTTCACTGACGGGAGAGAGATAAGTGCGCATCATGTCGCCCAGATCGCTGATGAAATAGCCGGGCATGACGGTGTCGAGATCTATGACACAAAGACCGTGACCGGAGTCGTCGAACAGCACGTTGCTGATCTTTGTATCATGATGTGTGACGCGCAGCCGGAACCCGGAATGGTGGCGGATGTCCTCGAATGTCTGCACGATGCCCCGGAAGTAGCGCAGGGCGTCGATCTGATCGGCGGTGGCGGTGATGCGAGCCGGATTGCCATGCTGAAGGGCGTCCTCGAATTGTCTGTAGCGCAGGGAAAGGTTGTGAAAATCGGGCAACGTCAGATGGAGATGTCCGATAGGGAAGCCTGCCAGGAGGCTGGTGAATTTGCCAAACTGCCGGGCGGCCTGATAGGCCTGGTCGGTGGCCGACACCACGTCAATCGTATGAGACCCTGTAATAAAAGGTACGAGACGGAAGTAGCCTTCCTGTGAATGGACGAGGTTCCTGCCGTCCTGGGTATTCAGGGGCTTGACAAAAAGGTATTCCGGGTGATGGGTCTGCAGGTAAAGGGCCAGGGATTCCATGTTCTCCGCAATAAGGGACGGTTGATGGAATACGGCGTCATTAATACGTTGAAGGATATACGATGCTGGCCCGTAGTTGACCTTCCAGGTATGGTTGATAAGGCCCGTGCCGAACGGCCGGATCGAACATTTATCTTCGGGTAGGCCATAGGCCTCCAGGATGGGCGAGAACATAAACCAAACATAACGCGATAAATCTGTATTTGGATAGACAAACGATTGCGCTTTTTGCGGGCCGGGGGAGTATGGCGGCCGGGGGTGCGGCTACTCCACGTTGTGGATCATCAACTGGGATTCCAGGATAACCTTTTTCCAGTGGTCGGGAGACACGGGGCCGTCCGTGGGGGTGTCGGACGTGAGTATTTCCAGGAGAGTCTCGGTAGCACGCTGGCCCTGTATATAAGGGAACTGTTCAACGGAGGCCACGGGCGGGAAGGCCGTATAGTGGCTCATGGGGAGGTTGGCATAGCTGACGAAGGTGAGATCTTCGTTGACCTTGTATTTGTTCTTTACGGCAAACTGAACAGCGTCCAGCGCGACATAGTCATTAAAAGCCACGATAGCGGTGGGTTTTCTTTTCAGGGACAGGAGCTTGTTCATGGCCTTGTCGGTACCTTCTTTGGTGAGGTCGGAGGATACGACGAGCGTGGGGTCATATTTGAGCCGGTGTTTCTGCATGGCCTTGATATAGCCTTCTTCCCGCTGGCGGCTGGCAAGGAGCTTGTCGGGGCCGTTGATCATACCAATGACCCTGTGGCCTTTACCCAATAGATACTTTACCGCCTGGACGGTGCCGGATACCATGTCACAGGCGACATAATGGATATCCGTCAGATTGGGTATCCTGTCGAAAAAGACGGTGGGGATACCTGCCTGGCGCAGCATATTAAAATGACTATAATCCTTTGTATTTTTTGCAATGGAGATGATCAGGCCATCCACCCGGTGTTTTTTCATCGTGCTGACGATCAGTTTTTCCCTTTCCTCTTCGTCATGGGATTGTCCCATCAGTACGGAATACTGGTGACGGCCGGCCATGTCCTCGATACCACTGATGGCGGCGGAGAAAAATGCTTCGGACAGCTCGGGCAGGATAACGCCGATGGTAAAGGTCTTGCGCTGCTGGAAGAAGATGGCGGTCTGATTGGGTTCGTAGTTCAGCTCGGCGGCCAGCTGCTGGACCCGTGTTTTGGTCCGGAGACCGATGCTGGGATGATCGTGAAGCGCCCTCGATACGGTGGAGGCGGAGATATTAAGCCGCCTGGCGATCTCTTTTATAGTAGGAGCGGAGGGCATGGAGCTTTTGTACAAATCTAGGGAAAATGAAATTAAAGTAAAGTATTATGATTGCGGCCTTTTTAGGCCACAAAAATTTTGAAAAAATCTGTCACCTTACGGAATCTTTAGAAAAATTCGTAATGATTACTCCAAGCGACAAAAAAGCGTTAAAGAAATTCGGCGAAAATCTGCGAAAACTCCGAAATCAGAAGGACTTCAGTCTCCGCGAAATGTCGTATGCTTGCAGTATCGATAACAGTAAGATCGCGAAGATCGAGAAGGGTCAGATCAATATTACGCTGACCACGCTCTTACAGTTAGCCGTAGCCCTGGAAGTACATCCCTCGTCCTTGCTTGACTATCCACTCGAATAGATTACTGCGAACCCGGGTCTGACGACCCGTCAAAAACCTGTTCTTATGGATCAGAAGGACGAAGTATTAAAAAAATTCGGCAGATATCTTACTGCCCTGAGAGAAGAAAAAAAGATGACTGTTCAGGAATTGGCAGCCGCTACGGGATTCACCTCGCAAAAGCTGCGTCGCATCGAGGCGGGAGAGGTAGATATCCTCTTATCCACCGTTGTTACGCTATCGAGGGGTCTGGATATTTCTCCCGTAATGCTGTTACATTCACTCGATCCGGACTAGTATTTTTCCTATTGGAATCGCAGGTGGCGCGGTGTATCTTGGGATACAACGGGGAAGGACTATCCTCCCCCGCCCGTACCTGTGAAAAAACCAACCTTATGGCTATATTAGTAGGACTCTTCTTTTCCGCCATTTCTATTTTCGGCCTTGTGAAGTGCCGGTCGAAGCAGGCGCTCCAAAAAATCGTATTACTGGCGTTCTCCATTTTTCTGATCCTGAGCCAGCTGTTATTTATGAACAGCGTAGTCGAGATCCCCGGGCCGGAGTTCATTTTTATTTCGGGCATCCTGAGCGGCATTATTTTAATCCTGTCATTTCAAAGGAATGAGACTGCATAGGCGTATATTGCCCGCCTATGAAAAGAATTGCCTGTATTGGGTGGCTAGTCTTTATAGCCATCGCCGGACACGGTCAACAACAACGTTCCACAGGAGCGACTGGAGGGAACCCGATATATCATGACGGATGGATCGACTTTAATAAAAATGGTGTCAAGGATATATTTGAGGATCCCACTCAGCCGGTAGA
>Ga0105240_10009700_pt1 | contig 13598 bp, 9 predicted proteins | sample KBSC54metaG_FD_80426 | JGI IMG/M metagenome (GOLD analysis project Ga0105240, IMG submission 80426) | Corn rhizosphere microbial communities from Kellogg Biological Station, Michigan, USA - KBS C5-4 metaG | ecosystem: Host-associated > Plants > Roots > Rhizosphere > Soil | place: Michigan, USA... | reverse complement strand
GGTGCGCTCGATCAGCGCCCAGGGTTTGATGTCCGGGCGAATACTCGCCTGTATTCCGCTAGGCGTCGCCGCCTTGATGTTCGTCGTCAACCCTACCTATGCCCGGTTCTTCGTCGATGACCCAATGGGGCACACCATGGTGGCCGCCGCGCTCTCGCTCGAAATCCTCGGGTATCTGATCATTCGCAAGATTGTCACAATCGAGGTGTAAAGTGCTTGTTATTCTGACGTGCGTGGTCTTCGTCCTGGTCACGGTCGTGACCGCGATCATGGGGCTGCGGCTGACCAACTGGAGAACCAGGGCCGTCGAACGCCTCTCACCCAAGCTATATATCAAGCCACCGATTCTTCCTTCCCCGAGTCTGATCTGGCAGCAACTGGTGAGCAGTGTCGGATCGCTGGTGCCCTCGTCTCCCAAAGACCTGCCGCGTTTGAAAAAGCGACTCGTCCGCGCCGGCTTTCGCAGTCAGAATGCCGCCCGACTCTTCAACGGCGCCCGCGTGGTCTCCACACTGGTCTTCGGTGCGGCTGGCTTCCTGGTCGCCTACTACCGGCAATTTGCTTTCGACAATCTTCTTTACGCGACTGCGGGCGCGTTCCTTTTCGGTTATCTGGCACCCATGCAGTTTGTCGTGTTTCGGATTCGCCGCCGTCAGCACGCCATCGAACGCGGGCTGCCGAACGCGCTCGATCTGATGGTGGTTTGTGTGGAGTCTGGCCTCGGTCTCGATCAGACTGTGATTCAGGTTGCGAAAGAACTCCAGTTCGCCCATCCCGAAATCTGCGAAGAGTTCACCATGATGAACCTCGAAATGCGTGCCGGCAAACGGCGCATCGAGGCGCTTCACAATCTTGCCGAGCGTGCCGGTGTAGAGGAGCTTAAAAAGCTTGTGGCTGTTCTGGTGCAAACTGATCGCTTTGGAACCAGCATCGCGCAAAGCCTTCGCGGCCACTCCGAGTACATGCGGGTCATGGCCCGGCAGCGCGCTGAGGAGCAGGCTGCCAAACTGGCCGTCAAATTAGTCTTTCCGATCTTTTTTTGTGTTCTGCCGTCGCTCTTCGTGGTGACGGTCGGCCCCGTATTGACGCGGCTCATACGGGATTTGTTCCCTATGTTCGAAAACATGTAAACAGCCGATAGTTCACCCAGGAAAGGAGTATTGCAAATGGACGCATCCATTCTTCGCATCGTTTGTGGGGCGCTTGTCGTGATTTTCGGTGTCCTGATCTTTTTCCGGCGCCGTAGCAAAGTGGAATAGTCCCGTGCCGCGAATCGGTGGGTCGGCCTGGACTTCAAACCCCAGGCTGACCCTTACCGATTAACCACAGGGGAATCGTATTGCTGACCCTCTCGCCGATCTGGAGCGACAGTTTTACGGGAGCCGAAATGTCCAGGTCGTCCGGAACTCGAAACGTGACGACGGTCAGGCCGACCGCTCCGACTGCAGCCACAGCACTCTCGACCGCGACGATTCGCCCATCCAGAATAATCGCGACCGGGTCCACCAAAGGAAACAAGGGAGTCGCAGGCACGCGAAATCCGTCCAGCGGAGTAGGCTGATACGGGCCAAACCCGGTTCCGTATAGCAGGATCTCTTCCCCAGGATGCGCGGGCGATTCAGTCGAGACAGGAGTGCCGTCCCGATGCCCCATCGTGAAAAGTCCCGGCGCGCTTCTGGCGACGGTGAGCGCGATCGAGAGCACCGCAGCGTTTCCGTAGTGCCACTCTACCTGGTATTTCCCGGGCCTCAGATCGCTCGGCACCTGAAAGTTGATCTGTGTTGGAGAAACGAAAAGCAGCGGCATCAGCCTTCCCGAGCAAACCAGCGAAACTCCGCCCAGGCTTTGCGGAAGCGGATCCGTCAAGCCTGTGGCAGTGGTTTCGGACAAGCGATCGCCAAACAGAGAGGCGATCGAACCCGCGGCTACCGCGCCGTCCGCGGTGTCTCCCGCCGAATTGGTAATTCGGGCAGGCAACGGTGTTTTCGGAACGCTGTCGAAGTATGCCACCACCGAACGTGGCGCGCCGATGATGATTGAAGACGGATTCGCCGATCCGCTCAGATCTCCGCCCCACTCGCGGAATCTCATCCCGTCAGGAGGCTCGATCCCGACGCCCACCGAAGAACCCGCTGGATAGTACCCATCCGACGAGGGCGGCGAAAGCCTCCAGCTACCGGAACCGGCTGTCGAAGACTCCAGCACGAGACGATACGACCACTGATAATGGGCCGTAACCCTCATATAGCCTGCCGATGCGGTGAAAGTCACGCCCGCCACGCCCTCCCACGACTCGAAATCAAGGCGCATTCCATCGCTCACCGCGATCGAAGGCCGCGCTCCGAGACGGATGGTGGTTCCTACCGGCCGCTCCACATCGCACGGTGTATGGCAGTCCGAGCCATCCACTGTCACGGTCAATCCGGTCGGAATGCTGTCCACGTGCACGCGACTCAACGGGTCATAAAACGCCGTCATCCGGATCCCGGAGTTGGTCTGCCCTTCCGTCACTTGAATCGCCTGTACATTGGCTTTGCCACCCGACCACTCCCGGAACGACCAGGCACCTCCCGCAGCATCGATCTGGTGCGCCGACGCAATCACGGTGTGCGATTCCCCCGCCGCCCAAGCTTCGTAGCGAGGCGATGCCGCATCCGATCCGTCCACTGTCAGGATCAGGTTGGGAGGCTCCGTCAAGAGAAGAGTGGTCACGGCGGGGACAAATTGCGCGACCACCGAAAGCGGCGCGGCGCCTGACGGAACTGAATACGTCCGATTGCGATCCGCACCATCGTTCCACGACTGAAAGACCCATTGCCGTCCCTGCTGGTCGAATTGCGGCGAAACCGGCGTCAGTGTATGGACAGAACCCACTCCCCAGTCGAAATCGATCGGAGCGGTTACCAGCCCCCGATCCGTCAGCAACTGCAACCCGTCCGGAGCAGTCCGTAACTGCATTCGCCGCGCCACCGCAAACCGCGGATACACCGCCACCGGCGCATTCAACGCAAAGGAGTAGATGGCCGCCGGCTTGCCTCCCTGCGTCCATCCGTCGAATACGAAACCCGGATCGGGACTCGCTTCCAGCAGCACCGTCGTTCCGGCAGCCAGCCATACGTCGGCAGTTTGCCGGTAGGCGACCCGGTTCACCCAAATTGTCCCCGGATAAGCGCACACGCCGTCTTCGCAGACAAAGAACACCAGCGATACGGCGTATTCGGTCGTCACGTCGGCCCGATACCAGGCGATTCCAGGATCAGCCGTGACGGTAACTTTGGGCGATGGTGACGCCAGTTGACCCAGAGCCGTGCTCCAGTGTTGGAAAAGATAACGCCCCTTGAGTAGCGGCGGCGTCAACTGCCAGTCCGCGATCTCGAGCGTGTGTTTGCCGCCGGTCGGCCAGGAAAAAACCGCGGCGCCTTGATAAGGTTGTCCGTCCACGCGGAAGACCGCGTCGCTCGCAGCGGCCGAGATCCGCGTCAACGCAACGGTTTCTTGAGCCGGCAGGTATGCCACGAATGCGCCAGTTAGCAGCCAGGCCCCCAAGAGGAGACGGCGCAATTTTGTCGATTTTCTATCGCAGTTCACTCTGTTGGAACTTATCGACACTGCCGATAAGAATGTTATGAAGCGCGAATTGCTCATCGCACTTTTCTGGATTTCGTGCCTTGCCAGGGCGGCGACCTTCGGGGAAGTGATTGCGATCGGAGGGCAGGCGGCGGACATCGCCTTGGACGAAAGTCGCGGGGTGCTCTACATCGCCAATTTCACCGCCGCGCGGATCGATGTGCTCTCGCTTGCCGACCATACAATTCATTCTTCGATGCATGTAGCCGCGGCCCCGGCCTCGCTCGCGATCTCCGGTGATGCCCGCTATCTGGTCGTAACCCATTTTGGCAACGCGCTGCCACCAGCCTCGAACGGAAATGCGATGACGGTAGTAGATCTGTCGAACGGAGTCCGGCAAACGTACGCATTGGGCAGTCCGCCGTTGGGGGTGGCTTTTGGCGCCGACGGAATGGCGCTGGTCGCGACCACTACGGAGTTCCTTCGCGTCGATCCCGTAAGCGGCCGGAGCGACGTAGTCCAGACCATTGCGAGCCTGACCGTCAACAGTATCCCTGCCGCTCCCGGCACTCCGCCGGTGCAAATCGTCGCGGCCTCGCTAGGCGCTTCCGGCGACGGGCGATATATTTTCGGTCTGGCGGACACGATTCGTGTTGGATACGATGTTTCCGCCAGACGTTTGCAAGTTATCGGATACACCGCGACGCCGGCGCTCGGGCCACGCGTCGTCAGCGTTTCAGCCGACGGATCGTACTATACGGCCGGTTGGGGACTCTTCAATCGCCAAGGCACGCTGATGGCGCAGTTCCCCGGCGCTTCGGGCGCGCTGGCAGTAGGGTCGCACGCCATCGATTCGGCGCACGCCACGATCTACGCGCAGATCCCGCAGACTCAGGCGGATCCGGCTGCGATTCCTCCGCTGCTGATTGCCGACTCCGACAACCTGTCCGTTCGCGAACGGCTGAATTTGCCCGAAAATCTGACGGGCCGATCGATCTTGAGCGCGGCGGCGGACACCCTCTTTGCGGTTTCTGAGAGCGGTGTGATGATCATGCCCGTGGGAGCCCTCAATCAGTCTCACCGTCTCGGTGCGGATCAGGAAGACCTGTTGTTTCGCGGCAGTTTCTGTCAACGAGGCGCGGTGACGCAGGCGTTCAAGCTTACCAATCCCGGCGGAGGCCAGACGTCATTCTCGCTGAGTTCGGATCTTCAGGGAGTGGCCGTCTCTCCTTCGTCCGGAAAGACTCCAGCCACGATTCAGGTCACGATCGACCCGCATCAGTTCGAGGACCGCCGCGGCACGGTGATTGGATCGCTCAAAATAGCATCTGCCGAGGCAGTAAATGTGCCTGCGTCGATACGTCTTCTGGTCAACAGCCAGAGGCCCGACGAGCGCGGCTTCCAAGTCGATATCCCGGGGACGCTCACGGATCTGCTGGCCGATCCGGATCGCGACCGTTTTTATATCGTGCGTCAGGACCGCAATCAAGTTCTGGTCTATGACGGCTCGGGACTCTTCCAGATCGCCCAGCTTCGCACCAGCAACACACCAACCCGTTTGGCCATGACGGCCGACCGCAAGAAGCTCATCATTGGTCACGACAACTCGCAGTTGGTCTATGTGTACGACCTCGACACTCTGCAGCAGTTACTTCCAGTCTCGATGCCGCTCGGACATTACCCGCGTTCGCCCGCGGCCTCGGCCAATGCCATCTTGGTCGCGGTACGCGGTGCGGGAGCTACCAATACGATCGACCGGATTGACCTGGCGGCGGGAACCGCAATTGTTCTCCCGAGTCTGGGTGTTTTTCAGAACACGATCAGCGTCGATACGGTGTTGGTCCCGACGCCTGACGGAGGCTCCATCATGGCTGCCTCCGCGGATGGAAATCTGATGCTTTACGATGCTGCAGCCGATACTTTTACGGTCTCCCGGAAACTGCCCGCTGCCTTATCGGGCGCGGTAGCGGCCTCCAACGCCGGCCAGTTCATCGCCGGCAACAACCTGCTCAACGCCTCCCTGAAGCCCATTACCACGTGGACGGGTACGGACTTTCCTGCGGGGTTTGCGTTCCTGGATACTGGCGGGTTGCGCCTCACCGGACCCGCTTCCGCGGCAGGTGCCGGCGGCACAATCCTGCGAACGGATGCAAACGGGGCCGGTACGTCGTTAGCGACGCGTGTCTCCGAGCAGCCTTTAGCTTCGGGCGGGGTGTCGGCCTTCACGCGCACGCTTGTTCCACTGGCCAATCGCAAAACTCTGATCGCGCTGACCGTTTCTGGTTTTACGGCTCTGTCATGGAACTTCGACACGCCTGTCGCACCGCCGGTCGTGAATCGAGCGGTGAACGCTGCCGACATGACGAGTGCTCTCGCTCCCGGGTCGTTGATCGCTGTATTTGGAAGCGATCTGACCCCCACCAATATCGTAACGGGTGCGATCCCTTTGCCCACTGCAATTGGCGAATCCTGCCTGACGGTGAACGGAGCGGCGATCCCGATGATGTTTGCGTCGCCCACACAGATCAACGCGCAACTCCCGCTGCACATCGAAGGTCGCGTTCCCCTCACGCTCTATACCCCCGGAGGCGTAAGCGACGACTATTATCTGAACCTGACACGGGTTGCCCCGGCCATCTTTCTCAGCGGAATCGCTGGGCCGCTCACCGATCTTCCCGTCGTGATCAAGGCCAGCAACCAACAACTCGTGACCGCTTCAAACCCGGTACACGCCGACGACCAAATCTGGATCTACGCGACAGGACTCGGCGCGACGAGTCCCGAGGTGCCGGCCGGAAGCCCGGCGCCCTCTGCGCCGCCTGCTCTTGCGCTTACCGCACCCGAAGTGCGATTGGGCGATATTCCGCTGGCGATCAGTTATGCAGGTATGGCACCCGGGCAAGTGGGCGTCTACCAGATCATCGTGCGGGCGCCATCCAAAGTAATTTCTGGCGTGAGCGTGCCCCTGACCGTAAGGCAGGGAAGCGCCAGCGCCACTGTAAACGTGAGGGTTGTGGAATGAAGAAGACCATCGCGATGCTCGCGATCCTTTGGGCAAGCTCCCTGGCGACGTATGCCCAGCAACGAGAATTCGGGATGCTGGCCGGTGGAAGTTTCCTGAACGGACTCCCTTTGCATGGCGTGAGCGCGGTGACCGCGGGCTTTGCTCCGGGACCTACGGCCGGCGCCCTGATCGGGCACGACCTCTATTCCCGGTGGAGCGGCGAGATCCGGTACCTGTTTGAGATTCAGGATGCTCGTCTCCGTTCCCCGGGAGCGGCGGCGACATTCGGTAGTCAGTCGCACGCCATACACTATGCGATCCTCTACCATGCTCGCGCGCGGCAGGCGCGATGGCGCCCCTACATCGAAGTCGGCGGAGGCGCTAAGATCTTTCGGGGCACGGGGACGGAGGTCGCGTACCGACCGTTGATGCAGTATGCATACCTGACGCGAACTCAGGAACTGAAGCCGATGGTCGTCTTTGGTGGTGGGATCAAGCTGCGGCTCAGCCCCCGCCTTCAGGCTCGCATCGATTTTCTGGATTATCTGACCCGCTTTCCGCAAAAGGTGATTGCTCCGGCGCCGGGAGTCGGACTCAACGGATGGCTCCACAACTTCGTTCCTACGGTCGGGATAGGTTGGATGTTCTGATCCTGATCGGATAAGATCGCGGGATGGTCAAGTTCTGCGTTATCGCGTTTGTGAGCTCCGTATGTCTGTTCGCGCAAGGAGGGGGACGCGGCGTCCCCGGTCTGACCGAGCGGCAGACCACTGCGCTGGAACAGATGAGCAGCGCACTGCAGCCCAAATTGCAGGGCGTTGCCGTCTCGCGCACAGCAATGACAGCCGCCGCCTTCGCGGAACCGCGCGATGAAGCCTCTCTAGGGCGTACGGCGGAAGAATTGCGCGTTGCCGAGTTGGCCCTGGCCAATGCGCGGGCAGATGCACTCGCGCAACTACAATCATCCGGCGACAAACTGAACCCGGAACAACTTCGGGCGTTGATCGCAGCGGGAGGAGCGTTGCGCAACCAGGGGGCGCCGCGCACGCCCATTGGCACCAATCGAGGAACCATTCCGGGCATCAAGCAAGCACATTCTTCTGCACTCACCCCGTTGACCACCGACACCATGCCGCTGACCCGGTCCGTAACTACAGCTCGCAATGCCTTGACTGGGGCTGCGCTTGCCCAGCCTCGTAACGACGCGGACATCCGTGCCAAAGCCGAAGATCTGAAGAAGGCCGAACTCGCGGTTGCGGCTGCGCGTGCGTCCGCCTTCGCTCGCATTCAGGGTTCTTCCATCAGGCTCGCTCCCGCCCAGGTGACGTCGTTCGTAGAACTGGGAGGCACGTTCGCCGGGATCGCCTTCACCCAGCCCGAACCTTTGAGCTTTGGCGACCACGACGGGTACGTCTCTCTCTTCGATGGCAAAACGCTGAAGGGCTGGGATGGAAACCCCAAGTTCTGGCGCGTCGAGGACGGCGCCATCATTGGCGAATCGACGCCGCAAAACCCCAGCGGCAACAGCTATATCGCGTATCGCGATCTGGAGGCCAAAGACTTCACGCTGAAGTTCGAGATGAAGGTCGAAGGCACCGGAGGGAGCGGATTTCAATACCGCAGCAAAACCGGCATTCCGTGGCTGTCTCCGATCCCGGACAACGTCACAGCCAATGTCGGACCGGTCAACCTGAATTGGATGATGACCGGTCCGCAGGCTGACTTTTGGCCTAGTTCGCGAGACTGGACCGGGCAGTTCTATTCGGAGAACACGCCGATGCGAATTCTGGCCTGGCGCGGGCAAGTCGTGGAAGGCGCGGGCCTCGGGCGAAAACGTCTGATGGGCGAGATCGGCGACCGTCAGGCGCTCGGCGCACTCACGAAAATGAACGACTGGAACGAATATACGGTCATCGCCCGAGGCGGCACCTGCATGCACATTCTCAACGGCCAACTCATGGCGGTCTTCGTCGATGACGATCCCGAGTCCTCGAACAATCAGTCCGGCCTCTTCGGGATCGAAATCGAAGCCACCACCAAGATCTTTGTCCGCAATATCTGGGTGAAGAAGCTCAACTGAACTCCTCCGGTTCTGCCAGCAGATCGCCCAATCGATCGAGTTGCTGTTCCAGAATCGATCGCCGCGCACTGATCCAATCCTGGACTGCGGAAAGGCCGGACGGCTCGACCTGACAGGTGCGCACCCGTCCGGCTTTTTCGGTTTTCACGAGTCCGCTCTCCTCCAGCACCTGCAGATGCTGGACCACCGCGGCGAGCGTGATGGCGAGCGGCTCGGCCAGGCGCGAGACTGAGGTCGGGCCTGCGCTGAGCCTCTCCATCATCGCGCGGCGCGTGGGATCGCCGAGAGCGTGAAAGATGCGATCGATGTCTGGTTTCTTCTTCCGCATGCCTGTCGCTAGCGCGACAGCTCCTCACCCAGGCGTTCGAGCAGCTTCCTCCAGCCGGCTGCGCGCATTTCGGGACCGTCCGAACCTTCGAAGAACGCGCCCTGGTGCGTACAGATGACGTGCGTTCCGCTCTCCGAAGGCAGCAGTTCGAACGTGATCAGCGAAGCCGAGATGCGCCGGTCGGCGATCGTCATTGTGGACGAGACGACGATGCGCTTATCCGGCACGACGTCCAAAAAACTGCCCTCATTGACGCACACCAGCCCGGCGACCGGCGTTCCCTCCTTGAATCGGAAGCGTGCCGACTCCGTGCCTCCAACGCGGAAATCCAGGTTGTACTGTTCCATTTGGTGGCCACCGGACTCCACGAACCAGCGGCGTTTCTTGCTCGCGTCGGCGAAGGCCCGAAAGACGCGTTCCGGCGCTGCCGGATAAGTTCGCTCGACGACAAAAGTGCTATGGATGACGGTTGGATCGTTCATGGTTGCTCCTTCCCGAGTCAGGGAATCAATAGTTAAGTTCATACTTTAGTATTGAGCTTGCCTGACCCGATTGTCAAGCGAAAACTTAAGTATTATTCCGGCCCTCTTTTCGCCGGGTTTACTCGTGGCGTAACGCGATCGTGGGGTCCACCCGCATTGCGCGTCGTGCCGGAATGTATGATGCCAATAATGCGACAGCACTGACCATCAGGGCGCTGATTGCGTAGCTCAGCGGATCTCCTGGCGCGATACCGTGAATGAGTCCGGAAATCAGGCGCGTAGCGGCGAATGCGCCCGCGATCCCCACGATTGCACCGCCCGTTCCCAATCCCATCGTCTGTCCGAGTACGAGTTTCAGCACGTCGCTTTGTCTGGCCCCCATCGCCATGCGGACGCCGATCTCGTGAGTCCGCCGGTCCACAGTGTAAGCGACAGAGGCGTAAAGCCCGGCCGTGGCCAGAAGCATGCCCAGGATGCTCAGGGCACCAAGCAACGTGGCGATCGAACGCTGCTCGCCGAGCAGCTCTCTCATGTACGCCCGCATGGTGACCGCGCCGACGATCGGCAGGTGTTGGTCCACCGCGGTGGTGGCCTTGAGAATCGCAGGCGCAAAGGCTGCCGGGTCACCCGCGGTTTCAATCAGCATCACGCTCTCAAACGAGAATACCTGCGTGAACGGCAGGAAGAGGTAGGGCTGCTCCGGTTCGTGCAGGCTGACATACTTCCCCGTCTCGACAACGCCAACGATCCGGCAGCTTTTCTTGCCCACTTGAATCGACCGCCCGACGGGATCCTGTCCGGGCCAGAGCTTCCGGGCCAAGGCCTCGTTAACGATCACGACCGGCACTTGCGACGGCGTGTCGAGCGGCTCGAACTCCCGGCCCCGCTGGATGCGCGTACCTATCGTCGCGAAGAATTTGGGAGCCACGATGTTGTAGCGAATCTTCAAGTGTTCGGCCTCGGGAGGCCCCGTAACGCCAGGAATCGAGACCGATCTAGTTTCGCCCGTTTCCATCGCGGTCAGAGGGGGCCGTCGCGCGTAGCTGGCCCGCACCACACCGGGCATGGATTCCAAGCGCTCCGTAAGCGTGGGGAAAAAGGATGCCGCCTGGCTTTCGCTGTAGCCGTAGAGCATGGGGGGAGCCACGGAAAGCATCAATACACCTTTCCGAGTGTCAAAGCCCGGTTGAATTTGCTGGCTATAGAGCAGGCTGCGCAGTAACAATACCGAACTCGCCAACAGCACGACGGAGAGCGCGATCTCTCCGCCGGCGATCCAGGTGCGCAGCGGCAGTCGCCGCGTCACGTGACCGGGGACCGAGTCGTCACCTTTGATCACCGAGGTCAGGCTGGATTGCGCAGCGCGGACTGCTGGTGCAATCCCAAAGCAGAGCGCCATCAGGATCGACGTGCAAGCGGTGAACAGCAGGACGCGGCCATCGAGGCGGAGGTTAATAACGGCAACCGTAGGAATAATCGAAGGCACGACTTGCATCAGGAGTGATGCGAGTAAGACTCCAGCCACCGCGGCCGTAAAGGACAGCAGGAGCCCCTCGGTGAGAAGTTGGCAGATAAGCCGCGGCCGCCCCGCGCCCAGAGCCTTGCGCATCGCGATCTCGTGCTTGCGCCGCTCGGTTTGCGTCAGCAGCAGGCTCGCGACGTTGGCGCACGATATCAGCAGCACCAACGCGACCATCGCCATCAGATAAATCGCGAGGTTTGCCTCCTTGCCTGCCTGATCGGAGGGACGACGGATGGCGAACACGATGTCGCGATTTGAGGCGGCAGAATCCAAGGCAAGGCGGGATGCGAGTGTCTGGAGTTGTGCTCGAGCCTCACCGATCGAAAGCCCGGCTCGCAGTCGAGCTGCAATATGAAGCCAGCGGTAATCGCGTTCGGTGTACAGCGAGTCTTCGCCCGGCACCATGGTGATCCAGCCGTCAGTAGTGACCCAAACGCCAGGAGACCATCCACGTCGCAGGCCGCAGAAATCACGAGGGCCGATCCCGATCACGGTGAACTGCTTGCCATCGAGGAGTGTCGTCTTACCAGGCAGTCCCGGGTCGCCATGAAAGTAGCCTTGCCACAGCTGGTAGCTCACGATCACCGAATGTCCCTCGTCTGCCCGCCTCTCCGGTTGCTGGGCGAAGGCGCGCCCCATCAGCGGCGTGACACCAAGCGCCGCGAAGTAGTTGGATGAGACCACCTCGATATCCACATCGGTCCCTTGTCCCTGCCCGCTGATGTAACCTCCGCGCAGTCCATAAGCGACTGCGTCCGAGAACGCAGCGGCCTGCGCGATATCGCGGTAATCGGAATAAGATGACGTGCCGAAGCTGGGTTCCTTCGTCCGGCTGGTTCCGACGTTGACAATCCGCTCTGGTGCTTTGACCGGCCACGGGCGGAGAAAAAGCCCATCTACAATGCTGAAGACGGTCGTGTTGGCGGCGATGCCCAGCGCGAGCGAGCCGAGGATCACGACGCTGAAACCGGGACTCTTGCCCAGGATCCGCGCGCCAAAGCGCACGTCACGGAAAAATGCCGACAGTACTTCTACGCCGATGGCATCGCGGCACTGCTCTTTGGTGCGTTCGATGCCTCCGAACGCGAGCCTCGCCTGACGCTCGGCCTCTTCGCGGCGAACGCCTCGCGCGATCAGGTCATTCTCACAAGCTTCGACGTGAAAGCGTAGCTCGGCATCCATGTTGCTCTCCATGCGACAGCGGCCGAGCATCAATCGGAACCAGGAAACCAATCGCTGCCCCAGAGTCATAGTTCCCCCGGTGTGATTCTCAGGATTCCGGCGATCACGTCGGCCATGCGGTTCCACTGATCCGTTTCGTTTTCCAGCCTGCGTCTTCCAGCGGCTGTGAGGCGATAGTATTTCGCCCTGCGGTTGTTCTCCGACTCACCCCATTCGGGGGCGAGCCAGCCTTGATTCTCGAGTCTGTAGAGCGCGGGGTAGAGAGAACCTTGTTGAATCTCCAGGCGCTCTTGTGAGATCTGCTGAATACGCAGCAGGATGCCGTAGCCGTGTAGGCGGCCTAAGGAAACGGCCTTCAGGATCAGCATGTCCAGCGTGCCCTGAAGAAGTTCGAGGGACCTTTCCATCTCGGTCGGCCTCCTAGGATATCTAGGAGTCTAGCATCCGATGATCTGAAATACAAGGCTTGCTGATTAACGACCTTCCGAAGTCAATATTGCCGGCCGACTTAGCCTAATACCGGGAGATCAGTTCGCGGCGGGCCGCTCCAGCCGGTCGACGACGATGACATCCACCGGGCCCTTGGCGGACTCCAGCCGCAAACCTAACTGCTGCTGGAGTGCACTTGTAATGGGTGGGCTCATCGATTCGAGATTGGCTACCGCGTCGGGCGGCGGGGGTGGCATTGCAGGCGTGGTGAGATCGGGCAGAAAAGTAAGCTTGAGATCGAAGGGAGTGGTAAAGCCTGTCTTGTCGATAACCGGGCGCCCGAGCGCCATCGAGAGCGCGCGTACGAACTCCGGCATCAGCACTTTACCGCCTTGCATCACAGCACCACCAGGGCCGAGTGAGAAGCCAGCGCGACCACAAGGAAAGGCTGGCGGGGCACCTTGTCCGGGAGGCTGCATGCGCCCGCCGGCCCATGCGGGAGTGGCGCCGGGAGCAGGCTCGGCGCAGCCTCCTTCTTTCGGCGGCGATAACTTGGGGCCGCCCTTAGCTGCCACCAGGGCGTAGACAGGAAGTTCCTTCGTGTCGTGATGGATCTTCAAATGGAAACGATCTTCCAGCAGAGATTGCAGCATGAGAAAGATCTGTTCACGGGGGACGTCGCTGGCTGCTTTAGCTTCAATCGCGTAATGGTCCGAGCCGATCCAATCCGGACCGCCGACGATTTGGAACGCCTGCACGGAGTATGCGTTCTGGAGGAGCAGTTGGACGGGGGCATCGGCAGTCAATCCACCTGGGCGCGGTCGTACCATCTGGAAGTTCTGCGTGTTGGAGGGCTTCACAGAGGCAACTTCGAACTGCGGACGAGCAGCGGGCTGTCCGATCAGTGCGAATGCCGTCACACCTAGCAGGATTGCGATCGCGACCATTCCCGGCCCTGAGAGCGTGTCTGAAGCCGGACGGGACTGACCCACAAGCCGCGCGAT
>Ga0105240_10009697_pt1 | contig 13600 bp, 13 predicted proteins | sample KBSC54metaG_FD_80426 | JGI IMG/M metagenome (GOLD analysis project Ga0105240, IMG submission 80426) | Corn rhizosphere microbial communities from Kellogg Biological Station, Michigan, USA - KBS C5-4 metaG | ecosystem: Host-associated > Plants > Roots > Rhizosphere > Soil | place: Michigan, USA... | reverse complement strand
GAACCGGCCGCTGGGATCGTTCCTGTTCCTGGGCCCGACCGGGGTGGGCAAGACCGAGCTGTGCAAGTCGCTGGCCGGCTTCCTGTTCGACAGCGAGGATCACCTGATCCGCGTCGACATGAGCGAGTTCATGGAGAAGCACTCGGTGAGCCGACTGATCGGCGCGCCGCCGGGCTACGTCGGCTACGACGAAGGCGGCACGCTCACGGAAGCGGTGCGGCGCAAGCCTTACAGCGTGGTGCTGCTCGACGAGGTCGAGAAGGCGCACCCGGACGTGTTCAACGTGCTGCTGCAGGTGCTCGACGACGGCCGCCTGACCGACGGCCAGGGCCGCACGGTCGACTTCAAGAACACGGTCATCGTGATGACCAGCAACCTCGGCTCGCAGATGATCATGCAGATGGCCGGCCAGCCGAGCGCGGAGATCCGCGACGCGGTGTGGGAGGAGGTCAAGGCCCATTTCCGGCCCGAGTTCCTCAATCGCATCGACGAGACCGTGGTGTTCCACGCGCTGGACCAGGACAACATCCAGGACATCGCCAGGATCCAGCTGGCCACGCTCGAGTCGCGCGTCGCCAAGATGGACATGACGCTGGAAGTCTCACCCGCGGCGCTGCGCGAGCTCGCCAAGGTCGGCTTCGACCCGGTGTTCGGCGCGCGTCCGCTCAAGCGCGCGATCCAGCAGCGCATCGAGAACCCGGTGGCCCGGCTGATCCTGGAAGGCCGCTTCGGTCCGAAGGACGTGATCCCGGTCGACGTGAAGGACGGCGAGTTCAGCTTCGGGCGCGTGGTGCACTGAGCGCGCGCTCGTCCGAAATGCAAAGGCCCGGTGGCGCTCGCCACCGGGCCTCTTTCATGTGCGGGCGCGAGCGGCACGGGACACCCTCGTGGTCAAGCCCGGGCGCCTGCGAAGGGGTCTGGCTCCGCCTCGATGTCGTCTCCGGGACGCCGATGATGCTTCCGGGCGGAGCCTGACCTCGAGTCGACTCGCTGGCGCGCCATTCGAACAGCTTCGCCGCGCCGACACCTCGAACCCAGAGTCAGGCACCGCCATGCGGCCTTCGAGCCGTGCGAGCGGCGAATCGCGGCAAAGCCTGACCCCTCCGCGACGCGGCCCCGCGGCCCGGCTTCACCACGTCGCCGACATCATCTGCATCGTCCACGCCCCGCGATCGACCTTGTAGACGCCGATGTTCGGGTACACCTGCTCGCCGGACGCGGCAAAGCGCATCTGCTGGTTGACCTTGGTGGCCGGCTCGATGCGCTTGAGCGTCTTGACGAGGTCCGCGGGATCCAGGGTGCGGGCCTGGCGTGCGCCGTCGGCCAGTGCGTAGACGGCGTCGTACGCGTACTGCGCACCCCAGACCGGCTCGGCGTTGTAGCGCTTCTGGAAGGCGTCGAGGAACTGCTTGCCCTGCGGGAATTCCTTGGCGTCGATGGCGGTGGCCGTCGCGTAGAGGGCCTTGACGTGCAATGGTCGGCGCGCGACGTTGCGGTTGCGCACGACGTTCGTGCCGACGACCGTGACGTCGGTCCAGCCGCTCTTGTCGATGGCGTCCAGAACGCCCATCAGCTGCGGCTCGCGCGCCAGGAACACGATCGTGTCGACGCCGGCCTGGCGGAACTGCGCGATCGTCTCGGGCGCGACCTGGCCCTTGTCGTCGACCTCGGTGCTGGCCACCACGTCGCGCTGGAAATGGCGAAGCGCGACGCCCACGCTGGCGTTCAGGCCGTGTCCGTAGTCGCTGTTCTCGACGATCAGTGCGATGCGCTTCGCTGCCAGGGTCTCGGCGGCGAAGGACGCGATCGCGCGACCCTGCATGTCGTCGTTGGCCAGCAGGCGCAGCACGTTGCCCTGGCCCAGGCCGGGCAGGGCGGCGCTGGTGGCGGTGATCATCTGCGGCAGCCCCTTGGCCGCGACGATGGGGATCACCGCGGCGGCCTGGTTGCTGTTGACCGGGCCGATCATCGCGCCCACGCCGGTGTCGATCAGGTCGCGGGCCTGCGTCTTGGCAGCCTCGACCTCGCCCTTGTCGTCGGTGGCGCGGATCTCGATGTGCAGGGGCTGGCCGTCCAGCCTGAAGTCCGATGCGTTGATTTCCTCGGCGGCGAGCTGCGCGCCTTGGAGGAGGTCCTTGCCGCGCGCGCCCGACGGGCCGCTTTGCGCGACCAGCACGCCGATCGACAAGGTTTGCGGGCGGCCCGTGCAGCCGTCGAACAGCAAGGGGGCCGCGAGCGCCATCAAGGCGAGCAGCAGGCGGCGCGGCGGGGTCATGGAATTCACCGTGGTCGATACAGAAAAGGTTACGCAATGTGCCCGTCGAGCAAGACCATTCCAAGTCATCGACCGTCTCGTCTGTAACGGGACATTGCATATGAGGAATTCCTTCACGCAATCGTGCGATGGCGTCGAAAGTTGGGCAGCCGGCTGTCGCGCCGGCGACATGCGTCGGTCACGCCGTCGTACGCCCGGCCGCCGCGGCCTCTGCGGTGATCCAGTCCGCCACGAGCCGCACGGCGCGGCGCGGCGCGGCGTCGGCCTGCAGCAGCCAGTAGCCGTGGTCGGTCTCGATGCGCGCCACGTCGGCCAGCGCGAGGCGGCCTTCGTCCAGCAGCGGCTGCAGCAGCGGCAGCCGGCCGAGCGCGACGCCCTGGCCGGCGAGCGCAGCGTGGATCACCTGGTCGTACTGGCTGAAGCGCAGCACGCCGCGCGGCTTCGCACCTGCCCAGCCGCGGCGGTCCAGCCACGACGACCATTGCAGCCACGCGGGGCGCAGGTGCCCGCGCGGCGCGTCGAACTCCAGCAGCGTCTGGCGGGCGAGGGCGCGCCGGGTCGCCAGCGCGCCCTCGGCCACCGAGGGGTGCGCGACGGCCACCACCGTCTCGCCGAACAGCCGCCGCGGGGCGGCGCCGTTGCCCCCGGGCGCCTGCCGCACGTAGCGGATCGCCAGGTCGATGTCGTCGTGGCGCAGGTCGACGATGCGATCGCTGGCCGACAGGCGCAGCTCGACGCCCGGATGCGCGGCCTGGAAGCGCGCCAGGCGCGGCAGCAGCCACAGGCTCGCGACGCCGATGCTGGCGCCGAGCACGACCGGCTTGCCGGCGCCGGCGGCACTCAGCTCGCCCATCGTGTCCTGCAGTTGCTGCACCGCCGCGTCGGCGCTGCGGAACAGGCGCTCGCCCTCGGGGGTGAAGGCGATCGAGCGGTAGCCGCGCGTGAACAGCCGCACGCCCAGGTGCGATTCGAGTGCGGCCACCTGGCGGCTGACCGCCGACTGCGTCAGGCACAGGTCGTCTGCGGCGTGCGTGATGCTCATGCGGCGTCCGACGGCCACGAAGCCGCGCACGAGGTCGAGCGAGGCCAGTCTGAGGAGGGGCAGTGACATTCCCTGGGCGCATGCGAAGCGGCGAATTCGTCCATTGAAGCACGCCCGTGACGAACCTGTAATGGGAATCCCATGTACAGGAGATCCGCCATGTCGAGCGCCACCCCCGCCAACCCGCCGTCCCCGTCGCGCCGCTGGTGGCGCGAGCCGGTCGCCATCGTCGTTGCCGGCGGCGTGGTCATGGGGCTGTCGCTGGGCGTGCGCTACGTCTAGGGCCTGTTCCAGCTGCCCGTCGTCACCGGCCGCGGCTGGACGCGCGAGACCTTCGCCTTCGCGATGGCGATCCAGAACCTCGCCTGGGGCGTCGCCCAGCCGTTCACGGGCATGGTCGCCGACCGCTTCGGCAGCGCGCGGGTGATCGCCGTCGGGCTCGTGCTGTACGCGCTGGGCCTGGCCGGCATGGCGTCGGCCGCGACGCCGGCCGCGTTCACGTGGACGGCCGGCGTGTGCGTCGGCGTCGCGCTGTCCTGCACCGCGTTCGGCACGGTCTATGGCGCGCTCAACCGGCTGCTGCCGCCCGAGCGTCGCAGCTGGGCGATGGGCCTGGCCGGCGCGCTGGGTGGCTTCGGGCAGTTCGCGCTGGTGCCGCTGGTGCAGGGCCTGGTCGGCAGCCGCGGCTGGATCGTCGCGGTGGTCGTGCTGGCGGTGGCCTGCCTGGCGCTGCTGCCGCTCGTACCGCCCTTGCGCGAGCAGGCCCCGTCGGCCGCCGGGGCGGCGGCACCGTCACCCGGCCTGCGCGCCGCCTTGCGCGAGGCGTTCGGCCATCGCGGGTTCTGGCTGCTGAACCTCGGCTTCACGGCGTGCGGCTTCCAGCTCGCCTTCATCGCCACGCACCTGCCGGCATACCTGCGTGACAAGGGGCTGCAGCCCGGCGACGCGGTCGCCGCACTGGCGATCATCGCGCTGGCCAACGTCGCCGGCACCTACGTGTTCGGCCTGCTCGGGGCGCGGCTGCGACGCAAGAACGTCCTGGCGGGCATCTACCTGCTGCGCTCGGCGGCGATGGCGTCGTTCCTGCTGCTGCCGCTCAGCCCGCTCACCGTGGTCGTCTTCGCGGCGGTGATGGGCTTGGCCTGGCTCGGCACGCTGCCCCTGACCAACGGCATCGTCGGCCAGGTGTTCGGCGTGCGCCACATCGGCAGCCTGTTCGGCTTCGTGTTCCTCGGCCACCAGTTCGGGTCGTTCCTGGGCGTGTGGCTCGGCGGCCTGGTGTTCGTGCGCACGCAGTCCTACGACCTCGTCTGGTTGCTGGCGATGGCGCTCGGCGTGCTGGCGGCGGCGCTGCACTGGCCCATCGACGACCGCGCGCTCGCGCGCACGCCGCCGCGCGCGCCGGTGGCCGCGTGACGCGCGTCCGCGTGCTGGCCCTGGCGGGCGCGGGCGCCGCGGGCCTCGCGACCGTGCTCCTCCTGGCGGCCTGGCTGGCGCCGGACAACGTGTTCGCGTTGTGGCGCCTCGTGGCGTTCTGCGGCTGACGGCGGTCCCGGGCGCACTGCGACGCGGGCGGGACCGGACAAGGGATTTGCGGCAGTTCGTAGAATCTTCGCCATCACGAAGCCGTCGATCGCCGCGGCCCCGCCCGCGGGCGTCCACCGGATCCTTCCATGCCCACTTCCGCTTCCTCCGACTCCAGCCCCATCGTCATCGTCGGCGCCGGCCTCGCCGGCCTCACCGTGGCGCTGCACCTCGCGCGCCACGGCCGGCGCGTGATCGTGCTGGCCAAGCGGGGGCTCAGCGAAGGGGCCACGGCATGGGCGCAGGGCGGCATCGTCGGCGTGCTGGGCTCGGACGACTCCATCGAGTCCCACGTGCGTGACACGCAGGATGCCGGCGCCGGCATCGTCGACGAGAACACCGCGCGCTTCATCGCCGAGAACAGCGCCAGGGCGGTCGAGTGGCTGGTGGCCAACGGCGTGCCGTTCACGGCCGACGCCGACGGCCCGCTGGGCCTGCACCTGACGCGCGAAGGCGGCCACGCGGTGCGCCGCATCGCGCACGCCGCCGACGCCACCGGCCGGGCGATCCACGAATCGCTGCTGGCGCAGGCGCAGGCCAGCGAGCTGATCACCCTGCGCGAGCGCTGGATCGCGGTCGACCTCGTCACCTCGCGCCACCTCAAGCGCGACGAGGTTCCGCGCGTGTACGGCATCTACGCGCTCGACATCGACTCGCGCAAGGTGGAGACGATCGCGGCCTCGGCCGTGGTGCTGGCCACCGGCGGCGTGGGCAAGGTCTACCGCTACACCAGCAACCCCGACACCTCCACCGGCGACGGCATCGCGATGGCCTGGCGCGCGGGCTGCCGCGCGGCCAACATGGAATTCATCCAGTTCCACCCGACCTGCCTGTACCACCCGCAGGAGCGCAGCTTCCTCATCACCGAGGCCATGCGCGGCGAGGGCGCGCAGCTCAAGCTGCCCGATGGCACGCGCTTCATGTTCGCGCACGACGAGCGCGGCGAGCTCGCGCCGCGCGACATCGTCGCCCGCGCCATCGACTTCGAGATGAAGAAGCACGGCATCGACCACGTGTGGCTGGACGCGACCCATCTGGGCGAGGCCTTCCTCAAGGAGCACTTCCCGACCATCCACGCCCGCTGCCTGTCGCTGGGCATCGACATCGCCAAGCAGCCGATCCCCGTGGTGCCGGCCGCCCACTACACCTGCGGCGGCATGGTGACCGACCTCAGCGGCCGCTCCGACCTGCCGGGCCTGTTCGGCGTCGGCGAGACGACCTACACGGGCCTGCACGGCGCCAACCGCCTGGCCAGCAACTCGCTGCTGGAGTGCGTGGTGATCGGCAAGACCTGCGCGGACGCCATCCTGGCCGACAACGCCGTCGCGGTCCAGGCGCTGCCCGAATGGGACGAGAGCCAGGTCGACGACGCCGACGAACAGGTGGTGATCGCGCACAACTGGGACGAGCTGCGCATGCTCATGTGGAACTACGTGGGCATCGTGCGCACCACCAAGCGGCTGGAACGCGCGCTGCACCGCATCGAGCTGCTCAAGACCGAGATCGACGAGTACTACGCGCACTTCCGCGTCACGCGCGACCTGCTGGAGCTGCGCAACCTGGTCGTCTGCGCCGAGCTCATCGTGCGCTCCGCGCTCAATCGCCACGAGAGCCGCGGCCTGCACTTCAGCCGCGACTTCCCGCGCACGCTGCCGGTCAGCTTCCCGACCGTGCTGACGCGGCCGGCGACGAGCCGCGAGCCGGGGTGATGAGGAGCGGCGAGCGTCGCACCCCAGGCCGTCATCCTGCGCGCCGTCGCAGGATCCATGCATGCGGATGGGCAAACGGCACGGCGTCGCGGCCGAGGACAGTGCCGCCTTGGCGGAGGTGGATCCTGCGACTGCGCGCAGGATGACGTGGCCTTTGTGCCGCTGCCCGAGCGGATGGAAGCGAAGGTCAGCGCAACGCGGCGAGCGTCGCGTCCCGGGCCGTCATCCTGCGCGCAGCCGCAGGATCCACGCATGCGGATGGGCAAACGGCACGGCGTCGCGGCCGAGGACAGTGCCGCCTCGGCGGAGGTGGATCCAGCGACGGCGCGCAGGATGACGTGGCCCTTGTGCCGTCGCGCCGCGGCCTCGCGCGTCAGGCCCGGGCGCGCATCGCGTTGCGCGCCTGGACGAAGCCGAACGCGAATTCGACGGCCTCGGCGATCGAGCGCTCGGTCTCGGTGCGCTCGCGGTCGGTCTGGAAGAACGCGAAATCGACGTCGTGGCGGATGTAGCGCGGCGGCAGGCGGTTCAGAGCCACGCAGGCGATGTCGGCCAGCATGTCCGGGTTGTCGCGGATGTGCGGGAAGTGCTCGGCCATCTCCTGCACGCAGGCGAAGACCGCCTTTTCGTGGTTGTTGTGGATCGAAGCGATGTCCATCGCCGCAGTGTGCCGCGCGCCGGGCCCGCATGGGCTCCGGGCGCCGGGCAAAGTGCCAACTAGTCGAGCACGCGCATCGAAAAATCGGTGGCAACCACGTCCTTGGTCAGCTTGCCGATCGACACGCGGTCGACGCCGGTGGCGGCGATGTCGCGCAGTGCGGACAGCGTGACGCCGCCCGAGACTTCCAGCATCGCCTTGCCGGCGCAGACCTTGACCGCTTCGCGCATGTCGTCGAGAGTGAAGTTGTCGAGCAGCACGCTGGTGGCGCCGGCGGCCAGCGCCTCGCGCAGCTGGGCGATCGACTCGACCTCGATCTGGATGTCGACGCCCGCGTTGAGCGCGTGCGCCTGCGCCATCACCGCCGCGATGCCCCCGGCCGCCGCGATGTGGTTCTCCTTGATCAGGATGCCGTGCCAGAGCGCGAGCCGCTGGTTGCGGCCGCCGCCCACGCGCACCGCGTACTTCTGCGCCTGGCGCAGGCCGGGCAGCGTCTTGCGCGTATCGAGCACCGCGCAGCCGCGCGGGCTGGTGGCGGCGCCCTCGATGGCCTCGACATGGCGCCGCGTGACGGTGGCGGTGCCGGACAGCAGCTGCAGGAAGTTCAGTGCCGGACGCTCCGCGGAGAGCAGGGCGCGCGCGTTGGCGTCGATGTGGCAGACGTCGGTGTCCGCGCTCATCGTCGCGCCTTCTCCGTAGTGCCAGTCGATGCGGGCCGTCGGATCGAGCGTGGACAGGCAGGAGCAGAACCAGTCGCGTCCGCACAGGATGGCGCTCTCGCGCACGCGCACCACAGCGCGCACGCGCTTGTCGGCCGGGATCAGCAGGCCGGTCCAGTCCTGGCGGCCCATGTCCTCGTACAGGGCGTCGCGCACGTTGCGCGCGCGCGCCTCCGCGAGGGTTTCGTCGTGGTCGAACATGCGGGGTCTCCGGTGGCCGTGCGCCGGACTCGTGATCCGCGCGGGCTGGTTCTTGTCATGCGGCGCCGATGCCGGGCACGATGCCGGCGCTGGCGGGGTCGTTCTTGCTGTCCTGCGCGGGGCGCGCGATCGCGGCCGGGTTGGCGGCGACGAAGTCCAGCATGCGCTGGATGCAGCCGAGCGCCTCGCCGCGCACCGGTTCGGCCACCTCGATGGCGCCCGAGCCTTGCTCGAGGCAGTCGACGAGGCCCCGCAGGCTGTTCATGGCCATCCAGGGGCAGTGCGCGCAGCTCTTGCACGTGGCCGAATTGCCGGCCGTGGGCGCCTCGATCAGCGTCTTGCCCGGTGCCAGCTGGCGCATGCGGTGCAGGATGCCGTTGTCGGTGGCGACGATGTACTCCTTCGCGGCGCCCTTGACGACGGCGTCGAGCATCTGCGAAGTCGAGCCCACGACGTGGGCCATCTGCACGACGCTGCGCGGCGACTCGGGGTGCACCAGGATCATCGCGTCCGGGTGATCCTTCTTCAGCAGTTCCAGCTCCAGGCCCTTGAACTCGTCGTGCACGATGCACGCACCGTTCCACAGCAGCATGTCGGCGCCGGTCTGATCCTGGATGTAGCGGCCCAGGTGGCGGTCGGGTGCCCACAGGATCTTGCGGCCCTGCGCCTTCAGGTGGTTGACCACGGCCAGCGCGCACGAGCTCGTCACCATCCAGTCGGCGCGCGCCTTCACGGCGGCACTCGTGTTGGCGTAGACGACGACGGTGCGGTCGGGGTGCGCGTCGCAGAAGGCGGCGAAGTCGTCGGCCGGGCAGCCGAGGTCGAGCGAGCAGGTCGCGTCGAGGTCGGGCATCAGGACGCGCTTGCCGGGCGACAGGATCTTCGATGTCTCGCCCATGAAGCGCACGCCGGCGACCACCAGCGTCTGCTGCGGCGCGTTGCGCCCGAAGCGCGCCATCTCGAGCGAGTCGGCGACGCAGCCGCCGGTCTCGAGCGCAAGATCCTGCAGGTCGCCGTCGACGTAGTAGTGGGCGACGAGCACGGCGTCGTGCTGCTTCAGGAGTTCCCTGGCGCGGGCCTTGAGCCGGGCGCGCTCCTCGGCGCCGGGCGTGGGCATCACCTTGGCCCAGGCGTTGGCGGTGCAGGTGGCGCCGGAGGCGTCCTGGCGGTCGTATTCGTACGTGGCTTGTGTCATGGCTGCATCCGCCCCGGTCGAGGCGGTCCGCCATCGTAGCCCATGGCCGACGGCACGCCGCCCGGAAGGGTCAGGATCCGACCCAGGCCTCGTAGAGCTGGTTCCAGACGTTGGTGACCGAGCGCGTGAGCGGACGGGCGTGCAGCAGCGTCGGGCGGATCGGCCATTCGCGCGCCTCGATCAGGTCTTCGAGGCCGCGGTGCTCGGCCGCGAGGTAGAACAGCCAGCGCGTCTTGGCCGCGAACGGCTGCAGCGCGAGGCGGTGCATCTCTTCCAGCAGGCTGACGGCCTCGTGGCTGGGCATCGGGCCGACCAGCACGGCGCAGACCTGCGAGTGCGACAGCAGCGCGCCGAAGATCGCGCGGCGGTCGACCGGCTTGGCGTCGCCGTGCAGGCAACGCACCAGGCGGTGCGGGCCGTTGCCGGCGGGCAACAGGGTCTCGTCGACGACGGCGCGGATCTGCAGGCCACCGCGCGAATGCACGCGCAGGCGGTCGACCGGCGAGCCGGTGGCATCCGACAGCGTCTGCATCATGCCGTGGGCCCAGACGCCCGACGGGTCGATGACCAGCATGGCGCTGACCTCGGGCGACGACGCCAGGTGGGCGTGCAGCGCCAGCGCGCCTTGCTCGCTCTCCGGCACTTCCACGGTGACGCCGAGGGCACCCGCGGAGTCGAACATCGAGTTCGGGCCCGACCGCTCCTTGCCCGGCAGCACCAGCGGCGCGAGCTGCGCCCGCAGCCTGCGCAGCGGGGCCGGGAAGGGGATGACGGAGGGGCGGGACATGGAAGATGAGCTTACTCGTAGAGGTCGGAATGACCGGCGTCAAGATGTTTACGGATGTGACTTCCTTATCGCGAACTGGCTTTTCATACATGCCTCCTACGCCCGTACAGGAGCCCGCATCCGACGCCCTCGAAGCCGTTGCACGGGCTTGCACCCGGCTACCATCGACACTTTGTCTCGGACTTTCCCGGTGAGTTCCATGCCTTCCGCTGCCCGCTCGGCCTCCCCCCGTCTTGCCGGCCACGCCCTCGTCGAGGCCCTGGTCGCCCAGGGGGTCGACACCGTCTTCGGCGTCCCTGGCGAAAGCTTCCTGGCCGCGCTCGACGGCTTCCACCAGCACGCCGGACGCATCCGCTTCGTCGCCTGCCGGCACGAGGGCGGCGCCGCGTTCATGGCCGAGGCGCACGGCAAGCTCACCGGCCGTCCGGGCGTGTGCTTCGTCACGCGCGGCCCGGGCGCCACCAACGCCAGCATCGGCGTGCACGTCGCCTTCCAGGACTCGACGCCGATGGTGCTGCTGGTGGGCCAGGTCGCGGCCGACCAGCGCGATCGCGAGGCCTTCCAGGAGATCGACTACCGCCAGATGTTCGGCCCCGGCACGCTGGGACTGGCCAAGTGGGTGGGCGAGGTGCACTCGGCCGACCGCCTGCCCGAATACGTGGCGCGCGCGTTCCGCACGGCGATGCAGGGCCGGCCCGGCCCCGTGGTGCTGGCGCTGCCGGAGGACACGCTGTCCACGCTGACCGCGGCCCCCGTCCTGGCGCGCGTGGAGCCGGCGCGCGCGTGGCCCGACCCGCATGTCCTGGAGGACTTCCGCCAGTTGCTGATCAGGTCCGAGCGGCCGTTCGCGATCGTCGGCGGCAGCGGCTGGACGGCCGGCGCCGCCGCGGACTTCGAGCGCTTCGTCGAAGACTGGGAGATCCCGGTCGGCTGCGCGTTCCGTTACCAGGATGTGTTCGACAACCGGCACAGGCTGTACGCGGGCGACGTCGGCATCGGTGTCAATCCCAAGCTTGCGCAGCGCATCCGGGACTCGGACCTGCTGCTCGCGATCGGTGTCCGAATGGGCGAAATGACCACGAGCGGTTACACATTGCCCGAGGCCCCGGTGCCGCGCCAGCCGCTGGTGCACATCCACGCCGGCGCGGAAGAGCTGGGACGCGTCTACCAGCCGACGATCGCCTTGCAGTGTTCGATGAGCGCCATCGGCGACGCCCTGCAGGACGTCGATCCGCCGACGCCGCGCTCGCCCGTGCACGGCGCGCAGGCGCATGCCGAGTACCTGGCCAACCTGGAGGCGGCGCCGGTCGAGCCGATGGATCTCGTCGTCGTCGTCAAGACCATCGAGGCGATGGCGCCTGCCGGCACGGTCTACACGAACGGCGCGGGCAACTACGCCGGCTGGCTGCATCGCTTCCACCGCTACACCAGCCTGCAGCGCGAGGGCCGCACGCAGCTCGCGCCGACCGCCGGCGCGATGGGCTACGGCGTGCCGGCCGCGATCGCGGCCAACCTGCTGTTCCCCGACCGCACGGCCGTCGCGATCGCCGGCGACGGCGACTTCCTGATGACCGGCCAGGAACTGGCCACGGCCACGGCGCACGCAGCGGGGCGGGGCGCGGGCAAGCTGGTGGTCGTGGTGGTCGACAACGGCACGTACGGCACGATCCGCATGCACCAGGAGCGCGAGTTCCCGGCGCGCGTCAGCGGCACCGCGCTCACCAACCCCGACTTCGTGCAGCTCGCGCGGGCCTATGGCTGGCACGCCGAGCGCGTCGAGACGACGGACGCGTTCGAGCCGGCCTTCGGCCGCGCGATGCAGGCCCACGGGCCCACGCTGCTGCACCTGCTGCTGCCGGAGGACGTGAGCACGTCCCGCACGACGCTGACCGCGCTGCGCGCCGCCGCGTTGAAGAAGCAGGGCGCCTGACAGGCCTGCTCTACCGCGAACGAGGGGGTCGGCAGGCACGATCGTGCGCCGTTGTCCTACACGCGGCGCGCGCCGCATCGCCGATAGTGGCGTTTCCCGGCGGCGCACCTCCTCCCTCCCTCCTCTTTGGTCGCCGGTCTCAGCCCGGCCCTGTGCCGGGCTCTTTTCTTTGCGCGGCCGAAAACGCGGTACGCTGGCAGCCCGCAACGCCTGCCTGCAGTCAAAGCCCCCATGGATCCCATCGCGTTCGACCTGCGCGGCGACCACATCACCCTCGACGCGCTGCTGAAGGCGGCCGGCCTGGCCAGCAGCGGCGGCGACGCGAAGACGCTGATCCAGCAAGGCGGCGTGCTCGTCAACGGCGACGTCGACCTGCGGCGCGGCCGCAAGCTGCGGGCCGGCGACGAGGTGGCCGTGGGCGGCCGCAAGATCGTGCTGCGCGCGGGCGACTGAGCGGCGCGCCGGGCGGCCGCGTCCGTCGCCGATGCGCCCGCTGTCGCGGGATTGACGCGGCGCGGACCGGCGCCTGAAATCGTCCCGCGAGTCGCGCCGTCCGGCGCGTCCCGGAGGGCCCGATGAATCCCGCACTCGATCGACCGCCACGTCGGCCGGCGTCGTCCTGGCGACGGCCGCGTGCGGCCATGTTCGCGCTGCTGGCCGCGCCGCTGGCTCCGGCGGCGGACGCGCTCGACGTCTCGCAGCAGCTGGCCTTGCCCGCGGCCATCGACGACGGCGTGCTCGCGGTGGGCGACCGTCGCCTGCACCTGCCGCCGGGCCACTGGGTGCTGACCGGACGCGGCGAGGTGGAGACGGTCGGCTACGCGCGCGGCGGCGACGCCTGGGGCCGCGGCGTCAGCGCATGGGCCTCGCTGGTGGAGAACGGCCGCCTGCGCGCGATCGTGTGGCTGGGGCTGCCGCTGCAGGACTTCCGCAACGTCCATGCGGGCGCGCCGGGTTGCGCGGACAACGACACCACCATCGAGCGCCTGGACCTCTCGAGCCAACTGTCCAAGCCGGAATGCCTGGCCGTCTATGGCGAACGCAGCCTCCAGGCCGCGCTCGACAAGCGCAGCCCGCACACGCTGAAGTGGCTCGCGAAGCGGCACGCGGCCGATCCGGGGCCGCTCGTGCGCTTCGTCTACAAGCTGCGCTCCGAGTCGAGCTACGGCAGCTTCGCGCTCGTGCTGCCCACGGGCCCGTTCGACAGCGACGACGAGGCGCGGCGCTGGGCGCTCGGCCTGCGCGAGTCCCTGCGCCCGTTCCTGGAACACCGCGCGTCGGAAGCGAGCGTGCCGGCGCTGCCGGGCGCGACGTCCAGCGGCGCGGCCGCGGTCCGCTAGCCGAATCGTCGTGTGGCGCGGGCCGGCCGCTGGAACGCCGGCGTCGGCGGCCGTTCGACCGCGGGTGGGATGGATGGTCGGAGCGACACGATTCGAACGTGCGACCCTCTGCTCCCAAAGCAGATGCGCTACCAGGCTGCGCTACGCTCCGAAGGGCGTG
>Ga0105240_10009696_pt1 | contig 13600 bp, 17 predicted proteins | sample KBSC54metaG_FD_80426 | JGI IMG/M metagenome (GOLD analysis project Ga0105240, IMG submission 80426) | Corn rhizosphere microbial communities from Kellogg Biological Station, Michigan, USA - KBS C5-4 metaG | ecosystem: Host-associated > Plants > Roots > Rhizosphere > Soil | place: Michigan, USA... | reverse complement strand
CACCCGGCTCACCGGCTATCGCCAGGCGATGACCGATGAGGGCGTCGACAAGGACGCCATCGCCTATCTCGGCTTCCTCGACGCGCAGCCCCAGACCAACAAGATGAAGAAGGCGGGCGTGCAGGGCTATTGCATGGGCGGCTCGCTCTCCTTCCGCACCGCCGCTGCCGTGCCGAACCGCATCGCGGCGGTGGGCAGCTTTCACGGCGGCAACGGGCTGGTGACGAAAGACGCCAACAGTCCGCATCTTCTGATCGCCAAGACCAATGCCGCCTTCCTGGTCTGCCAAGCCCAGAATGACGACAAGAACCAGCCCACCATGAAAGACGAATTGAAGGCCGCCTTCACCGCCGCCAAACATACCGCGACGGTCGAAGTCTATGCCGCCGATCATGGCTGGTGCGTGCCGGGCAGCGCTGTCTACAACCAGGCGGAGGCCGAACGGGCCTGGACCAACCTCGGCAATCTTTACAAGATGCATCTCGCTTAAGACGCCGCGCCGTATTCCTTCCTCATGGTGAGCCCGTCGAACCATGAGGAGGCACACACTCAATCCCTCGCCCTTCGACAAGGCTCAGGGTGAGGATGTGGGGGAACACATGGATTCGGAAAAGCTTCTGCGTCTGGCACTGGTCGTGTTCGGCGCCATCTTCCTTTTGGTCTATCCCTTGGCGATCATCTGGCCGTCGGGCTGGGCCTGGCACCAGGGCGCGCCTTACGAGTCCGAATATTTCATGATGATCGTGGGCGTCTACGCCACCTTGGGCGTTTTCCTGATCCGGGCGGCGAAGGATCCCAAAGCCAATGCCAGCCTTATCTGGTTCGCGGTCTGGTCCAGCATCGTGCATGCTGGGATCATGGCGGTGCAGTCCTTCAATGGCGGCGGCCATATGGGCCATCTGCTGGGCGACGTTCCCGCGCTCATTCTGGTCGCGCTGGTGTTCGGCCTTCTGGCAAAGACCCAGAAAATCGCCACCTGAAGCAAAGCCACCTCTCCTCATCCTGAGCTTGTCGAAGGATGAAGAATTTCATCCGTCACCGGCCTTCATGGAGCATGATATGGAACATACGCGCAGGGACGCCATCGCATTGATTAGTGCCATGGCCACGGCAACCGCCGCTATCAACGGGGCCAAGGCCGCGACACCGTCCAACAAAATGACATTCTGGGCCGCCTGCACCACGCCCTGCGACAAGAACCTGAAGGTCGATCTGGGCGCGATGCGCGAACAGATCGAATGGTACAAATTGCACGGCGCCGGCGGCGTCACTTTCCTGGGCTCGACCGGCGAATTCGCCTCCTTCACCGTGGCCGAACGGAAGGCGATCATGGAAACGGTGGGCAAGGCCAAGGGCAACCTCAATGTGCTCTGCACCTCGGGCACCGCCAACGTCGCCGACACGATCGAGCTTTCCAAACATGCCGCCGATCATGGTGCCGACGGGGTGATCGTGCTGCCGCCTTATTATGTGAAGGGCTCCTCCACCGAAGGTCTCTTGCGCTATTACACGATGGTGATGGACGCGATGCCCAAGAGCCTTTCCTTCTATCTCTATCATGTGCCGCGCTGGAGCACGGTGCCGGTTCCGATCGAGCTGGTCAAAAGCCTCAAGCGCTACACCAACCTGGCGGGGATCAAGGATTCCACTTCCGATGTGAAAGGCTACACAAACTTCATCACCAATTTCCCGGAAATGAATGTGATCACCGGCGCCTATGAGAATCTGGAGATCGCCCTCACCCACGGCATGGGCGGCATCATCCAGGAAGCCGGACCTTATTGCCGCGAGCTGGCCGATTTGTTCGCCGTCGCCCGCAGCGGCAAGGATGTGCATGGCCCTTATGCGGCGTTGCAGAAAAAGATCGCGGGGCTCTACGGCTCGCGCGACGGCCTGGATCAATATGGCATCATGCAATATGCGATGACGGTGGAGATGGGAAAACCCGCCTCATACCAGCGGCCGCCCTTCACCGATCTTTCCGCCGCCCGCAAGGCGGAAATCGAGAACTATATCCGCATGGCGCGCAATTAGCCTTCGCGAGCGGCAGGGCGCGGCACGGCCGATGCATCACCTGGAAGGGCAGACCAATCTGTCCTGAGGTGGAACATGCGCCATGTCCCCGAAGTTTACGATATTCCCCGCCCCAAGCTGGGCCACACCCTGTCCTGGCTTACCGCTTTTGCCATCGCCGCATTGGTGATCGGCGCGACCCTCGTGCTGGTTCTGGCGGGCGAAACCAGCTGAGCGCAGGCAAATCCACCCGAGCGCACAAACCGCGTGGAAACCGGCGAACCCCTTGGAAAAGCACGGTTCCCGGGCAGATACGGCGCGTTAAAATCTTGTCGGTAAACTCACCCGATGGATGCGCGGTCAGGCTGGATCAGCAACGTGCTGCATGGAGACAGGAGTGCCTTTGCGGGCAGCTCCGCCATCCTGGCGCTCACCATTCCCGTCGCCGCAATTCTGGCCGCCTGTTTTTACGTCTGCTACCTGATCCTGCGCTCGTCGGCGCATCAAGCCGACGCAGCCCAGTTCGAAGCCGAACAGCGCATCGCCAAGGCCGCCATTCTTTTCACCACCGCACCGGTGATCAAGAACAATGGCGACTATGCATATTGGGATGAACTCTATCAGCGCGCCAAAGAACCGCTGGATCTTGGGTGGGCCGATGCGCATCTGGGCTCGTATCAGCAGAATCTGACCGGCATTACCGGCTCGGCGGTGCTGACCAACACCGGGGAGCTGCAATATCTCTATCTCTCGCCTCGTTCAGGCCTGCACAATCTGACCCCCGGGGAATTGCAATTTCTCACCTGGCTGACGCGGCGCGTGGTTGCCGCCAACCGTCGCGCGCCGCTGAGCGGCTTCGTCAATATGCGCGGACATCCGATGTTTCTCAGCATCGCACCCGTCAACGCCACCGGACTGGAAGGCGGCCCCAAAGGCGCAGAGCCCTATGCGTCGCTGATCTATTTTCTGAATTTCGATTCCGCGACCCTGTCCGGCATCACACGGGATTTCGGCCTTGCCGATGCGCGCGTCGTTCCCGCCGCGTCCGCCGGTATCGCGCTTGCGGGCTTTCCCGGCCTCCCGGCCAAATTGGAGCTGCAATGGAAGCGGCGCGTCGCCCACGACATCATCGGCGAACGGCTTCCACTCCTGCGGGCCCTGGCCGTCATTTCCTTGGCTCTGATCGCGGCGGTGGCGGGCGGCTGGGCATGGATCCTGGGCCATATGCGCCGGGTCGAAACCGCCGCCCTCACCCACCGGACATTGGTGGCCGAACAGGCGGCCCGGGCCAAGTCGCTATTCATCGCCAGCATGAGCCACGAACTGCGCACGCCCTTGAATGCGATCATCGGCTTTTCCGAAATGCTCACGCATCAATTGTTCGGCCCGCTGGGACATCGCAAATATGGGGAATATGCGGAAGACATTCTGGCCAGCGGGCGGCATCTGCTGAATGTCGTCAATGACATATTGCTGATGTCGAAGCTCGACGCCAAGAAGCAGGAATATGAAATCGGCGCGGTGGCGATCGAACCGGTGATCCGCGAAGCCATCATGCTGGTTTCCGCCGACGCCGAAAAACGCAAAGTGGCGATCGATTTCGACTGTGACGGCGAACAATACATAGCCTTCGCCGATCGCCAGGCACTCAAACAGGTGGTCATCAACCTGCTCAGCAATGCCGTCAAATTTTCCTATCCCGATGGCCATGTCGATATCGGGATTGGGTTTTGCGATGCCGACACAATCGAACTCAGCGTCCGCGATCATGGCTGCGGAATGTCGGAAGAGCTTTTGCAGAAGCTGGGCCAGCCTTTCACCCAGGCCAGTCATGCCTATATCCGGAACAACCAGGGCACCGGCCTGGGCCTGTCGATCTGCTATGCGCTAGCCGCCGGCTTCGGCGGCAGCCTCCAGTTCGAGAGCGCGGAGGACGCAGGCACCACCGCCACCTTGCGTCTGAGGTCGGTGCCTGCGAAGGAAAGCGCCACACCTCACCGGCAGGCGCCGCACGCAGCCTGACGCGGCTCGTATTCAATCTGTCATCAAACCTTGACATCTTCCCGCGTCCGTTCCGGGGTTTCCATGACGCGCCATATCTTTTTCTTGCCGTCTCTGTCCGGCCTTTTCGCGCTCGCGCTCACGGTGATGGTTTTGCCGGGCGCGGCCAAGGCCGCCGATGCCTGGCCGGAAAACTGCAAACTGCAACTCGCCGCCAGCCTGCCCTTCACCATGCAGAACGGCCATGTCCGCATCACGGCATCGGTCAATGACGTGCCCCGGCACTTCATCATCGACACGGGCGGCCTTCTTAGCTCGGTGACGCAGAAGGTGGCGGAGGAGCAGAAATTGAAAACCCTCCCGATCGACGAAGATATCAAGATCCGCGGGCTGGGCGGCGGGCGGATCAAGCGCTATGCCGTGGCCGATACGCTGACCTTCGCCCATCTCAAGGCCAACAACGTGCATCTGCTGATGATGGCGGATCGCGGCGACGGCGAGGATGGCCTGATCGCGCCGGACTATCTGCGCAACTTCGATTTGGAATTCGATTTCGCCGCCAGAACGCTCAACCTGTTCCACCCGCATCGCTGCGCCGACCATGCCGTCTATTGGTCCAGCCCCTATGTGGTGCTGCCGCTGGACATAAACGACCAGGGTCATATCCAAGTGCCGGTGACCCTGGATGGCCAGGAGATGCGAGCATTTCTGGACACCGGCGCGCCTGGGACCCTGATCGGCGCGCGCACCGCAGCGGCAAAATTCCAGATCGCGCCATCCGGCATGGGCAGCATCGGCCTGGGTGGCGCCTCTGGCGGCACCACGGGCGCGGCGCGGCAGCAGTTTCGTACGCTGCAGCTGGGCGGCCTCACCATCAACAATCCGCCCTTACTGGTGACGGAAAATGAAACCAGTTGGCGCTCCGAGCATGCCGATATTCTTCTGGGCCTGAACGAATTAAGCCGCCTGCATCTCTATATCGCCTACCGCGAAAAGAAATTGTATCTCTCGCCCGGACCGGCCGCCGAAGCCGCACCGTAAGACGACGGCTTAAGGCGCAACCGGCCGGTTCACCAGCCACAAGGCGACATTGCGGGCATAGGTGCGAACGGACTCTTGCGCAGCAGGATTGGCCGCCATGGCATGACCGGGCGGCTCGCTGACAAAGCTGGGGCATCCCGCCGCGATGTCCCAATTGTAATCGGCGAAATGGTGAAAGGTGGACTGAGCGATGGCGCGCCCGCCCGCATCCGATGCCTCGAATGCCACGGCGAGATTGAAGGATTGGCCGGTCACTTTGCTGCGGCCCGTCGCGATCACCCGCGCGGAAGGCTCGCCCGGCGGCGCATCCACATCGCCTTCATGGGGATGGGCGGGAAGATAGCGCACACCGGCCAGAACCGGATGCACCGGCTCGACAATGAAAACCTCCTGATAATCGCCATTGGCGCCGGAATGAAAATTCGGCCAGGAGATATAAGTAGTGTAGGGATCGTCGATCACATGCCGCGCATCGTCGGGATTGACGTTGTGGGTGTGGAAATGATGCGCCGCGCCGATCCCGCCCAATGTGCAGATCGAACTGCCCAGATCCATATGGTCGCGCGTGACCATGATGCCGCCGCCGCGCCGCCGGAATGCGGCGATGCCCGCGCAGTCTTCCGGGGTGAGATTGTTCCCGGTGTCCACCGCGAAAAGCCACAAGGCTTCATAGTCCGACCCGGCCAGATTGCTGAGGACCGGGTCCGGGCTGCCCAGCGGCGCGCGGTCCCGTGCCGTGACTTCGAAAAGGGGCACGCCCGCGTCATCCCTCAGCCCGGCCAGAAAGCTCCGCAGCATATCGAAGCGCGCGATCGACCAGTCGTCGGCCGTGGTGGGAATGGTGGTCTGAAGCAGGATCTTCGAGGGCATGGATCGTCTCTTTTCGGCGCCAGTTGCCAGATAGGCTTTGGGCCGGCGATTGCAAGCCCAAATGGGCTGTGCCTCAATATCACGACAATCCGGCGTCAACGCTCCGGAATCGACCGCACGCCCGCCTTTACGGGAAAACCCCGCCTGTTCGTCTAGAGTCTGAAAGGGAGGATCTCATGCGCCTGCCGATAATTGTGACGGCCTTGGCTCTTACCGGCTCCGCCGCCCTGGCGCAGACGCCTCTGCCTCCGCCGACCTTCCATCACCTGATGCTGAACAGCACCGATCCGGAGGCGGCGGTCGCTTTCTATGTGAAGGCTTTTCCCTCCACCAAGCGCACGACATGGGCAGGCTATCCCGCCATCCAGTCGCCCACCAACGTGCTGATCCTGTTCAACAAGGTGGCCGCGCCGCCGGACGCCAATCCGCTTTCCACCGCCTTCTGGCATTTCGGCTGGAACCCGCCCGACCAGCGCGCCAAGGTTCAGTCGCTTCAGGCGCAGGGCTTCCAGTTCGCTCCGCTTTGGACCGGCCTCGGCGATGGCTCGGTCGTGATCAGCAGCGACACGCTTCCCGGCATGGGCGGCGTCTATGGGTTGGGCGAAACCCAGGCGCAAATGGCCGATAATATCGCCAAGGGCGTCAAGCCCAGGGGCGGCCCCGGCTTCGCCTATCTGATGGGGCCCGACGGCGCACTGATCGAAGAGGAAGGCCTCAGCGATCCGGAACGTTTCAATCACGTGCATATGTGGCAGGACCAGCCCTATTGCGCGCAACTCTGGTATCAGACGCATCTGAACGCCACGGTGCGCGCGCGGCCCGGTGCGGCCACCTATACCGAAGCCAATTGCCACACAGATCGCGGCGAAGTCACCTGGCCGTCGCTGACCAAAAACGGCATGTACCGCTCCCCCACCGCAGGCGTGATGTTCTCCGATGTGGCGATGAACTGGTACATGGACCAGACAGATAAGCCGTTGGTACCCACCCGAGGCCACCTGATGGACAGTGTGGGGCTGGGCGTGTCCGATCTCGATGCCTGGATCGCCAAGCTGAAGACCGAAAAGGTGACGTTCCTGAAAGACGTTTTCCGCATCGGCGACACCCGCGCCGTGACGATCGAAGGCCCCAGCCACGAAGCGATCGAGCTGGTGGAGATAGAATAGATCGTCATCCCCGCTCATTCCGGGGGCGGATCGCCATGCAGCTCGGGCTGGTCGGTATAATCCCACATCGCCAGGCCGGAGCGATGAATGGCACGCCGGTGGATCCAGCACAGCCAGGCCAGCTGTGTCGACATGTACAGCTTCACCGGATGCCACGCATACCAAGGCTCCCAACCGCCATCGATGGTGATCGGTGGCGGCTTGGAAGGGCCTTCGGCCGGAGGGCTTTCGGTCTTTGGGACCGCGCCGATGTCGGGCGGTCCATCACCCACCCAGTCAGACATGTGTCACATCCGGTGCCACTCGCCTCGTGCCCAATAGCCGTGATGCCAGTCATGGTCGTCATCGGCATCGTGCCACCTGAAGTGCCGGTCCTCGCGATGCGCGTCCCGCCAGCTGTCGTCATGGAAGGACAGCGTCACGCCCGGGAAATGAATTCGCGTATCGGTATGCCAGCAATCGCCTTCGCGGTTGCAGGTGACATAGGCCGAAGCCGGCGATGCCAGGGTCACCGCGGCGCCCGCGGCAAGGGCACCAGCGGCAATAAGCGTTTTTACCAGAGTCATGTTTTGCTCCGTTCAAAGCCCCATCGGGCACACAACGCGCCTGTCCCGGATTTTGTGCCGATTTGGAACCCAGAGACGGGTACTTTCGGATTGGGAATTTCTCATGGAGCCTTAGCCGCATAGAGGCGTAGCCGCCCGTCACCGGCCTCTCCAGCGACACCTTCGGGTGCGGATCGTCCGCTCACGCGCGCAGCAGCGAGTCGGCTTTTCTCGCGCAAAGCCTGCAAAATGGCCATCACGCCGCGCGCGGCCTTGCCGAAAGTTCCATCAAAACAAAGCGTTGACCGGACTTGGCAGAATTGCGAAAACCACTACGGTTACCGCAGGATTAACCATGCAGTCGGCTCCCGGTCTTGGTGAGCACGCCTTTTGCATGATGGGTCTTGGAATGGAGCTGGGGACATTTTCGGAACCCGTTTTTCGCGATGACACGACAACAGGATGAATCAATTCCATCCGCCCAAAAGGCGGACGGCCGCCGCAGGCGGTGGAAGCGTACGCTTCTGCTGGTGCCTCTGTTTGTCTGCTTGTTCTTCATCGCGGTGGCAGAGCGCGGCGGTCCCGCCATCAGCAAAGTGCGCAAGGACGGCATCATCGCCACCCTGCTCGATCCCTTGTCCTTGTTCGCGGGCCGCTCGCCCGGCGAACGCGAAGGCGCGCTGCTGCCCACCAAACTCGCCAAGGCCGGACCCGAAGAACGGGTTCTGTCCGAAGTGCGCGATCGCACTCCAGATGCCGGTGGCGCACCGCCTCCCGATTCAGGCTTGTTGCCTGACGCGGCGCTCCCCGGCTCTCGCGCCGCCGACGGACTTCCCGGCGGCCCGCCGCCCGGCGACTTCGCACCCTTCGGTGTGCCGTTTGGAAATCCCGGCGGCCCCGGCGATGGATTTATTCCCGGTGGCCCCGGCGGCCCCAGCGCGCCAAGCGGTCCTGGTGGTCCCGGCGGACCCGGCGTGCCACCGACCGGTCCGGTCTCCGGCGTTCCCGAACCCGGCACCTGGGCGGTGATGATCCTGGGCTTCTTCGCCGTCGGCTGGGCAGCGCGCCGTCGCAGGCAATTGCGGCCCGGCCTTCTGCCCGAATAGCATCATGCGCGCCCGCTCCCTGGTCCTGGTGGTGCTGATCGGCCTTACCGGCAGCATGCTCTGGCCCGCCGCCAAGGAACCCGCCGCGGCACCCGCGCCGGAAATGGACGCGAAATCCGCAGCACTTCTGGCGCATGTCCCCGAAAATTCTCCCGGCACCCGCATCTGGTACGCGGCGAATGATTATCCGCGCCTTATGCTTCCCGGCGGACGCGAAGAGATCGTGCGCAGCGCGCTCAACATCAAAGGCCCGATGCAGTTCGGCACCTTCATCTGGGACGAAGAGCGCATTCCCAAAAAAGGCGCGATGTGGGTGCGCGTGGATCTCGCCCATCAGATCCTGTCGGTGTTTCGCGGCGGCCATGAGATCGGCTCCGCGGTGATCCTCTACGGCACCGACGGCAAGCCCACGCCCACCGGCAACTTCACCGTGCTGCAGAAGGCCGCCGATTATCATTCCCACAGCTACGACGCGCCGATGCCTTATATGCTGCGCATTACCGATGACGGGGTGGCGATCCATGGCAGCAATGTGCGCGAAGGCTATGCCACGCATGGCTGCATCGGCGTGCCGCTGGATTTTGCTAAACGCCTTTTTACCGTGATGGCCAAGGGCGATCCGGTTTTCATCGTGCCGGCGGACGCCGCCAAACACAGCTAATTTTCTATTCACCCATACGTATAAAATGCGCGTCAAATGCGCATCAAACTGTAGCGCGCCTCTGCCCCAAAGCTTAACCAGATCTTTCCACGCCCCATAAACCCAGGACTGGGAGACTCCCGCTGTAACGCGAGGAGCTTTCTCGATCATGGCAGTGGGCATGTCGCAGGGCCGCTGGAAATCGCGGGTCATGGCAGGCGCGATGTTGTGCGCCACACCTTTTTTCATGGGCGCGATCGACAAGCAGACGAGCATCGATCAACGCATTTTGATCGTGCACAATCAAGAACGCGCCAGTTTGGGGCTTGCACCGCTGGACTGGAATCCCGCGCTTGCCGAATCCGCGCAGCGCTGGGCCGATTATCTCGCCTCCACCGGCCGCTTCGAACATGCACCGGAAAATCGCCGCAACCCCGAAGGCGAAAATCTGTGGGCGGGCACCAAGGGCTATTTCGGTCCCGAAGCGATGGTGGACGCCTGGATCCGGGAAAAGAAATATTTCCGCCCCGGGGTCTTCCCCGACAACAGCACCACCGGCCGCGTCGCCGATGTGGGCCATTACACCCAGCTGGTCTGGGCCAACACCCGCCAGGTCGGTTGCGCCGAAGCCGCCGGCGAACGCGAAGACGTGCTGGTCTGCCGCTATGCCGAAGCCGGCAACTGGCGCGGCGAACGGCCGTTCTAGGCCGCCGCGCGAATCCGTCTGATGTCTATGCGATGCGCGGATCTTCGCCGGAATGGGCGCGCCGGATAGCGTCTTTCAGCTTCGCATCGAGCCTGCCGGAATCCAGGATGACCTTTTCGGAATGCGCGTCCTTTACCGCGCTCATCGGCACGGTGAAATCGCCCGCATTCTCCACATAGATCACGATCTCATGCGTCCGCACCTGGCGCACGGCGCCGAACTGGTGTTCGCCGTCATGAGTGAAGACGTCAAAGCCTTCCCGGATTTTCTCGCTCATCGTCATGACAAATTCCTCTAAACAGCGTGGTCACCGCACCGGTTTTGCGTCCGGACCCGTCCAGGTCCAGCTGGCAATCTTCCAACCCGAAGCGTCTTTCGCCAGTACCATGGTGATCTGCGAAGTCTCGCGCATGATCTGGCCTTTCTGCAGAAAGGTATAGGTGGTGGGCGCGACGACATAGGCGTGGTCGCCCGCGATATTTTCCCGGGTCGGTGCACCAATTGTCACCTTGCCGCCGCTTTTGCCTTCGGCGGCTTCCGCCTTGCCCAGATCCGCGCCCCAGCTGTCGAATGCTTTGGGCCCGCTCCACCTATATGGCGCGATTTCATCGACGATGATCGGCGCGGCGACATGCAAGGCCTTGGCCGTCTTCATGTCGCCCTTGTTGAAGGCATCGGCGAACTGGCGGATCGTGGCCTCCATGCCCGCGTCACCCGCATGGGCCACCGGCGCCGCAGCCAGAAACAACATGCCCGTCGAAATGAATGGCGATTTCATCCTTGCCCCCTTTGGCTTCTCTCATGCCAAGGCTAGCGGGAAACAAGGCCGGTGTCGCTGTCCTTCCCCATCCGAAGCATTTCACAATATCATCAAGATCCAGAACGCTTTTCCGGCGCGCGCGTCACAATAGCGAGACGGGTTCCGGGCATCCTGCCCCGGTATTTGACGGGAAGATTTTCATGAAAGCCATTATCACGGGCCTTTTACTCGCCGCGTTGTCCGCAGCGCCCGCTGCCGCCGCGGTCTGTGCCGGTGGCCAAGTCGCCGTCATCCGCGTCAGCGCCCTGAAGGCAGGCGGCACCCGCGCCGGGTTCGACAAAGCAGTGACCGATCAGATCGCCTGGTACCGGGGCCATGGTCTCGACAACAACAAGATCGTGACCGCCAATGTGATCGATATGAGCAGCGGCACGCCTGCGATTTCGGCCAAGGAGATCATGACCATCCATTACGATCCGCCCGCCGCCATCGGCGAGCAGCCCGCGCCGGACGACGCCTACAAAGCCTTTGTGAAGGAATTCCGCGACAATTCCGACATCGCCACCGAAAAGCTGGTGTGTTTGCCAAAGTGAAGCACGCTTCGCCGCGTGCGACCAAAGCCATCTAAGCGGTCTGCCCCGCCGCCTCCAGGATCAACCGCGCAATTTCATCGGGATGTGAAATCAGCGACAGATGGCTGGACTTTAGTTCTATGGTCTTGGCGCCCATGCGCTTGGCCATGAAGCGTTCCAGGTCTGGATTGATGGTGCGGTCTTCGGTGGAGACGGCATAGAAACTGGGCTTGGCGCGCCAGGCCGCTTTTATGGTCTTGCCTGTCAGCAATGCCTTTTGGAATGGCTGCTGCACCGCATACAGCACCTTGGCTTTTTCCTCCGGCAGATCGCCCGCGAAATCGCGCAGGAATGCCGCTTCGCTGAGCCGCCCCTCGTCGCCATCGAACACGATGCCGGCCGACGCGGGCGGCGTGGGATATTTCTGGGCCAGCGCCGTGTAATCCTCGCCCGCATCGGGCGCGCGCGCCGCCACATAGACCAGGGCCGAAACATTCGGATGCATCCCCGCTTCGGTGACGATCATCCCCGAAAAGGAATGTCCGGCCAGGACCGTGGGGCCGTCCTGGCGCGCCAGGACGCGTGACGCCGACGCCACCGCTTCGGGCAGTGTTGTCAGGGGATTCTGCACGGCGGTGGCGTTCAGCCCCGCCTTCTGCAGCCGCGCGATCACATCGCTCCAACAGGAACCGTCGGCGAACAACCCATGCACCAGCACGACATTGCGCGCTTTGACAGGCGCGGCGGCGATGCGCGTGGAGACCAGCGAAGCGGCGGCGGCCGCAGAGAAAGCCCGCCTGTTCATCATCGTCATGGACCCACCTCCCTGGCCGCCGCCGCTTGCCGGCCACTGCCGCTCGGCTCGTGCTCGCTGCGCTCGCGGCTCGAAACGGTCCACTGACCGTTTCGCCCCTGCGGGTCGCTGCCCTCTACTTCGGTGTCACCTTGAACATGCCGCCGGCCTTGTCGTCTTCCAAGAGCCACAGCGCGCCGTCGGGACCCACTTCCACATCGCGAATGCGTTTGCCCACGCTCCAGCGTTCGGCGGGCTTGGCCCCGCCCTTGCCGTCGAAGGTGATGCGGAACAAGGCCTGGCTGTCCATGCCGCCCATCAGCGCCGATCCATTCCATTGCGGGAACATCGCGCCTTTATAGAAAGTCAGGCTTCCCGGCGCGATGATCGGCGTCCAATAAATCGCCGGCTTGGCGAGATCGGGGCGCGTATCGGGACTGGGAATCGGCACGCCGTTATAATTGACGGCATAAGATACCAGCGGCCAGCCGTAATTCTTGCCTGGCTCGATCAGGTTGAGTTCGTCGCCGCCGCGCGGGCCGTGCTCGGCTTCCCACAAACGGCCATCAGGCCCGAACGCCAATCCATACGGCGTGCGATGTCCGCTGCTCCAGGTTTCCGCCGGCGCCAGGTTGGGGCCTTTCAACGTATAGGTGCTGACGATGGGCGCGGTCTTGGCCGCTTCGGTATCGCGCGGCGGATCGATCAAAGGACGGGTGGAGGCGCCGGTCTTGCCCGCCATCGGATTGCCCGGCGCGGGCTTGCCATCCAGGGTCAGCCGCAGAATCTTGCCCAGTTCGGTGTTGGGATCCTGAGCGGGCGTCATGCGTTGCCGCTCGCCCACCGTCAGATAGAGATACTGCCCGTCCGGCGAGAACGCGATCTGCGCGCCGAACTGGCCGCCCTTTCCGGTGGGCACGTCGCGCCAGATCACCTGCAGGCCGTCCAGGCTCGCGCTCTTGTCGGTCAAAGACAATTTGGCCCGCGCCAGCGCCAAGCCCGAGCCATACTCACCCGGCTCCGAATAGGTGAGATAGACATTATGGTCGGTGGCGTAATGCGGCGAGAGAAACACGCCCAGCATGCCGCCCTGCCCGCCATAGACCACGGCAGGTACATTGGCGACGGGGAATTTCTGGCCCTGCTGCGTGACCAGCCAGACCGGGCCGACTTTTTCGGTCACCAGCATGCGACCGTCCGGCAGGAAGGCCATGCGCCAGGGCAGATTGAAGGTGGTGATCTGCGTCAGCTTAAAGGGCACGTCGGCTTCGGGCTTCTGCGCGCCGGCATTGATCTGCGCTATGGCCTGGGTGGACGCCAACGCCAGAAGCGAAGCCGCGATCGCGAATTTCATGTTCCGTCCTCTTTGGGTTGCGGGCACCGGGAT
>Ga0105240_10009695_pt1 | contig 13601 bp, 11 predicted proteins | sample KBSC54metaG_FD_80426 | JGI IMG/M metagenome (GOLD analysis project Ga0105240, IMG submission 80426) | Corn rhizosphere microbial communities from Kellogg Biological Station, Michigan, USA - KBS C5-4 metaG | ecosystem: Host-associated > Plants > Roots > Rhizosphere > Soil | place: Michigan, USA... | reverse complement strand
GTGTTCGACGACTCGTTCTCGGCGCTCGACACGGCGACGGATGCGCGACTGCGCGCCGCGCTCGACCGCGAGGTGAGCGGCGCGACCCGCATCGTCGTGGCGCAGCGGGTGAGCACCATCCTCGACGCGGACCAGATCATCGTGCTCGACGACGGCAAGATCGTCGGGATCGGCACCCATGACGAACTGCTGCTGAGCTCGCCGGAATACGCCGAGATCGTGCAGAGCCAGCTCTCGATCGAGGAGGCAGCGTGAGCGCCACGAGCAACACCGGCAAGCAGGCCGCGCCCGCGTCGAACCCGCGTCCCGACGGCCCGACGTCCGTGCGGCGCGGACCGGGTGGCGGCGGTCCGTTCGGCGGCATGCAGGGTCCGGCCGAGAAGGCGCTCAACTTCGGGCCCTCGGCTCGACGCCTGATCGGCCGGTTGGCGCCGGAGCGTTGGATGATCATCCTGGTGGTGCTGCTGGGCGTCGCGAGCGTCGTGCTCAGCGTGCTGGGGCCGAAGATCCTGGGGAACGCGACGACCCTCATCTACAAGTCTGTGGTCACCCATGGACCGATCGACTTCGACGGCCTCAAGGTCATCCTCGGCAGCGTGCTGCTGATCTATGTGTTCGCGTCGCTGTTCGGCTGGCTGCAGGGTTACCTGCTCAACGGCGTCACGCAGCGCACAGTCTTCCGGCTGCGTGAGGATGTCGAGGCGAAGATCCACCGCCTGCCGCTTACCTATTTCGACAAGACGCCGCGCGGCGAGTTGCTCAGCCGGGTGACGAACGACATCGACAACATCTCGCAAAGCCTCCAGCAGACGCTGAGCCAGCTGATCGTCAACCTGCTGACCGTGGTCGGCGTGCTGGTGATGATGTTCGTCATCTCGCCGCTGCTCGCCGTCATCGCGCTGGTCGCCGTGCCGCTCACGCTCGGCGTCACCGTCGCGATCGGCAAGCGCTCGCAGAAGCAGTTCGTGGCGCAGTGGAAGCACACCGGCGCCCTGAACGCCCAGATCGAGGAGGGCTACACCGGCCACTCGCTGGTGAAGGTCTTCGGCCGCCACCAGGAGGTCGAGCAGGCCTTCGCCGCCAAGAACGAGGAGATGTTCAAGGCGAGCTTCGGCGCGCAGTTCATCAGCGGGCTGATCATGCCGTCGATGATGTTCGTCGGCAACCTGGTCTACGTCGCCATCGCGGTCGTCGGCGGCGTCATGGTGGCCGGCGGCTCGATCAGCATCGGCGATGTGCAGGCGTTCATCCAGTACTCGCGGCAGTTCACGCAGCCGCTGGCGCAACTCGGGTCGATGGCGAACCTGCTGCAGTCGGGTGTGGCGAGCTCCGAGCGGGTGTTCGAGCTGCTCGACGCCGACGAGCAGACTCCGGATGCCGACCCCGCCCAGTCGCCGACAGCCCACACCGGGCGGCTCGAGTTCGAACACGTGTCGTTCTCGTACGACCCCGAGAAGCCGCTGATCACCGACCTGTCGCTCGTGGCCCAACCCGGACAGACGGTCGCGGTCGTCGGTCCGACCGGGGCCGGCAAGACCACCCTGGTGAACCTCATCATGCGGTTCTACGAACTCGATGGCGGAAGGATCACTCTCGACGGCGTCGACATCTCGCAGATGACACGCGCCGATCTGCGCTCGCGCACCGGCATGGTCCTGCAGGACACCTGGCTGTTCGGCGGCACGATCCGCGACAACATCGCGTATGGACGAACGGACGCCACCGACGACGAGATCCACGCCGCCGCCGAGGCCGCCTACGTCGACCGCTTCGTGCACTCGCTGCCCGAGGGCTACAACACGGTGCTCGAAGACGAGGGCGGCAACATCTCGGCGGGCGAGAAGCAGCTGATCACCATCGCGCGGGCCTTCCTGGCGCGGCCGAGCGTGCTGATCCTGGATGAGGCGACCAGCTCCGTCGACACCCGCACCGAGCTGCTGGTGCAGCGCGCCATGAGCGCGCTCCGCAAGGACCGCACCAGCTTCGTCATCGCCCACCGGTTGTCGACCATTCGCGACGCCGACCTCATCCTGGTCATGGAGAACGGCGCGATCGTCGAGCAGGGCACGCACGATCAACTGCTTGCCAAGAAGGGTGCCTACGCGCGGTTGTACGAGGCGCAGTTCGCGGCGCCGATCGACGACGAGGCGAACGTCGCGGCGGATGCCGCGGGTCGCCAGCCCGCGCTGGTCGGCGCTCCGCCTTCGACGGCCGAGATCGTCCGCGAGGCGCTCGCCGAGGAGGGCGACGCGCCGGAACAGTGATTAGGCCGACTTGGGCTTCGCGGCCTTCGTCACAGGGGGAGTCGCGAGGCCCAGGTCGAGCTCGGGGCGGCCGACGCCGTCGAGCGTGTCGAGCGCGGTGAGCTCTGCGGTCAGATCCGATGAGGTCAGCTGCCGCGTGTCTTCGTCGATCTCCGCGAGTTCGGGCAGCACCTTCGACTCGTCGAGCTGGCTCAGGCGGCGTGCCGAGGGCAGCACCTGGTGTTCGAGCGAGCCGACGAAGGTGTTGTAGTCCTTGACGCTGCGCTCGATTGAGCGGCCCAGTTTGTCGACGTGGCCGGCCAGGGTGGTCAGACGCGCGTACAGCTCCCGGCTGACATCGAACAGCGCCTTCGCCTCCTGCGTGACGACCTCGTGGCGCCAGCTCACCGCGACCGCCTTGAGCACCGAGAACAGGGTGACCGGGGACGCCAGGGCCACGTGCTTCGAGAAGGCGAACTCCATGATGCTGGGGTCGGCCTCGAGGGCCGCCGAGAGCAGCGACTCGCTGGGGATGAAGGCGACCACCATCTCGGGGCTGGAGTCGAGTCCGTCCCAGTAGCTGCGGGCGCCCAGCGCCGAGATGTGGTCGCGCACCGCCTTGACGTGCTGCTTGAGCTTGGCGTCACGGACCGCGAGCTCGGCCTCGGATGCCGTGGGCGCGATCGCCGCCGCCTCGAGGTAGGAGTTGAACGGCACCTTCGCGTCGACGGCGATGCTCTTGCCGCCGGGCAGGCGGATGATCATGTCGGGCCGCGCGGAGCGATCATCGACCTTGATGCTCGACTGCACGTCGAAGTTGACGTTCTGCAGCATGCCGGCCGCTTCGACGACGGCGCGCAGCTGGGTCTCGCCCCAGACACCGCGGGTCGAGTTATTCTTCATCGCGGACGCCAACGACTCGGCCGTGGTGCGCAGGCGCTCACCGGACTCCGCGGCGGTGCGCAGCTGCTGGGCCAGCTCGCCGTGCTGCTGGCTGCGCTGCGCCTCGAGTTCCGTCACCTTCTGCTGCATGCTGCTCAGCGACTCCTTGACCGGGGCGAGCGCCTGCAGCACCTTGCTCTCGGCCTGATCGGCGGCAGCACGCTGCTGCGCCTCGAGCCGGGTTCGGTCCATGAGATCGCGGTATTGCCCCTGGGCGTCGACCAACTGCTCCCGGAGCCCGGCGAGTGATGCCTGGGCGGCAGCCAGCTCGGCGCTCAGCTCCGTGCGCGCCTCGGCCTCGCGCGAGCGGAGCTCGGCGACGGCCGCGGCGTGACGGGCCTCGAGGACGGCGGGATCGGCATCCACGGCGGTCGACGCCCGACGGCTGCGCGCCACGAGCGCACCGATGACGACGCCGAGGACGACGCCGACGGCCAGGCCGAGCATGAGAGCGACGATGGGATCCATGCCGCCAGTGTCGCAGCGGGCACGGACATCGTCGCGGTGGCGCTCCGCGATCATCCGTCGCGGCAGCCGCCGGCCGGCCATCGAGCCCCGGACGGGGAGGCGGGCGCGGTTTCGTCGAACAGGCGCCCGCCGAGCTCGCGCTGGCGTCGTCGTGGTGGTACCCGGCGGTCCGGGCGCGGGCAGCTGAGCCCGACTATCGCCCGGCCGCGTAGCCCTGCGCCATGCGCGGGTTGGCCGCCGCGAACAGAACCCCGGTCGCGGGGTCGCGACCGACCATCGAGAGCCGGCCCAGGCTCCAGTCGCCGTCGACCGTCACTCGGTGTCCGCGAGCCGTCAGCTCGGCGAGCACGTCGGCCCCGACGCGGCCCTCGATCACGAGCTCGCCCGGCGACCAGGTGCGTGGCTCGAACGAGCTCACGTGCGAAGCCGTGTGGAACATCGGCGCATCGATCGCCTGCTGCGGGTCGTAGCCGCCGACCAGCCGTCGCAGCAGGTAGGGCAGCTGCCACTGGTCCTGCTGGTCGCCGCCCGGGGTGCCCAGCGTCTCGACCGGGATGCCGCCGCGCAGCAGCAGCGTCGGCGACAGGGTGGTGCGCGGCCGCCGGCCGGGGGTGAGCGCGGAGGGGGACGCCGCATCCAGCCAGGTCATCTGCAGCCGGCTGCCGAGGCAGAACCCGAGCTCGGGGATCGTCGGAGACGACTGCAGCCAGCCGCCCGATGGCGTCACCGTGACCATGTTGCCCTGCCGGTCGACCACGTCGAGGTGGCAGGTATCGCCGCGCGGCACATCGGGGTCGGGATGAGCCCGCGTCGGTTCGCCGGTTCCTTCCGCGCTCGGCGTCGACGGGGCCAGGCGCAGCGGCGGGAGCCACGGTTCGCGGCCGCCCGGGCGACCTGGCCGGAACTCGGGCGACGCCGTCTCGCCGATCAGGGCCGCCCGTTCGCGTGCGTACTCGGGGCTCAGCAGCTCGGCGAGCAGCTCGGGCGGCACCGTTCCGTCGCCGTACCAGGCGTCACGGTCGGCCAACGCGAGCTTGAGCGCCTCGGTGATGGTGTGGATTCCGAGAGCCGTCGACGGATCCAGCCGGGCGTCGTCGACCGTGTCGAGCATGGCGAGCGCCTGCAGCAGCACCGGACCCTGCCCCCATGCCGCCGACGTCGCGACGGTGGTTCCGCGGAAGTCGATGCTCACCGCATCCTCGTCCGTCGCCCGGTGGCCGGCCAGGCCGTCGGCGGTCAGCACGCCGGGCACCTCGCGGTCGAGGCTCGGCTGGTAGTGGGGCTGGGCCGCGAAGCGCGCGATGGCATCGGCCACGAACCCGGTGCTCCAGGCCGCGGCGGCGGCGCGGATGCGATCCTCACGGGTGGCAGCCCTGGCGCCGGCCGCGATCAGCCGCTCCAGCGTGCGCGCATAGGGTTCGTTCGTCACGAGATCGCCGGGGCGCGGCATCCGCCCCACGGGGATCCACTGCGCGGCCGAGGTCGGCCAGTGCTGTTCGAACAGCCCACGCACCGAGTTCACCGTCTTCACCACGGCCGCGAGCACAGGATGCCCGTTCCGCGCGTACCCGATGGCGAAGGCCAGCACGTCCGCGAGCTCCCAGCTGCCCCGGGTCTCGAGCAGCCGCAACCAGGATGGCACCGCACCCGGGATCGCGGCCGCGAGCACCCCGCTGCCCGGCATCTCGGCGAAGCCCAGCCCGCGGTAGTGCTCGATCGTGGCACCGGCCGGCGCCGCGCCCTGCCCTGCCATCACGCGCGGGGTCGGATCGTCGGCGGTCGCGTAAATGCCCACCAGATCGCCGCCCGCTCCATTCAGGTGCGGCTCGACCACGTGGAGCACGAACCCGGCCGCCACCGCGGCATCGAAGGCATTGCCGTCGCGCTCCAGCACGGCCTGTGCCGTCGTCGTCGCGATCCAATGAGTGGATGCCGCCATGCCGAAGGTGCCGCGCAGTTCCGGCCGGGTGCGGAACGGGTCAGGCGAGGTGAAGCCGGTCATCTCCCCACGCTACCCAGCGCCCGGACCAGCGGATGATGGACCAGGGCGCCGACTCGGTCTGAGCCGCGGCACAGCGCGAGGAAGGTGCGGCGGCCCAGGGCGGTGTGCGCGAGCACGCGGTGCAGCAGGGCGGGGGAGCGCTCGAGCGCGCGGAGCATCACCTGGCCGGCCCGGATCTGCGGTACCAGTTCGCGCTCGACGGCCGCGAGGTAGCCGTCGAGGGCTGCGTCGCGCGAGGGCGCGTCCGCGGCGCGCGCGGCGGTCGCGGCGGCCTCGCCGGCCATCGCCCCCGAGCGCAGCGCGAACGAGATGCCCTCGCGGGTCCACGGCTCGAGCAGCCCGGCCGCCTCGCCGGCCACCAGCACCGAGCCGCGCCGCAGCGGAGACCGGCGGGACCGCCATCGCGTCAGATGGCCCGACTCGCGCACGCGGGTCGCACCCGCGAGACCGAGCTGCCGGAGCCAGAGCTCGAGATAGGCGCGCGTTGCATCCGGCAGGCCGGTGCGCTGGATCACGCCGATCGTGAGCGCGTCGCGTTTCGGGAAGAGCCAGGCGTACGACCCACGATCGGCGCCCCAGTCGAACAGCGCCGTGCCGGCCCACTCGTGCCCGGATGCTTAGAGCTCGACCTCGAGACCCAGATCCGAGCACGCGAACTCGACGCCGACGTAGCCGCCCGTCCGCCCATTCGAGCCGTCCGCGCCGACCACCACCCGCGCCCGCAGTTGCTCGCCCTCGAGCCGGACCGTCACCCCGTCGTCGTCCTCCGCCAGTCCGCGCACCGACGACCCGTCGCGGAACACCGCGCCGGCCGCCACCGCCTCGTCGACCAGCAGCTGGTCGAAGCGCTCGCGCTGCACCATCCTCAGGAACGCCTCATCGGCGTGCAGCATCACCCGGTCACGCCCGCGTCGACTCAGCCCGAAATCGGTGATCTCGGCCTCGAAGGCCCGGCGGGCGGCATCTGGCATCGCCCGCAGCGAGAAACCCGTGATGCCGCCGCCGCAGGTTTTGTACCGCGGAAAGCGCGCCCGATCGAGCAGCAAAACGCGCGCGCCCCCCTCGGCCGCGACGCGCGCCGCGCTCGATCCGGCCGGCCCGGCACCCACGACGAGGACGTCCCACACGGTCTCAGGCTAGATCGCCGAGCCGTGTGACGGCGCTGCTACCGGGTTGCCGGCGCGGAGTCGGCGCGAAGCCGTCGAATCCGGGATGCCACCACCGCGAACCCGAATCCTGCGCCGAGGAATGCGACGGCGAGACTCAGTGCACCGACCAGCTCTGACGTCGGCGTGCCCGTCGCCGCGAGGGTGGGCCTCGGCGCTGGCGGAGCCGGATCGGGCGTGAAACGGAGCGGTGTGATCGTTCCGTCATTCGTGTTGCTGACGTAGCCGAAAGTCCCCGCGGCGTTCATCGCCAGCAGGCGTGCTCCTGCACCGACAGGGATCGGCGTCAGCAGCGCATCGGTCGCGACGTCGATCACCTGCATCGCGCCGTTGCCCGGAATGTATGCCCGAGTTCCGTCCGGGCTGAAGGTGACGCTTTCCAGGCTGGACCCGGTCGTCGCGATGGCCGGTCCCGGCGTGTCGGTCGCGACGTCCACCGGCGTGATGGTCCCGCCGTTGTCACTGACGTAGGCCGTGGCCCCGTCGGGGCTGAACGCGACGCCATATGGCACGCCGGGCACCGGGAAGGTGCCGGTCACGCTGTGACTCGCGACGTCGATGATGGTCGCGTCGGCACTCGCGTAGTCGGCCACGTAGGCCTTCGTCCCCGTCGGGTCGAAGGCGACAGCCACCGGGCCGGCCGACACCGGGATCGTGGCGATCAGCGAGTCGTCCGAGACGCGGTAGGCGTCGATCCCGCGTGTTCCGTCGACGACCCAGTATTCGGTGGCGTCCGGGGTGATCGCGACGAAGAATCCATTGGCCGGGAACCCGGGAGCCGGCAGCAGGACCGTCGTCGTCGCATTCGTCGCGAGATCGATGATCGTCACGGCGCCATCGTTGTAGCTCGAGACGTAGGCCTTCGTGCCATCAGGAAGGATGGCGATGGAGAGCGGGCCGCTTCCCACCGGGATGGTCGCCAGCACGGTGCCCGTCGACGGATCGACCTCGTCGACCACGTTGTCGGTCGTCAGGGTGACGTAGGCGCGTGTGCCCGCAGGGTTGAACGCGACCCCGACCGGCTGCGAGTTGACTCCGCTGCCGAGGGGGATCGGAGTTCCGGGTGTGATCACGGCGGCCGACGCGGGGCCGACAGCCAGGATCACCGACAGCACAGCGCCGAGCATGACCACGGGCGCCGCGATGATCTTCACGCTGCACAACCTAGCGATCATCCGGGCGTCATGACCGAAACCGGCGGACGGAACATCGCGTCGTCGTCGCCGGGGCATCACGGTAGCCCCCGACGGCGCGACGGTCGATGTCGTCCGGTGGGTCAGCCGGCCTGGGCGATCTCCGCCGGCACGGTCGAACTCACCCGGACTCCGACCAGCGAGGCCAGCTCGACCAGGTCGATCGCGCCCCAGCGATCCGCCGCGTGGATCATGATCGCCGCGCACGCCTCGGAGTCGGCGACCGCATCGTGGTGAGCGAAATCCTCGAAGCCGGCGGCCATCGCCGCGACCGGCAGACGGTAGGAATCTAGGGTGTACGTCTTGCGCGCCACCTGCAGGCTGCACATATACGAGTAGCTGGGCGTCGCGATGCCGGTCGCCGCGCAGGCCGACTTGATCACGCCCATGTCGAAGCCGGCGTTGTGGGCGACCAGGATGTCATCCCCGGCGAAGGCCATCAGATCGACCAGCTGTTCGGTCCAGCTCGGGGCGCCCTCGACCATCTCGGGCGTGATGCCGTGGATGCGGATGTTCCAGTCGACGAAATGGTCGTGCCCGAACGGCGGCTGGATGAACCAGCCGATCCGATCGACGACCTGACCGTCGCGCACCTTCACCAGTCCGACCGAGCAGGCGCTGGCGGCGGAGCCGTTGGCCGTCTCGAAGTCGATGGCGGTGAAGTCGAGCGGCACGTCTTGACTCTCGCACGCAGGTGCGACAGAGGGCCGAGGCGCGCCCAGGGCCGCGAAATCCAGGAGATGTCGCGCCAACGCGTGCACATGGCTGCACTCCGCGCGCGGCGCGGCCACCCGCGGTGCGCAGCTTCGCAACGATTCAGGGGAACACGCCGTCTCATCCGCACGACACGCGGGGCCAGCCCGCCATTCGCTGCCAAGTTGCGCGGTCGAATGCCGTGTGCGGCCCAGCAGCGGTCGCATCCCTCGTCGGATCGCCACCGCCTGCCGCCGGTACTGTTGACCCTCGTGGCTCTCACCATCGGCATCGTCGGCCTGCCCAACGTCGGCAAGTCCACCCTCTTCAACGCGCTCACCAAGAACGACGTGCTCGCGGCGAACTACCCCTTCGCCACGATCGAGCCCAATGTGGGCGTCGTGGAGCTGCCGGATGCCCGGCTCACCAAGCTCGCCGAGCTGTTCTCGAGCGAGCGCATCGTGCCCGCGACCGTCTCGTTCGTCGACATCGCCGGCATCGTGAAGGGTGCGAGCGAGGGGGAGGGGCTGGGCAACCAGTTCCTGGCGAACATCCGCGAGGCCGACGCCATCGCCGAGGTCGTGCGCGGATTCTCCGACTCGGATGTCGTGCACGTCGCCGGTGAGGTGAACCCGGCATCCGACCTCGAGACCATCACCACCGAGCTGGCGCTCGCCGACCTGCAGACCCTCGAGAAGGCGATCCCGCGCCTCGAGAAAGAGGTGCGCGGCAAGAAGACCGAGCCGGCCGTGCTCGAGGCGGCGCTCGCCGCTCAGACCGCGCTCAACGCCGGCACCCCGCTGTCGGTCGCGAAAGGCGTCGACCTCGTCGCCCTCAAAGAGCTCGGGCTGCTCACCGCCAAGCCGATCATCTACGTCTTCAACGTCGACGAGGCGGTGCTTCGGGATGCCGCGCGCCTGGCCGAGCTCGCCGCCCTGGTCGCGCCCGCCCAGGCCGTGTTCCTCGACGCCAAGATCGAGTCGGAGCTCAAAGACCTCGACCCCGCCGACGCCGCCGAACTGCTGGAATCCACCGGCCAGACCGAGAGCGGCCTCGACCAGCTCGCGCGCATCGGCTTCGACACCCTCGGCCTGCAGACCTACCTGACGGCCGGGCCCAAGGAGTCACGGGCCTGGACGATCCACAAGGGCGACAAGGCCCCGCAGGCGGCGGGCGTCATCCACACCGACTTCGAGCGCGGCTTCATCAAGGCCGAGATCATCTCGTTCGACGACCTGGTCGCGACCGGTTCGATCGCCGAGGCTCGCGCCAAGGGCAAGGCCCGTATCGAGGGCAAGGACTACGTCATGCACGACGGGGATGTCGTGGAGTTCCGCTTCAACGTCTAGCTGTGGTGGCCTTTCAGGCCCGTGATCGCTGAAGTCTTGCGGTGCTCGGCTGAGCTGAGTCCGCAGCTAGTCCGCGAGAGTGCTGACGGCTGCGGATCCAGATGACGCCTCGCGGAAGATCGCTGCGAACCAGCGGAAGGCCAGCGCCCTGCGGGGGATCGGGCGGGTCGTGGGCTGTGACCGCGAGGTCAGTCGTCTTCAGCTTGGTTCGCCTCGTTCGTCATCCGTTCGTGCTGCTCCTTGGAGAGACTGCGTCGCTCTCGGCCGCAAAATCAGATTGTGTCGTTCCCTCGCAAGGGTCCCGGTCGGTCATGGCGGAGGCGCTGCACCCGTCTACAGGAGCGGGGTGAGGAAAGCTTACGGATGCTGTGTGACATAGCCAGCCCATTCGGCTGCACGGTACGCCACGATCCCCAGAACGATCGGGCTGACAGCCCGGACCCAGATGGACCAGAAGGTCACCCGCTGTCGAGTCGGTCGTCGGAGAATGTGGGCGACCTCGCGGCGGATGTGTCCCGCCCAATCGAGGCGTCGGATGTTGACTATGAGGGCGAACAGCCCAACCCAGATCCCGATGGCGATGGCGATCGCGACGACAGGTACGAAGAACGAGTTGAGAAGGCCCTCGAAAGCGTGGCTATTCGCGGCGGTGGCGGCATCACAAGCGTCCGACGTGCTCTTGCTCGTTACGGATGCGCAGGTCTCGTTCTCCTTCATGGCAGGGTCGACGAGCGCGAGGGCTACGTATGCGGCTACCACTGCGCCGAGAAACAGTGGGATGGTCGCTGCGGCTAGACGACCAATCGGTGCCAGCACCTGAAGGAGCGCGTTCGATTCTCGCAGTGGTGGCAGCGCCGGCGTGCGCCACAGGATGACAAACGCGGGCGCCGCGATGACAAGGGCGAGCAGCAGGCCCATGCACTGCACAAAGAACTGCGTGGTGGTTACGTCGTCGGTGAAGGGCACGACCAGAGAGAAGATCGCGCCCACCGGAATTACTAGCATCAGGAGGGCGCCTGTCTCCCAGAACGCCGTATAGAGGCGTCGGGTAGCGGTCAGCAGTGGTCGGGTTGTACTCACTAGCGGGAGCCTAACGACTCGATGCGTCGTGGTCGGGCTGGAGTAGCGTTCAGCGAACGCGAGCGATCAGGAGAAATCATGGGCGTCAGTGCTTCAAGCAGCGGGTTCGACGGCCTCGCCGACATGCTGAGGCAGGCCGCGTCGGGGAAGCTCGAAGACGCCATGGTCGACGCGGTAGTCGCGCGGGCTCAAGAGATGGGTGAAGATCATGTCGACAACATCAACGTGACGATCGATACGACGGAGATCAAGGTCGATGAGGCGCGGGTGCTGCGCCGCGCGAATGAGTTGCTCGGCGGCGGCAGCCCGATGGGTGGGGCCACTCCGCCAAGCTCGGAGATTCCCTCCAACGAGGCCTGACCGTCACCTGATCTCCACGGTGCCGCAGTCGCCGCGCCGCCAATGCGGCCGCGAGGGAGGGCCGGCGAGGATCATCGGCGTCCGTCAGCGCTCGCAGTTGGGGTTGTCTAGCGCTTCGGCTTCCATGGAACGCAAGATAGCCCGAGTGTCGGCGGGGCGCCCTAGGCTGCTCCGGAGCGCTCACGAACCTGAGCCGTCGACCTCACCGGCCTGGTCGGCCGGGGCTCTCCCATTTGCCAGCGTGGCCGCACGCTGCCTCGAGAGGCGTCCGGCGTGCAACACTTCGAGACCTTGGGCCGCTGCCCCCGTGTGCGGGGCTCGCGTACGGGTCTGTCGCGCTCGTCGACGGCAACAAGCGGCTCAGCTGGCTGGTGGTCGTGGTCTTCCTCGACTTCAACCGGCTGCCGCTCGACGCTCCCGACGACGAGGCGAACGGCCCGGTCATCGCGGTTTCGACAGGCGGCACCCCGTTCGAAGAATCTCGCCCCGCACCTAAAGGGTTGGCTCGAACCCATCGTCGGAGCATGATCGACACAAGAACCTGCCTCAGGTCTCGACAGGTCCTTCCATCCCTCCCCTGAAGGAAGTCGATCATGTCCACATCCCCCACCGTCGTTCTCGTCCACGGCGCGTTCGCCGACGCGGGCAGCTGGGCCGGCGTCACCGCCGTGCTGCAGGCCGCGGGCCTGACCGTGCTGGCTCCCGCCAATCCGCTCCGCAGCGTCACCACCGACTCGGCGTACATCGCGAGCGTGATTTCGCAGATCGACGGTCCGGTGCTTGCCGTCGGGCATTCCTATGGGGGCGCCATCATCACCAACGCGGCCACCGCGGCGACCAATGTCGTCGGACTCGTCTACGTCTCGGCGTTCGCGCCCGACGAGGGCGAGAAGCTCAGCGACGTCACGGCGACCTCGGCCGACTCCATCCTCGGCACGGCGCTGCTGACGCGCCAGTTTCCGACGGGATCCGGCGGCGAGACGGCCGTCGAGCTGTACGTCGATCCCGCGAAGTTCCACGAGGTGTTCGCGGCGGATCTCCCCGCCGAGCAATCGGCCGTGCTCGGCGCCTCGCAGCGTCCGGTCGCGGCCGCCGCGTTCGACGATGTGAACGGAGTTCCCGCCTGGCGAACGCTGCCGTCGTGGGCCGTGGTCGGCACCGGCGACAAGGCGGCGGGCGCCGACGTCACGCGCGAGCACGCGAAGCGCGCGGGATCGCAGCTCACCGAGCTCGACGGCTCGCACCTGGCGTTCGTCGCGCAGCCGCAGGCGGTCGCCGACGTCATCCTGGCCGCAGTGAAGGCGGTCACCGCGTGAGCGAGGATGCGCTCGCCGGCAAGCTGAAGCGCACCGAGCTGCAGCACAAGCCGTCGTCGATCCCCGGTCGCGAGATCGTGCAGGTGCTCACCGAGATCCCGGTCGGCGTCGAGTCGGGATGGCACACCCACCCCGGCGAGGAGGTCGGCTACATCCTGGCGGGCACCGTCGAGATGAAGATCCACGGGCAGCCGAGCCTGCTGCTCAACGCCGGCGATCCGTTCCTTATGCCACCCGGCACCCCACACAACGCGCTCGACCTCGGGCCGGACACCGGGATGATGCTCTCGACCTACATCGTGGATCCCGAGCAGCCACTGGCGACCTTCGTCGACGGCTGACGCTCCGACGCCCCGCCGTTACGGCGTCGGCGACGGGCTGTCGGTCGGCTCGAACCCGCACTGCTTGCGCTCTTGCTCCACCTGCAGCGTGAGACGTGACTTGCCCGCCGCGTGCGCTTCGGCGACGGTGCCGGAGTAGATGGTGTTGTCCTTCGACTGCAGGTTCACGGCAGACGCGGCGGCGCAGAGGTGGAACACCTTGCCGGTCTTGGTCCAGTAGACGAGGTTCTGGCCGCCGGTGGCATCGGTGACGGTCTGCGTCTCGGAGGCGTACTGCTCGGTCGACGGCGGGTTGAAGCTGGCCCCGACGGTGCCGGACGCACCGAGCAGCACGATCGCGATGATGCCCGCGATGGCCTTCTGCTGGCCGGACATGTTCTTGTTGGTGAAGATCAGGATGATCAGCGGGATGAACGCGATCGCCGAGATGATCACGCCGAGCTGGTTC
>Ga0105240_10009694_pt1 | contig 13602 bp, 15 predicted proteins | sample KBSC54metaG_FD_80426 | JGI IMG/M metagenome (GOLD analysis project Ga0105240, IMG submission 80426) | Corn rhizosphere microbial communities from Kellogg Biological Station, Michigan, USA - KBS C5-4 metaG | ecosystem: Host-associated > Plants > Roots > Rhizosphere > Soil | place: Michigan, USA... | reverse complement strand
TGCAGCGGCGGCAAGGACCGCACCGGCGTGACCTGCGCGCTGATCCTGTCGGCCCTGGGCGTGGCGCGCGAGGACGTCGTGGCCGACTTCATGCTGACCCAACTCTACTACGACTCGGCCGCCAACCTGGGGCAGCGGGTCTCGCAGATCGTCGCCGAGGCGGACGAGGGCTTCTGGAGCGAGGCGGCGCTGCGGCCGATCTTCGGGGTGGAGCGCGGCTACATCGACAAGGCCCTCGCCCATGTGGACGCGGCGGGCGGCGCCGAGGCTTTCCTGGCGCAGAGGTCGCGCGTTTCCGCGGACACGCTGGACCGCGTCAGGGACCGTCTGCTCGATTGATCCGGCCACGCCGCGCACCGCGTAGAAGGCGACGGCTGGAACGACCGCCCGCGCCGGGTGTTTCGCGGCCGACGGAGGTCCGATGCGCCTGACTGTCCAGCTGCTGGCCGCGTTCAGCCTGTTGGCGGCCGCCACCGCGGCGCCGGCCGCGCCGACCTGCCAGACGGCGCTCGGCCAGACGATCAAGTGCGGAACCGACGGGGCGATGCCGGTGGGCTGGGCGCCCGATCAGCTGCCCGCCATCCAGGCGGCGGCGCCGTCGATGACGGAAATCTGGGGGCCGCTGGCCCTCTGCTTCCTGTTGCTGACCCTGATCGCGCTGATGCCGAAGTTCGACGGCTCGCGCGGCGCCGACTGGGACCCGCAGGAAGGCGACGAGCGGCGCTGAGGCCGGCTCAGAAGGTGGTGTGGGCGCTGCAGCCGCCGGCCGCCTGGGTGTTCTGCGAGGCCGCGCCGCAGTTGAACGTGTTGCAGCCCGCAAGCAGGGCCGCCATCAAGGCGATCGCCGCCAACCGAACCATCATGCTTCCCGCCTCCTCGACGCCTGGAGCCTATGGTGGGGCGTCTAGCACAAATCCGGCACAGATCGATGTCAGCCTGGCGGCCTTGCGCGCGCCAGGGCTTGGCAGCAAGCTTCGCCGCATGGACGTGGGGAAGCGCCGATGATCTTCGAGCAGGTGGCCACCGGGGGATGCCAGTCCTATCTGGTCGGCTGCGAGGCCAGCCGGTCGGCGGCGCTGATCGATCCGGAGCTCACCCAGATCGACCGCTACCTGGGCCTGGCCGCCCGGGACGGGCTGCGCATCCGCTACCTGATCGACACCCACACCCACGCCGATCACTTCTCCGCGACCCGCGAGCTGGGCGAGCGGCTGGGCACGCCCGTGGTGGCCCACCGGCTGAGCCCGGCGCCTTATGTCGCGCTGAAGCTGGAGGACGGCGAATTGCTGCAGGTGGGCGGGCTGAAGGTGCAGGCCCTGCACACGCCCGGGCACACCCGCGATTCCATGTGCCTGATCTGCGAGGACCGGGTGTTCACCGGCGACACCCTGCTGATCGGCGGCACCGGGCGCACCGACCTGCCCACCGGCAGCCCCGAGGCGCTGCACGAGAGCCTGTTCGGCAAGCTGCTGAAGCTCGACCCGGCGCTGACGGTGTTCCCCGCCCACGACTACAAGGGCCGCCAGTCGTCCACGCTGGGGGCCGAGATCGTCGGCAATCCTCGGCTGCAGAAGCGCGGCCTGGCCGAGTTCGTGGAGATGATGACGCATCTCAACCTCGACGCGCCGACCCACCTGACCGAGGCGCTGCGCACCAACATGAACGGCGGCAAGACCGTCACCCAACTGCTGGCCGAGGCCGCGGCGGTGGTTCCGTTCGTGTCGATGACCGAGCTGGCGCGGCGTCTGGCCGGCGGCGGCGATCCGGGGTTCATCGTGCTGGACGTGCGCGAGCGCGACGCCTTCACCGCCGGCCACATCCCGGGCGCCCGGCACCTGCCGCGGGGCCAGCTGGAGCTGCGGGTGGTCCAGGAACTGCCCGACCCCACCGCCCGCATCCTGACGGCCTGCGAGTTCGGCCGCATCTCGACCCTGGCGGCGGCGACGCTGCGGACGATGGGGTTCGTGCGCGCGGCGGCCCTGGACGGTGGCATGAAGGCCTGGCGGGAAGCGGGCTTGCCGCTGGAGAGTTGACGGCCTTCTCCTCCCCTGCCCCGCAGAGGGCGGGGAGGAGAATGAAGGGACGCATTGCAGCGGGTCTGATTCTTCGGCAGAGCGGGGCGATGGCCGACCATGCCGACAGGACCCGCTGCGCCTGGGCCAGTCCCAGGGAGCCGATCTACGTCGCCTACCACGATGAGGAATGGGGCGTGCCGGAGTACGACAGCCGGGCGCTCTGGGAGAAGCTGGTGCTGGACGGGTTCCAGGCCGGGCTGTCCTGGATCACCATCCTGAAGAAGCGCGATGCTTTTCGGGCCGCCTTTGCCGATTTCGACCCGGAGAAGGTGGCGCGGTTCGGGGCCGAGGACAGGGCGCGGCTGATGGCCGACGCCGGCATCATCCGCTCCAACGCCAAGATCGACGCGGCCATTTCCGGGGCGCGGCTCTATCTCGACATGCGTGAGCGCGGCGAGGACTTCTCGGCGTTCCTGTGGGCGTTCACCGACGGCAAGCCGATCGTCAACCGATGGTCGTCGATCGGCGAGGTGCCGGCCCAGACGCCGGTCGCCGGCGAAATGTCCAAGGCGTTGAAAGCCAAAGGCTTCAAGTTCACCGGCCCGGTGATCGTCTACGCCTTCATGCAGGCCGTGGGCATGGTCAACGACCATGTGACGACCTGCTTCCGCCATGGCGAGGTCACGGGGATGGCGCGCTGATGGCCAGGGCCCCGCACCTGCGGCTGGAGAAGGAGTGCCCGGCGCCGGTGTGCGGGGTGGACGAGGCGGGCCGCGGCCCGTGGGCCGGGCCGGTCAGCGCCGGGGCGGTGATCCTGAAGCCGCGCAAGATCCCCAAGGGCGTCAACGATTCCAAGAAGCTGACGGCGGCGCGGCGCTACGCCCTCGAGATCGAGATCAAGGAGACCGCTGTCGCCTGGGGCGTCGGCTTCGCTTCGGTGGAGGAGATCGCCCAGCTCAACATCATCGGCGCCACGGGACTGGCCATGCGCCGGGCGGTGGAGGCGATGGCCATGGCGCCGGTGTTCGCCCTGGTGGACGGCAACTACCCGTTCGCCCTGCCCTGCCCGGTCAAGACCGTGATCGGGGGCGATGCGATCTCGGCCTCGATCGCCGCCGCGTCGATCCTGGCCAAGACCGCCCGCGACCGGCTGATGGCCGAGATGGACGATGTCTATCCCGGCTACGGCTTCTCGGGCCACAAGGGCTACCGGGCGGCGGCGCACGCCGAGGCGTTGCTGCGGCTCGGCCCCTGCCCGATCCACCGCCGGACCTGGGGCCCGGTGAAGCTGGCGCTGATGGGCCGCGATCCGATGCTGGTCTACGCCGACGCGATGCAGGAGGAACTGCCCTTCGCGGCGGATTGAACGGCTCAATCAAGATTGACCGCAGACTGTCGGCCGCGCGACGCCGGGAGCATGAGCGATCCTCTCGCGACGGCCTTCCTGATCCAGGCCACCGCCTGCCGCGAGTTCGGCGCGGCCTTCTACGCCGGCCTGTGCGAGGCGGCGGCGACCGATCTGGCTCCGCCGGTGCGACGCCTCTTCGCACCGTGGGAGGCGGCGGCCCCTCGTACGCTGGTGACCGACGCCGTGGCCCTGCGCTTCCTCGGTGCGCTCAACGACCTGGTGCTGGACGGAGGCGACCAGGGCTTGGCCGCGGCCTATCCACCGGCGACGGACCCGGCCATCGCGTGGCGCGCCGTCCGCGCCGCCATCGACGCCCACGCGCCGCGGATCGAGGCCTTCATGGGCCACGAGCCTCAGACCAACGAGGTGCGCCGCTCGGCCTGCCTGCTGCCCGGCTTCCTGACCATCGCGGCCGAGACCGGCCTGCCGCTGCGGTGCTTCGAACTCGGCGCCAGCGCCGGCCTGAACCAGCTCTGGCCGCAATTCCGCTACGACTACGGCGCGGCCGGCGCCTGGGGCGACCCGGCCTCGCCGTTGACCCTGAACGCCGAATGGCGCGGCGCGCCGGGACCGCTGGCGACGACGGTCCGGGTGATCGAGAGCCAGGCCTGCGACCGCAAACCGATCCGCCTCGCCGATCCCGCGCAGCAGCGGCGCCTGCTGGCCTATGTCTGGCCCGACCAGCCCGAACGGGTCAGCCGCATCCGGACCGCCATCGACATGGCCCTCGCGGCCGGGGTCGAGGTCGAGACGGCCGAGGCGCTGGACTGGGTGCGGCGGATCGCACCGCAGGCGGGCGCGGCGACGGTGATCTTCCACTCGGTGTTCTGGCAGTACATGCCCGAGGCCGTGCAGGCCGACGCGCGCGCCGCGGTCGAGCTGCTGGGCGCATCGGCGAGCGCCGACGCGCCGCTTGCCTGGCTGACGATGGAGCCTGCCGGCGGCCTCGCGCCGATGGAGCTGCGGCTGAGACTCTGGCCGGGCGGCGAGGACCGCCGGCTGGCCGTCGTCCAGGCCCATGGCGCCTGGCTCGATTGGGGCGCTTAAACGGCCCCTTAACTGCGTTTCCCGCAAAGCTTCCGGCCTAGTTTCCGGAGTAGGTCATGGCGGGCAAGCGCGCGGAAGCGCCAGGGCGGATCATCCTCGGCGAGTGCATCGCCGAGATGGCGAAGCTGCCCGAGAAGAGCGTCGACCTGGTGTTCGCCGACCCCCCGTACAACCTGCAGCTCGGGGGCGACCTGCTGCGTCCGGACAACTCCAAGGTCGACGCGGTGGACGACGACTGGGACCGGTTCGCCTCGTTCGAGGCCTATGACACGTTCACCCGCGCCTGGCTCGCCCAGGCGCGCCGGGTGCTGAAGGACGACGGCGCCCTATGGGTGATCGGCAGCTACCACAACATCTTCCGGGTCGGGGTGGCGGTGCAGGACGCCGGCTTCTGGATCCTGAACGACGTGGTCTGGCGCAAGTCGAACCCGATGCCGAACTTCAAGGGCGTGCGGTTCACCAACGCCCACGAGACGCTGATCTGGGCGGCCAAGAGCCGCGGCGGGCGTCGCTACACCTTCAACTACGACGCCCTGAAGGTGGCGAACGACGACGTGCAGATGCGTTCGGACTGGACCCTGCCGCTCGCCACCGGCGAGGAGCGAATCAAGGACGCCGCGGGCGCCAAGGCGCACCCGACCCAGAAGCCGGAGGCGCTGCTGCACCGGGTGATCCTGGCCACCACCCGGCCCGGTGACGTGATCCTGGACCCGTTCTTCGGGGTCGGCACCACCGGCGCGGCGGCCAAGCGGCTCGGCCGCCGCTTCATCGGCATCGAGCAGAACCCCGGCTACGTCTCCCTGGCCCGCACCCGCATCGACCAGGTAGCCCCTGCCTCGCCGGCCGACCTGGAGATCACCGGCTCGAAGAAGGACGAACCGCGCGTGCCGTTCGGCCAGATCGTCGAGGCCGGCCTGCTGCGCGCCGGCGACACGGTCTGGTGCCCGCGCGGCCAGCACGCCGCCAAGGTGCGCGCGGACGGCTCGCTGGTGATGGGCTCGCTGAGCGGCTCGATCCACAAGCTGGGCGCGATGGCCCAGTCGGCGCCGGCCTGCAACGGCTGGACCTACTGGCACTTCCGCACCGACAAGGGCCTCGCCCCGATCGACGTCCTGCGCGCCAAGGTGCGCGCGGAGATGGTGTAGCTACGCCGCGACTTCCACCGCAAAGGTCGCCCAGACGCCGCCGTCCTTGAAGACGCCGGCGATGAAGGCGACGTGGGCGGCCAGCTCCTCGGGGGTGGCGCGAGGAGCGAGGGGGCGGGGGCGCGGGCCGTAGCCGCCCACCTGGCCGAGCGAGCCGATCATCGGACGTGTGGTCACCGGGCTGAGGTCGAGGCCCCGCTCGCGGCCGCCCTTGAGCTCCAGGTAGACGTTGGCGAGCAGCTTGGCGTCGACGAGGGCGCCGTGTTTCTCGCGCTCGGCCAGCGAGATCTTGAACCGCTTACAGAGCGCGTCCAGCGAGTTGTACATGCCGGGGAAGCGCTGCTGGGCCATCCCCAGCGTGTCGGTCCAGCGGTGGTCCGGGAAGGTGGCCCGGCCGGCCATCTCCAGCTCGGCGTTGATGAAGTTGCGGTCGAAGGCCGCATTGTGGGCCACCATGGTGGCGTCGGCGACGAACTCCAGGAAGGCTTCGACCACGTCAGGCTCGGCGAACTTGGGCTTGCCGCGCAGGAAGGCGGTGGAGAGGCCGTGCACGCGCTCGGCCTCCGCCTCCACGTCGCGCTCGGGGTCGATATAGCGGTGGAACGACCGGCCTGTCGGGATCAGGTCGTGCAGCTCGATGCAGGCGATTTCGATCAGCCGGTGGCCGGTGCGGGGGTCGAGCCCGGTGGTCTCGGTGTCGAGGACGATCTCACGCGCCATCGAGTCTCACTGGCCTGCTTTGCCCTTCTTGCGCAAGGCGGCGATGATGTCGCGGACCTGCGCGCGGGCGTGGTCGAATCCCTGGCTGGTGTCGACGATGTAGTGGGCGCGGGCGCGCTTCTCCACATCGGACATCTGGCGGGCGAGGATGGCGTCCAGCTTGGCCTCGTTCATGCCCTCGCGGGCCAGGACCCGGGCCCGCTGCATGTCGGCCGGGGCCGAGACCACGACCACGGCGTCGACGGTCTTCTCGCCGCCGGTCTCGAACAGCAGGGGGATGTCGAGCACCACCATGTCGGCGCCCCGGGCCTTGGCCGCCTCGAAGAAGGCGGCGCGGCTGCCCCGGAGCAGCGGGTGGACGACGCTGTTCAGCTTGTCCATCGCGGCCGGGTTGCCGACCACCAGGTCGCTGAGCTTGGCGCGGTCGACGCCGCCCTCCGGCGTGGTGACGCCTGGGAACGCCGCTTCCAGTGGCCCGACCGCCACGCCGCCGGGGGCATAGGCCGCATGCACCTGGGCGTCGGCATCCAGCACCGGGCAACCTTCCTCCTTGAACATCGCGGCGGTGGCCGACTTGCCCATGCCGATCGAGCCGGTGAGGCCGATGACGATCATCCCTTGCGCTCCAGTACCGAAAGACAGAGGGCGCGCACATCGATGGCCGGGGGCGGCGCGCCGTAGAACGCCTTGAACGAGGGGGCCGCCTGTCCGATCAGCATCTCCAGGCCATCAACCGTACGCAGCCCGAGAGCTTCGGCGCGCGCCAGGAAATCGGTGCGCAGCGGGCGGTAGACCATGTCGAACACCACGGCCGAGGCGGGCGCGGCCGCCAGGTCGACCACCGGCCCGGCGCCCCCGCCAAGGCCCAGCGTCGTGGCGTTGACGATCAGCCCCGCGCCGGCGAGCGCCGCCGCATCGCCTTCGTCGAACACCCGGACGGCAGGCCCGAGGGCGCCCGCCAACGCCTCGGCGCGGATGTGGGTGCGGTTGAGCAGCCGGACCTCCGGCACGCCGCCTTCCAGCAGCGCCGCGGCTGCGCCCCGGGCAGCGCCGCCGGCCCCCAGGATCAGCGCCGGACCGGCTGCGGCGTCGAATCCCGGGGCTTGAATCGCCAGGGCGCCCAGCAGGCCGATCCCATCGGTGTTGTCGGCAACGATGCGGCCGTCGGCTTCAAACAGCAGCAGGTTGGCGGCGCCGGCGCGTTCCGCGCGTCGGCTGGGGGCGTCGGCCAGGGCCAGCGCCTCCTCCTTGAAGGGCACGGTGACATTGAGGCCGCGCACCGCGCCGCCGCGCAGGCCCTGGGCGAAGGCGGTGAAGCCGTCCCTGGGGGGCGTGAAGGCCACATAGACGCCGTCGAGACCGGCGGCCTCCAGCCAGGCGTTGTGGATCAGAGGGCTGAGGGAATGGGTCACGGGCGCGCCGGCAACGCCGGCCACGCGCGTCGTTCCCGAAATGCCAGGCCTCATGCCGCCAGCGTCCCCCGTCCGCGCAGGAATTCCAGCAGCGGCAATAGCGGCAGGCCGAGGATCGCGAAATAGTCTCCCTCGATCCGCTCGAACAACTGCGCGCCGAGGCCTTCGAGGTAGTAGCAGCCGACCGACGCGGTAAGGGCGTCGCCAGCCGCGGCGACATAGGCGTCGAGGAAGCCGTCGGAGAACGCGCGCATGGTCATGCGAGGGCTCTCGACGGTGCGCCAGAGAACCTCGCCGCCGCTGGCGACGGCGACCGCCGCGTGCAGCAGATGGGTGCGGCCGCGCAGCTGGCTCAGCCTGGCGCGGGCCTCGTCAACGGTCCCGGCCTTGTCGTAGAGGGCGCCGTCCAGCTCAAGGGTCTGATCGGCCCCGATCACCAGGCCGGGCCGATGCGCCGACACCGCCAGGGCCTTGCGCTCGGCCAGCTGCACGGCAACCTGGCGGGGATCGGCCCCGATCCTGGCGAGCTCGGCCTTCACCGCTGCTTCATCGACCCCGGACTCCATCGCCTTGAACGCGATGCCCGCGCCGCGCAGCACGGCGCCGCGGGAGGCGCTCCTGGACGCCAGGATCAGCTCGGTCACCGCAGGACTTCCACCTGGCCGCGGCCGCCCGACAGGATGTTGATCACCGCCGCCGCCGTCTCCTCGACCGAGCGACGGGTCACATCGATCACCGGCCACCCCTGGCGCTCGAACAGTCGCCGGGCCTGGACGATTTCCTGCCGCACGGCGTCGGAGTCAACATAGCTGCTGTCGCGGGTCTCGTTCAGGCTCTTCAGGCGGTTGCGACGGATCTCCAGCAGCCGGTCGGGCGCGAGGGTCAGCCCCACTACCGGAATCCGGCCCTTCAGATCGCGCAGCCGCGCCGGCGGCTCGGCCGAGGGGACCAGCGGCACGTTGGCGGCCCTGACGCCGCGATGGGCAAGGTAGATGCAGGTGGGCGTCTTCGAAGTCCGCGAGACGCCCACCAGGACCACGTCCGCCCGTTCCAGGTCCTGCCCGCCCTGACCGTCGTCGTGCGCCAGGGCGTAGTTCAGCGCTTCCATGCGGTTGAAGTAGTCGGCGTCGAGCGTGTACTGCGCGCCCGGCTGGGTGGAGAGCGGCGCGCCGAGATAGCGCGACAGGGCCGAAACCAGCGGGTCCAGGGCAGCGATGCAGGGCATGTCCAGCCGCTGGCACCCCAATTCCAGGGCCCCACGCAGGCCGGAATCCACGATCGTATGCAGCACAACCCCAGGCGCGTTGGCGATCTCCTCCAGGGCCCGCTCCAGCTGCCGGGGCGAGCGCACCAGGGCGTAGATGTGCTCGATCGGCAGCACGTTGGTAAACCGCGCGCACACCGCCCGCGCCAGGGCGTTCAGCGTCTCGCCGGTGGAGTCGGAGACCAGATGGACGTGGAAATAGGTCGCGAGCCGGCCTGGCGTCATGAGAGCCTCGGCGCGACGAAATATACCTGTGAACGGAGGGTTAACGAAAGGTTAACCGAAGCCCCGAAACGGGCCGCCGCAGGTGGACGATTCAGGCGCTCGAAGCCGTCGGCGGGTGGCCCGTGTATGACCGCCCCGGTTATCGGCGCCCCTATCCCCAGGGCGCCGAGACCGACAGGCGCCGCGCTGCCACCTGTTAGCCACCTTTTGGACAAATTCGACCGAACCCGGAGCATCCGCAGTCGTCCTTCCGCTTTCCCGAGCGCCAAGAGCAGTTTGCCCGGTTCTCCCCGCAATTCACAGCCGGCGTTGGGGACCGGACAAGATTGGGACAAAATCGTGACAGCCAGGGCGCCGTTCGGAATCAGCCCTGATCCATCCCCACGACTCCCGCCCCTAACCTTCTCTTCAAAACCCTTTTAACCTTTCTTTAAGGATAAGGGTTGGCCGGTGGACGGACCCGGGCCTTGAGCCGGGCGGGCCAAGCCGGTTTAAGGGTCACATGACCCCGGCCCCAGACTCCGCGTCCCAAAAGCCCCTGCTGCTTCGTGTGCTGGATCGCGAGCGCGTTGAGCGCCCCCCGATCTGGTTCATGCGGCAGGCGGGCCGGTCGCTGCCGGAATACCGGGAGCTGCGCACCCGGGCGAAGGACTTCGTGGCCTTCTGCCTCGACCCTGAGATGGCCGCAGAGGCGACGCTGCAGCCGATGCGGCGGTTCGCCTATGACGCGGCCATCGTGTTCGCCGACATCCTGCTGCTGCCGAAGGCGCTGGGGCAGGAGGTCTGGTTCGAGACCGGCGAAGGCCCGCGGCTGGGCGCATTGCCGGAGCTGGCGGCGATGGAGCGGGAGATCGAGGCGGCCGCGGGCCGACTGTCTGCGGTAGGGGAAACGCTGAAGCGTGTGCGCGCCGAGCTGGAGCCGCACCGGACCCTGATCGGGTTCGCCGGCGGGCCCTGGACGGTGGCGACCTACATGTTGGAGGGGCGCGGTGGCGACCGGTCGGCGTCGCGGGCGCTGGCGTTCAGCGAGCCAGCCAAGGTCGAGGGTCTGATCTCGATCCTGACCGAGGCGACGGGGCGCTATCTGGCCATGCAGATCCGGGCGGGCGCCCAGGCGGTGCAGATCTTCGAATCCTGGGCCGAGCTGCTGCCGGAGGACGTGTTCGACCGGCTGGTGATCCGGCCGCACGCGCGGATCGTCGGCTACCTGCGGGAGCAGGGGCTCGATACGCCGGTGATCGGCTTTCCGCGGGGCGCCGGGGCCCTGGTCGAGCGCTACGCCAGCGAGAGCGGCGTGCAGGGCGTCGGGCTGGACGTTCAGGCGCCGGCGACCCTCGGGCAGCGGTTGCAGACCTCCGGCGTCACCATCCAGGGCGCACTGGACCCGCTGCTGCTGCGGGCCGGCGGGCCGGCCCTGGCCGCGCGCATCGAGACCTTGCTGCGGCAATGGTCAGGGGGCCCCTACATCTTCAACCTCGGGCACGGGGTGTTGCCGGATACGCCGCTGGAGCACCTGGCCGCCGCTGTGGCTCAGGTCACGGCCTGGCGCAACGGATGAGCCGGATCGCGGTCGTCCTGTTCAATCTGGGCGGACCCGACGGACCGGCGGCAGTGCGGCCGTTCCTGCGCAACCTGTTCCTCGATCCGGCCATCATCGCCGCCCCGGGGCCGCTGCGGTTCGCGCTCGCCGAGCTGATCTCACGCACCAGGGAAAAGAGCGCGATCGCCAACTATGCGATCATGGGCGGCGGCTCGCCGCTGCTGGCGGAAACGGAGGCGCAGGCCGAGGCATTGCGGGCTCGGTTGAACGCGGCGCGGCCAGGGGACGAGATGCGCTGCTTCATCGCGATGCGCTACTGGCGCCCGACGGTTGCGGAGACGGCCGCGCGGGTGGCGGCCTTCGCGCCTGACGAAGTGGTGTTGCTGCCGCTCTATCCCCAGTTCTCCACTACCACCTCCGGGTCATCGCTGGCGGCGTGGAACGCGGCCTGGCGCGGCGCCCCGGCGCGGACCGTGTGCTGCTACTTCGACCACGCGAAGCTGATCGAGGCGCACGCCGCGCTGATCGAGCGGACCTGGGCCTCAGCGGGCCGGCCGCCGAAGGTGCGACTGCTGTTCTCGGCCCACGGGCTGCCGGAGCGAATTTCTGCGTCGGGGGATCCCTACCGATGGCAGGTGGAGGCAACCTGCGCGGCGGTGGCCGGATCGCTTGGCGGCGGCTGGGACTGGCAGATCTGCTACCAGAGCCGGGTCGGGCCGCTGAAATGGATCGGGCCCTCGACGATCGAAGCGATCGAGCAGGCCGGCCGGGAGGGACTGGGCGTGGTGATCTCGCCGATCGCCTTCGTCTCGGAGCATGTGGAGACGCTGGTCGAGCTGGACCTCGACTACGGCAAGCTGGCGGCTTCGCACGGTGTCTCCCCCTATCTCCGCGTTCCGGCCCTGGGGATTGAGGCGGCCTTCATCGAAGGCCTGGCGGAGCTGGTGGAGACGGCGCTCGCCCGGCCCGGTGTGCGCCCGGGCGGATCGGGCGCCTGCCCCGCGGCCTACGGCCGGTGCGCGCTGCGCGCCAAGGTGTCGGAGGCGGCGCGGTGAAACACCTGGAGTTCTGGCACAACCTGCTGATCGGACTGCACATCATCGCGGTGATCGCCTGGATGGCGGGCCTGCTCTACCTGCCTCGGCTGTTCGCCTATCACACTCGCGCGTCGGTTGGTTCTGAGTTGGACGTGACCTTCACGACCATGGAATCGAAGCTGCTGCGGATCATCATGAACCCTGCGATGGTGGCGGTCTGGGCTCTGGGACTGGCGCTGGTCTGGTTCGATTCGACGCGATTGGCCTGGGGCTGGGACTTCCTGCTGCGGCCCTTCATGCTCGTGAAACTGGCCGGGGTGCTTTTCCTGACGGGGTGGCATCACTATCTTGGGGTAGCGCGCAAAGGCTTGGCGGCTGGCCGCCGAATGCGCAGCGAACGGTTCTGGCGGATGACCAACGAACTGCCGTTCCTGGCCGCGATCGTCATGGTCCTCGCCATCACCACCAAGTTCGCCTGGTGACAGCGCGGTTTGCCGCAACTGGCGCGGCGGACCTTGACGCGCCGGGCGGCATATGTTTCCGCTAGAGTCCCGAAGCGACTCCTCTCCGTCGCTTTCCCGCCTTCCGCCGGACCGCCGCCGTCAAGGCGCCGCTGGGCCGGCCCCCACAACGATCGTCGCGCGTTCACCGCTCCCGCGGCCGCCGCGTCGCAACCTGACCCACCTGCCGCCGGCTCCCCGGCGGACCACGCCCCATTTGCATCCGAACGATACCCACCATGTCAGACATCACTGAAATCGAACCCGCCGACCTCGAAGCCGAGGCGGCCGAAGCCGCGGGCGCCTTCGAAGGCGACGGCGGCGCTGAAACCAACGAGCCCACCGCCGCGTCGAAGGCCATCGTCGAGCTGGGCCTGACCCGGATCTCGCTGCAGGACCTGAAGCAGAAGTCGCCGGCCGACCTGCTGGCCTTCGGCGAGCAGCTGGACATCGAAAACGCGAACGCCATGCGCAAGCAGGACATGATGTTCGCGATCCTGAAGACCCTGGCCGAGGAGGGGGTCGAGATCTTCGGCTCCGGCACGCTCGAGGTGGTGCAGGACGGCTTCGGCTTCCTGCGCAGCCCGGAGGCCAACTACTTGGCGGGGCCCGACGACATCTACGTCAGCCCCTCGCAGATCCGGAAATTCGGTCTGCGGACCGGCGACACCGTCGAGGGCGGCATCCGCAGCCCGCGCGAAGGCGAGCGCTATTTCGCCCTGACCACCGTGCAGATGGTCAACTTCGAGAACCCGGAGAACGTGCGCCACAAGGTGCTGTTCGACAATCTGACGCCCCTCTACCCGGAGGAGCGGCTGAACATGGAAATCGAGGATCCGACGCTGAAGGACCGCTCGGGCCGGGTGATCGACATCGTCGCGCCGCTCGGCAAGGGCCAGCGCTGCCTGATCGTCGCTCCGCCGCGGGTCGGCAAGACGATCATGATGCAGAACATCGCCAAGGCGATCGCGGCCAATCACCCGGAATGCTACCTGATCGTGCTGCTGGTGGACGAACGTCCCGAGGAAGTCACCGACATGCAGCGGACGGTGAAGGGCGAGGTGATCGCCTCGACCTTCGACGAGCCGGCGACGCGCCACGTGCAGGTGGCCGAGATGGTGATCGAGAAGGCCAAGCGCCTGGTCGAGCACAAGCGCGACGTGGTGATCCTGCTGGACTCCGTGACGCGTCTGGGCCGCGCCTACAACACCGTGGTGCCGTCCTCCGGCAAGGTGCTGACCGGCGGCGTCGACGCCAACGCCCTGCAGCGGCCCAAGCGCTTCTTCGGC
>Ga0105240_10009692_pt1 | contig 13605 bp, 10 predicted proteins | sample KBSC54metaG_FD_80426 | JGI IMG/M metagenome (GOLD analysis project Ga0105240, IMG submission 80426) | Corn rhizosphere microbial communities from Kellogg Biological Station, Michigan, USA - KBS C5-4 metaG | ecosystem: Host-associated > Plants > Roots > Rhizosphere > Soil | place: Michigan, USA... | reverse complement strand
CCCGTGGCTTTCTGGACGTTTCTCATCGGCGGTTGCGCGCTGGCTGGTCTGCCCCTGATTACGGCCGGCTTCTACAGCAAGGACCTGATCTTGTGGAGCGCCGCCAATTCCACGGCGGGTAGCGTCGGACTGTGGGCCGCGGGAATCGCAGGTGTCGTGCTGACATCTCTGTATACGTTCCGGCTCATCTTCGTGGTGTTTTTCGGGCAGGCGCGCACTCCGGTGAGCCGGCGTCCGGGCGCTGCGATGCTCATTCCGGCCTGCGTGCTGGCGTTTCTCTCGATAGTCGGAGGCTTTGATAAAACTCCGTTCGCCGCCTACATGGCGACCGCTCTGCCCGCGCTCCATGAGGCCGGCCAGGGGATCAGCGAAGCGCTGTCCTCGGCCGCTGCCGGGCTGGCATTTCTGGCCGGTGTCCTCGCCGCCTGGTACGCGTACCTGCGCAATCCCGCAGTCTCTCGCTCACTCGCTGCGAATCCCGCCGGCAACCTGCTGCATCGCTTCTGGTTCGCGGACTGGGGAATGGACTGGCTCTATGACCGGCTCTTTGTCCGACCCGTGATTTGGGCGGCAAACGCCAACAAAGCCGATGTGATCGATTCCATTTATGACGGTCTCGCCCGCCTGGCCGAAATCTGCTATCGCGTTCTGAGCCTGACCGAAACAGGCAAGCTGCGCTGGTATGCCGCTTGGATTGCGGGTGGTTCCGTGGTTATGGTCGCCATTGTGATGTTCCTATGATCCTCCCCTGCCTCATCCTGATCCCCCTGCTCGCGGGAGCCCTGGCGTGGGCTGCGGCGCGGTGGAACGCCTCTGCCGCGCGCTGGATCGCGCTGATCGCGGTGCTGGCCGATTTCATCCTCACGCTGTCGCTCTGGATCTCCAATTCCCACGCTGGCTTCGCGGTCTGGTTCGCGCAGACGGACTGGGCCTGGATTCCCGAGTTAGGTATTCGCTTTCACCTGGCTCTCGACGGCCTGAGTCTGCTCCTCCTGATGCTGACGTTTTTCCTGGGCGTGCTCTCCGTTCTCGCGTCGTGGAACGAAATCACCCAAGCGGTCGGTTTTTTCCATCTGAACCTGCTGTGGATCCTCGCCGGCATCGCCGGTGTCTTTCTCGCAGTTAACCTCTTCCTTTTCTATTTCGCCTGGGAGCTGATGCTGGTCCCAATGTATTTCCTAATCGCCATCTGGGGTCACGAAAAACGCATTTATGCCGCTGTGAAGTTTTTTATATTCACCCAGCTCAGCGGGTTGTTGATGTTAATCGCCATTCTGGCGCTTTTCTTCCTGCATCACACGGCTACCGGAGTTTACACGTTCGAGTATCAGCAGTTGCTGGGCACGGCCATGTCCCCGACCGCCGAGATGTGGATCATGCTCGGTTTCTTCGTTGCGTTCGCAGTCAAACTCCCGGTAGTGGTGTTGCACACGTGGCTACCCGATGCGCACACTGAGGCGCCCACAGCCGGCAGCGTGATTCTGGCCGGCCTGCTGCTGAAGACCGGCGCGTACGGAATGCTCCGTTTCGTCCTGCCTTTGTTTCCCCGCTCTGCTCACGCCTTTGCCCCTGTCGCCATGGCCCTGGGAGTGGCCGGAATCCTCTATGGCGCCCTCTTGGCGTTCGGCCAGACCGACCTGAAGCGCCTGGTCGCTTACACCAGCGTGAGCCACCTGGGATTCGTGCTGCTGGGCATTTTCGTATGGAACGGTCTCGCACTGCAGGGCGCCCTGATGACCATGATCTGCCATGGCATCAGCACGGGCGCGCTTTTCATTCTTGTGGGCGCGCTTCAGGATCGCATTCACACTCGCGAAATGGACCGCATGGGCGGCATCTGGTCTACGGCCCCCCGTTTAAGCGGCGCGGCTTTGTTTTTCGCGCTCGCTTCCCTCGGACTGCCGGGACTCGGCGATTTCGTGGGCGAGTTTCTGGTTCTGCTGGGCACATACCGGCAAAGCGTCGTGCTGGCCGTGCTGGCGACCATCGGAGTTCTATTCGCAACCTTCTATGCGCTCAGGCTGGTGCAGCGCGCGTTTCAGGGACCGAATACGCATAGCTGGCGCATTCCGGATCTCGTGCCGCGCGAGGGCCTTGTAATGGCTCTGATGATCGTCGCGCTCCTCTGGCTCGGGCTCTATCCGCGGCCGGTGCTCAATGTTTTCCAGCCCGCCGTGGCGCGGCTGGAGCAACTGGCTCCGGGGAGATGATGTGACGGGACATGACTTCGTCGCGCTGCTTCCGTTATTGATCCTCGCGGCAACACCTATCGTGGTGATGCTGGCGGTGGCGGTTCACCGCTTGCATGGCGTTTCAGCCTCACTGACGTTCGCCGGTTTGGCGATTTCATTCGGTTCCCTGTGGATCGCCGCGCCCCAGTTGCCGCGACAGGTGACGCCCCTCTTGATGCTCGACCGCTACGCTTTGTTCTATATCGGGCTGATCGTGGCCGCCAGCATGGTTTTCGTATTGCTGGCCTACGGCTATTTCGAGAAGCGCGAAGGCGACCACGACGAGTTGTATATCCTCATGCTGGTGGCCACGCTCGGCTCGGCGGTCCTGGTTTCGAGCAGCCATTTCGTTTCCCTGTTTCTCGGACTCGAGCTCCTCAGTGTGGCGTTATACGGGATGATCTCCTATCCCCGCCGTCAGCCGCTGCCGCTCGAAGCGGGCATCAAATACCTGGTCCTGGCGGCGGTCTCCGCTGCTTTCCTGTTGTTCGGCATGGCGCTGGTATATGGCGCGCTCGGCACCATGCAATTCGGCGAGATTGCAGCAGAGCTCGCCCACTCCGGGTTCGACCGCTGGCTCGTCCTGCCCGGTATGGCGCTGATCGTTACCGGCTTCGGCTTTAAGCTTGCCGTGGCGCCATTCCATCTCTGGACGCCGGACGTCTACGAAGGTGCGCCGGCTCCCGTGACTGCCTACATTGCGACTATTTCTAAAGGCGCCATGTTCGCGCTGCTGCTGCGCTATTTCTACCAGACCCGAGCGCACGAACTTGCGCCGCTCTTCATCGTGTTCAGCGTGATTGCTATTGCCTCCATGCTCGCCGGCAATATTCTGGCTCTTCTTCAAAATAATGTGAAACGCATCCTGGCCTACTCTTCCATCGCGCACCTCGGTTATCTGCTTGTAGCCTTCCAGTCCTCTGGCGATCTCGCCCCCACCGCCGTAGCGTTCTACCTGGTTGCCTATTTCGTGACGACCCTGGGCGCATTCGGCGTGGTCGGCATTCTATCGGACAGCACGAGGGATGCGGACCTGATCGAGAACTACCGGGGCCTATTCTGGCGCCGGCCGGCCATCGCCGCCATCTTTACCGCCATGCTCTTCTCTCTGGCCGGGATTCCCATCACCGCCGGATTTATTGGCAAGTTTTACGTCGTGGCTGCTGGGGCTTCGGCCGCTATGTGGAGCCTCGTCATCATCCTGGTGATCACGAGCGCGATCGGCCTCTTTTATTACCTGAGGATCGTGGTAGCCATCTATGGCGAGGCGACGCAGGTGAAAGCCGGGCCGACACTCGCGCTGCCCGGTACGTTGGCGCTCGTCTTCCTTAGCGCATCGCTGGTTTTTCTCGGAGTATTTCCCCAGCCCTTGCTGGCGTTGATTCGAAATCTGACACGTATTTGAGAGGTCGTAAAGATGCTTTCTCTTGCCAAAATTTTGGTCCCGATTGATTTTTCCGAACGGTGTCTCGGGACAACGCGTTACGCGATTCCGCTGGTCGAACATTTCAAATCGGAGTTGACACTTCTCCACGTCGTTACACCCATCGACTATCCTTCACCGGAGGTTACGACTCTAAACGACAACAGGCGCCAACGAGCCCAGAAGATGTTGGATGATTTCCTCTGTGCGGCGCTGAATCACCTCAATACTCGGCGGATCCTTCGCGAAGGTGATCCCGCGGAAATCATCGTCGATCAAGCTAGCCAGGATCACTCGGACATGATCATGATGCCCACTCACGGCTATGGCCCTTTCCGGCGCCTGCTGTTGGGCTCCGTCACCGCCAAAGTGCTGCATGACGCCCGTTGCCCGGTGTGGACCGGCGTGCATCTCGCCCAGGGGCCCCCGGTTGAGTGGCTGACGCCCAGGCAGATCGTGTGTGCGTTGGATCTCGGCCCCGGTAGCGACGCCGTGCTACGGTGGGCCAACGGCCGGGCCGCAGCCTTTCACTCGGAGCTCACGATTTTGCATGTGGAGCCGCGGCTGGACTCGCCGGGTGAAGAATACTTTGCGCATGAATGGCGCCGCCACCTGCTCGCGCGCGCCGCGGAAACCGTTGCACAGTTGCAGGAGCGTGAAGGCACGCACGCTCAAATAATGCTCGAACCCGGCGATGTTTCGGAAGCGGCTGCTCGGGTGATCCGCAAGATGAACGCCGATTTGCTGGTCATCGGCCGGGGCAAGTCCGCGGACGCGCACTTGGGGACACATGCCTATGACATTATTCGGAAATCGCCCTGTCCGGTCGTGAGCATCTAACGTACTGCGTACGCGCGCAGCTCTTTTCGCCGGCGACCGCTTCAGACGCTGTGTTCGTGCTCCTCGTCCATTGCGGTCAGCGATATTAGCGAATGCGCAGAGGCCCCGCCGGCCCGCATCTCGGCCGCAACCCAGATCGCTTCCATAATTTCCTGCTGCGTGGCTCCGTGCCGCAATGCCGATTTGGTATGGCTACGAATGCAGTAGGGACACTGAGTGACGTGCGCCACCGCGACTGCGATCAGTTGCTTCGTCTTTGCCGGCAATGCGCCATCCGCGAATACGGCTTGACTGAATGCATCGAATGCAGCTTGCGTGTTCGGCGCCAGCTCGCGGCGTTTGCGCGCAAGGTCCTTCGATGGTGATGGGTAAACAGGCTCTGACATGAGCCACCTCCTTATTTCCAGTTTGGATGCAAATGTTTAAGGTTCTACAATCCCGAGACTGCGCTTAGTAGCCGCTGAACTCCTCACTGCGAACATCGTCATCGTCGATTCCGGCATTGCTCAGTACGCTGCGGATACCTGTCACCATTGCCGGCGGCCCGGCCACATAATAGATGGGACTCGCAGCGTGAACATTTGGCGAGGCAGTACGGTTCAAATGCCTGATGAGCATCTCAGCGCTAATCCGCCCGGTCTCGCCATGCCAGGATGGCGATGGGTTCCCCATCGTGGGAATAAAAGTAAAATTAGGATTGTCCTTGCGGATGGCTTCGAATTCGTCCAGAAAAGCGGCGCTCTCCGTGCTCTTGTTGGCATAAAAAAGAAGTATCTTGTGCGGCAACTTCTCATGCGCTGCCCGGCGGACCATACTGCGAAACGGCGTGATCCCGATGCCGCCGGCAATCAGGATCGCGGGCCGGCTCGCGTTATTGTGTAACGTCAGATTTCCGAAGGGGCCTTCCATGCGCAGTGCGGCGCCGAGCGGAGCGCTTTCGAGAATGCGCTTGAATGCCGTGTCCCGCAAGCGGGTTGCGAACAGCAGTTGCGGGTCATCGGGGGCGCTGGCGATTGAAAATGTGCGGGTGTCTCCTTCGCTATCCGTCTCCGGGGGATTGATCCAGGTCAAATCCACCGTTTGACCCGCTTTGAATTGAAATCCGCCCGGCCGCGTTATCTCGAATTCCAGAGTGCGGACAGCAACTTCGCGCCTGGAGGCCAATGTGACTACCGGGCTCGGTGATTGTGTTGCGGAAGGCATAGTTGTTGGTCCCCTTTCAGGCTTATTTGTGCGCCGGCATCGAAAGCAGCCGACTTTCGGATCTCGCGGTTCTTGCCAGTTGCCACTCACTGAGAGCGCCGTGTATAGCGCGAATCACCTCCTCAGGACGGAATGGCTTCGTTAAGAGATCGTACCCGCCCAGGTTTAGCAGTTCCGCCCATAATCGTTCATCGGCAAGCCGCGAGGCCAGGATAAATTCCGGCGGACAAGGGTCTTTTTTAAGCTCGTTCCAAAGTTCCTTCCACTCGCCGTCTGCGAATCTCTCGTCGCAAACAATGGTTGGAGCGGCCGTCCGTCTGACTGCTGTGACTGTTTCAGCGCAAGTTCGCGTCCATATCACCTCCCACTCCCATGGGCTGAGAATTGGTTCCAAACTCAGCCGATCTTCACCTTGCCCGAAAACGGCAACCAGTGTTGCCCGGCCTTCTGCGCCTTTGCCCAGGCGCCTAAAGAACCAGTCTTTCGGGGTTTGGGCCAAAGTGGACGTCGATCTCATGTTTCCTCCCACCTCAACGTTCGCGCTTTTGCTGCGGCAGCTCAATGGTGCATTTGTCATCCCCTCCGAAACATTTGGTTTACAGACCGCCTCGGCTTTCGCGCTGTGATGAACTTCCCTGAGCCCGTGACAAATGGATTATTGGCCAATCGGTGCATCTGGCGATGCTTACACTTCGACTCAGGCCATCGTGGATGCAGGCGCGAAAGACTTGCGGCGGGGTAGGGCTGCAGCCGTTAACCTGGTCCCCGCCTCGACGGGAGCCGCTATCGCTACTACCCGCGCCCGCTCTCAATACGCCGGGCACTTTGATGGTGTTGCCGTGCGGGTGCCTGTTCCCCTCGGTTAGTTGGCGGATATCGTCTTCATGACGAGCCGGAGTACCTCAACTGAAGAGGTCAATAGTATGTTTTGCGAGCAAGCCGCAACCGAGCGCTATCGGAACGTCCTCGGCATCACGGGACGAGCCGATCGTATCCTCGGATGTTATTGGCCAGTCCTACGCCTCGATAGTCGATCTGACTACGACAGGTCGTCGACGGTGATTTGGTCAAGGTGATGAGTTGGTACGACAACGAGTGGGGCTATGCCAGCCAGATGGTGCGGGAAGCCGCTGCGGTAGCCAGCGCAGGTGCCTTCGGCTCTCACTCGCCGGGATTGGCGGTCGTCACCCGAAATGCAGCCCCAAATGAACGCCATGACAAGAGAGGAGAAGAGAAGGACACATGGAGACATCAAAACCTCGCGAGCCCCTGACCGCTGAAGAAAAAGAACGGTTCGAGGGCTTCACCGCGGCGATCTTTCCCGTTTGGGCGTGAATCTTACTACGCTATTTCCAGTCGGGTGTCCGAGTTGTCCAGAGGAAAAGAAAACGCATGCAGTTGAGTGCCCGATCCGTTTCACTGGTCTTTGCGAGCACCACGTGCCGCCCATTCGAGGGAGCGCATGGGTTGGCTATCTGGCTAGGGAAAAGCTCGTTGGGATTACTAAGCTGACCCGAATCGTACGCCTGTACGCGAAACGTTTTACCAGCCAGGAACGCCTTGCCACGACATTGCGAATGAATTGACCAAGGCTGTCCAACCCCGAGGCGCAGTGGTGTATATCGAGGCGGAACACTTCTGCATGCAGCGGGCCCTGGTCACGCGTTGAGCATATAACACGCTTCCACATCTCGGCGAAGACTTTCGGCTTCTCATTGGGCGGCACTCCACCTCTTCGTCAGGGCTTGATCGAGTCGAGTGGTGGATTGGCTGGCGCCAGCCGCTAGATGAGCCCACGATGCATCGCGTGCATTACGGCTTCCAGCCGGTTGTGCGTTCTGAGCTTCTCGTTGATTGTGTGTAGGTGGTTCCGAAGCGTCGGTAGCGTGATACCCAATTCGCGCGCGATCTCGGCCGAATTCTTAGCCTTGGCGAAGAGCCGGAGAATTCGCCGCTCCTGATCCGAGAGGGGGACAACCGGCGATTGGCCATCCACTTCTCTGGAAGCAGCCCCCAATTCTTGCGAAAGCTCCTGCATTTTCGCAAGCAACTCCTCATTCTTCTTCCGATGAGAAACGTCCCGTGCCAGATGCACAACCAGCCGGCGGTTCCGGCGAGGTCCCTCGAAAACGATTGTCGACACATTCACCCACAGCCGGCCGCCTGAGCTTGTCCTAACCTGGAGGTCGAAATCGGGAATCTCCAGATGCTGCGCCGCGCAAAGTTGAACACTGCAACCGCCGGTGCACACTCTCGTTCCCAAGGCCCCGACGCCATCCAGGACCTCATAGCAGGTCCGGTTCAACACGTCCGCTGTAGAATATCCGAACAACTTCTCGGCGGACTTGTTCCAGGAGCAAATCTCGCCTAGCTCGGTGACGGCAAATGCCGCATCCGAGGTCCGTTCCAGAAATGCAAACAATTCCGCCTCCAACATCCGGTAGCCCTCGTGCCGTTGTGTAGTGGGATCTCATTCCATTATCGCTCCGCCTGAAGGGGCTCAAATATTTTCAGATTCTCGACAGACAGAATTGACCGCGCGATCAACCTCCCGGCGACAAACGGCCACGGCGGTCGCATGCCGGATCTTCGAGCATCTGCGGCGCAAATTTCGCAACAAGCAACACGGCGGTGACCACGAGCGACCTCGTCAATCACAGCCGCAGCAACGGCGGCGTCGCGCCCAGCGGCTGGAAATGCGACCACCTGCCCTACCTGGTGGAGTTCGATAACTTCGGCGGTACCCGCTCGCCGGGTCAGTCCTCGCAATCCAAGGGAGCGTCGATCTTCACCTGGGGCTACGATGAGATCACGTGGTTCGCGCAGCAGCCCGACGAGTATCGCAACCAGTGGCTGCGCTATGCCTCGAAATGGCTCAAGGAACACGACCCGAATGGCTTCCTGGAGATGCCCGGCGGCCGGATGATGACCCGCGGAAACGAGCCCTGGTACTTCGCCAACACGAAGAGTGAGGCCTCGCCCAAGGGCTTCAGCCAGGAAGAGACCATTAAGGCGATCTGGGCTGGACGGTAGCTACCGTTACAAACCGTTTGACGGCTAACCTCCACGATTTCTACCTGTTAGCTGAACGTTACAGACCAATCTAACGTTGTACGCAAATGAGCATGGTGGTAAATATCGACCATCCTCAGTAAGGAGAAGACCGAGTTATGTCTCGCAGAGTGTTGATTTCGATCGTAACGGTGCTCCTGACAGCCATGGTTTGTCTTGCCCAGGTGGAGCAAGGCGCCATCACCGGAGCAGTCACGGATGGAACGGGAGCTTCCATTCTCAAGGCAAAGGTTACTGCCACGAACCAGGCAACTGGCACCGTAGCCTCAGCCGAAACCACCGACGACGGGTACTACAAGCTGCCTTACCTGCTCGCCGGCAAATACACAGTCACGGTGGAGATGGCCGGATTTGCCACCAATAAGATCACCGACGTCCCGGTGCTGGTAGGTCAGACCGCGACGGTGAATGCGGTCCTCAAACCCGGCAGCGTCCACGATGAAGTCACGGTGGTCGCCAACGCCGTCATGGTAGATCAGGTGAGTTCCTCCCTCGGCTACGTCACCGGCGCCACCCAGATCCTGGAACTTCCCATCGGCCGCAGCACCTACTCGCTGGTCAACCTCTCGCCGGGCGTGATCGCCACCGGCAACACGGGAACAGGGCCGATCGTCAATGGCGGACGGTCCAACACCACGGCCATCCTATTGGACGGTCAGGACACTCGCAATAACTCCACCCTGGACAATGCTTATACGCCTCCCCAGGAGAGCGTCCAGGAAGTCAGGTTTATCACCAACAGTTTCTCTGCCGAATACGGCCGTTCCGCCGGCGGCGTGCTGGCCGCGGCGGGCAAAACGGGCGCCAACCAGCTCCACGGCAGCGCCTACGACTATCTCAAGAACGACAAGCTGAATGCCAATAGCTGGTCCAACAACACCAACCGAGTGGCTCGCGGCCGCCAACGGCATAACGAGTACGGTTTCACGTTTTCCGGGCCGGTCTTCATTCCCAAGGTGTACAACGGGAAGAACCGGACGTTCTTCTTCGTCAACATCGAAGAGATCAACGACCACGGCGTCAGCACCCCGTCGGCCCAGGTTCCGACCAAATTGCAAAAGACCGGCGATTTCTCGCAGACTTTCACCAGTTCCGGCGCCCTGATCACCATCTACGATCCCCTGACCACGGTCGCCGATTCCAGCCGCGCCAGCGGCTTCAGCCGGTCGATATTCCCCGGCAACGTCATTCCGGCCAACCGGATCAACCCGATCACCAGTAAGATCATGGCCTACTACCCCGACCCGACGGTCGGGATCTCTCCGACCATTCAAAACAACTGGTCGCAGAACTTCGGGCTGATCACGCACCAGAACAAGTACTTCACGCGCGCCGACCAGAATTTCGGCGACAAGAACCGCCTCTTTTTCCGCTACGGTTACCAGACTTCGCCCCGCACCACGCCGTACACCAACATCGCCTTCCCGGGCGAGACCACCAATGGCGGCGGCAACCAGGAATCGATCGCCTACACCTACGCCCTGAGCGACACGCACACATTTTCACCCAACCTGGTGGGCGAATTCCGTTTCGGCTACACGAGGTCCATCGTTAAGCTAAATCCGCTCAGCATCGGCTTTGACATCACCTCGCTGGGTTTGCCGCAGTACCTGAAGAACGCCTCGACCGACGCGATCTTCCCCTACATCACCCTGGCCGACCTCACCGCCGTTGGACCGCAGCGCGCCTCTCACGACGTGGATGCCGAGAACACTCCCGAAGTGCAGACGCACGTCACCTGGCTCAAGGGATCTCACGCGGTCAAGACCGGGTTCGACATCCTGTTCTGCCAGTTCAACACCTTCCGTCCCGATTACCCGTCGGGTCTCTTCGATTTCAGCCGCGCGTACACTCAGGGTCCCGACCCGGCTACGGCGTCCGCCACCGCCGGCTACGGCCTGGCAACTATGATGCTGGGCGCACCCACTTCCGGCCAGTTCACCATCGGGCCGTCGCTGGCGCTGCTGCAGACCGCCTACAACTGGTATGTGCAGGACGATTGGAAAGTCTCCCGCAACCTGACCGTGAACCTCGGGGCGCGCTTCGAATACCAGACCCCCTTCAAGGAACGCTACAATCACCTGGCCTACTTCGACCCGAACGCCACCGAGCCCATCACCGGACTCAAAGGCGTTCTCACCCCGACCACGGCCGACCACCGCTATCCCAGCGATCCGCAGCACAACTGGGCGCCGCGCATCGGTCTGGCCTGGACCTTCATGCCGGAAACAGTATTCCGCGCCGGCTACGGCCTGTTCTACGCCCCCGGCAGCGGCGGCGTCGGATCCAGCCCGGGAGACCTGGGCAGCGGATCGTCGGTCGCGACGGGCACCTACTTCGGGCAGGTTCCGGCCGCGCCGAATACTCCGGTAACTGGAGCATCTCTGGCAGATCCGTTCGTGACCGGACTACTGCCCTTCCCCAACTCTCTGGTCGGCAGCGGAATCACCGCGATCTTCCCCAACTGGACCACCCCGCTGAACCAGATGTGGAACGCCAACATCCAGCGCAATGTCACCAGGAACCTGCTGGTGGAAGCGGCTTACATCGGCAGCCGCGGCGAGCATATCTGGAATAACTTCACCATGAACGGAACGTATCCGCAGGTCCTCGGCCTGGGCACGCAGCTCAACACCCTGGTCCCGAACCCGTTCTACGGCAAGATTAAGAACGGCGGCATGAGCGCGGCCACGGTGCGGCTCGGGTCGCTGTATGTGCCGTATCCGCAGTACAGCAGCGTGGGAATGCTGCGCGGCGCGGTCGGCGATTCCACCTATCACGGCTTCACGCTCCGCGCGGAACGGTCGTTCTCCAAGGGCCTGATGTTCCAGGGCTCGTACACATCGGCCAAGTTGATCGACAACGTGAACGAGCGGTTCATCGGCGGCACCAATTACATCAATCCTTATGACCTGCGGATGTCGAGATCGCTTTCCAACTCCGATATTTCGCAGCGTTTCGTCGCAAACTACGTGTACGCGCTGCCCTTCGGACATGGCCAGCAGTTCCTGTCCCATGGAATCGCGAGCTACATCCTCGGCAACTGGCAGACCAGCGGCATCCTGACGTTCCAGACGGGCACTCCGATCTCAGTGACCGGGTCGTGCACCTTCTCGGGCGCGCAGGGTTACGGCTGCTACGCCAATCGCCTGAAAGACCCGCATCTGTCCGACCCGACCATGGCTCAGTGGTTCGATACGACGGCTTATGCCAACGCGGCGCCCTATTCCTTCGGTAACGGGTCGCGCACCGAACCCAATCTGCGCAACCCGGGCACCATCGGCTGGGACACCGTGATGAGCCGGTGGCAGCCCATTAAGGAGCGGATGCGGTTGCAGTTCCGCGCCGAGATGTACAACATGCTGAACCACCCCAACCTGGGCGCCCCGTCGGCGAGTGTTACCTCTTCGACATTCGGTAAAATCACATCGAAGAGCGGCAATCGGACCATGACGATGGCGTTGCGGCTGGAGTTCTAAGCAGACGCAGAAAGGGGCAGGCGAAACCGTCTGCCCCACCAAACCCCTTCAGGAAAACCCAATGAAAAACCTGCTTCGTCTTGCCTCTTTAGCCGTTCTCTGCACCGCCGCCGTGCAGGCCGCCGGACCCGTCGATCCGTCCACGCTCGACGGCAAGGTGCTACTCGGATATCAGGGCTGGTTCACCTGTCCCGAAGATGGATCGGGACGGTGGACGCACTGGTCGCGCGGCACGCCCACGCCCGAAACGTTGACGGTCGAGTACTATCCCGACCTGCGCGAGCTGGATCCCGACGAGCGCTGCATGGTCCCCGGCATGACAATCGACGGCAAGCCGGCCTACCTGTTCTCTTCGCGCAATCCGAAGACGGTGGCGCGCCACTTCCGCTGGATGAAGGAATACGGGCTCGACGGCGTGCTGGTCCAGCGCTTCATCGGTTCGGTGGGCGCCAAGAAGGCGGAAGGCGACGTGGTCCTGAAGAACATGATGGCCGCGGCCAAGGAATCCGGCCGCACGTTCGCCATCGAGTACGACGTCACGGGAGGGAATCCCGAGACCTTCGCGCAAACTCTGAAGGACGATTGGGCCTACCTGGTGAACGACCTGAAGGTCACCTCGCACCCGAACTATCAGAGGCATAACGGCAAGCCCGTACTCTCCGTCTGGGGCGTGGGGCTGAACGAGGCCCGTAATCCGCCGGCGGACCCGCAGACCGCGCTGGAACTCGTGCAGTGGTTCAAGTCGAAAGCTCCCGCGGCGCAGCAGGTGGCCTACATGGGCGGTACGCCGTCCCGGTGGGGCACGCTCACCAACGATGCGCGCCCCGATCCTGCATGGGCCGCGGTGTATGCCGCCATGGACGTCGTGCAGCCGTGGACAGTGGGACGCTACAGTTCTCCCGACGCGGCAGACAAGTGGCGTGACGACTACGTCATCCCCGACGTCAAGCTGGCCGAAAAGAATCACCAGATGTACATGCCGGTGATTTTCCCGGGCTTCTCGTGGAGCAACCTGAAGAAAAACGATCGCAAGAATCAGATTCCCCGTCTGCGCGGCGAGTTCCTCTGGCGCCAGGCGTACAATGCCAAGATGGCCGGCGCGAAGGTGCTCAAGATCGCCATGTTCGACGAGGTCGACGAAGGTACCGCGATCCTGAAGATCGCTTCGCATCGCAAGGACGCGCCCGAGCAGGGCTTCTGGCTCACACTGGACGCGGATGGCGACGACCTCCCGAGCGACTGGTATCTCCGCCTGGCAGGCGAAGTAACCCGCATGTTCCACGGCGACATCAAGGCGGATCCGAAATTGCCGGTTAAGTAGGATAGGGCGCTTGCATCTGTTCATTCTTTGCGGCTT
>Ga0105240_10009691_pt1 | contig 13606 bp, 10 predicted proteins | sample KBSC54metaG_FD_80426 | JGI IMG/M metagenome (GOLD analysis project Ga0105240, IMG submission 80426) | Corn rhizosphere microbial communities from Kellogg Biological Station, Michigan, USA - KBS C5-4 metaG | ecosystem: Host-associated > Plants > Roots > Rhizosphere > Soil | place: Michigan, USA... | reverse complement strand
CCCACGAGTGGGTGCGCGCGCGGCTGCGTTATCCGGATATCACTGGATATCCCAACGGCGGATCTGGCGGGTTCGGCCAATTTCGCGGTTTCGCCGGCTACTGGACCATGGATTATCCTCGCTCGGATCGGCATCTTCTGGAAGGCGTGCGCCGGCTGACGCGTATCGACGCGCGTTCCTTGGAGCAGGTGACGGAGTTGGATCACACCGACGACATTTACAACTGGCCGATGCTGTACGGAGTCGAGGTGGGGCACTGGGATCTGCCGCAGGATCAAGCCGACCAACTGCGCGACTTTCTCATGCGCGGCGGCTTTCTGATGGTCGATGATTTTCACGCGAACCGGGAATGGCAAATCTTTACGGCTAGCCTGGAAAAAGTCCTGCCCGATCGCGCGATAGTGGATCTGCCGAATTCCGATCCGATTTTCCACACGATTTATGATTTGGACGACCGCGTGCAGATACCCGGAGCTCAGTACCTGGAGAGCGGACGCACCTATGAAAAGGACGAAAGTGGACGACCGGAACACTGGCGCGCGGTATACGACGACAAGGGCCGTATTATCGTCGCGATCTGTCACAACATGGATCTAGGCGATGCCTGGGAGTGGTCCGACGACCCGCGATACTCGGAAAAGTGGGCTGGCCTGGCATACCGCATCGCGATGAATTACTTCATCTACGACCTCACGCACTAGCGGCTTCATGCCGCGTGTTGAAAACAGTGCCGGGAGCGCATTCATCGAGCTTTGTTTGCGTTCTCCGGTCCGGCCTGCGGGCCCAGAGACTTCTCGGCACTGTCGATCAGAAACTGCTTTTCGGACGCCGTTAGTCTGGCGGCGGTGTGCATCGGAAGATAGTACCAGGGCGGCATGCCGCCCTCTTTCACCTGCTCAGCAACGTCTTTAGCATGCTTTTGCGGACGATCCCACTCGGTGAAATTCAAGTCGCTGCGCCCGCCATTCACGTCTCTTTGGAGCAGCCAGGACAGTGGCGCCACATGGGAATACCATGGCCACGTCGTTTCATTGCTGTGGCAGTCATAGCACGCCCGGTGGATCAAGGCGCTGGTCTGCGGCGAATCCCAGGCGGTTTCCTTAGTCGCGGGAGGATTTGTGTGGGTGTGGCCGAAAGGAACAAGCTGAATCAAGATCGCGGCGAGTAACACCCACTTTAAGATCCTCATAGTTGAACGCCGGGCCGAAAGAGTTTATTTCCCCGCGGCGGCTTTCAACGTGACAACCGGAGACGGTAACCGGGATCCAGCCGGACCTGTGAACTCCTCTTTCGTCCCGTCATCGTAGTACTGCACGAACTTCCATACCAGATCCGTGCTCTCTTTCGGGTTGATTCCCAGCATCCCGAACTCGACAAATTCGTATGGCATCATCTTTCCGGTCCAAATGGCGCCGATGATCTTGCCTTTGTCGTTCTTCTTGAAGTCGATCTTCCACCCCGGTTTAAATTCAAAATCGTAGATGTCGAGTCCCGCGGGAAACTCGCCTTCGATCTTGGAACACGGGACCTGCTTCTCGTTAGGAACCCTCATGGTGTACTTTTCGCGTGCTCCCGCAGTCGATTCGGTTGGAGCAATTCGGATGTGGGCAAACGCTATAGAACTGGATACCAGGATCACAGCCGTACTAAGGAAAAAATGATTCACGAGGCGTTGCATGCAGGTGTTACTCCTTTCTATGACAGCCGGTAGCTCACTATACTAAATCTGCCGAACGCCAATCGGAGTATGATCCTGGCTATTCGTACCGCAGCGCTTCGATGGGGTTGATGCGCGACGCTTTCAAGGCTGGATATACGCCGAACAGCACGCCCACGGCTACGGACACTCCGAAAGCCACTACCACCGATACGGTTGTGACAATGGTCTTCCACTCTGCCGTCCGCGCGATCAGCCACGCTAAGAAGAAGCCGAACGCAATCCCCAGCAACCCGCCGCCTGCCGAAATCAGCACGGATTCCGTCAGGAATTGCCGTACGATGTCGAACCGCCGTGCGCCCACCGAGCGCCGGATGCCAATCTCGCGCGTGCGCTCCAGCACAGTCGCCAGCACGATGTTCATGATCCCAATGCCACCCACCAGCAGGGAGATCGCCGCAATCGCCACCATTACATAGGTGAAAATCTTCTGCGTGCGCTGCTGTTGCGCCAGCAGCGCGGCCGGAATTGTCACGATAAAATCCTGCGTATCGTGGTGCGTCGAGTTCAGCACGGCAGTCACCACCTTGGCCACCTCGATGCTGTCGGCATCCGGGCGCAGCCGCAGCTCGATCCCGTCCAGCTCGTCGCGCATGTTGGCGCTTCGGTCCCAATAACGGTACTGAAAGGTGTTTGCAGGGACGTAAATAATATTGTTACTGTCCTGCATTGCTCCGCCGCTGCTCTGCGCCCCGGCCATCAACTGTCCCTTCAGCACGCCCACCACTTCCAGCCAGGTATCGTTGACTTTGACAAACTTCCCGACTGCCGGATCGTAACCCAGCATGCTCACTTTGGCGGTTTCGCCCAGGACGCAGACCAGTGCGCTGCGATCGTCGTCGGAATTGTCAAAAAAGCGACCCTCGGCGAACTGCAGGCTATGGATCGCACTATAGGAAGGACGGACTCCATATAACTCCGGAATGTCGCGCGATGGCTTGGGCAGCGCGGCTGAAGGATGCAGCGTCCGGCGGGCGGAGAGCAGTTCGATGTCGTCGATATTGGCTTTCAGAATCCGGACGTCGCGTTCGGAAAGGCCGGGCGAGGAACGTCGCCGCTGCTGAAGCTCTTCCTGGCTCATGGCCTGGCGCGAATCGATCAGGATATTGCGCACGCCCAGTTGTTCGATGAAGCGCAGCGATTCCTCGCGCGCGCCGGCACCAATGGCCATCATGCCGATCACCGAACCGACGCCGAACACAATCCCGATGGCGGTCAGAAACGTGCGCGTCTTCTGCGCGCGAAGATTTCCGAAGGCTTGGCCGATATCCGAAAGAAGGATCACTTTGTAAGCGCTTTCATCACGCCGCCGCCCTGGTCGGACTTGGCAGATTTGTTCTGTTGATCGGGATTGGATAATGCTACCTGCTCGCCTTCGCCGATCCCTGTGATTACAGCCTGGCTTTCGCTGCGGCGGATGAGCTTGACGTCGCGCGAAACGAAACCCTGCGGGGTGCGCACGTACAAGAACGCCCGCCCGTCGCTTTCAAACAGCGCCTGCGAGGGCACCCACAGGACATCATCCAGCGATTCCACCGTAATCAGGATGTTGGACGTCATGCCGGGCCGCAGTTCGGGCCCGGTTTCATCCAGCGCGATGCGGCATTCGAAGCGCCGGTCCCAGGCAGAGCCGGACGTGCCACCCAGGCTCTTTACGTGGCCCCGGAACTCGCGGTCCGGGATCGCCGCGGCGCGGATGGTGACCTTTTGCCCCGGGTCCAGATGGCCCCGATCGAGTTCCGGAATGCTGGCGCTCACTTCCCAGTTGCTCATGTCTGGAATCTGAGCCACGGCCTGCCCCGAGCGAGCAGCGTCGCCCACCTGGAAGTCCGGCAGGACCTGTCCGTAATAAAGATTATTTTGATTGCTGTTCTGCTGCACGTTTACGTAACCGCCGGTCTTGGCTTTCAGGGTCATGCTGTCGATCTGCCTCTGGGCGTTCTGCGCCAGCACGCGGGATTTGTCGACGGCCGCTTTCTGGATGGCGATTCCGGCCCCGGCGGTGGTTTTCTTGTTGTTGAAATCCTTCTCTGCCTGGAGGTGCCGATTTTTGGCGGCCTCCAGCGCAATCTCATTCTGCCGGGCCGGAATGGCCGCCAGTATAGGATTCTTGCGCACCTCAAGTTCCGCCATTTTCACATCGGCGGTAGTGGAAAGCGTCTGGTAGCGGGCTTCTTCGATCGACGCATCGGCATCCGCTTGAGCCTTGATCACCTGTTGCTCGGCTTCCGCCAGGTCGGCTTCGGCTTCGCGCAAATTATATTCCTGAGCCGTCGTATCGAATTCCACCACGACGTCTCCGGGCTTGACCAGTTCGCCTGGTTCTCGCAGGTAAGTGATGGGAAGATCACCCCCGATCATGGGACCGGTCAACACCTCAGAGTTTCCGCCCTGCAGTTCGCCGCGCGCGGAAACGGCAATAGTGACCTTTCCCTTACGCACGCGCGTGGTGGGGATTTCGTTGCGGTCTTCCGGAGCCGTCATCTGAATCACGCGCATGGCTCCCCAGCCCAGCGCCACCAGAAAAAGAATCGCCATCGTGAAGATCAGAAGCCGTTTCTTCATTTCTTGGCTTCCTTTTTCTCGGGGTCCGAAAGCGCGACCATGGCGCCCGCCTTCAGACCGGACACGGCCACTTCATCGGGATTGCGCGCCAGCAACTGGACCACGGCAGGACGGTACGTCCCATGCTCCGCTACGAACACAACCGGTTTCCCGTCGCGCGTGAACACGGCCTTGGTGGGAATGCTGATGGCCTTGGGAATCCGGTCGATCACGATGTCCATTCCACCATTCATCCCTGGACGCAGCCGCGGATCGGGGGTCTGGAGCGCGGCGTATCCGCGAAAGCTCCGGGTGGGAGGATAATCGTTGCTTAATTCGGCCAGAGGCGAAATCTGTGTGATCTTCGCCTGAATCAGCAGCTCCGGTAGCGCGTCCACGCGCACCCGCACGTCTTTCCCCACCGCCACGCGCCCGCGATCGATCTCCTCCACTTTGGCATCCATCGCCAACGAGCTCATGTCGGGAATTTCAGCCAGATTCATGCCGGAATAAACGTTGTCGCCGACTTTAAATGGTTTGGCGTTAAGCGGCCCCTGGTTATAGTTGGACACGAATACCACCACGCCCCCCAGCGGCGCCGGGACTTCCATTTGCGCGATGCGAGCCTTGGTAAGCTCCACTTCGGCCTTGGCCTGATCGCGCTGCCGCGTCAGAGATGCGATCCGCGAAGCATCGGAGGTGGCATGCAAGGAGATGTTAGCTTCCTGAACCTTGAGGTTTTGCTCGGCCACGCCCAAATCGATGCGCGCCTGCTCGGCTTGAATGCGGCCGACGAATTCGTTTCCCGCCGTAGCCAAGCGAGCCTTTTCGACGTTGAACCCGCCGTCGACCAGATCGCCCTGATCGTGGTCAGCGGTAATTTGGGTCTGCGCCCGGGCCTGCTCCAGTGTCGCCTCGGCCTGTTTGAGCTGCGCTTCCTTCTGGACGAGTTGCTGTTCGGCGCTGCTCGAATCGAAACGAATCACCGGAGCGCCTTTCTCGACCACCTCGCCGTTGGCCGCCATCCAGGCAATACGCAGATTGGGAACGATGGGAGCGTAGATTTGCGCGGAGCGCGCTGCCCGCAGCTCGCCGCGGCAGCGGATGATCGCCAGAAACTCTCCTTCGCGCGCCTGCGCCACCGGTAGTTCGCCGGCGGTTTGCGTTCCGCGGTACTTCTGAACGCCTACCCATCCGGCTGCGCTGAGCGCACCCAATCCCGCGAGCCACAGAATGGCGCGCATGCTTCGCCGCAATCCCGTCCCCAAAACGCTCATCTGGCGCCTTTATCCTCGCCGGTGCGCGGCTCCAAGACTACAGCCGCGGAAAGATCCGGCGTCAGGCGCCGATCCGTTTTATCCAGCCGGAAGACTGCCGAAAATGTTTTCACTGGACTGCCCAGCGCGGACGACGCCATGGGACTCGCAAACACGAAGTGCGCCGGAAGCATCAGATCGGGATACGCATCGAAATACACCTTAGCGCGAGTGCCCGGCGATAATGCCGCGCCGTCCGGTTCGCCCACCGAGCACCGGACCAGCATCTCGGAAGGATCAAAAATACTTACCAGCGCCTGGCCGCGGTACAGTTGATCGCCTTCCTGGGCGTGTCCGAAAGAGTTTCCGCGATAGACGTTCTGGTGCGCCACCATGCCCGCCAGCGGAGCGCGTACCTGCATCCTGTCGATGTTGATTTGCGCCCGATCCAATGCAACTTTCTGACGATCGCGCTGCAATTCCAGAATCCGCAACGCCGCCGCGTCGGACTGGTCGTGAAAAATGTTAGATTTGGTCAGACTTTCGACGTGATCGCGCGCGTTGGCCGCCTTGATCTCGTTCTCCCGTTTGGCGATCTCCGCCAGGATGGGCGCTTTTTGCAGATCCAGCTCGGCCTTGCCCAAGTCCGCCTGCGCCTGGGTAAGATCCGCACGCCGCTTCTCCTGATCGGCCCGATTCTGAGCGGCTTTTTGCTCCACCTGGTGGCCCAGATCCTCGTACTTAGCCCGCGCCGTCAGACCGTTGTCGATCTGCTGGGTAGGATCGAATTCGGCCAGCAGATCGCCTTTCTCGGCGTGCGTTCCGTTGGGGATAAGATGGGTCAACGTCAGTTGCCCGCCTTGCCCTAAAGTCTGCGGGACGATGACCTTGGAAGAATGCACCGCCTCCACCGTCCCCGTCAGCCGGACTTCACGCTCGCCGTGCTGCGGTTCCGCCGCGGAAGCTACCGCGGACGGGCCCGTGCTGCTGGGCGTGGCGCGTTCGCACGACACCAGCACAACTGCCAAAATCACGAGACCGATTCTTCGCACACCTCTCCTCTTTTAAAGAACCTTGGAAATTAGACGCTTGGTTCCCGAAATTAGTTGATAGAATCTCACAAAATATGAGTGCCGAAGCACAAGATATACCGGGACCATTGCATGCAGTCCCGTAAATGGCACAAATGACAGCCCATACCGATCATCGCCAGAGCCATCTAAGGGATTCGCGAAGAGTATGATGAGGACTGTGGCTGACAACCCCACCCGCCGAAGCCTCCTCGCCGCCCCTGTTGCACTGGCTCTTGCCGCACGTGCTTCCCGCGCTCAAGGGTCGCCACCGAATATCGTTTTTATCATGGCCGATGACCTGGGCTACGCCGATCTCTCCTGTTACGGGCGGCGCGATTACTCCACGCCCAACATCGATCGCCTGGCCGCCGAGGGCATGAAATTTCTGCAAGCCTACGCCAACTCGGCAGTCTGTTCGGCCACGCGGACTGCTCTCATTACCGGACGTTATCAGTACCGGTTACCCATAGGTCTGGCTGAACCGTTGCCCACAGGCGCCACAAATGTGGGCCTGCCGCCGGAACATCCCACGCTGCCGTCGCTGCTGCGGAAAGCCGGTTATGGAACTACGCTGCTGGGGAAATGGCATCTCGGGAATCTGCCCAACTATAGCCCGCTCAAGAGCGGCTACGATCACTTCTGGGGATTGCGCAATGGAGCCGTCGATTACTTCTCGCACAAGGCCACCCTGGCGCCTGGCGCAGCCGCTGATCTCTGGGACGGCGACACACCCATCGAGCAGACCGGCTACCTGACGACTCTGCTGGGCGACCGCGCCGTCAAAACCATCGGAGACTACGCCGCGGAGCGACGGCCGTTCCTGCTGAGCCTGCACTTCAACGCGCCCCATTGGCCCTGGGAAGGGCCCGACGATGAAGCTGAATCCCGGCGCATCCGCGCGCTTACTGATTTCGATGGCGGCTCGAACAAAACCTACGCCCGTATGGTCGGCGCGATGGATGCGCAGGTCGGACGCGTGCTCCAGACACTGGCCGGCAGCGGAATTGCGGGAAACACCATCGTCATTTTCACCAGCGACAACGGGGGCGAGCGTTTCGCGGACACCTGGCCCTTCACCGGCAAGAAAACCGAGCTTCTGGAAGGCGGTTTGCGAATTCCTGCCCTGGTGCGCTGGCCTGGGCACATCCAGGCCGGAAGTTCCACCCAGCAGGTCGCCATTTCGATGGACTGGCTTCCCACGCTGCTGGCGGCCGCGGGAGGCCGTCCCGATCCCGCCTATCCGCCGGATGGCATGAGCCTGCTGCCGGCCTTAACCCAGAACGCCGCGCCGGTTTCGCGAAAACTGTACTGGCGCTACAACCAGAAATCGCAACACGCTATGCGCGACGGCGACATGAAGTACCTCAAGATACGTGAGAACACGTTCCTGTTTAACGTAGTAGACGATCCCCTGGAGCGCGCCAACCTTAGAGACCGGCAACCCGAAGTGTATCGCCGCATGATTCAGGATTACGAGAACTGGAACGCGACGATGTTGCCGGAAGAGCCTCGACCCAACGGTGGTTTCACGGCGGACCAGCTCGCGGATCACTTCGGCAATGAGCCGCCTGCCCGGCCGCCGGCCCGGGACCCGAAGCCACCCGCTCAGTAGGCTAGAGTCGTCTTTTTTAGGAACGCGGATCGCCCTTGGCCGCTTTTGCGATATCCCCGCCATGCGCCTTCGCGATATCGGCGAGAAGCTTTTTCGATACCGCGGAACGTGGCTTGGTGACGGTAATGTCCTCCGTGGACGCGTACTTGTCGCGATGCTTGATCAATAGCCATTTCGCTTTAGGGGAGCCGGCAATGACAGTCCGCACCAGGGCCCAGGACCCGTGCAGCTTGGCGCCGTGCAAGGAGAACTTCAATTGCCCTGTGCGGAGAGCCTCGTCCACATCCTCAACTTCTGGAACCCAGAAGCCGCGATCCCAGACCATTACCGTTCCGCCGCCGTATTCGCCCTCCGGAATGACGCCCTCGAATCCACCGTATTCCAGCGGATGATCCTCCACAGGCATCGCCAGGCGCTTCACGGAAGAATCGAGTGAAGGTCCCTTAGGAACTGCCCAGGAAAGCAGAACCTTGTTCCACTCCAGCCGAAAATCGTAATGCAGGTGGCTGGCCATGTGTTTCTGCACTACGAACGACAGTTCCTTGCCCGCCCGCTTGGGGCGCGCCGCGCCCTTGGGCTCGGGAGTAATTTTAAAATCCCGCTTCTCGTGATACTTCGTTAAGGGCACGGCTTGCACAGTGCATCTTAGCTTCCAAACTTGGACCCAAGAGAAACAAGCCTGTGTGGGGCGAATCTACCTGAAGACGACCGACGAATGCCAGTAAGCAAGCGAGCACCCAAAAACGACCATCCCAGCACCTTCCGCGGGTCCAAATCGTCGCGTTCTGCTTCCCCGCCCGGCCGAATTCAGATCCTCCAGGGCGTGAATAAGGCTGAACTGACCGTTGCCGGCCGAACCGTATTGCTCACCAACCTGGACAAGATCTTCTGGCCTGCGGAAAAGATTACCAAAGGAGATCTCCTCCAGTACTACGCTGACATTTCACGTGTTCTGCTGCCGCACCTTAAGGGACGGGCCATGGTTATGAAACGTTATCCGGGCGGGGCAGAAGGACCATTCTTCTTCCAAAAACGCGCGCCCAACCCGCGCCCGGAGTGGATTCCCATTTGCGAAATTCTCCATCCCTCTGCGAATCTGGTCGATTTCCCGGTGGTCAACGACGTGGGCGCGTTGTTGTGGATCGTCAACCTGGGCTGCATCGATCTCAACCCCTGGTATGCTCGCTGCGACGATGTGGATCGTCCGGATTTCCTGCATTTCGATCTCGATCCGACACCTGGAGCGGTTTTCGCGCAGGTGCGCGAAGCGGCACTGGCCGTCCGGGATGCGCTGGCGGAGTTGAAGATCCCCTGTTATCCCAAAACCACTGGATCGCGAGGTATCCACGTGTACGTGCCTATCGTGCGAGGTCCATTGCAGAAGGAAGTATGGACTTTTGCCAAGGCGCTGGCCAAAACACTGGCCGATTCGCATCCCGACATCTTGACGGCCGAGTATAAGGTCGCTAAGCGTCCCGATAAGCGCGTGCTGGTGGATTATAACCAGAACGCCTGGGGACGAACGCTGGCTTCGGTGTATTCCGTCCGCCCCAAACCTCGCGCCACCGTATCCGCGCCGGTCACTTGGAGAGAAATCGAACAAGGTATCGAGACTGAGGACTTCCGCCTGGACAATATGCCGGAGCGTGTGGCTAAAGTAGGCGACTTGTTCAAGCCGGTGCTGGATCCAAAAAACAGGATCAAGCTCGATAGGTTTCTATGAGCCTGCCGCTCAGCCAGCCATTCTTTCCCATGGAGGCAAAAAGCGCCGCAAAAATTCCTATTGGGCCGGAATGGCAATACGAACCCAAATGGGATGGATTTCGCTGCATCGTGTTTCGCGATAGCGACTCGGTAGTTCTCCAGTCCAAAGCCGGCAAGCCGTTGACGCGTTATTTTCCCGAGATCGTCGAGGCGATGGGCAAAGTGAAGGCGAAGCAATTCGTCCTCGATGGCGAGCTGATCGTCCCGCGCGACGGCCAGCTATCGTTCGACGATCTGCTGCAGCGCATTCATCCGGCTGCGTCGCGCGTCGCGAAACTGGCCGCCGAAACGCCGGCCCAACTGGTGGTTTTCGATCTGCTTGTGGATGCGAAAGGCACTTCGGTGGCGGAGGAAAACCTCTCCGTGCGCCGCAACGCTCTGGAGGCGTTTTACCGTAAATTTCTGGTGGACAATGATCGCGTACTGCTCTCACGTGCGACGCCCGACCTGCCAGCCGCGCGTAAATGGCTGAATGAGCTGCGCGGCCAATTGGACGGAATCATCGCCAAGCGGGTTGACCGCCCGTACGAATCGGGCGAGCGCGCCATGCAGAAGATTAAGAATATCCGCACTGCGGATTGCGTCGTCGGGGGCTTTCGATATGGCACGGATTCCAAGGAGGTGGGCTCGCTGCTGCTTGGTTTGTATCACAAAGGTGTTCTGGATCACGTCGGTTTCACGTCCTCCATCGCGGCGGCGTCGCGCGCTTCCTTGACCAAGAAACTTGAGACGCTGATCGAACCGCCGGGCTTCACCGGAGCAGCGCCTGGAGGGCCCAGCAGATGGAGCACGGATCGCTCCACTGAATGGCAGCCGCTGAAACCTGTCCTGGTGGCGGAGGTGCAATTCGATCACTTCACGGGCGGCAGATTCCGGCACGGCACCAAGTTTATGCGCTGGCGTCCCGATAAGGATCCCAAGCAGTGCACCGTCAAACAGGTGCAGTCCGATGCAGCCGTGCCTCTCGGTCTCCTGACCGTAGCCGCGAATCACGCGAAGCCCCCCTGAAGGAGTTGTCTACTTCGCCAGCACGATAAGATCCGCCGGCGGGCTGGACACGCCTCCCACGGTCACCACCACGGATTGAACTCCTGGCGAGACTGTCGGCGGCACAATAAAGTTCACCTGCCCCGTGCCGATCAAGCCCGGAGCAAGGCCTCCATATTGCACAAACGCGGTCACGCCGCCGACGGTTACGGAGACCGGCTGAATGGGCCTCGGTTGGCTCGCGGGACTCACCGTGAGCGACGGTGCGACTGCTGTTTTCAGGGCAGGCGACACCTCACCCATGCCGGTGAGAAAGATCGTCGCATAGGCGCCTTGCCGGACACTGGAGTTGGGAAAAACCCTGCCCATCGAGTCGGTGAGAATTCCGGGAGACGTGGGCGTAGTCTGAAATTGGAAACCCGCGATCTGGCCGTTGTTGTTGATTCCGAGGACCGCCTGCCCTGCGCCGGCCGCATATGGAACCTGGATGTTCAACAGCGTCGGCGATACATAGAGGATGGGCGCCGCCAGGCCATTTACGGTCGCGGTCACACCCTCCAACGAATACGGCAAAGGGCTCCCCGATGAACTTTGCGTGGTGTTCGCCAGATGCGAACCGATGACGGAAAGGAGCATGCCCGGGCTGGCGTTGTTCTGGAACGAATACGAGTTGGCGATAGAACTGATGGTTGTACCAGAAGTGCTTCCATCGAGCGTGAACATGACAGGCACTGTAAAGTATTGGGGAACCGCGTTTTGCGATTGAAAAACAATGGTGGCCCGGTAGGCGCCCGGTTCAAATCCGTCCCCTGAGGCGCGAAGAGTAATCTGCCCCGGCCCCGCGCCTGCCAGCTGCGAGACGCTTAACCATGAGGTTGTGCGGTTGGCCGGATAAACGGAGGCGGTCCATGGCGAAGTGCCATCGGAGAGATTCACGGTCAAGGTGCTCTCCGCCGGCTGACCTGAACGCGCCGAAAGATTGAGGCTTGCAGGAGATGTCGAAACCTTCGCGGGAGTTGCCGCTCCGAATAAGGAGACCGGGACCGGCGGGGTTCCGGCGAAAGAAATCACCACATCAAAAATGGCTCCATCGCTCAGGACAAGCTCGATCGTATCGCTCGCGGGAGGAGTAATCCCACCGAAACACAGCGTCCCTTGCAATCCGCCCCACGCATCCAGACGAGTGGTGCCGAAAATAGACGAAATCCGGCTGGTTAAATTAACCCCGCCGGCGTAGAGACCACTCAAGGTGTAGGTCCCATATCCGCCCAGGTCATCGACATTGAGCTGCACAGACCATTGGCAGGACGGATCGGCAGTGACATTCTGACTCACCGTTAAGGGCGTGGCGGACACGCCGAAATAATTGTACGGCGGCAGTGGGAAATAATTGACCGCTACTTGACGCGACCAGACCAGCCCAGTGGGATCCACGCCGGTGAATCCGAACGTGCGAGTGATCGGCGCAGTGATATTCCGGAAAACAATGTTGGTGCTGACCGCGCTGCTGGGCGGAATATTGGGCGACGAAAAATACTTCGAAAGATTCTGTTCCTGGCCGTCGATGGTGAAACCCGTGATGATAGCCGGGACGCCGGCCACTTCACGCAAGCTGAGGGTGGTTTGCCAGCTCAAGCCCTGGGCGTCCGGGGGTTGGGGCCAAACCGTATTCGGCCCCGACGGAATGACGGCCGCTACGCCGCCCGTGGGGAGCGTAATGGTGATGCGCACAGTGGCCCCGCCGGAGCTGGAAGCGGCATCCCCGGAGTATTCCGCGGCCAGGGTGAAAGTGCCGGCGCCGCCGAACGTATACAGCGGCACGCTCAAGCTGGCGATACCGCCGTTAAGTGCCACGGTTCCAAGCGGAACAGAGTTAAAGATGAAATCGACGGTGCCGGTGGGCGTGCCACCGCCGGCCGGCGTCACGGTTGCCGTTAACTGGACGCTATCGTTCACTGTTCGGATTGTTGCGTTCGACGATAGCGTTACCGCCACCCCTTTGGTTGCGCTGTTCCACTGCGTGACCAGCGAATTCGCATCTACCGAGCCGAGGCCGGTGGCCATATCGTACCCGGATACCGCTCGATAACCGAACGTTCCGGTGAGACAATCCGGGCTGCCCTGTGCGCAGGTGACGATATTGTCCCCGGCGGCGGTGTCATGAAACGCCGCGGGCGCGCTCTGCGCCAGTCGATACAGTTGCGGGTTTATGTTGCCAAGGCCAGGCTGTCTCTGAAAACCCTTGGCGATCTGGTATTGGTTCAGCAAAGCCACAATGCCGGCCATGGAGGGCGCCGAGGCCGAAGTTCCCGCAACACCGCCATTGCTGCCCAGGAAGTTGATGAAATACGCGTCGTGACCGGCCGCGGTGAGCGCGACGTCAGGTACATGGCGGGAGTTATCGTTGGGGACTCCGGGCCCGGTCTGCCACGCGGGCCGCGGATAAATGTTGCTGGCGCCACCGCCGCTCGATCCCAGTCCCGATATATTGGATTCGTTCCAGGCCGCTTCCGGTATGTAGGAAAGAGCCGAGCCGAAGTTAGGCGAGTTCGTGGCCGCCCAATAATTTCCGGTGCCCTCCACGAATTGGGTGCCTCCCACCGCGGTCACCTCGGGCATCGCGGCGGGCCATTGGGGAGACAGACCGCGGGTT
>Ga0105240_10009689_pt1 | contig 13608 bp, 15 predicted proteins | sample KBSC54metaG_FD_80426 | JGI IMG/M metagenome (GOLD analysis project Ga0105240, IMG submission 80426) | Corn rhizosphere microbial communities from Kellogg Biological Station, Michigan, USA - KBS C5-4 metaG | ecosystem: Host-associated > Plants > Roots > Rhizosphere > Soil | place: Michigan, USA... | reverse complement strand
CTATCATCTGGAGACCTCACGTCGGCCTTTACTGTCTCAGTGGCACCGCAATCTATTTCTGCCCGTGGTGTGGGTCGGAGCTGCCCGACAAGTCGAGGGAGGCACGTGCGGCCGCCAGGGCGCGCGGCCCCGTGCTCGATGTTTCCCCGGAAGGAAAGGTGAGCGTCGAGGGCAACGTTGAGGGCGTAGACGTCGCGGGGCTCATCGCCCAGCTTGGTTTGCGAGCCGAAGACTAGCCGCAAGGTCCGCTGAGGGTCGAGCCCGGTCGGGGTGCTTTGGACAGTGCGGGGTGGAAATCAGCCGTCGGCGTCGCATTGTTGAGGCCATGAAGACAGAGCCGCAAATCAGCGACATCGAAATGGCCCAGATGCAGGCGCGTTGTGACGCCGCAACCCCTGGCCCCTGGTTCGCACGCATTGAACAGCGGGAAGGCTTTTCAGGCTCCGACTTCATCGAGACCAGCGCCCAAGACATCGAAATGCTCGGTGCGACAGAAGCGGATTATGATTTTATCGCCCATGCGCGGCAGGACATCCCGGCGCTTCTTCGTGAAATAGATCGCCTACGTTCGAAGGATAGTGGCTGACATTGGAAATGTCGGCTTAGGGTCGATTCCTGCCTCCAGCGACCTGACCGGAAGCCGACGTTTCTGCGTCCAGCCGTGAAGCTCGCGCGGTGAGGAACTGCCGGCGCGGGCGGGCCGACGGTCGCGCGGCGGCCCTTGCGGACGGCAAATGTTACACTAAGTAACGGACGGTTCTTCGGGGCGGTCTTTGAAATCGTGGATCGTAAGCAGACCGCGCCGGCGCGCGAGCCGGCGCCATAGGCGCGGCGCCGTTATCAACGGCGGTTGGCGGCTGATCGGCGGCCGTTCGAATTCGACACCAAGGTCGCCAAGGACGCCAAGATAACCAAGGCGCGCTTGCGCGCGCTCAGGTCGATGAACATGGGGATCGAGATTGGCAGGGCGCGGAGCGGCCCTTGGTGGTCTTGGTGTCCTTCGAGCGCTTGGTGTCAAAACCAAGCCAACCGCCACCGTAAAGTACGGCGAAATACGGCTCTCCGCCCTAAGCCAGCCGGTCCGCCTTGCGCAGGTCCGGGAACAGCTTGGCCCACAGGCCGGTGACGATCAGCGCGCCCCAGCCGCCGTAGACCACCGCGCTCACCGGGCCGATGAAGCGCGCCACCAGGCCGCCGCGGAACTCGCCGAGCTCGTTGGAGGCGGAGATGAACAGGCTGGACACCGCCGCCACCCGCCCGCGCATCGCGTCCGGCGTCACCAGCTGCACCAGCGTCTGGCGCACGAACACCGACAGGGCGTCGGCCGCGCCCAGCACCGCCATCGCCGCCACCGAGACCCAGACGATGCGCGACATCCCGAACACGATGGTGGCGATGGAGAACAGGGCGACGCAGACGAACATCTTCAGCCCGGCCTTGGTGCGCAGCGGGTGGGCGGCCAGGTAGATCGCCACGATCGCCGCCCCCACCGCCGGCGCGGCGCGCAGCAGGCCGAAGCCCTGCGGCCCCACCTTCAGCACGTCGCGGGCGAACGCCGGCAGCAGGGCGGTCGCGCCGCCCAGGATCACCGCCGCCAGGTCGAGCGAGATCGCGCCGAACACGATCTTGTTCGTCCAGACGTAGGCCAGCCCCTCCTTGACCAGCTCCCAGCGCGAGCCGGGCTGGGCGGCGGGGCGGGCGCTGCGGCGGATGCTCACCAGCGCGATCCAGGCCCCGGCGTAGAGGATCAGGGCGCCGAAATAGGCGGCGCTCGGCGACACCGCCACCAGCACGCCGGCCAGGGTCGGACCCATGATCGCGGCCGACTGCCAGGCGAGGGAGTTCCAGGCGATCGCTCGCGGCAGCAACTCGCGCGGCACCAGCATCGGGCCCAGGGCGGCGCCGGCCGGCCCCATGAACGCCCGCGAGGCGCCGAAGATCACCGCCACGCCCAGCAGCAGCGGCACGGAGGCGAAGTGGAACACCTGCGCCGAGGCCAGCACCGCGCTGGGGATGAATTCGCCGAGGTAGCAGGTCAGCAGGATGCGGCGGCGGTCGTAGCGGTCGGCGGTCTCCCCGGCCGGCAGGGCCAGGAAGAACAGCGGCGCGAAGGTGATCAGGCCGATCAGGCTGACGTTGAACGAGGCGCCGCCGACGCTGAGGCCGCCGGCCCGGGACAGGTCGTAGACCTGCCAGCCCATGGCCACGCTCTGGGTCTGCACCCCCAGCGACCCCATCCAGCGGGACGCCCAGAAGCGGAGGTAGTCATGTTCCCCCAACAAGGCTCGTGCAGAGGTGGACGGGCCGTCGGACATCTCCCGGCCATAGCGTGGGCATGCCGGCCTTCGCAATCTCGTCGTTGACGATGGCGTACCCTCGGCCCTATGGCCGCGCCTTCCATGAGTCCCGACCCCGAGCCCGATCTGCCGCCCCTGCTCCCGGAGCGGCCGCAAGACGCCGCCGCGGTCGACCGGCTGATAATGGCCGCGTTCGGCCCGGGCCGCTTCGCCAAGGCCGCCGAGCGGGTCCGCGAGGGCGGCCGCACCCCCGCCTACGACGTCTCGTTCCTGGCCTGGGACGGCGAGCGGGTGATCGGGTGCGTGCAGATGTGGCCGGTGAGGATCGGCGACCGCGCCGCCCTGCTGCTGGGCCCCTTCGCCGTCGAGCCGGGCCTGCGCAGCCAGGGCCTGGGCGCGGCCCTGGTCCGCCGCGCCTGCGAGGCCGCGGCCGAGGCCGGCCACGCGCTGGTCGTCCTCGTCGGCGACGAGCCCTACTTCGGCCCGCTGGGCTTCTCCGCGGCCGCCGCCGCCAAGGTCCGCATGCCGGGCCCCGCCGACCAGCGCCGGGTGCTGGTGCTGGCGCTGAAGGACGGCGCGGACGCAGGGCTGGAGGGGATGGTTCTGCCGGTCTGAAGCTGGCATCGACGCTTGAGCCTACCCCCTGTTCGCCCTACCTACGAGCGCATGGCAAGCGGGCTCGATCGGGTGGCGGAGGCGGCGAAGGCCGAGGCTCCGAAGCGGGGGTTGCCTCCCGTGCACCTGTGGAATCCTGCCCACGAGGGCGAGATCGACATCGTCATCAAGCGCGACGGCCGCTGGCTTCACGAAGGCGCCCCGATCAACCGGGAGGCGCTGGTGCGCCTGTTTTCGACGGTGCTGCGCAAGGACCCGGACGGCTTCCACCTGGTCACCCCGGTGGAGAAGATGAAGATCCGCGTCGAGGACGCCCCCTTCATCGCGGTCCGCGTCGACCAGGCGGACGGCAAGCTCACCTTCCTGACCAACGTCGGCGACGAGGTCGAGGCCGGGCCCGACAACCCGATCCGGGTCGAGACCGATCCCGCCACGGGCGAACCGCGGCCCTACGTCCACGTCCGCCGCGGCCTGGAGGCGCTGATCGCCCGGCCGGTGTTCTATGAGCTGGTCGACCTGGCCGAGGAACGCGACACTGCCGAGGGGCCGCGCCTGGAGGTGGCCTCCAACGGCGCCTGGTTCCCGATCGGGCCAGCCGAGAGCCATCCGTCGTGAGCCTCAGCCTGCCGGCCGCTGAACGCCGCGCCTGGATTCGCGAGCGCCTGGATCCTCTGAGCCGCGCGCCGCCCGACCCGGCGGCGATCCGCCACGCGCACGAGTTCATCAAGGGCGCCTTCCAGCCGTCGAACGAGCCTGCCGCCCTGGCGGCCGTGCTGGTGGCGCTGGTGGAGCGGCCTGACGGGCTGACCGTGCTGCTGACCACCCGGCCGGACCACATGCGCAGCCACGCCGGCCAGATCGCGTTCCCCGGCGGACGCGCCGACCCCGGCGAAAGCCCGGCGGAGACGGCCCTGCGCGAGGCCGAGGAGGAGATCGGCCTGCCGCGCGATCAGGTGACGCTCGCGGGCCTCGGCACGCCCTACGCGACGGGCGGGGGCTATCTGATCGTGCCGGTGGTGGGTTTCGTCCCGCCCGACCTGCCGCTGCGGCCCAATCCGGGCGAGGTGGCCGACATCTTCGAGACGCCGCTGGAATTCCTGATGGACCCGGCCAACCACGTCGAGCACCAGATCCAGGCCCAGACCGGCGAGACCATCGTCACCCTGGCCATGCCCTGGGAGGACCGGTTCATCTGGGGCGCCACGGCCCAGATGCTGCGCCTGCTGCACGAGCGCCTGTTCGGCCCCGCGCCATGATCGAATCCCTCGGCGCCCAGCCCTGGATCGCCGACCCGGCCACGGTGGCCGTGCTCGATGCGCTGGAGGCCGCTGGCGGGCCGGCCTGCGCGCGCTTCGTCGGCGGCTGCGTGCGCAACGCGATCCTCGGACGGCCGATCGACGACATCGACATCGCCACCACCCTGACCCCCGACGCGGTGATCGCGGCGCTGAAGGCGGCGAAGCTGAGGGCCGTGCCCACCGGCGTCGAACACGGCACGGTCACGGCGGTGGCCAAGGGGCGCCCGTTCGAGATCACCACCCTGCGCCGCGACGTCGAGACCGACGGCCGCCGCGCCGTGGTCGCCTTCACCACCGACTGGGCCGAGGACGCGCAGCGCCGCGACTTCCGCCTCAACGCCCTCTACGCCGATCGCACCGGCCGCCTGTACGATCCCACCGCTGGCGGTCTGGCCGACGCCCGCGCCGGGCGGATCGTGTTCGTCGGCGACGCGGCGACCCGCATCCGCGAGGACGCGCTGCGGATCCTGCGCTTCTTCCGCTTCCAGGCCTGGTACGGCCGCGGCGCGCCGGACGCCGCGGGCCTGGCGGCCTGCGCGGCGCTGCGGGACCTGATCGGGAACCTCTCGGCCGAACGGGTCGGGGCCGAGACCCTGAAGCTGCTGCGGGCGGAGGATCCGCGGGAGGCGGTGCGGCTGATGGCGCAGTCCGGCGTGCTGCCGGTGGTGCTGCCCGAGGCGGCGGCGCTCGGCCGCTTCGAGCGGCTGGTGGCGATCGAGACCGGGATTCTGTTCGCCGAGGCCGACGCCCTGCTGCGCCTGGCCGCCCTGCTGCCGGACTCCCCGGACGCGGCGCTGGCGGTCGCCCAGCGGCTGCGCCTCTCCAACGCCGATCGCGACCGCCTCGCCGCGGCCCTGACTCCCGAGCCTCGGCTCGTCTCCTGGCTGAGTCCCAGGGAGACCCGCCAGCTGGTCTACCGGCTCGGAACCCGGGCCTTCTGCGACCGTGCGATGCTGGAATGGGCCGCCTCCGAGCGGGCGGCCGCCGCGGTGCAATGGCGCGCCCTGCTGCCCCTCGCGCAGAGCTGGACGGCGCCGCGGCTGCCCCTCACCGGCGACGAGGTGATGGCCGCCGGCGTGCCCAAGGGGCCGCTGGTGGGCGAGGTGATGCGCGCCGTCGAAAGCTGGTGGGTGGAGAACGACTTCCCGGCCGACAAGCTGGGGCTGATCGAGCGGCTGAAGGCGGTGGCCCAGGGCATGGCGCGGTGAGGATCGGCATCCTCCACACCGGCCACCCGCCGCGCGCCCTGCAGCCGCAGTTCGGCGACTACCCGAAGATGTTCGAGGACCTGCTGGCGGGCCACGGCTACGACTGGCGCGCCTACGACGTCCCGCACGGCGACTGGCCGGCCGCGCCGGAGGACCAGGACGCCTATCTGGTCACCGGCTCTCCGGCGGGGGTCTACGACCCGGACCCCTGGATCGCCGAGCTGCTGGCCTTCCTGCGGTCTGCCAGGGGCAGGGCGAAGCTGGTGGGGATCTGCTTCGGCCACCAGGCGCTGGCGCAGGCGTTCGGCGGCCAGGTGAGCAAATCGCCGAAGGGCTGGGGCATCGGCCTGCACACCTACCGGCCCGTGGGCGAGGCGCCGGGCTGGATGGACGCCGGCGGCGGCTTCTCGCTCTCGGCCTCGCACCAGGACCAGGTGGTCCAGTTGCCGCCCGCCGCCCGGGTGATCGCCGGCAGCGACTTCTGCCCCAACGGGATGCTGACCTACGACGACGCGCCGGCCATCTCGCTGCAACTCCACCCGGAGTTCGTTCCCGCCTACTCCGCAGCGCTGATCGAAGGCCGCCGCGGCGCCCTCTTCCCGGAAGCGGAGGCCGACGCCGCCATCGAAAGCTTGAAGCGCCCAGACGACCATGTGCGGGCGGCGGGCTGGATCGCGCGGTTCCTGGAAGGCTGATGTCGCCCTTTCGCGGGAGCAGGGAGCCGGATTCGCTAGGCCACCCGCGGATTTTTCCCTACCAACCGACGCATGTGGAAAGCCTTCGCCTTCCTTCTCGCCGCCACCATGGCTGAGGCGACGGGGGACGCGCTGATCCGGCTCGGGCTGGGCGAGCACCCGTGGCGGCGGGCCGTCCTGTTCGTCGCCGGCGCCGGGTTGCTGTTCAGCTACGGCCTGAGCCTGAACCTGGCGCCTATCGAGTTCCGGCGGGTGGTCGGCCTCTACATCGCCACCCTGTTCGTGGTCTGGCAGGTGGTCAACTTCCTGTTCTTCCGCACCATGCCGACCCCGCCCGTGGTGCTCGGCGGCGCGATGATCGTGGTGGGGGGTCTGATCGTCTCCTTCTGGGGCCAGCCGGCCGCGGACTGACCCGCGCTACGGCCACTTCACCGAAGGCGGCATGGAGCTGAGGATGCTCTCGATGTTGCCGCCGGTCTTCAGGCCGAACATGGTGCCGCGGTCGTAGAGCAGGTTGAACTCCACGTAGCGCCCGCGGCGGACCAGCTGCTCCTCGCGGTCGGCCTCGGTCCAGGGCTCGTCCATGCGGTGGCGGGCGATGCGCGGGAACACGTCCAGCAGCGCCTCGCCGACCGCCTGGGTGAAGCCGAAGTCGCGCTCCCAGTCGCCGCTGTTGTGCCGGTCGTAGAAGATGCCGCCGATCCCGCGCGGCTCCTGCCGGTGCGGCAGGTAGAAGTACTCGTCGCACCAGGCCTTGTATTTTCCGTACCAGTCCGGATCGAACCGGTCGCAGGCTCCCTGCATGGCGGCGTGGAAGGCCAGGGCGTCGGGCGCCTCCTGGCTGCGCTGGATGTCGAGTGTCGGGGTCAGGTCGGCGCCGCCCCCGAACCAGCCCTCGGTGGTGGCCAGGAAGCGGGTGTTCATGTGCACGGCCGGCACGCGCGGGCTGACCATGTGGGCGATCAGGCTGACGCCGGTGGCGACGAACCGCGGGTCCTTGTCTGCGCCCGGCATGGTGGCCGCCATCTCCGGCGTGAAGGTCCCGTGCACTTCCGAGATGTGCAGGCCGCACTTCTCGAAGAACCGGCCGCGCAGGAAACCCATCACCCCGCCGCCGCCGGCCTCGCGCACCCAGGGCTTCAGCTCGAACCGGCCGGGCTCGCCCGGATAGAGCGCCGCGGGGGCCTCATCCTCCAGCGCCTCGAACGCCGCGACGAGGCGATCGCGAAGCAAATCGAACCAGGCCCTCGCACGCCGGCTGCGCTCATGGGTGATCTCCGCGGTGACGCTCATGGACGCGGTCCTTCGATTTATCGGTCTGGCTGGTTGAAAAAGCTTAAGGCGCATTCTAGGGGAACCGCCACAAGAGCTTGCTGGGGCCGGGCAGCGAATCGCTAACGCACGCCTTCGCGGGACCGGACCGGCTCGATCAGGGGATGCCCCGTCCTTGCGGACGGGCGAAATCTTGGAGTGAGCCGACGGTGGCCGACAGCGTAACGGGCGCGACTTCCCAGCATGGCGAGGACCTGAAAGATCCAGGTCGTCGCGATTTCATCCACATCGCGGCTGCGGCCGCGGCGGTGGGCGGCGTGGGGGCGATCGCCTGGCCCTTCATCGACCAGATGAACCCCTCGGCCGACACCCTGGCCCTCTCGTCGATCGAGTACGACGTGTCCAAGGTGCCGCTCGGCCAGGAAGTCACCCTGCTGTGGCGCAAGCAGCCGCTGTTCGTGCGCCACCGCACCCCGGCCGAGATCGCCGCGGCGGTGAAGGACGACAGCGCCGACATGAAGGACCCCCAGCGCGACGAGGACCGGGTCAAGGCCGGCAAGTCGGAGTGGCTGGTGGTGGTCGGCGTCTGCACCCACCTGGGCTGCACCCCCGCGTTCGGCGGCGGCCCCTACGGCGGCTACCTCTGCCACTGCCACGGCTCGATCTACGACACCTCCGGCCGTATCCGCGGCGGTCCCGCGCCGAAGAACCTGGCGGTGCCCGACTACGCCTTCCTGTCTGCCACCAAAATCAAGGTCGGCTGAGCATCATGAGCGGACCCTCGACCTACGAGCCGACGAGCGCGTTCGAGCGCTGGCTGGACAAGCGGCTGCCGATCATCCGGTTCAGCGCCGACCTGCTGGATTTCCCGACCCCGAAGAACCTGAACTACTGGTGGACCTTCGGCGGCATCCTGGCCTTCTGCCTGGTCACCCAGATCGTCACCGGCATCATCCTGGCGATGCACTACGACCCCAGCGGGGCCGGCGCCTTCCTGTCCGTCGAGCACATCATGCGCGACGTGAACCACGGCTGGCTGATTCGCTACATCCACGCCAACGGCGCCTCGATGTTCTTCATCGCGGTCTACATCCACATGTTCCGCGGCATCTACTACGGCTCGTTCAAGGCCCCGCGCGAGGTGCTGTGGCTGATCGGCGCGGCGATCTACCTGGTGATGATGGCCACCGCCTTCATGGGCTACGTGCTGCCCTGGGGCCAGATGAGCTTCTGGGGCGCCAAGGTGATCACCAACCTGTTCAGCGCCATCCCGATCATCGGCCCGTCGATCACCTCCTGGCTGTGGGGCGGGTTCGCGGTCGACAGCCCGACGCTGAACCGCTTCTTCTCGCTGCACTACCTGCTGCCGTTCGTGATCGCCGGCCTGGTCGCCCTGCACATCTGGGCGCTGCACGTGCCGGGCAACTCCAACCCGGTCGGCGTGAACGTGAGGGGCAAGTCCGACACGGTGCCGTTCCACCCGTACTACACGGTGAAGGACGGCTTCGCGATTTCGGTCTTCCTGATCATGTTCGCGATCTTCGTGTTCTACATGCCCGAGGCGCTCGGCCACACCGACAACGCCATCGAGGCCAACCCGATCGTCACCCCGCCGCACATCGTGCCGGAATGGTACTTCCTGCCCTATTACGCGATCCTGCGGGCGGTGCCCGACAAGCTGATGGGCGTCGGCGCCATGGGCGGCGCGATCCTCTGCATCTTCATCCTGCCGTGGCTCGACACCTCCAAGGTGCGCTCGATGCGCTACCGGCCGCAGGCGAAGATCTACTTCTTCTTCTTCGTCCTGGCCTGCATCATCCTGGGCTTCTGCGGCGCGCACGAGGTGGACGACAAGGTGGTCGCGGGCCTGTCCGGCTTCACGTTGCTGGACGCCAACATCAACAGCTACACCTGGGTGTCTCGGATCTTCGGACTCTACTATTTCGTCTACTTCCTGATCATCACCCCGATGCTGGGCCTGCGCGAGACGCCGCTGCCGGTGCCGGAATCGATCTCCAGTCCAGTGCTCTCGCACCCGGCCGCCGCTCCGGCGGGCGCCGCGGCTGCGCCTGAAAAGAAGGGTTGACCGGCCGATGCTGCGCAAGATCCTTGCTCTCGCGGCCGTCCTCGGCGTCGCCTTCGGGGGGGCCGCCCTGGCGGAGACCCGCCAGGCGCCGCTGAAGCACCCGCACTGGTCGTTCTCCGGTCCGTTCGGGATGTACGACCAGGCCCAGCTGCAACGCGGCTTCAAGGTCTACCGCGAGGTCTGCTCGCAGTGCCACTCGCTGAACCTGATCGCGTTCCATGACCTGGGCGCGCCGGGCGGACCGTTCTGGAATCCGAAGTACCCCAACCCCAATGACAACCCGGTCGTGAAGGCCATCGCCGCCGAGTACAAGGTGGCGGACATCGATCCCGACACCGGCGATCCGATCCAGCGCACCGCCACCACCGCCGACCACCCCAAGCCGCCGTACCCCAATGACATCGCCGCGCGCGCCAGCCTGGGCGCCGCGCCGCCGGACATGTCGCTGCTGGCGCGGGCGCGGGAAGGCGGGCCGGACTACATCTACTCGCTGATCACCGCCGACATCGCGCCGAACGCGACCACCGCGACCGCCTACGCCCCGACGCCGGCTGGCCTCGAGGTGGCGGCGGGCAAGTACTACAACCCCTGGCTCCTCGGCGACCTGTCGTCGACCTGGCACGGCCAGGGCGAGCCGCCCCCCGGCGGCATCATCTCCATGCCCCCGCCGCTGACGGCCAACAAGACCACCTTCGACGACGGCACGCCGTCGACGGTCGACCAGCAGGCGCAGGACGTCTCCGCCTTCCTGATGTGGGCCTCCGACCCGCACATGGAGGAGCGCAAGCAGACCGGCCTGGCGGTGCTCGTCTACCTGGTGCTGTTCGCCGGCCTGCTCTACGCCAGCTACCGCCGCATCTGGCGCAACGTCGCGCACTGATCGAACCTCCCTCCCCCTCGTGGGGAGGGACGACCGCGCAGCGGTCAGGGTGGGGGAGTCTCGAGCGAGACTCGCTACTTGGCGATCGGCGTTGATGGTCCAGACGCCCCCATCCTGCGACGCTGCGCGTCGCGGTTCCTCCCCATGAAGGGGAGGGAGGCGGAGCGAGGACCGAGCTCCAGCACGCCGCGCCTGAGATCGATCCGCACCCGGTAGCGCTCCCAGACCGTGTTGCCGATCCCGCCCAGCCGCTCGGCCGGCGCGCTAGGCTCCAGCCCGGCCGGCACGTTCTGCAGCCGCGCCCCGGCCAGCGTCAGCGCCGCCAGCCGCGCCGGGGGCGTGGCGCGCGAGGCTGCATCCACGCCACGGGGCGTGCGCGCCAGCATGGCGGCATGGCCAGCCACCCGCACGCCCTGGGAGCCGGTGTCGATAGCGAACAGCCCCGTTGCCGCATCCGCCCCGTCGAACACCCGCGCCTCGACCGTCGGAGTCCCGGCCAGGGTGTGCAGCGTGACGTGCCGCCCGCCGCGAAACCTCGGTGCGTGGTCCCGCCAGACCCCGATCCGGCAGGGGCGCAGGCTGAGGTCCGCCACGTAGCCCGCCAGCGCGTCCGCGCCGATCACCCCGCTGATCTCGGTCGGGAAGCCCCGGTTGCGCGCGTCCAGGTCCACCACCACGAACCGGCGCTCGCCCAGCGGCCGGCCGGCGAGGATCAACGGACGCGTGACCTCCTTGTCGGCGATCCCGTCGCCCTGCGCTCGGGTCTCATGCAGCTGGCTCTGCGGCGCGGAGAGGTCGAGAAGGAAGTCGCCTGCGATGTCGCCCAGCCGGGCCGACACCACGACGGCGCCATGCTCGTACCAGCAGGGCGCCTCGCCGGCCCGCGCCGATCCTGCCGCGGCGCCGATCGTCAGGGCTAAGATCATCGGGCCGCCGCGCATCAGGCCGTCAGCATAGCCAAGCGTGCTCGCCTCGGCGATAAGGGCGACCGGCGGAGGCGGGCATGTCTGAGTGGGTTATCGGCGTCATCGGCGGGTCGGGTCTCTACGAGATCGAGGGCCTCGAGGATGCGCAGTGGCTGACGATGGAGAGCCCGTTCGGCGCGCCGTCGGACCAGCTGCTGACGGGCCGCCTAGCCGGGGTCCGGCTGGTGTTCCTGCCCCGGCACGGGCGCGGCCATCCGATCCCGCCGTCGGCGCTCAACGCCCGCGCCAACATCGACGCCCTGAAGCGCGCCGGCTGCACCGACATCGTCTCCCTCTCGGCGGTGGGCTCCCTGCGCGAGGACCTTGCGCCGGGGATGTTCGTGGTCGTGGACCAGTTCATCGACCGCACCGCCGGCCGCCAGAGCAGCTTCTTCGGCCCGGGCCTGGTCGCGCACGTCTCGATGGCCGACCCGGTCTGCCCGCGCCTCTCGGCGCTGGCGGCCGACGCCGCCCAGGCGGCCGGGGGCCGGGTCGTCCGCGGCGGGACCTACCTCGCGATGGAAGGCCCGCAGTTCTCCACCCGCGCCGAGAGCGCCCTCTACCGGTCCTGGAGCTGCGACGTGATCGGCATGACCGGCATGCCCGAAGCCAAGCTCGCCCGCGAGGCGGAGCTGCCCTACGCCTCGGTGGCCATGGTCACCGACTACGACTGCTGGCGCGCGGGCGAGGCGGTGGAGGTGACGCACATCCTGGAGGTGGTGGCCGCCAACGCCGCCCTGGCCCGCGACCTGGTCAGGCGGCTGGCCGAAAGCCTGCCGCCGACGCGGGCGCCCTCGCCGATCGACACCGCCCTCGACGCCGCGATCGTCACCGCCCCGGCCGCACGCGATCCCGATCTGGTCGCCAGACTCTCCGCCGTCGCCGGCCGCGTGCTAAGGACCCCCGCATGAACCTTGCCGACGTCATCCGCACCATCCCCGACTACCCCAAGCCGGGGATCATGTTCCGCGACATCACCACCCTGCTGGGTGACGCGCGGGCGTTCCGCCGGGCCGTGGACGAGCTGGTGCAGCCCTTCGCGGGCATGAAGATCGACAAGGTCGCCGGCATCGAGGCGCGCGGCTTCATCCTGGGCGGCGCGGTGGCGCACCAGCTGTCGGCCGGCTTCGTTCCCCTGCGCAAGAAGGGCAAGCTGCCCCATCGCACCCGCGCCGTCGAATACGCGCTCGAGTACGGCTCGGATTCCATGGAAATGCACCTCGACGCCCTGGCCGAGGGCGAGAAGGTGATGCTGGTCGACGACCTGATCGCCACGGGCGGCACCGCGCTCGCCGCCGTCCAGCTGCTGAAGGAGGCCGGCGCCCAGATCATGGCCGCAGCTTTCGTGGTCGATCTCCCCGAGCTCGGCGGCGCGGCCAGGCTCAAGGCCGCGGGCGTCCCGGTCTCCACCCTGGTGGCGTTCGAGGGACATTAGGGGGCGGCCTTCCTACTCGTCGTCATCCCGGAAACGGGGAAGCCGTCGTCCGCTACGCGGCTCTCGGGGATGACAATGTGAGAGGGCCCGCCCTTTCCTTGCCGTATCGGATCGCCACATTGGAGCCAATGAGCACCAGCAGGGCGTGGCGTATCTTCCGCCGCATGGAGTATTCGGCGTTCGCGGCGGGCGCGTTGATCTACGCGGCCTGCGCCGCCCATGCCTGGCGGGTTCTGCCCGACGCCTCGGCGCTGAAGTTGCAGCGCATCGTGCTGTTCCCGGGCTTCTTCTTCCTGTTCACCCTGGCGATCGGCCTCATCGTGCCGCCGTTCCGGCATGCGCTGAAGACCCACCTGTGGATCAGCTTCCGCACCGGCTTCGGCCAGAGCGTGATCTCGGTGCTGGCCGTGGTGCTGGTCCTCGCCTTCTGCGCCGGCTTCATCTACGTCGACACCGCCCAGGCCGCCCGCGGCGGCGCCTTCCCCGGTAGCGCCTTCTGCGCCTATGCGGCTGGCGTCGGGGTGTTGCTGGCCCAGGCGGTGCTGGTGCGGCGTCTGGAGCAGGACCCGGTGCTGGGGTCGCGGATCGGCTAGATATCCCCGCGTCCGCCGCCGTTCAGCGTGAACAGCTGCAGCGTGCGAAGGCGGGCCAGCCGTGCCGCGTCCGGGCTGTAGTCGGCGCGGCGATCCGAGGCGAACCCATGGCCGGCGTCGTAGAGGTGGATCGGGATGGCAGGATAGGCCGCCGCGATCTGGTCCACGGTGGCCGGCGGGATGGTCGGGTCGGTCCGTCCGAAGTGCAGGATGATCGGGCATCGCGGCGCCTCGCCGAGCAGCTCGGGGATCCGGCGTCCGTAG